>Ga0065711_1026540_pt1 | contig 66507 bp, 38 predicted proteins | sample Hoacrofraction12_FD_59098 | JGI IMG/M metagenome (GOLD analysis project Ga0065711, IMG submission 59098) | Hoatzin crop microbial communities from Cojedes, Venezuela - Epithelial fraction 12 v2 (version 2) | ecosystem: Host-associated > Birds > Digestive system > Esophagus > Crop | place...
TAGTTTCACCGCCCCTGCCGTGAGCAGGGACATCTTCCACCAGACCAGGTTGCTCAGAGCTCCATCCAGCCTGGCCTTGAACACTGCCAGGGAGGGGGCAGCCAGAGCTTCTCTGGGCAACCTGTGCCAGTCTTTCACCACCCTCATGGTGAAGAATTTCTTCCTAATATCTAATCCAGATCTGCCCTCTGTTAGTTTAAAGCCATTCCCCCTTGTCCTATCACTACATATCCTCGTCTTCTTGTGGCCTTATTGCAGAGGTGATGAGTTCTTACTGGTCTCACTGTACTGAGAGCTGTAAGTGCTCCCCACCAACAACAGCAAGACTGGTGTCATGAAAAATGCAGAAATATTGGCTTGTTTACTGTTTGTGTCAAAATTGCCGAATTTCTAGTTTCCTCAGAATTTGTTGAAAGGCTTTAGACATGTCTGCTGATCTATGTAATCTGGATTACAAAACCCTGAGATGATCCTAATGCTTCCACGCCAGCCCAAATCAAACCAAATCAGGTTATACTAAGCCACCTGAATTTAGTTCTGTCACGAAACAGCGAGGAAATTCCCAGATAAAACATCAATAGAAGATGTTTTTCATTTGAAAAATGGTTACAGAAGATCTGTATTCATAGCACAACCAACAACAAGAAAGAAAGAGAGAGACTTAAAGTAATCTAGTAATCATAATTACATTTGCCCCCATTACATTTATCCCTGCTTCCACCATTCTGTCAAGGTAAAAAAGTCTCACAATAGGAGCAAGCATGTGCCAAGGTGGCACAAAGGGGCTCACCATGGAGCATGGATCTTTTATTCATCTCAGTCCTTTTTGGCATGTCTGTCTCTGACCTTCCCTTCAGCTCCTCACATCTAAGCTTCTTCCCTCTTGCCCAAAGAAAGAAAAATGTGCAGATGGGTATCATAACTCTGTGCAAATGGTGCCTTTGTGAATAATTGGACTTCAGGAATGAGAAACGAAGCTGAACGTGTCCAACTCCCAAAGTCCTCAAGAGGCACCTCTCTGACAGAGTTATAGTTGCCCCAAATGAACCTTCCAAAGGCTGTATTAATCAGAGGTTTCCATATTTTAACCAAGAGGGGAAAAATAAAGGAACGGCAAAATCTGTTCAGAGCATTTTGCATGTAAGTGATGATCCTGTTAGCGAGCTGGAGGAGCATTCTCAGAGCTACCCCTGGAGCATTCCTGACCTGGAATGCAAACCAGGGTAATCGTGTGCAATGACAGTCAGGAGGAAAAAACAAGTCATTCCCACAAGAGACCATCTATAGGCACAGGAAAACTATAGAACATTGTGAGTAAATAATGCACCGAACAGGGTCAACAGTTTTCCTTTGTCTAACAGGAGGGGATGCACATTTATATACGAATTGACAGCCTCTTCTGGGATGGAAGGGCTTTCATTCACGGTGCTGATTTTAAAAATTCAAGAAGAGAAGGAAAAATGTTGTCGTGTGGGCTGCCCTTCTGCAATTTTTATATGCAAGGAAATTCTAAGAGCTTAAGACATCTGGCTTTTCGGTAAACTAAGAAGCCTGGGGAGAGGAAGGAGACTGATATCATATGAGGCACACAAAAGTCTCCTACTGTAGAGTGTCAAAGCAATATTATCTTGGATGTTTCCCTCTCTGTTCCCAAGTTTAGGTTTCTTAGTCAGCTCACAGCCTGTTTACCCAGTGTTGTTCCAGTGCAATGCATAATGCAGAAATATTTGAAATGAGGAACAATAGGGTTAGTAGTAAGGCTCAAGTATTTAGAAAGCAGGACTTTCTTAAAGTCAGGGTTTGCTGAAACCAGCAGTTTCTATTTCTCAGTTTCTTTGTCTCAGATCTGGCTGACCACACTACTGGCACATGGCATGGTAAAAACAGCTACAGGGAGTAGTATTGCCATCTGGGCCCAATGGAGCTAGGCTGATTTCCCCCACCTGAGAATGTGACCCATAATCTTTCACAGGTGGATTTGGCTAGAACTAGGAAGTAGCAAGATGAACACAAATAAAAAGCAATAGTAGCAAAGTTACCACAGCCTGCCGCTTCTGCATGCAATGAAAAATCACTCTCAGACTTTCACCGTTTCTTTTCATCTCCTTCTTATCCATCTTCCCCCTCCCCTTTCTTCCATTGTTTTTACTTTTTACTCTGCTTGCCTTTGCTGATCGGGTACATTGCTCAATCCTGCTCGCATGGTATCAGTGCCACATTTTTATGGATGTTCAGACTCCTGGTGGGCTCAGGTTCCTGCCTCAGAGCTTGGCCTTTGGGACGCTCTGCCCCTTATTCTGCTGAAGGAAAACCATTCCCTACAGCTCTTTTCCTCACATCTGAAGACCAGACCTAGGGCAGCGCTACTCCCAGACTATCACGTTTAGCTAGTTGAGAGGGGGGGAATTTTCCAGTGGTCCAGCCAAGCAAATGCTTATGAGGACGCAGAGCATACACAGCGCCTGTATGTATGCACAGAGGAGATGATCTAAAAGTTTCCTGTTACTGTAGTACAGCTACTAAATGTAAATTGACAGAATGTAAAGAATATTATCATGGAAACATCAGCAAGCAGACTAGCCTGTGGGAAAACATCACAGGAAAAGGAAAAAAGAGTTCTCCTCCACATTTGGAAATCTGGATGAAGTGCTAAGCTGCAGGGGTTGCATCTTGAACTAAATGTCAGTGCTTCGGTGTCAGTGACCTTACCTCTACAGTACTTTATTGGTAGTATGATAGATAATTTATAGCTTTAAAAAATGCTGGAAGGACGTACTCTTTCATGGAACATATGGTTTGAATTTGTACAATGTCTATTATTCTTGTTTCTGACAATCTGTAATAAGTCTATATAAATTTGTTGCTAAATTGCTATTCTCTAATAGATATACAATAATTCCATTATTTGATGATATTATTGTCACAGGGGTGCATATGTCAAGTCCAAAAGCTCTTATGAAATCTGTGAGTAAGTTCCAGGATTTCATATTGACGTATAACCTTTAGTTTTAAATACAATCTTCTGAGCAATAAAGCTTCAACTTTTGAGCTTGAATTCCTTGTAATAATAGACTTTTGTTTATTTCCTTCTTTTAAATAAAACTGACACTGACAGCATATTGGCAAGGTTAAAACAATCCTGTTATTGCAAGCATTTAATCACACAAAAAAAGGAAATAATGTCTTTTTTAAAATATTCCTTTGAAGCATTATTGCCTCATTACCTCATAATTTCTTTATCTCTTTGCTATTCCCTGCCAAGCCTGTGTTTCATTCCTCTATCTGTGAAGAATGCTATTTATTTTCCCAAGTAGAAGCATAATTTCGTTCAGTGGCTGCAAAATTCTTTTCTATTTCTGATACTCTTGCAAGAATCTCCAGCAGTGATTTATCATGGGACATGGGTTTTAATTATTACCATAATTCGCTTTGACAATCTGTAAGCTTGTGTCTGTTTGACCGAATGGGACTGTTTGCATAAGCAATAACTTGCCGTTTCCTTCATGTTGGCAACACTGAGTTCCTGTGGCCTGGATAAATCAGTGCATCATCTGCTCCCATAGAAGTCAACAGGATTTCACCATCAGTTTGCATGGAAGAAGAATCAGGTTCCAGGCAAAAAATAGCTGAAAGGGCTACTTTTTACACATTTTTCGTCACAGACAGCTAATTCTTTAATGAGATTCAGGAAAAATCATACAAAAGCTTTTGTTTCTTTCATTATACTGTCCTAGCAGCAAAGGGTCACTGCTGAAACGTTATGTCTGCTAGAGGCTGCCAAGGTTTGTCATTAAGCACGATCACTTGGGAATGTTCCAAACACTAATACTTTTATTTTCAAGATAATGATATTTTCAGTCAAGCGATATGCAATTTTTGCCAAACCCAAGCAATGAAAACACAGTTTCTCTTTGGTCATATTGGCGGGACCTGTATCGCATGGCAGGTGTCCTCCACAACTTTGGTCCCCTGAGAGGTTGCTTTGGGGCCATCCTGGAGCGTTTTGAGGCTCCCTCTTGACTTCGAACCTGGGTTTCCTCCACTGAACTAGCCAGGATTGCCTGGAAATGGTGCACATCTGAGTCTCTTCCCAGCAGAAGAAACACTCCTGGATCCCACACTGCAGAGGAAGAATTTATCATTGCCTATTCCCGTTATTCTGGCTCTCTGTTTGTTTTATGACAAATCACAACAAAACCACTAGCAAATGTTCGGTTTTGACATTGTATTGTGTATCTTTCAAACACAATTTGTTCTTTTCATTTTTCAGAAATCAAGGTTTGTGACATGGCTATTTCCTATTTCCAAGCAAAACATTAACTCTAACTTTACCTGTGCAACAAACACACTGAAAACATAATGACTCATCCTATTGCCATTGGAGATCGGCAATTCCCCACCAGCGTAGAATGAAAACAAGAATGGTCGGTTCCAATGTTTGACAGAACTGTATCTTCTCTTAGTAATAAAAATAGTTATGCACATACAAATTGCGTTTCATGCAAAGATCCCTGTGTGCATTACAAAGGTTTAATTATCATTATCCTTGTTTTACAAATGGCCTGCCAGTGTCACAACGAAAATTATTATATCATTGTTCCTTCAGCTAGATCTTTTAATCACTAGTGGCCAGGACTGAGCTCGAAATTCAACTCCCACACAAGTATCAAACTAGTGTTTAGCCCTCCTTGTTTTCCCCTGGTGACACTTGCATGGAAGTAATAGTGATGAGCTTGAACATGTTGCCGAGTGCTGCATATTTGTGAGCGAACAGCTCTAAGAGCATTGAATATTCTACTCTACCATCAATTGGAGCCATTCCTGAAGTAAAACAGGACATATCCAGTAGGGGTTCTCTCAGGAAGCTGTAAAACCAAACAGGGAAGAAGTACGGCTAGCAAAATAGGTTGGTATCAAAAGAGGATGGGTGGGTCCACAGCATTTATGGTTACAGGTCAGACAACCCTGCCTTTCGGAAATAAAGTGTTAGGGGAGAGCCTGTAAGTCTTTTCCTTCTGCATGTGCAAGAACGCAAGGCAGTGCAATTTGTAACCTGGAAGGTAGTGGACAAGTAGAAGAGGAGAGCAAGGGTAAGTCCAGAGGCGAGCGGGATGTTTTTACTGCCTCCCCAGTCCTCGAGAAAGCAGGAGTGAGTTTAGTGCTGGAAAGGAAATAATGCCATGGCAGAGATGCTAGCTCAGCCTGCTCCCCCTCTCCAGGGCTCACGTGCATGTGGAGCCCCTTCTCCATGCCTGTGGGGGCAATGCAGCCCTATGTAACTCCCTGCTCCACACGACCAACAGCAATATACATTGGACTATACCATTCAGGGATTGTGACTTCACACAGGAGAGGAACCAAAACCACTGACATAGATCTTATTGGAACTTTGGACGAGGAGGAATTGACAGATCAATTAGCTAGTTCATAAGATGTAGGGTGTCACAAAAACTTTTCTATGCTTTAGGATCAAAGACTGATTAAACCAAGTAATTTCAGTCTTCAGATAGGTTAAGAAGCAAAGCTACAAGAAAAGAACAGGAGAGGCTAGATGCCCAGTATCTAGAAACCCAAGAGATTACATATGCCAAAACAGCTTCAGCATGGGAATTTTGAGGCAACTCTTCACCCCCCAGAGTACTTCTGCCAAGCTGGGGGGTGGAAATCCCATCCTTACACCAAATTGTGGATCAGTATTAATCTGATAAGCAAGAAGTCGGGGTTCAGGCTGAGGAACTTCAATAGCATCTTAAAGCATGTGTGCCCCTTCTGCATTCCCCTTGCTGGCTGCAGTTGATCTCTCATGCTTAAAGGGAAGGCAAAACATCTCCATGAGCTCTGAGGAGCATACACATACCGGTTAGACTCAGAGGAAAAATCCTCCCGTGTGCTTGCAGGGACTGTGAGCTCTCTTATACTGAGCTAGAAGTGGTTTGAAAAAAATACAAGTAAGCCTAAGAATGCAAAAAGAGGGTGAATGTGTTTTCACACACTCATAGATGAAACCAACCCCGTGATTAGCCCATCAGCCATAGGCTAGCTGCTCTCCAAGAAGCTAGGACAAAACGTATATTTTTCAAAGTCTATAGTCCTATGTTGATAGCGCAGCATTAACTTTGCCTGGACTCCATGCAGGCAGTGATGGTCTTAATGTTACAGGGACAGTCATGGCAAAAGATAAAGGAGAGAGGGTTGCAGACTATAAAAACAGTTACTCTCTGTTTTTGCTTCTTCCCACCTAGCTGCCTGTGCTTGCCTTGTCCTATGAAGCTCCTGTGAAAAAAGACGGGTCTCCTGCTGACCTCAGCAAGGACTTGGCGGTGTTAGTACCAGCTTTACCAGAGCACACCAAAGCCATGTGGATGTTTATGGAAGTAGCAGTGGTATTGAGTTAAAGAGAAAGTTGCAGAAAAGACGGAATTTTCTCTTCTAGACCTTGCTAAACTCCTTTGTCAACACCCCGAGTTGGGCAAGTTGTTTGACATCTGTACATGCTGAGGTACTCCTTGGCACAGGTTATATATTTTTTAACTTTTCCTAATGATTCTACAGGTTTCTGAACATATGTTTTCTCAGTATTACCCAAGTTTTCCAGCTGACTGGGAATATAGAAGTAACCTCATAAAAGGTGAGTGGACTCTTGCAGTACTGATAGAGATACTTGCCCCATTTTTCTTCCTCAAAATGTATAGACATTTTTTCATATTCTCTTCAATTACAACACTAACAATATCAATTGGATATCCATACGTTTCACCAGAAAGCCTGGAGGACGCCCCCTGACTCGGGCAGTGTATATAATAATTTCATCTCCTATGAAATTTTTTCCAGTTCAGCTGAGTTTGAGGAATTACAGGTATGAAGTCTAATAGAAATGTACATTATATGATGTAAAAATTTTAATCTCAAGAGGAGTAGCCAATAAGTAAACATCAGATATTAAAAAATCCTTCATTTTGTAGATTCAGCAGGACAACCTGTATGGAGAACAAGTATGAAAGGTACTACCTTTGGCTGTAAAAAATACTTTGCAACATCTTGCGTGGGCTGATCACTTCAGGCTACATGGCTGGTAGTTCATTTGCCTTTTCACAGCTATATGATACTGTCTAATAAGAGTTTTATCCCCTTATAAGCACTTACTCCAATAATTTAAAATCCTGACACTTTATTTATCGTAGCTTGACGCAGCAGTTGACTGCCTTCTCCTCAGAGGAGTCAGGGAACAACCCTCAGGGAACAATGCAAGCCCTTCAACCGAACTCCTGGATCTGTATGCAGCCCTGTGGTTGCCTTCATTGCACCTGCCTGGGAGGAAGGGTAGGTAGGAGGCGAATCTGCTTATATGAGGGTAGGAGCTCAGATGCGCTCATGCACTCTTTGGTGGTGAAGGGAAGGGAATCCAAAGTCTTGAATTTGTCCCTACTCCAGCTGTATCACCTGTCCTTTCACTCAGGAAGCACAGACACTGATGAACGAGTCCTTTTTTCCCTTCTCTTCCCTGCCAGCGCATACCATATCATTTTGTTAACTACCTGCCTTAGTAGTGGTAACCACCATCCTTCTCTGGGCACCTCTGTGCAGACCACACTGACCTGCGTTATGGTCAGCCCTCAGAAGACCGAATTGCAGTCAGGTCCTCTACACAATATCCAGCAGACAGCAGGTGGGAAGCACAGAGTCTCTGCAAACGAGTAGACTAAATGCTGCGAAGTGAAAGAGGAGAAAGTACTTCCTCAAACTCACACAGCAAGTGGCTGCTCAGGTAGGGAGCAGAGCTAGGTCTTCCCTTGCTTTGCCTCCCCCTAAACATCTCCATGCAAGTGTGCGTGCATTTGTCGCTGTGCAGAGCTGATGTGTCTTTCTGCTCACCTTTGCTAAAGCTTTTCAGCTTATTTCCACTTTGAATTTACCTAACGTCAACTTTCAGCCTTTATACCGTGCTATGCCTTCATCTGTAAGGCATTCTGCTGCCAGCTTTACAGGTCTTCTCCTGGGTATTGCGTATGTTCACTTCCTCTGGGTCCCCAGCAGCTGTTGGACAAGTGATAAAAGGGAAGTAAAATCTTGGCCAACAATGTAAGTATATAAAAGAATAAACAAAACACCTTGGAAATCTGGGTAGAATTATTTCATACACATAGAGGATCTTATTTTGATATTTCTGTTTTAAACACGTTTATTTTCTAAGCATGCCTGTGATTTCCACATGCGGACTTTAGCAGGATGAGAGGTCTGAGTCCTGCTCTACAAAATCAAGTGAAGTCGCAAAACAGATCCAGACACCAGTGGCTGCATGACCAAGGACTGATAGCTAGATGCATTGAATTTACATTGAAGTTCTTCCTTGAAGCCTGCTTCTGCCCCGAAATGAGCTAATGCCAATAGTGCCTGATGGCTCACAGGCATACTGTCTCTGGAGTGCAGGGAAGAAAAAACCTGGTGAGCTTGGTTTAGTTTTTGGAGGCTTGCTCACAGTCACTATCTGACACCTTTTCAATAACTTTATTGGAGAGAAGAAGTGTGGAATGAAAATGTTCTCATTCCTCTAGACCTGAGTGGAATATAGCACCACGTCAATGCTAGGATAACAGCTCTGTGTTGTCTGGACAAAAATTTGAGGCGTAATATTTATTTTCTGTTCACAGACTGGTTTGCTTAATTACTGATTACAGATGTAGATTATGTGTGGAGTATGTGGATAGACCTGTTTCAGACCAGCTGATTACAGCAAAGACAGCAGCCTGATCTGTATGCTGCCTGAAATCCTTTACCTTGGAAAAGTACAAATAACAAAATGCATGGCTCTGTGAATCCTTGTCCATGGCTCTGTGAATCCTTGTCCAGGCTACAGTTATTAAGGAAATATGAATGGACACAGCTTCCATAGCAAAAATGAAAGTCTGTCAGAACTGGAAGATTTCATGGAGCTGTTTGAATTTTCTTAAAACTTCTGTTAGGATCTAAAAGAAGAAATTGTACTGAGAATGCTGAAAGAGATTGATTTGATATTTTCTGAGTGAATCCCTTCTGATTTTTCATTTTAAAATATTTTTTTTCAAATTCAAAATAAAATAAAGCTTTAAATTTTATTAAAAACAAAATATTTCAATTACCCAGAAATTTCCTCACCTCACAGATTTTTTTCATTTCAATGTAAAACCAAAATTCAAAATCCTAAGAAACTCTGCAAAATTAGTTTTTACTCTCTTCATAATTCTATCACATGTGGTTAAATTATTTTAGTTTGGTTTCATCCATTTCCTTCTGTCTGTGTATTGCAAAAAGTGTAGTCCTCAAGTCTTCATAGGGAAACGAAAGTTCAAAGTCACATCACAAGTGTTTCTGGAGGGAACAATCCTGATGTGATAAATAACAAATCATAAACAAGCAATCCGATTGAACACTTGAATTCAAGTTCAATTTACAGACTAAAACAAATTATTTAAACAAATTAATGGGAAAAAATAAATTCACAAGAAGTCTGAGGTAATGGAATTTCCCCTTCTGTGTTCTTTATGGTTTTCTTTGTGACATATTTTCTTGGATCCATTCGTGACATAATATTCCACACCCAAATAAACAGTGCGCTCTTTTTCTTAGTATTTCTAAGGACTTAGTATATCTAACACTGCTTCATTGCTCAGATGTCAAGAATTCAACAGGATTAAAAGATACAATCGGATAATGACACAGATATTAAGCATCTTTACAGTTGTGTTACATATATCTTTCTTAATCCTACCAGGTGTAGAATTCCTCATATTTCAAACCAGAAAGTGACTCGAGGGGAAAAATTTATATTTTACTGAATATTTAATAGCGTAACTAGTGACTTTTCAGTTGCCTGAAACATCAGACTCGTGGTAGACTGGTCTATGTAAAGACTTAACAGAGGAATGGGACTGAATGAGATGCCATATTTATTAACCAGTTTTCTTTACTCACGTAACATACTAAGCGTCAGATAGCAGAACAGAAATGCATCATGCGATTTCCCCCTCAAACAAATTGCTTTGACTGCCATTAATAGTAACTTGGTCTTAGCTTCTCACAGAAAGACCCAGACTGCTGAAAACACATTTGTAAGTTAGTGCAGCCTCTCAAAGCTGAGCACCTGCCCTGCTTCAATGCCCCAGCCCCTGTCCAGCCCAGCCTAGATGAGCAGATTACCCACACAGTCAGCAAAGGAAGAAGAAACCTCTTCAAGAGCACTAAGAGCTGCACAAAGCATGGGGATGAGTCCGAATTTCAGGATCCTGACAAACGACTCCCTTTCTGAGAAAAGCCATGTGATGGCAGAGCCTCTTGAAGGGTTCAGGAGGTTTGAAAATGGAAAGGGAATTACAGTGACCATATTCCAGACAAGTCTTACACCTCCTTGAAGTTAATGTGATATTTATATGGTCACAAGTAAAGGTCAAAGCCCATATAAAACTTTATATGGCACCTATATTCTCATAGTTTTCTCTTTATTTTGATGCACTATGGAAAGGGGAGAATGGTCTGCCACGACTTTCATGACAAAATACCTTTTGATGTGAGCTCTGAGCTTATGGCTGTGCTGAGTCTCTGAACTAAGTAGGGTCAGACTAGTATCCAGACTGAGATGCTGACACCAAAGCTATCCTAGGCCTGCACTGGCACAGCTTTTCCAGTAAACCTGAGTCCCAACAACATGCATGTGATCTCTGCCAACAAAAGTGCGGTTTTGCCAAGTTGTGTGCTTTGATCTGCTGATCAAGAAGGCAGGAGGAAAGCCCAGCAGAGCATGGAGAAAAGAGAGTAAGAAGCATCTGGGAGCTGTTACATCTTTGTTCTTGCAGTTGGATTGCCCAGTGTTTGTCTGTCAAAGCCCTCAGCCGTGCTGATTCCTGCCCAGAGAGATGGCCAGCCGCTGCCTGTGCCTGCCTGCCTGTGAGTGAAGGGGGACAGGACACATCATGTCGACATGAGCAGCATTCCCTGCCAAGCTGTGAGTAGGTGTGCCTTCTTCTTCTGTGGAGGCAAACACAGTGGTCCCAGTGGGCCCACAAGAGACCCAGTGAGGTCTCAGGGGTCACCCTGAGATACCCCAGGGCCTGACTCAGAGTCTGTGAAAGCCACAGAAGAAATCCCAGCAGGGTTTTCTGTCAGGCTCTGTCAGAGTCTTTTCAGATGCATGCAGTCATGGAGGTGTCCTGAAAACAGCCAAATAAATATGCAGTGCCTTTCTGCTTCTCTTCAGACTCCAAGCAGCTATAACAGCTTTTGCGCTTTCTCAGTTGCTTTTTTTTGCTTTCTGACTAAGGCTGGCTTGATACAGACACAGGAGGGAGAAGGAAAAGACAGCACCTGGGTCTCACTTCTGTTATTAAATACACCAGACTGTTGAGGCTTCTGTAGTTGATGGGCAAGCACCCATGTGAGCTGCGCTCGCATCCACGTGTCTGGTCCATCTCACCCCCCGAGCAGAACGGCCATGCCCAGAGCACCTCTCAGCAGCAGTCGCTGCGCGTGTTTGCCTTGAACAATGCCCCAGAGATGCCTGGGACAGGACTGGACAGAACAGGTCAAAAGCCACTCCAGGGTGCACGTGAAGAATTAAATGATTCTTGCAAATGGGAGTCTGTACCCCGGTACTGCTTTATTTACTACAGTAGACGTAGCTGCTCTCTCCTGCTGCTCTGTGTTGCAGTTAAGCTGCCCTCACACCCTAAAGGAGGTCATTTAAAGCCATGGGGGTATCTGCACGGGTTCTGTGGCTCTGGTGCAAGATGCACAGGTGGGAAACTGAGACCTGCCCATGGACAGGGCCCTGTTTGCCATCCCGAGCCATCTGCATGTCCCTTGAGGTGGGCAGTACAATCCAGGCCCCACTGCGTGGCTCTCTGCTGCGTCCCGTGCCCACCCGTGCTGACCTCCTGCCAGGATTGCTAGTGGCATTATTTTACTTCTCTTAGACTTTGTGAGCCTGTTGTGGAAAAAAAGTCAGGCTGAGACACCATGTGAAAGAATTTGGATGGTTTCTGCCCTGTATTTGGGCACAGAGGTTTTATTTGCCTGTAATAAGAAACATTATCTTGTCCTCCCCCCCAATAAAATGATTCCTCTAATATTTAAGTTTCAAGACCATACACTGTGTTTATAAGCCTCAGGCCCTGAAGTAAAATAAGATTGAGTTTCCCTCAGGTAAGTACTTCCAGACACTTTATCTGCTATATCATTACAACTATACTCTATTTGTTACTGTACTGTGTAACACAATACTTGCATTATATACCACATGAAAAGCTGTTTCTGCAGCATCTTGTCATCATTTCACGAACGCGGCTTTGAAGCCGTTTTGAATTCTGAATTCAGTGCATAACAGCGAAGGCTCAAGTGCACAACACCGTATTATTTACTCAGATGGGGTTAATTGCTGAATAAAAGAATGGTTCCTTTCAGTTTACCTTTTTACAATCTCACTCACACTGGATATGGAAGACAGGAAAGTGTGTGATAAATATCAAACTTTCTAATCAGAAACGAGCCCAGTCGTATTTGAAATCTTGAACCTAATCCAGAATCAGGAAATGCAGCCACTTGTGTTACTGTTGCTGAAAGAAGAAAATGACCTTTTTATTGTAGCTTACATTCACTATTGTACTTGTGAACCATGGGGAACGGAGCAGAAGAAATGCAAGGTCTTAAGGAGACCTTCTTTTAACAAGAAAACTGAAATTGGGTGTAATAAAAATATATAGCTGACATAAAGGCTGTGTTTCTCCAGGAGGAAATCTGTGACTTTGACACAGATTCACTCCTAGCAAATTTTTCTTGCTTTCTAGCTACTGTTAATATTTACTGTCAGGCACCCATTACTTGAAATTTTAACAGCTTTAGCCTTAGTGGAGATTCATTTGAATGCAGAAAAATTAATAATTCACACATTTAACAGGAATGTAAAAAGTGAAATGATACTATAAATTTTTAAGTGGAGATTGACTTTCAACAAACACTTTTATTTCCCAGTGATGTTACAGGGTGAATGCCTGCAGGATAATTTCAATATAATGACTCTTTGCCATTGAATAATTTATAGCCGAACTGGAATCCTGGACCAACATCAGTAACAGAGTGCTATAACTCAATGGTGTGCTCTTGGACGGCACGCAGTGGTAGGCAACGTTGGACCAGAAGAGATCAGAATCATAAAATTCTGCACATTGTTTTGGTGACGTGGAACTGGGATGGAATTTATACCTTACCTAAACCAAGTTTTTTTACATGAGCAGTTTACTGTGATGCCCTCTGATGCTATGAAGAATCAGATGCAAAGGGTGTTGATAGCACAGCTGCAGCTAGATTTGCCAAGCAGTCAGAACACTGTGTGGACACTTAAACTAAGTGGATAGATTCGAAAATAGTTCTTTTTTTCTTTTTTTTTTTTTTAATATTTTAGAAATACTGAGAGCCTTACACATTCCCTGGGACTGGCTGATCTCTTTTGGGAAATCACTTAACTTAATTATCTGGAGAAATCAGAGCCTATCTGTGACTAAAACTTTAAGTTGATGGGTCAGACAGCGGAAAGTTGTGAGAGCTTTCTGTGCATTTTCACAAAGTTCTCAGTATCTTGTAAAAGAGAGTGAGCCTTGTTTTCTGACCCTTAGATCTCATTTTTCACTCTCCCTGATTCTGAGGATAAGATTTTTTTTCTTTTCACTATTTATACTATAAAATTATCCAGAAGATATTTAAAGTCAGATAAAAATAAAATCACACATCAACAACAAAAAAAACCTCATAGGAAGTTTCCTAAGCTTGCACGTTATTGAATGAGATACTGGTATTGACTGAAAGGATAAACTTGTATTTTTCTGGCATAAGGCCTTATAGATTTTTTTCATCAACTCACCAGCTTGTATAGGTCACTGTGAAGATTTCACCATAGCTTCAGCTGGAACAGATTCTGTGCTTACCTAGGTGGTTTGTTGGCTGTGATGTGCAAGGATCATCCAAGATCAACACTACCCAGGCTATTAGCAAAAGATGGGAGAGTTCCTGGATAAATTCCAGCAAGTGTCTGCAAGCAGTGCTGTGTGTGATGCCCCAGTGTCCTACCTCAGCTATGGTGGTTACGCAGCACTCCCCAAGCAGGTCAACTGTGTTCCCATATCCCATTAACAGGTGGAGTTGAAGCACTCTGAGTCCAGCAGTAATTCTCCAGGTAGGAAGCAGTTTTATAGTCTCATCTTTGCTGCTCTGGAGATTTTAGTTCCTCTCTATGCTTTTACAAGAAGAAGGAAAATAAGACCTTCTGAATGGAAAAGGAAGAGCAGTGGAAAGCAAGAAAATGCCTACCGCTGCTGCAGCCAGTCCTGTAGTTAGGTCATTGACTTGAAATCTGGGAGAATAATCTCCATGCCACTGCTTTAAATGATTTAGAATAAGAGGGGGCACAAAGGGACATAACTGGTCAGAAAGGCTGCTATAATAAGCATCCACCACACACAATCATCTCTGTAAAAACACATTAATCTGTGTATGTCCCTAACCTGAGCACGTAGCACTGATTGAAAAGCACATTTATTGAAATACAGAACTAGGCCAGCCATCTGCCTCTGCTACTCTACTTGGATGTCTGTTCCAAAATATCCTTGTTACAGAGAAACTTCTCATTTCCCCCCCAATATTTACATGCGTGCAGTGTACTCCCCCTTGTTGTTGTGTGAACAGTGTCTTCCAGCACAAACATTGTTTCCCTCTCTGATGTTCCTGTGATGTATTTCTGTGGAGTAGTTATATCTCTTCTCACTCTTCATTCTTGCTGAGCCAAGGAGGTTTAATGCCCAATCTCATCTTACATGAGAAGCACTCTCTTCTCCAGCCATCCCAGCCCTTCTGGCTGGACAAGACTTGCACACAGTCTTTGCAGGAAGCTTTGCCAGCAGCATTGACCCTTCCCTCCCACTAGTGAAAATACCTAAGATCAAATAAACCTTTTTCATGTGTATCACACTGAGGGCTCACAGGTACCCTATAGCAGACAAGTATCACCTGATATTCCTTCTGTCATTTCATAGTAATGAACTTCTAATACTCCAGAAAAATCCTGTACTTCATACTCAAAAGCATGGCTTTGCCGAGAACAGTGTTATTTTAACCTCTTGCTGTTATTGCAGACCCCCCTGAGCTCATGGTTCTTCCCAGTTTGATATCAACAGCAAATGCCACTAATACACTTATTTCTCTGTGTGTTAAAGCAATGAATGAAAACATTTTGTAAGATCAGTTCAAAAATATCCTTCATGTACTCTGTCAATAACTTCTTCCCAGCCAGTTTTAATACCACTGGCAATTGCCTTCTCTGATTAGAGTTTTTACACTTCTAACACAAAAATTATACTCAGCGTGTTTGTATGAAAAAGAATCTCCAGCCTAATGCTTTCGGATCAGACAACAAACATATCACGTGCATTTTTCTTGTTCTAGATATGCATTATGTCACAAAATGAGGTACCACCTCAAGTCTGATTTGATCCACGTTTGTTATATCCATTTTGTACTTTATTCTGCTCATTGTTTACTCCATCTTTTCTTATTCTTCTTTTCATTTTTTTCTCTAAAGCCTTGCACACTGTTCAGACGCACCTAAGAAAGCTGAGGTTTTCAGAATCTCTTCTCCCTCCTTTTCAAACTTCTTTCATCTCCACCTCTTACACCCTTGCTGCTGGACACTCGTCCCCCTAGAACTCCAGGATGGGAGTGTTCAACAACCCAGTTTAAATCAGGAAATTCCTAACCTCAGCTTCCATCTGGCCTCAGATCATTTGTCTCTGCTTCACTGACGATGCTGAATTCATTGTCAATGTAACTCTTCAGCAAACCAGCAGATAAGACTGGCTGTTAGCTTGCTAGTGTGACGTTTGGAAACACAACATGCCGAATGTCTTTAGTCTATCTCCAGTTGTGCTTTAATAATGGCTTTGTGATGGCACAAGAAAGAGTTAACAGATCAAAAACCCAAGTCCTGCTTGAAGTATTTTTCTAACTTTTTTCATGCCTCAGAACTGTGGAGAAAAACAACATTTTAGGGTTGGTCTTTTCTTCCATTAGGTTGTCTGCTTTTACAGGTGGTGAGTCGCTATAAGATCTGAAAATCTCCACACATGAAAATGTGATGGCAAGATGGTCTGGAACTGAAACGCTCAAACTGCCTAACCCATTGCTTGAGGGTTTCTAACACAGTCACTTGCTAAACTGACAGTACTAGTCTGGCGTGTGAACACCTAATCCTACGAAAGCTGGAGATACAGTTTTTTCCCTGGATGCTGATTTACCTTGACCTGGAGCAGTGTACATAAACTTGCTTCCACAGCACTTGGGAGAAGAGTCTAGTGGTCACAGTATCTACCCATCAATCAAGCACTGAATTTCACTTGTAATCTCCATAATAAAAGACAGACCCAACCAATTCTTTCCTACCACTTTGCTTTTAAGATTTGCATGTCGTCTTTAAAAGTCAATTATTTTTGTACCACTACTCTCCCAGGAAGCTGGATTAGGATGAATATTTGGAATCAGAGTGAACGGAGCTGACATTTTTGGTGTTAGATCTTCTCACGGCTGACCGATTCCACCAGACTGCCACCATGTCCATAGCATTATAGCATAATTCAAGTGTGAAGGCACTCCAAGGAGCTTTTAATCTAACCTGTTGCTCCAAGCATGGTCAGCTCTCATGGCAGCCCATGTTGCTCAGGGCCTTATTCAGTCAGGTCTTGAAAACCTCCAAGGACAGAGATTGTACAACCTATCTGAGCAACTTGTTCCACTGCTTGATTTTCCTCATGGGAGAAAGTTTCTCCTTATACAGCACTGGAAACTCACTTGTTTCAGTTTCACTGAAAACAAGTATATCTGTTGTCTCTTGTCCCCACCAGGTGAGGAGACTCAGCTCTTTACCTTCTGAGCAACTCCCATGGGATCCCATCTGCCCGTTTCCTGAATGAACTAAAGCCTGGTTGCCTGCAGCCTGAGGTCTGTACCCAGCTATTCTCCCTCTTCAGTCCCCTGAGGATCTTCAACTCCACTATTTCATAGGTACTAAAATAGAAGTTGCTACTGATTATGACATTCCCATCCATTTCTTCTGTGTTTATAATAGCAGATCTAACTTTGTGTCCCTGATCCTGTCTGAAACCTCTTTGACTGTTTGAATCCCACAGTGTTGCTCTTCCAGAAAATGTCAGGAGGTTGAACTACGCCATAAAAACCAGGGTGTCTGATTCAAGGACTTTCTTGAGTTATTGAAAGAAGCCTTTGGCCACTTCCTCACTCTGTTTGGGTGGTCTGTAACACAACCCTACCACAATGTCATCCTCACTGAGCTCTCCTCTGGTCCTGACACACAAACGCTCACTCAGCCCATCATCCATCCCATATAGGAGCTCTGTATATCCAGACAGTTCCTTCACATAAAGGACAAGTCACCCTCATCTTCCCTGTCTCTCCTGAAGAGTCTGTATTTATTGTAGCACTGCAATCATGTGAGCCTGCCCCAACACATCCGAGTTATTCCAGTGATGCTGTAGCTTGGCAAATACATGCAGAGCTCTACTTCTTCCTGCTTTTTTTTTCCCAGATCGTGCTTTGGTGTATCTGTACTTGAAGCAGTATTCCCTTCATTCTCTTCTGCCTTTCCTGAGGCCTTTCTTGCTCCCATTTCCCTGCAATATTTTCTTTCCAGCCATGACCACTGTTTCCTCACTTAGCTGTGAGCTGTAATCTCCTTCCCTGAATGGGAGAATACTGAATGTCTTTCAATACTCAACAACATTCAAAACTTCGCTTTTCATTCTTCCCACTGTGGGTGTTTTGTGGCTTTGAAACAAGGTAATACTGTTTGCAAAATATTTTTCCTTTTTGTGTCACCATGAGATGTGTCCTTAAAACACTGTGAGATGTTTCCTTGAAAGGTGACAATGTCGAGTTTCTACTGTCCTCAATGATCAAAAGTAACTGCCTGCTCTTAGCTGAAATCAGTGGGAATCACCACAGAGCAACATACTTCAGAGTGAAGATATCAAGGGCAGTGATAGTAGCAGATTCTGGGGCCCTTGAGTATTATTTGTTGGTTTTATACAAAGACACGCCTTTTTAGAGAGTTCACAGAACACATCATGTTACTGTCTAAAGTGCCTATCACCACAGAGGAAGCACAAGGGAAAGGAAGGTGGGCAAAGGTAAATATGATTAACACATATGATTTTGCACAATATTAATTAATTTCATTTTTTCTCACTTTAAAGAAAATGTGAATCCGTGAGGAGGAATCTGAATGAACTACGGGGATGAAGATAGTATATGTCCTTCAAATAACTAACAAAACCGAAGTGAGTCTGTTGCCTATTTTGCACCTACCAACATGTTCTTTCTAGTATCTGAATGTAAAACGTATTTCTAACATCACTGAAGCTGACCACAACAAGAAGCAGCCACTAGAGGATGTCCACAGATGGCCCAGCGGATTTTGGTAGTAGAGTGACTAATTTATACTGCCAGACAACACAACATGGGCAGGCTGATGGGAGAAGACATCGTAAAAATGCTTGAGGCATAAGCAGAATTATTCCTAATCTCAGAGTAGAAACTTTGGGTCAATTGGATCTGATTTCTTCTACTGTGGGGGAGGGTTGATCAGGTGTGACTTGATCCTTTATCAGACTGACCCATAAATTAGAAAAATATATTATCTGTTTATTTTTCTTATTTTTCCTTATTGATGCTAAATTTTTCTGTACCAAGAAACACTAAGAAGTCAAAGGCCACTTAAGTCTCGCTACACTCTTTCCGAGACAGAGTCCTCAGTCAGCCAGAACTGCTTTTCATGCAATTTATTGGCAGCGAAAAGGAATGGAAGAGAGGTGAAGAGATGGCCCATAAAAAAAGTTGTTCTAGGTCGGTGTCTGATCTGGAATTTCACATCTGGAAAGGTGGAAAGTCAAAAGGCTCAGTTTTGCCCTTTAGGTGTGGAAAAGTGAGTACTTTTTATAAATAACATGTCCTTTCACTTGAACAAAAATAATAGCATGCTGTACATGACATTCCTTCTCTGAATAGGTGAGAGTGAGATGGGGGGAGTAACATCTGAACTGAAGAGGGAGGTGAACCAAATTCCATCACTTCTTAGCTACCACAAAAATTGCAACTAGAGAGGAACAAATCAATTTGGACACAATAACATTTGCAGGATCTTAAGATTTTGGGTTAGTTTGATTCAGATATCTAAATAAATTATTTTTTAATTTTTTTAACATTGATGTTCACTTTCCAGCCAGGCTAGCAGATGCAGTGACGAGGGGGTTAGAAAAGTGGTGTTGCCATTGCAGTATTTTTTGCAAGACAATAATTTTAAGCTAATTAAAGTGGTTTTTATAGTGTTTTAACTCCCCTTTAGCTTCTATTTTAACATCCTGAAGAGAATAAGTTTTTATTGAAAACCTGAGAGCCAAACCATTTTAATTATAATAAGTCACAATAAACATTCCTTACACTTTCCAGAGCCAGACAATGCCAGACTTCTTTGATTCATTATTTTAAATATATATATAAGTGTAGAAGAAGAAAAGCCCATAACACACAACTTGCAGGTTGTTTTGCTGCTTAAAACCAATAAACGGTAAATATATTTTTAAAAAGGAACGTGATTTTAAAGAAAATAAGTTTCTAGAGTGAAGTCCTCTGAAAAGTAACAGCGATGACACCACTCAAGTTTTATGCAAATGATTTTTAACCTCTAGGGTAGAAATACAGACCATTTCAGTGGTTTATTGAATAAGACCAAAAAATACATTTTCTTTTCAATTTTTTGTTATTTACCAGATACAGAAATTTGACCTAACCATTTTATGCATTTCAAAGGTGGTTTCGTTTTGTGTAAGTTGCTTTTGCGCATCATGAAAATACATTCTGTTCTTCAGGGATTTCTGGTCCTGCTATCTAGGTCAGAAAAGCCCGATTGGTGGCCATCAGATGGAGTCTGGCATACCAGGCAACTCTGCCCAGACTGCTGTCCTTTTTGCTGACCCAATCTGGGGCTGGGAGTAACAGAGAGCAAAATCAGTGCAACTTACAGATCCAAGAGCCAAACAGCTCCTCATAGGCTCGCTGCAACATGGTATTTAAAGCGTAGACTGCCAGGAGTGAAACCTGGCATCTAATCTGCTAGTTTTTGAAAGTTTGGGCAACCTTGTGGCAAGCCTATTAGATTCTGAAGGTCTCTCTTAGTGGCGTATTTCCAACACAAGGCATCTTTAATGACATAATTCAATGAAACAAAATCTCACATTTTCTTGAGCATTCATCACTATTCTGTGCTTTTTACCAGTCTGAGAGAACAATGGAGTTAGGTTTCCTGATGGTGTTTTTGATGTGACTGTCATGAGAATTAACTGATTGCATCTGGGATGAAAACAATCAGCAGTATTACTTATGAGCTATTTTTAACTGTACATATTGTGTAGATAAATGAAATGCCCAATAAAAGGAAATTTCTTGCATCTTTCATAGCTCGCGTAGGAGAAAGGAAGGCACATCTTGTCTACTCTGATTGTGTCAAACAGACTGAGCTTTGATCTTGTGGAAGAACATGCCTGGGAGAATGTGAGTGTCGGTTTCTCATTGCACATGGCAGTTTGGCTGCCCACATGGATGTTTCAGCATCCATAGTGGTGCAGAACTAGAGAAATGACTCATCTGCGATTTCTGTGGCCTTATTCCAGCAGAGATTTACAGCATCTGATGCTGAGGCATATTTTACCTATTCCTAATGGATACAAAAGCCCAGGCTTGAGTCATTACATGTTCTTTTGGATGCATCAGCCTCAGATACATCTTAGCTGTCTTGACATTCAAAGTTTTGATGGTTTTTAGAGTCTACAATGTAAAAAAATAATTGTACATTGATTCATTTAAGCCTCTTGCCTCAATCCACATGGGTGAATCTCTTCAAGTTATTGATGAGCATCAGTGTCTATTCAACAGGGTGAAAAAACGTGTGCATCTCAGAAGTCAGGAAGAATGGAGAAATTTCCTAAGAGTTAGGATTTTGAAAGGATATTCTTTTAGATCCATATGAAGAAACTTTCTAAAATCCCACCATCAGCATGTTTTCTGCCTTTCTGTTTCTTACATGCAATACACTGATACAGGTGAGATAAGAAATACTCATCTTTTCTTCTTGATTCTGTCTACTGAAATGAGGTCTGGCTAAGGCAACAGCATGAGGTTTAACAACCAGAGGCTAACATCCAGCCTCTTAAACCCTGATGTGTGTCCTTTTCTCGGGAGAGCAGGAGCTAAGATATCTGTATGATACCTCAGAACTGGGGCGGGGGGCTGGGAAAGCTGAAGACTAAGCTTGTTACTTACACAGTGACTGCTTCTCTCACTCTCCGGGACTGCAGAAGGGATTGATGAGGACACCAGGACATCTTCTGACACGGCCTGCACAGCAAGGACACAGAAGTGCCTTGAGCAATACGTGCTGCAGTCCCAGAGCAGGGTATTGCCGTCTATCTGACAGACAAACAGATTTTGGATCAGACAGCTACTTCAAGCTGGCCTGGCTTGGTATCCAGACTCCACTACTTAAAAACCTCAGGTTTGATGGAGAGGGTTGGCACAAAGTTGGGACTGCTCCTTTCCTATAAATATTGCCATGCAGGTCTGGGGCAGGCAGAGCACAAAGTAAGAAGGAATGATAATGCTGAGCTGCCCCGGGGCTGTGCTACCAAGCAGGGGTCCTTACAACGTGGAGGCCTTCCTCAAAGCTGTGGCAGCTCTTATCTTGCATGACACACAACAATTCCAGCACCCCAGCTGCATCTTGTGGAGATGGAGAGAGGCCACAGCACTGTGCTGCAAATGGTTTAGGCATGGACTGGCCACCAGGGAGAGAGATGAGAGCCAGAGGGCTGAGTCTTGCTCTGCCCAGCACATCAGCTCCAAGACCTGCCTGCCAGCAAAGCAACACACCTAGCAGCCCAAGCACTGAGCTTCAGATCACAGGCCTCATCTACCATGCAATCCTCCCACCTTAAAATTGATGTTCAGGCTGAAGAAGGGCTAAGCAAATGTCAAAGGAGCTCACTGTGAACTTCTGCCCAGGGACCAGACTAAACTTTCCTGCCACTTTATGATCAGAGCTTTATGCTGCACGTGTGGCAGGACCCAGAGCGGTTGTGGTCTTCTTCACAGAGCCAGCTTGGGCGGCACTGAATTCCTCTGCACAAACTCCTCCGCCTTGAATCACAGTCAGCTGCTGGCACTGCACAGAAATCGGAGCCAGTTTGCTATCTCTGCTAAGAAACTCATCACAGGAATCTGACTTCTGGTGCCATCCCGGGGATCCTGCTCGCACTGGGGCCATCATTGCCCCCAGAGAGTGAGGAAGGAGCGGGCTCTGCAGCCAAGCCCTCAGCCTCCACACAGCATGGGCTTGCGTTCTTCCAGCACAGCTGTATCATGTTGTGCGGTGTTTCGCATTGCTTGAGGACAGTGCCACTGGCAGGCCTGAGTGCTCCTGCCTGCTTCATCAGGAAAACAACATTTAGGGCCAGCTTCAGTCCCAAACTCGCAGTTGCTCCTTCTGCACTCATTTGCACGGGGGAAGAGGGGTGAGTGTCAGGGCAGTAGCCTGCTACCTGCAGTCAGCTCTACCGCTGAAGTAACACTGTGAGAGCATAGCCTTGTCTGCAGGGGGGCAAACCTGGAATCTCAATTAGCTTTAAATGGATTAGTTACACCCCATCAAATTCTTGTGCGTATGTTATTATTCAGAATTAAAGTGACCTGATTTCAGCATAGCTTAATTCCACTCGTAATGGAGTTAAGCTAAATCTGAAGATGAATGCTTTATTACAGCTGGTAAATCTGCTTTGCACCACTGGTTAATTTGGATTAACTTCCTCGAGGGACCCTTCGTGCTCAAGCCCTTCTGGTGGCCAACTCAGTTATAGCATCTGCTGCTGTCTCTGCTAGCAGTACTAGGAGGAAAACATGTGCTGAGGTGGAGTGCTCCTCACTGCAGGCTGAAGGAGCAGGAGACGTTCAGCCACCGGAGACTACTCCTGATGAAAGTCAACACTCAAAACACTCTTCTCCAGAGCTTTATCACCAGCTGCCTCCTTAGGCAGGTTCCGCAGCGTCTGGGTGCCAGGACAGCAGCGCAGAGGGAGACGCTGCCTCCCTTGGACAGGAGATGCTGTCACTGCCATTGCTGTGGAGAAACAAGAAGGTCCCCACCCAACGGGAGCAAAGCTGCCCCAGCAGCATATGATTTTCTCAGCCAAGGGAGGAAGGGTGCACCCATGGGCCCTCCTCTTTAGCCTTTTCAAGGTGGAAGTCTTCAGGCTGCCCTCTGCGCTGGGCTCCTTCTACAGACTGCTACTTCCCAAATCCTTGCCAGAAGAGTCAGTATTGCCTAAAGATGGTGAGCCTGACAGTCAAGATGACATAGTGTATCCATCGCTCAGCAGCTGGGGGGGTCACTGCTAGCTCAGGAATAACTTTGCAGGCTTCAGTCCCAGAGACCAGCTACAGCTGTTGGGCTTTTCTGCTCCTCTGGTGTGCACGCGTGGCTGTGATCCCCCAAACGACCAGCAAGGCTCTGGTTCCACCTGAATCTGAACATTATTCACTTCATGAATATTTGTCTGTCTGCTTCTTAAGGCCAAATGAAGCCTTCACTTCCTCTACAAATATTTCTTCAATGACCTATAACTACCGGCCAACATGCCTGCCAGCACTCCACTAGATGACATCCCATTTTACAATTAACTATTATCATTTGATAACCTCTTGAGGTTAAGAATACAGATGTAAGATGTCCAAGATTCCTAATGGGAATACTTCATACCAGAAGTATGTTTCCCTTGAGGATGACACATATTTCAAATATTTTGGCCATCATATTTTGAAAGCTTCTTTAGAAATCCAAAAATGCTTTTTGAGCCCTGAAAGAACTTTTCTACCGGTCTCAAATAAACGTACTACCATTTAACTCTTTGGAAAACTTTGCACACAACAACAAAAAGTGTCATGGGAAGCAAAGCAAAGAATTGCAATGCAGCCAAAGCAGCATGTTTGAGATATAGTGTTGATATTACCTGAAAATAGTTACTTGCTGAGTGCTATGTTAGCATTTTTTGTGATGAAGTAGCTCAAGTGGAGCCTAAACCACAATTTCAGATCAGGATCAGGACCCTGACTATTTGGGGAGCTGGACTCTAGGTTCAAATCTAGCAGACGGTCTCTGTGCACATTACAGGACTTTCAGCAGTGACTGAGTACTGAAGCTAAATCACTGGCTATTAACTTCAGTAGAAAAAGGTTATACGTGTGTATGTGTGCATGTATGTATATAAACACATACTAATATATATGTATATATGTGAGTGCACATGTATACAACTTGGATATGCAGATATATGAACAATTTATTAGGTTTTTCTTTTCTTTTAATGCCTTCTCCACTTCCATTTCTGCACTTCTCTATTCTCAGATTATACAGCATAGGAAAACAGACTATGAAATGAGCAGCATTTACTATACTCTGAACTGCTGAAGGCTCCTTTCACTATGTAAATATAAATGCAGAGTAACTTCAGTGGAATTAAAGATGCTTTCCTACTGAGGAAGCTGTACAATGTACAGAGACAATGCAGTCTAAAGAGTGACCTTTCTCATTTGAGGGAATTAAATCGCTTTAAATAAAGTACTTGGGGAGAGAAAAAGGAAAATTCAGATTCCTGCCCCTCCTTTTTGGCAGAAGAGGCAGGACCCAATTCAGTCGGGGCTTTCTTATAGTGACTGTTGCAAGGGCCAACAATCTTGCACCAACGAGGCCATGACCTATGGGGTCTTCACTGTAGGATGGCAAGTATTAAATGCACTTTAATTACCTCAGGTTTTTCTTGTGGCTGATGAACAGGTCAGTAACTGTTCTAAGATGTTCTCTTACTTTCTGTTTTCATGCAAGATTAATTAGCAATAAAACCTCATGGTCATTAGACCATCATTCAAAAGGTAGTCACAAACTAATTAGTATTATTTTTATAAAGCCTCATTTAATGATAACATTAATTTGATAATACAATATGCAAAAACATCCAAATGAGGTTTTAAATATAACTTAATGACAATATTCAAACTAAAAATGAATACTTAAATCTTCATTAAATAAAGTAAGAGTAGTTTACATTTCCAACCCCATTAATATTTTTTGAAGGCAACATTCTAGAGTTGCTTCCATTCTCAGAGACTTCGTAGAATTCCTAAAAATTTGGTAGACAATCCCTAAAGATTTGTTAAACAAGAATAATGATAATAGCAAGTTATCATTTAAGCGATTAATTATAACTGAAATCTTAGTGCAGAATTAACCCTATGTATCTTAGTGCCACAGTCTGAAAGCTCATTGCATATTTCAAAATGTGGATAATTTATCTGAAGCTTTAAGCAGGAAAACAAATTCAGTTCTTCTTTGAGCAAGCTTTATTAATACCTGTGTATCTTGAGATGTTTATTTCTACTATGACACACATTAATTAAATTAATTTTTAAATGAATGATACTTCAAGGTAAGCTGCAGTTCACTTCCACCAGTTCAGACAGCTGACAGTTTGGGTGCTTTGGTAACTTAAGAAGCCAATAGCTCCTGTTGGCAAGGGCTCCCGCTCTTCGGTCCACAGGTGTCCAGAATCACAGACTTTGCAAAACTGGAAGGCAGACTCTGAAAAAGCAAATTGCATCATGTTCACGTGAAGACAAAATACCTGTTGTTTTAAAAAATGACAGTCAAAAAGTTCTAGACTACCACTGAAAAATGGTCCCTCCGTTTTCTAGCTTACTGGGAAATCTGAACATAGGTTTCAGCTTAGTCTTTGTAGAATGGGTACAAAAAAACAGATGTGCTTTCTGAACTGAAAAGCTGAGATAGAGAAATATATGCGTCTGTTATATGGAATCTATATTTTATAGTGCAGTACAACTGTACCCCTGTCTGTCTTTCTTATCCTGTAAGGTAAGGCTCTTTTCTGTAGGGGTGACAGACTGCAACGCCGATTTCAGCAAAACACCTCCCAAAATAAATTAGGTATATACAGAGTGGGACAACTATTACCTCTGGTTTTCTTTGTCTCCTGCTCCAGTCTTGTTCTACTTAGGCTTGCCAATCACTTGTTATCTTTCAGTATTCCATCCTGATTGCAGCGTGGGACAAAGGAAAGTAGAAGACAACCTGATCCTGTTAGGTAATACAGCTCTTGCATGTACCTTTTTACCGTATTAAAAATGATCACAACACCACTGCTAGGATTTCATCAGATCTGCTGCTCAGAAGTATACCACCATGACCCATAAACTAACAAGCAAGCAATGTGATGTAGAAATATTATATCATCAAATCTCTCTAAGATACAAAGACTGCATTAGCTCGGCTACTGCAAATCAATCTTTTTAATATGAATACAAGTGTTAGAAAAGAAAGAGAAGAAGAGATTGACAGAAATTGTACTTGAAGGTGACAGACATGTGAAAGTGCATGAAATATGCATTTGCTGGTCTGACAGCCCACGAGAGATTGTCACCGCAAGAAGAAATGAAGAAATATTTGAAAACACAGTGAAGCTCACAGAGTGATACCAAATTAAATAGATTTCGTTTTCAGTTTTTGACATCACTAGACAATAGGCTTCACAAGTCATTAACACAGACTGATTCTAGCATGACCTAAAATTACAGAAACACAGGAGAAGGAAAAAAAAACTTTCAAATTTAGTTTAAAAGTACAGATGTCTTTGTTTTTAAATTGGCAACTTCAACACTATTGCCTTTGGACATTTTATTTTTAAGAAACATCTGTCCAATTTGGATCTGTCATACTGCAACTGTGATTAGTTAGAGATGTTATAAAAACCAAAATTACTTATGCAAGTGAAGTCTACAGAGTTAGTATATCATGAACACAAAGTAATAAACTCGCTGAGAACAATTTGAATTTCTCTGTTGTCTGTTACCCATGGAACCCAAACCACCTAAAAAGCATTATTTAATTACATATTGCACAACCTAGAGACAGGATGTATAATAAAAATTCAGTAAGTCTGATCTAAGATGGAAAACAGCACATATTCAGAAGCAGTGCAATGCCACAAGTTAGAAGAATGTGAGGATAGAACTCAGTGAAAATTCAAGAGCACATAGGTAGGGAGCCTGTAATTGTTTATGTTGTGTTTGACTGAGCTACCATCTTTAACTTCGAAGCGGAGTCCCTACTCAACACTTACAACCACAGGTCAACAGCAATTTTTTCCCCCCAAATATGGCAGTGGCGACTGTTCTGTTTTAAATCTCATTTATGAGAACTTTGTGATACATTTTAGAGCTGGACAAAAATTTTTAGACAAATAGTTTACCCGCCAAAAAATGCAGGATGACTGAAGCTCTTTGGGAGTTTGGATTGAATGCAGCAAATTGTTTCAGGCAAACAATGCGGGGGAGGAAAGCAGAATTCTGAAAATGTGAAACGTTCTGGTCTGACATTATCAAAATCACAAAATTCCTCCTTTGTTTTCTTCTTTTTAGTTAAAGCATTAGGAAAAGTGGGCAGTACAATCAAAAAAGAACAAAAGAGAGCGACACACCACAAGAAAAACCTGGAGTGTGTCACACTTGGAAGCTTTTCAGGCTGGCCGTTCCCAGCTTGTGCAAGAAAGCCTCCAAACAAGAATGAGCTGTACCACAGAGGATAAGGATACATGCACATTCCAGCTGAGAACATTTTTCTCCTGTGAGCTAGAGCAAAGATACACCAATTGAAAGCTGGAAAATGCTGTTACGAAAGTCTACTGATTTGATCTCTTTGCTCATCTTACATAATCATTTGATGAAAAGCAGTTTATATGGCTTATCATCTGCCTTGACTGAACGATTTTTGCATGGGTCATCTTCTGCCTTTTAGTTGTTGCGAATATCGATCAGATAAAACTATCACTACTCCTGAATCGACCACTCATCTATCCAAATGCTTCTCTTCAGTAGACAACGGTTACCTGGAGATGACAAGTGCAGAACATAGTTAAAGCTGCCTTACCTGGTCACTGGAGGACTGTCTCACAGCTGAAGAGACACCATCTGGTGACTGAAGAACCAACTTAAAGCAATTTATTTCCTACTCTTCAAAGGAATGGGATGCAACTTCCTTGAACTCTGGAAAATCCTTTGAATATGGTACACATTACTTAATATGATGGCTGTAGGCACACTTTAGACTAGTATTCACTTGAACTTGTACAAAGGGTCACCAGCCAACCAGCTGAAGATCAAGGAATCCTAGAAGAATTAAGCAACCTTTGCATGTTCTCTTGTGCTCTGCTTCACTGCAAGATCTTCAGATGCAGCTGAAGGTCAAGACCAATGACTGCATCAGTTTCTGAACCCTAAAGAGAGGACAAAACCATAGATATAAAGAAATAGAAGAAAAAATTTTAAAAATGTATCTAAATCTTCATGATAGAAAACAGTTCTAAACATGGTTCTCAACTAAGAGCAGTTAGAAAAGAGCAGATCTCATGGCACTGCTGCATGCACTCAGAGCGTGTCTGACTGACTTGGTGCTCTGATAGGACCAAACTGCTGTGCTAGCACACTGGGCTGCTCAGGCTTCAGATTTGGAACTGGCTATTTAAACAAGTTGGGAGGAACTGGAGTCCCTATAACTCAAGCCCTGCTATTGAACTGCTGTTTGATAACAAGCAGGGGGAGAGTGCTTACTTATAAGCATGAGTGATGCTCAAATGTCTGATGTATCATTCCTTCCACTGTAGGAAGCTGGCAGAAATGCAAAAGATTAGAGGACCTACAAAGATGCATAACTCAGGGATGTGTGGGAGGCTTTGACCCATTTCTTGCTGGATGTGTGAGCCCGTTCTCAGGGGCACATTGACCAATCATCCACAACACAAACTGTCAAGCCCTGGCATTTCACCTTAGGCTTCATAGTCTCTGGAGTCTGACCCCAACCAGTTGTTTCTCATGAAGAATGAACAGACTGGGCAGCCTTCAACTAACTACAGCTTCTACTGCTGGCAGGAATCCCAGACTCAGCCATACTGGGGCCCTGTGACTTCTCTTGCCCTTTAATAGCTCATTAAGCTCTCTTGTACGGGAAGAACCTGGCATGCAGAGCTGCAACTACTAAACTCCATTTACTGTCATGTGCATACAATTTGCTGTATGGAGCTGAGGTACCACATTTTTGTGAAGGAAGAAAAGTGATATGGGGAAGAGAAAAACACTCTCTCATACAGGATCCAAACCTTGCTTCTGTATTTTCACAGGTTTGTTCACTTTTGCAGTGAGCAGAAGATGGGAACAGAGAAATCTTTGAGTATGCACATGGCAAAATCACACCTGATGCACCAGGCCATTGATGGAATTTGGCTTAGGTTTGCAGTGACTATATATTAACTATGCCAGTAAGCAACTTTTCTCAGCTGTGTTTGTTCTGACGTTGATTTCTGGTTAGGGGTCTTCTCAGGGCCCAGAACTTGTTATCCACTGTAAGTGTGTGTGGAAATGCAGCCTAATTCCACATGGAACACCTTCAGCTACCAAGATAACAGAAAAAAAAATGAACAAAATCTGTAGGAGAATCCGCTATGGAGTGTAAAAGGATTCCCATCTACTCTCTGTTGTCCCACTCAAGTCTTCCAGCTGATCTATTCACAAGAGCACTGCCCCATCTGATTCATCCAGTTTAGCAAGCACTACTCCTAGAAGTATTTTAGGTAGTCTGACTGATTTGGACTGACACAGGTTAGAAAACATACCAAAGCAGCCCCACCAGCAAACCCAATGGGGCAGCAACATCTGTAGGAAGGGAGTGATGAGAAGACAGAGTTGGAAAGTGAAAAGGGCCGGAGGCAGCAGTCCCTTCTGCCCACTCATCTGAGTTCCACTGATGGGATCCATCCTCAAGAACAGTAAAATATCTCAGATCAGGAAAGATTTAGGACTGAGAGCAAGAATAGTGCAATCTGAGCTTGGTGGCAGGGACAAAGCTCGCTTTGGAAAGGAAGCAGTTCTGCACCCAAGTTTAAAATGCCTGCGTTGGGCAAACGTCGCTAGGTAGTGCCTCTTACATGAACACAATATTAACAACTCCTTGCTTCCTCACCTGTGAACAGCATTCCTCCACCTTAAGAGAAGAAGGACACATCAGCCTGTGGTGGTCGCATACTGTGGTCTTCACAGCTTTCATTGGAGCTTCACAGAGGTGAATGAAATAAATACCAGTTGAGCAGTCCAGTTCAGGTACTCTATGCAGCCTTTGTACAAAGGGAACTGAAGCATGGGAGGTTTAAATGACTTGTCACAGACCACAAAGCTGGGTAGAATGTGTACCTGATTTCCATGTTGGTCTAAACATCAAATTAATCCTTCCTCTGACATTTAAAAGCAGCAGAGAAATGTAAAAGCTTTAGTCATTTCTTTGTATTCAGAATAGTTCCTCCTTCTGTATATAACTAAAAGAGAGAAGAATATGTAGAGAGGGAAAAAAAATAATTGGAAGTGAAAAAGGAACAGCTGAATTACAAATTTTACCATTTTTTTTATTCAAAGTCAGAAAAGCAGGCCTGCTGTTTGCCAAGGGAAACTGTATTTTTCCTTGATCTTTGGTGGAGATAGTCATTAGAGTAAGGAAAAAAGAGAGAATTCATTGTCTTTACCATTTCCAGCACCCTATTCTAACTCAATCATTAAGCCACAGCAGTAGTGTAATCACACCTAAACACGCTCAGTTATTTTTCCTCTTTCTCTCTTCACATATGTTCGATTTTATAAAGTGCTGAGGAAAAGGAAATTGAGATTACACTACTTACAGATGTCTTGAGAATAATGGAAATCGTTGATGGAATAAACTACCCCGAGAGATCACCTTTCCTTCATTTCAAAGCATGTGTTCCCTAATTTGGCTGATGCTGAGAGATGTTTTCTTCGTGGGGCTTTCTGTCTCTTCCACTTTGGAAAGCAATGGAAGAAGATGATAGAAGAGAAACTGGTCCAAATTCAAGCATATACAACCTTGACTTTAATTCATGTTTGAAAGAGAAATTGTTTCTATCATATAAATAAATCACACCCTATACAAAATCTTTTCTGTGTCTCTCTGACAGTAATACCCAATGAAATATGACACTTTTATCATGCATAACCTGCGAAAACCGTCCCTTTGTCACAAGAAAGGATTAAGGCTATGCTTTTTTCATTCTTGGTACATTTCTTTAACTAAAGTATAATGGATGCATTTCCTTTTCTTTTCATTGTGAGCTTAGTGCTGATGAAAAGTACCAGCTTAGCAGCTCAGGAAACTGAACCATATTATTCATCCAGAGAGTGAGAACACCACAGGTAGTTGTAGTGTAGAGTACCACCAAAGTCAGTCACATTTGATGTGGATGTGAAAACTATTTCAGGCAAATAATGTGTTCCTTCCCACAAGATATATAGAATTCTTAGTCTCCTTGAGGACGTTGTCAACATCATGCCACTAGTGTTCCTGAAAAATGGTTGCTAAAAAATTAAAAAATTTAAGATCTTCTCCATCAAAACAGTTAAGTGAAAATGTGAACAAAGCAAATGTGACCATAACTATTTCACTGACAGTTTTGATGGTGAAGCTTTCCAGGTAGCTTTTTTTTTAATGTCAAATGTCCGCAAAAGAAATTAATCTTAAGACGTTGTCCAGCCTTCTTTTTCAGACATTAATTAATCTCATGCTGCCACAGTTATGCTTCATGAAATGGCCATTCAAAGCTGGCTCAGGTATAGCAAATGAGCATCTAATATGCTTCATACTTCTGATTTCAGTGTAAGTGTGCCTCCATGCTAGATAGTCAGACAGCAAAGTCACCATAGAGGCTCTATGTTCAGGTTCAACCACCCTTGCTTCTGAATGGACAAAATGAATATTTTATGGTGGTGAACCTCCTACCATCTTTGGGTGACCCTTAAATCTGAACAACTCAAAAGATGCAGAATCTCCCAATGTGTTAACCTACGTGTTTCATAAGTCAAGGAGACTCATCCTACAGTGACATTACATACTGGAAATGACGAACCTTGGTACATGCTAGCTACAATGCAAAGTGTTTGAAACTGCATATGCCGTATCTCAAACACAGTGCAAGTGCAGCCTTTGCAGGACGCTTCCTTCAAAAGTTCCCATCAGCAAACAGTACGAATATTTGCAGTAAAGCTTTAATACTGAAGCCCTTGTTATTTCCAGGTTATACAGAATAGTTTCTGTCATACATGCTGCAAATCCTCTATCTGCCAAGAGGTACATAGACCCAAACCCTTCTCTCCATTCATGACAATGTTTTGCACAACTGTGAAAACAGAGCAAATATGATTCAATATATATTATAATAGTTACTAGGTGATTTAAATCGAAACATCAAAAGTGTCTCAAAGTTTAGTCACTGTTAGATAGGAACTGAGATGTATTCTTGATGATATATGCTAAGTTGTTAGCTGTAAATATACTCTTCCATAGATCTCTCTTTTCTGCTGAAGTGGTAAATGGCTGTCTTCAGGATATCAATAGCACATATGTTTATAATTCAATTTATGATAATACCATCAACAATGAGAAAAGTGTTAATAATTATTTGTTTATAATGAGATACATGTTAATATACATACATTAGTATGGCACACATAAATGCTTAATCTTTGACTAAGCTGTTGGCCCATGTGCGGTTACCCATGCCCATCCTGGCTCAGATGGTGGGAAGAGATCACACGTTGAAGTCTCCTTTGTGACTCTGCATCAGCTGGGGTCTTTGGTGCTTGTCAGCACAGGACCAGGGTCCCCAAAATACATCAGCAAGTTCCGCTGCTCCTTATTTTAAATGTAAACTTAGAGTACTTTTAGGAGTGTCTCAGGTTAATATCTTAGCCCAGCTAATAATATTCTCTCACCAGTGGTCAGGAGCAAATGAGCCAGGAGGAAAAGAGAAGGAGAAGCCCAGTTTGAACTTACACTCTCATGTTAGCTGCTCTTCTTGCTCCACTCCCATCTCTCAGCCCTTTGGTGGGGGCTTAACTAAGCTAAGACTTCCTTAAATCCCCTAAATGTACCTTTGGATGGCCAGGTTCAGAGCTCATGTAAAAAGCCAGGGGATTTATACTGTGGCTGGTGAATGTGAGCCTGAGTGCATCTCAGTGAATGTAAATGAAAACTAAATCTGAGGGAAGCTAGGTCAGCGTAATGCACTCCTGGGATGAGGGGAGGCGGAAGAAGGTGTAAAATACACCAACTCAGACTCCCTTCAGAATTGGAGAACTCAGATTCACATTTGAATTTGGCTCCCATTGCCTGACTTGGAAAAACAAGCTCTTTCCAAGTCTGGAGACATCGGTACATTCTGTGCAAAACTCTTACAGGGATACTGTTAAGCTTGTCTAGCCCACAAATTAGCTTAGCCTGACATAGCTTAGGTTTTACTCTGGAGGCACAGGCAGCGTTCAAAGAACCTCGGCAGAGCAGAAATAAGGAAAACAGAACGTGCTGCTCTGCGACCTGCTGCCACGTGCTGGGGATGGCATGTGAGCAGCACTCGTGTGGTGCCACAGGTATTTATGCTGGGGCTGCACGGACCTTCTGAGTTTTTTAGCTGTAAGAAAAGGAAAGAGAACAAAGCAGTATGTTGTAAAGCCAATACTTTGCAGAGGAGCCTCCATGATCCTTACAGCAAGACTTGTGAAAAGTACAGTACAAAGTAGGGGCTGCTTGGCTTTTAGATGTGTCGTAGCTATATAAGCTGCAAGGAGAAAACATCTGTAAGTCAGGACCTGTCAAGTGAAAAGACAAAGTGAAAGTACTAGTGCTAGCAGCTGACACGGAATTTTAAACCCAGGGTCAAATTTAAGAGAAGAAGTTGTTATGTAGCAAAGCCTACTGACCCCACAGAATGTTTAATATTGTCCTGCCTCCATGAAGGACACCACCACTTAGTGACTTAGAATGGGGACAAGCAGGGTGGCACACGCAAGGCTTGGCTGAAGGAAACCTGCCACCTCTTTGTAGAGCTGCCCTGGAAAGAAGTGGAGTCCTTCAAGGACTGCCACCTCCTTCTTTTCTAGAACCTGTGTGGAAGGCAGTAGCCTAAACTGTGTTCAGTGCAATTCACATGTATAGAGCGGTGACTAACACTCACTGCTCGGGAGGCATCACAAGCCACAGTTTGGTCAAAAGGATGTTACCACGGCTGTTCAGGACTAAATTCCAGGTACCTACACACCTGAGAAAATCTAGGGAAAGCACTGTAATCTCTCTTCTACCACCAAAATTTGGCCTTATGATGGAAAAGTTACAAAAGTAGATAAAATTGGGGACTTGCAAATTTAAAAAAAAATTGGGAAAAGCATCTGGTTTTGTTACTGTAAATCCCCAGACTAAGGAAATTTAGGACTCATTTCATTTTAATTCCCTTCTATCCACAGTTCTTAATGCAGGGTAAACGTCTGTAGTGCCATACCTTTCCCTCATCATCCCCTCCCTCTTTCCACCCCAATGGCAAATAGGTTTTGATAGAACCCAGAAGGGTATTTATTTCTCAAAGAATTATTTGGGTTTACAAGGCAGTAAATATTTTTGCATTGGGGTTTTTGGATGTTTTTTAAAAAAATCTAGGACTGACATCACTGGGAATAAATTGTTCAATCTGGCTTATTTCTAGTCACAACCATCAGATCTTTCTTTTATCTGGATTATCAGATAAAAAATAATTTTGTTTGTTAGAAAAGGAGTGCCTCAGAAACTGGACATGTGAAACTAGAATGCTGTTCTCCCTCACATATTAGCACTGTCAAAGGAAGACCTGAGATCCCAGAAGTGTTAGTCAGGCACCCAGTGCTGCTTCAAACTCCATCATAATCTATTTGCTTTATAAGAAGCAACCTCCAGGATCTCCCCAAATGAAAGTTGCGTATGACACAGCAGAATGAACGACTGCATGTGGGTTGTAAAGGTGGCTGGGCGTGGGAGCCTGGCAATCCATGCTGTTGGTGCCGAAGAAGGGCAGGGAGAAAAGCAAAGCGATAATGGTGTTTTGGCCCAGCAAGGGAACGCAAGGTGGAAAGGCAGCGAGGAGGCGAGCAGCGTCAGCAGCCTGAGGCTGCATGAAGTGTCTGTGAGAGAGAGCAGCAGCCCCAGCACAGCTGTGTCCCAGAGACTGAATTTGTAATGACTCGGCATAGCACACGCCAGAAAGCCTGCCTACCCCCACAAACACAGAAGTTGTGAGTGGATGGTTTGGGCCAAATTAATCCCTGGTGGAAGCTCAGGAAAAGCCAGGGGAGATAGAGACACAAAAAAATGTGGCCCTTTATTAGCATCATATCTTGGAAGCCAATTTTTGTGCATCAAGAAGTGATAAGCAACCAAAATAATGTCGAAGCAGAAGAGGCCTTGTCTTTCTAAGAACTTCTGACTCCAGCGTTACTCATCTTTGTTTCCTGCTGTCCTGTCCGTTCACTCAAGTGGCTGGTGGGAATCCAAAGCCTATTAATTACCCCTCACTAAAGAAACAGAACGAGTACCGCTCTGAGAAAGGGCTCTGTAATTTGGTCAGCTTCGTGGACACGGGCCAAGGGATTAGCACTAGATCGTGCGAGCAAAAGATCAGCCTGCTGCAAACCCGCACTTTGTGCAGGGGAAAGCTTTCCAGAAATAGGAATTACACCTGAAAAATCTGCACTGTAACATGATAGAGCGGGTAACATCTGCTAGGTTTTGGAAGATGTTAAATACACAAACATATGTTTGGGCAACCTCATGCAGACTTTCGTAGCTCGTAAAGAAGACACCTAAGGGGGTACGCTTTCAAGAGCTGAGGTCGGTATTTTTTGTTGGGGTAATTAATATTGGTTGGAAAGTGAGCAGTAATGGTGGTGAAAACTGGGAAAAATAAACTCCAATAAAAGTCTCTGCAAAAAGCAGACGTTCCCAGAAAATGTTTAGACGAAAGCCAATTTTCCTTTGAGAAAAAACACTAAAGAGAAGCCATCAGCCCAAGCACTGACTAATGCAGTGTTTTGCTTGCTGCCAGGCACTTTGAGGTGCAAATACGCAGGCTTCCAATCTAGAACCAATCTGCAGGTGCAGGTCAGATGGCAGTTCAACAAGAGTAATATGCCAAGCAAGTATCAGCGTGCAAACTGCAACCACATAAAGACAATTGTTTGTGCACTGTTTAAATGTTATACACAACTAAGTTTAATCTACGCCATGCCTGACCACACAGAGTTAAATCAAAACAGACTGTTAGCGGAAACAAAGAGGAAATGAAACAATGAGAAAGATAAGTTCAGGCTGAAAATACCAAGTGGTCTTTGAGGAAACAATAGGGATGCTATTAATTGTAAAATACCCTGTAGGCTCCAAGCAGGTTGGCAACACTCACTTTTCCAAGCCTGGAGCCAGAATCAAAGAGGACACTAAATCATCAAAGCAACTAGGGCCTAGAAAAGCAGAAGAGCTGAATGTGTTGCTGAGGGTTATGGAGAAAGTGTCAGTGAATGCTGTCAGCTACACAAGACACGCAAACAGAGACCCGCAGACCACACTGCAGCTCGGCAGTCTGCTCCTGAGCCTGGCAATGGAGGCAATGGGGCTGATGAGGAGCTCATGCTTGCAGGGGAAGATTAAATTCCTGCCTCGTATTACCACAGGTCAGGGAGACCTGACGGTACTGATAGTTGCTCTGTATTAGACCTGTTATCTGTGATTTACTAGGTAAAAGCCAATGTGGATTTCAGTGAGAAATCTTTGGTCTCCGTGAAGAAAGCATTTACCCATCCAGGCTGAAATTGCTCCAAATCTTGTTCAGAAAAAGATTATGTCACTTCATGAATAACATGCACTGGAAAAAGAAGCACGGCATAAGGAAAGGAGCGAGGGACAGGGCACGTCACAGTCCTGTGTTGGACCATGGTTGAGGTGTGGCAGCCCTGGCGCTGACCCAGCCCAGCACACCGGGCAATGCCATTCAAGCTCTATTACCATCAGGTAACTCCTGGGTGCTGCTCCCAGCCCCAGAGCTTGCACAGCGTATGCCACCTTTAACACCTCTGCAGCAGGTGGTCCAGGTGTGGTCTCCCAGGAACCTGCCCCGGGGACAGGACTCAGCTTCTGCAAAACACGCGGGCAATCCAGGAGCATCCCCACGCTTGGTACAGTGTAGCTCCCGCCCAGAATTTGGGACTGGTGCAGTGGTCTTAGGAAGAGCCTCACCCTCCCAACCGCTCAGAGAGTACTGACAACTGACTCCACAACTTCTGTAGATGTTGCAAACCCTAAGCTGGGGGCAAAGAGGGCTTTGGGATCTTGTCTTCGGTAAGGATCCAGGTGCTGGTATGTGATGGGTTTGATGTGTGCTTCTTCATGGATTATGGTTCTTTCCGCCATTTGGATGTAAGTAGAGAATGTCATCATTTGGGACTACACCAAATAATTACATAGCTAGATATAATAGCTCCTATTAACTCCTAAATGATTACTGCTAGAAGTAGCCAATTTAAAACAACAACTATAACTCAGTCGCGTGTAGTTTTAAATTCTTATTTGGTGATTGCCAACTGTATGTATAAATGGCTGTATGGAGGCATGTAGACAAGAAGAGGTACAAAAGAGAAACAAAATTAAACAACTTAATGTTTAAATCGATGCCTATTCACATTCTAGTCAGTCTTGCATAAAGTATTCAAGGTTACTTTTTAAAAGACTGTAACAAATGTTTTAGATCAGACCTTCTACTTGAAAACAAATTCTGTTGTAACGTGAATCATTTTGATTACACTTTAGTTTTGAATACATTTTGAAATAAAATAAAACAAAACAAAACAGCAATATGTTGCACTGAGAGCGATTAACAGAATCCTTGACTTTTTTAGCTAAAACAATTTATCAAATATAAATGCAATATTTTGTGTTTTGGTGAAACTTTCATTGGCTTAAAAACTCGCCAAATTCTTGATCTCACCAAGAGACCAGGGGACAAAATACTTAGGAAATCAAGGAAAACTTCTAGGACATAATGTCATAAAAGAAGGATGAAAAAGCATCACAAGACAGGCCCTAAGAAAGTTCCCCTAGCTACAAATAAATACAAGGGCTAAAGCAAGAGCTGAATACGCTCATTGCCCAGATTGGCTGTCCTGTATTGTCCCTGATGTCACTATGTAGACCTGATGGTACCTGCTGCCGTGGTCACCCCACGTGGCATCCCTCCGTGGGTCAGACAAGGCACTGCCATGGCAGGCACCTGCAGAAACGCTTCCCCCAACCTCCGCCCTGCACTCGCTCCGGCACTGCCAACCCAGGACCACTCCCAGCCAGGCAACCAAATTCTGCATCCACTCGGGTATGAGTCCGGGAGACTGATCAGTCCCAGTTGGTCTGCAAATGCTGCCTTCTTTGGCAGCTACTGTGCAAGGTCCCTGCTACAGCCTGTTTGGTCCTGTTTCCTTCTTCCCCCTCCCCAAAACCACTGGGACCCAGCCCAGCTTGTTTCACGTTATAGAACAGGCAATGGTGCAGACCCAGCCAACACACAGCCCCATGGAGCAAGCAAGAACAGACAGAAGTGACCTTTTTTTTCATGCAGAATATTCCTTCTGTGCCACCAGCTTCTGCCCCAGGATGCCTGTCCTCCTCCACAAGTCTCTGCACTCCGCTCTGTGGCACTGCAGACCGACATGGTGAGGAGCGGAGTTGAGTGTTCACTCAGCAGAGCTGGCCAGCACTCCTGGAGTGTGCAGCACGCTCGGGGCAATCTGAGCTGCTCCCAATTGCCTCCTCCCTCAGGGAAGAGAGGATGCCATTTACATGAACATCTTTCTTGTTCTCTTTCTCCTCCTGCCATAACCTACCCACTTCTTGCTCTTGCCACCTCCCTTTTGCTATAAGGCAGCTAGGCAGTGCTCAGTCTGACTTCTGATTTAGTCCTTTCAAATTATGTTTCTGCAAGTAGATTAAATCATTCCAGGGCTCAGACCTACTAACTTGTTATTGTTTTGAGCGACAGCAAATTTACTAGCATGGACTCGGGTCATATCCATTCCTGTTGGCCTCGGTACTAGAGAACATGCCATGTCATGTTTACTTTTCCAGTATAGCTGTGGCCATGAGGACCAGGAAATATCATACAGAATTAAATAAATACATAAAAGAGAATATTTTCCAATATCTACAAGGAAATTTTGGAGGAGATGACTGATGCCAAATATTTTTTTACGCTTGATGTGTCAGCAGGGTTCTGGCAGGTGCCCTTAGTGAAAAACAAGCACATATTTGTGCACATTCAACACCCTCTTTGGGAGATGCTGTTTCCTCAAACCACCTTATGGGTTGTATTCAGTATCCAAGGTGTTTTACAGGAAAATAAAACAATTTTTTATCATATACAGAGTGCTTAAGCCTAAACAGATGAGGAAAAATAGTAAAATAGCATGACGAAAGGCTCCAAGCAGCTTTGGACATAACTAGATCTGCTACAAAGAAGTTAAACAAACAGTAACACTAATCTAAATGCTATATAATGAAAATAACACACCTGGAGGAGAAGTTTCGACAGCACAGCATACAGACAAATTTCAGTATATGTGGGCTGTCGTTAACATGCCTGCCCCAGCTAGCAGAGCATAGACAGGTTTCTCGTAATGGTGAACTCTGGAAAGAAATATATGGCTTAAAAACCTTATCAAGCAGCCTGAAAAACTGATATTGTTAAAGCAGGCTCAGTTCTGAGACAGCCCTGCACCATACACCCAGCAAACATACCAGTGCCTCTAAACATGATGCCAGCACAGTGCCCTCATGATAGGTAGGTCCAAACTGGAGAGTGGTCAGCTCTGCGCAGTGATCACCATCAAAAACTGCTCATCAGATGTCTGAGGGCCATAGTCCTCCCTCCCAAGCTCTGGGGTGTCAGACAGTTGCTTGAGGAAGTGCAGTGCTAAGATTTAAAGCCAAGTAAGAACAATATACTGCTGTTACAAATCATGCCCTGCCAAGCCCTTCACCAAGAACATACAAAAGCTCGGGTTCCTTCAGATTCCAAGTGATGTTTTGCAGTTGAACACAAACCCAGAAAGCCTGGGAATAGTCTGAAGCATGTGACAAAAATGTGAAGGTCCTCGGTCTGAAACAGCTTATGTATAATCCAACTGCATGAGTCAATGCCTTGTCTGGTTTTGGGGAGACCATGATGGCCAGAACTGCTGGGTGGGAGAAGTGCAGCAGAAGGCAGCTCTGGTTACTGGTACACAGGGTTGAAAGGGCACGTTCTGGGCCCTGCTGTTGGTATCAGCATGATCTTGCTTCTCTGGTAGATAGCACAGATCACAGACAGCAATCATATCCTCGGACAGCTGCAATTCTGGAGCAGGTGAGACCTTCTGACAAAGAAGAACTGCAACTGAGGTACAGAGAAGAGTCAGCACTCCCATCTGAGAACGTCCTGTATGTGTAATAGCAAAATCATATTCAGCCAGCCGTATCCCATGACAGACCACATCCAAAAGCAGTCACCAAAGGTTAGCTACATTGTGCCACTTGATAGGCTGCCTGACATTTTGTATTAACTACATTTTGCTCATTGTTATTTTTAGAGTAGCTGGAGAAAGAGAATGTCTACCTTCAGCTACCTTTCCTAATCTCTTGCAGAAGTCAATTCAAACCAATTTTCATCTTGGGCAGGAGCTCATGTCGCACAGTGCTATCAGTTAGCGCTGAGGCTCTTCATGAAGGAGGTGACCCATTGCACTTCTCAGCCTGGAATGATTTGCAACCAAGACACTACGTCTGGCCATGCACACCTGCACCCAGACATGCCTCAGAGACCTGCTGGCCCATGGTTCCTCTCAGTGTGCCAAACAAGACAGGCATCACTTTTAGAGCACAGTGGCATAACAAGTATAGAGGTTCTTACAATGGAAAAAAAAGTGATGTTCATTCTGATAGAGAAAAGGCCAAAGCAAAAGGAGTTGACTGGTTAAAACATGAGATAATCAGAACAAAATGACTCACTGTTTAAATCAAGACTGATAATGCGGAGGGAGAAGAAATCAATCAAATAGTTACCCAACTACTCCATTTTTATAAGTCAGACATTTCCTTTTATAAATAACTGGTAAAAAACAATAGATGGTGGAGTGAAGGGACTGAAGAATATATTGTTTTCATCAAACAATGTTGTATTTGGGAATTAGAGGAACCAGTAATTATGATATTTTAGCAAAGTCTGGTTTTGGCAGGTTTTTCAGCATCCACATGCAGAATGAAATGTCACTTCCAAATATCAAATTAACAGTAAATCCAGTTCTCTCAGTTCTCCTGAGCTTCATTCCATTGACTTTCAAATCATTGAGAGATTTAGAATACCAGGGTGTTTCAGAAATAAAACATATTTGGTGGAATTTCAAGTCTAACATTTTGCTCAGATGCGCATTGTAGAGTTCAGCAGATTGTTTAAGAGAAAGCAGCTATAGGGTTCAACAAACCTGACTCAGCTACAAAGTTACTGGAGAAATCCAAACTGGTAGATTTTACAAAAATCTAAAATAAACCACATGATCAGGTTTCAAGCTTTAAACGAGTTTAACAAAGTGATATGATAAAAAAACAGTATCAGAAGGAAAGGCAGCAGAGGCATTAAAATCCTTTGGTAGTAACTTCAGTACTTGTCTGACTGTGGGGATAAATCAAAGTGTCAATACTGTCAGTGAAATTCCTCCAATGTTCTATGGAAACCATATCTCATTAAAGAGACTGTAATCTAGAGATCCCTTCATCATTAAAACTCTCCATAATGAAAACAGGGTCAAAAGTTAAACAAATCAAATAAAATCCAGTGATTACAAAAAAAAACAACCGAGCAGTAGACGGCAGTTCCATGAAGCATATGCAGTAGTTCATATCACTAGAGTGGGAGGACTGGGAAAAAATACTGTATTTCAAAAAAAAAGATATTTGTCTGAAAATGATCTCTTAATTTCTTGGCTACTCTTTCATCCACCACAATTGTGTGGTCTGTTTTTCAGAGAAAGAAGAAGCCAACTGAACTTCCTTTGGCCAGAGTTATATTGTCTCGGGAGTGGAGTCAGGTTTCTCTTAAATAACTGAATGCAAGATTGTTGTCTTATATTATTTGTCTTGTTACCAAAGCTATTGTGGATGAAGACCATACCCAAGCCACTGCAGACTGTACCAAGACCAGAGAAATATGTCGCTTCCTTCAGAAGAAGAAAAAAATATTTTCCACTGTACAACTGAGAAAACATCTGTTGCTAATCCATGGAGTTTTAGAAGACTGACTAGTAGCTGTGTCCCTCTGGAGGTGGATTGACTTAGCAAGCAATAGATCAGTTCTAAGAAAAAAATACTCACCCGTGCCTCCATGCCCTCTCTGCACCCTGAACATACCAAACCCAGGAGAGGATGTACCAGACTTCAAAATGAGATGACAGAAGTTGAGCTGGAGGCATCCCTAATTGTCTGAGAATACAACCTTGAGTTTACCTGCAAGGCTTTGGGTGTTTTTCTTATTTTCTCATGCTATTTTAAACAGTCCATATGCAAAATGCACATACAAACTGTTCATAAGAAAATGAAATTTAAAGATGCCTGAGGAGTATCCATAGACCATGAGCACAGGGGAGCACACTAAGCACATCACCTTCAGATCTCAAAGCTGTGATGACTGCCAGCTCTCTCCACTTTGTCTAAGAAGCTGTTGTCTTTAGCATTTGAGCATCACTTCAGAGATCCTGTGTGTTTTCAGCTCTGTGTCTGACTCCAGGAGACCACAGCGTGAATTTTACAAGGGGAAGCAGGGGCAGGAGCAGTGTGTGTCAAGGCAACCAGACCTCTGCACTCCTGGACCAGGGTCTATTCACACAGTATGTTTTAAAGAGAAACAAAATCGTAGGTGATGCTTTTTGCTGTTCTCTAACGGGTCCTAGGAATGTATCTCTCTATATCATTTGGCTTGAATCTTACACCAGATCATCTCTGAGTTTTGCTATCTCCCCCATCCTGTTTTCCCTCTCTCCACATTTGCATCTCTCTTTTGCTTTCTTCTACAACAGCATTGCACTCTCCAGTGTCAGAATACTTTAGTTCCTGGAATTGTATTGCTTTCTGAATTTCTCTCATTTTTTTGTTTTTTTCCTCCTTTTCTTGTCCACTATTTTATTCTAGCAGTCCCATAGTGCAGCATGGGATAAGGCATCTCCACATTACCTTACAGGCTTTATACCACATTCAGTGTATATCTTACTCTCTCTGCCATATATAATACACAACAATCTTTATTTCAAATTTTCAAAAGGAAGCATCAGTAAACTGTGGTGCTCCTTATACAAAGGTTAAATTGCCTTTAGTTCCCCCTCCCAAAACACAGTCCCACCCATGTTAACTTTTACAAGTAAATGGCTGGTTAAGAAGATAAGACAACAGTGTCTCAGCTCTTCATTACTCTCCAGTGCAGTATTTCATACCCATATAGATGTAAAGAATCAGATTAAGTAAATCTCTGTATGCTGGGATCTCAGGAACCGTGGTAGGTAAACTGAAGGCAAAACAGCTACTTTCTTGTTTTGATTCAGGACTTAAATGAAAAGTATTCTGTAGGACTTTGAACAAAGAAGCTCAGAAACTATATTAAATTAATTTAACATCATAAGTGCCATTTTAAGTTGTGCCCTATGAAGTTCAGTGCTCAAATCAAAACATCCTGGAAGAGACATGGAAGGAGGTCACCTTCTGTCTAAAGAGGTGGGGTGGCTTTTTTTACTCCTGTAGAAAGCTGGTGCTTGAGATGTGGATTTTAGTCTTGAAGATGGAGAGTCTTGATTTTTTCCACTGGAGTAATTTTTTTGTCTATGAAAAGTGAATAATGGCAATTCTACATCTTAGGCACCCTGTAGAGCTTAGGTTGTGATGGAAGGATGGAGATTCAAGACCTTGAAAAATCACTTTAAGGTGTAAAATACTTGTTTCAGTCTCAGGTTCACCCTGTCTCAGCATGCATGTTATGGGGGTGTTTGGAACTGGTGTGTGTTTCTGAGCAGAGACAGATTTGGGATAGAGGGAGCTGACACGAGGACAGCAGCGCAGTAAACTCTAAGGCTTGACAGAAGGCTAAAAAGAGAATCTAATTAATGGATCACATGACCTCAACAGCAGTGGGACAGCAGAAGTTAGGACAGAAGGGGACTCTTGCTTCACTGCTGACTCTGAAGTCTCCCAAATTTTAATTCTAAAAGGAAAATGTAAGGCCTTTGCAGGCTTACTTACCCTTGAACCTCCATTATCCTTTCCTTAATAATTTTCTTTGGTACCTCAGACAACAACACACCACTCTTTAACCTTGCAAATGCAGCAGAAAGGAAGCATGGTTGTTTTCTTGGGCACTATGTGTGCTACCTCTGAGTCTGTTGGTAGTGTCTGCTCCTCTAGTAATTTTAGAAGAAGAGACAGCAAATGCGAAGACAGTCCCCATTGCATTCTTATGAGATTTTCTGTCCTGTTGTCCAGAAAAAATAAAAGCTCTTGATGTTGCTGAGTGGAGTATCATGTTGGCAGCACCACTACAGAAAGACCTCCCTATTGTTTTATTACACCCGACTTCTGGTTAATGAAGGTAATTTCAGCACGTGCTTCCTCAAGTGTCGCACTGCAAGTTGAAGACAGTAGGCTGAAAAATGTGAATGGCAATATCTCATTTTCTTTAAACCTTAATCTGGAAAGTTTTGGGGTGTATTTTTTTCTTTTTTAAAGATATGATCATATTTTAATATCAAAGTATCAAATTTCTGTTCTAATACCTGTGGCTTAAGGAAATCCATTTTGGATAAAGCTGGCTGTGTGCAAGGACCAGAAGGAGGTACATCATTTCAGTTTCAATCAGCTCTAGTCAACCTTTCACACCTCCACAGTACTACCAAACAGAGCTGGAAAAAACCTTGTATGAAAACTGAACTACCCAAACTTCTCATGCCAATGTAAATGATTCTTTCCTTACACTTTCTTCAGAAAAATGGTACTATGTAGAAAGCTTAGTTTACTCTGTGGCCACAATGAAAATAAGAAAACTTGTTGAGACAGTGATGTGCTAGAATTTAGGTAAAATGCCAGGAGACAGGAATATTACAGTTCCAAAACAAAGATAAAACATTGCTAGAAATTTCTTTCAGATTCCATCACAAGAAAATAAGAATCTTGTTTTCAGTAAAAATCCCTGGCTTCTATTGCTTTTTGTTTGTTATTTTTATTTATTCTTATTTATTATTACTTCTTTTTTATTAATTTATTATTATTAAGAATTAATACTTATTCTTCTTATTATTTGTAAAAGTTTAAGTGATATGAGAACTTCCTCTGTAATTTCATTGTCTGGGAAGAGACAACTCAAATAAATGCAAACACTTAAGCATGGCTTTATTTAAGCACGCAGATAGTTTCTGAGGTCTATTATTGAAGATATTGCTAAAATCCTGCCTTATCTTTTACATCAAGTGTTGTTCAATGGTAATTTTACACTGACCATTTACTCAGAATGAGGAAGACACTATTCCGCTATCTTCTGCAGAACACTGTCTTCTACAATATATTCTCTTTAGGTTTCTCGGGAGCCTGAGAAGTTAAATACAAAAGAAAACAAAAATTCTTTTTCCTGAAATATTGTCAGACAAAAATAATTGCAAGGAATGCTTCAGAGGAGATGAACCTGCTCATTCCATCTACCTTTGCACCTTAAACAGGGAATGCACTTTGTGACGGTTTAACCCAGCCGCAGGCACTAGACAGCTGCTTGCTCACCCTCTCCTTCCCCCCTCCCCATGGGATGAGGAGGACAATGGACAAAACATAAAACTCAAGGGCCAGCATAAAGACAGTTTAATAAGACAACAAAGGAAATAATAATAATAATGAAAATATGCAAAACAAGCTATACACAATATATTTTTTTCTCATCACTCAATGGTAGATTCGCAGCCAGTCCCTGAGCAGCAGTCGCAGAACTCATGGATTTCAAGGAACTCCTGAAAAAAGACCGAACTCACAGAAAAGTTTGAACTCCCAGAAAAAGAGGAAAGAGCGTTCCTGCCGCCCTGGCCAACCCCCATTTATAAACTGAGCTTGATGTCCATGGTATGGAATATTTCCATTGGCCATCTCGGCGGTCTGTCTGGCTATGCTTCCCCCCAGCTCCTGCGCACCTGCTCATTAGCTGAATATGGGATACTGGAAAAAAAGTCCTTGATTTCTTAGCAACAGCTAAAAACTTCAGTGTTATCAACATTCTTCTCCTACTAAATCCAACACACAGCAGCTCCTGGGAGGAAAATTAACTCTATCCCAGCCAAAACCAGGACACACTTTGAACAACAGTCATTAGCATGTTAATTACACAACTTTTTCTTTCATTTGGCAAGGGAAGTTTCACAGAAAAACTTTGCTTGAGCTGGTGTGGTCCTGCTTTTTCATGGTTAAAACAGAGGGGTTGGTTCACCCTTAGAGGAATGTGAAAACTGCATCCAAGAGGTGAACTTCTGCTGCTAGCAAAATCAGTGGGAGCTTCGCTATCGACTTCCACGGAAATAGGATTCAAACTTAATGACTTTCCTGGGGTGTGCTGTGGTCTGGTGGATTACATATGAGCCTACTATATCATCTGCTGTATAATCCAAGGCAACTTGTTTTTGAGTAGGGCTGGTTATTTTGATTCCATCTAAATGACCTTTCAAAGGATTTTTATGTCACAAAACACTTCAGTTCTCCATCAGTGAAACTAATAAAAAAAATATAGTAGTCATTTTAAACTGCTTCAGAATTTCCAGTGCATTCTGGTCTGTTGAACTGACCAAACAGATTTTTTTTTGAGTCAGCCCAGCTTTATTCTGTTTTCGCAGCATCAGCACTTTCCATTATGAAAGTTTTTAACTCACGTGGCCCATGCTCTCTTCCCTTCAAACTACAGGTCTCCCTGGCCGGACTAAGTTCCCTTTCATAGCAAGTCTTGTGGTGACCTATGGGAGCCAATGGACCCCAGGGCCAAGCACAAGGGACCACAAGAAAATTTGGTCAGGTATCCATAACCACAGTGGTGAACATCAGCCTGCAACAGCCAAGCTACAGCACTCTCCACCTCATGTGGAGATGTACATGAATGTTAAGTGAGGTGGTTAGCCGAGTGTTTTCATTTGGGAACAGGAAAAGTGAAATGTGCTGACTGAAAACATCAAAATGAAGCATTTTCTTGTTTCAAGCAATACATCTGTGTATGCCATGAACTTTCAATGTCATGAAAGATTATTCACATGAATGGAGGATGCAGTTTCCAGCCCCTCACCCTTGGCCCTATCTTGGATGGTGTTTACAGGACAAATTGCTCTTATGCCTGATATTCTGGTCCCTCAGAGGGCACCTCATCCCTTCCTGAGAGGAAGGATCCAATTTTTCTGGCCTTAGACTAGATTTTGGATTGCAGTAACCTATGCATTTGTCAACCTCACCCCACAAGTTCCTTTCAGGCTGAATAGACATTTCTCTGGAAGCTTTTATGGGGTAGTGTTCTTAACATTGCAATTCAGTTTAACCCCTTAGAACAGAAGACTAAAAAGTTTTGAAAGTGGCTAGTTCAGTACACCTATCTTACCTAGAATTTTGTCACCCTTCAGCAGAGAACTTCAATGGCATTTCTTCCTCAGTTTTCCCTGCAAGTCAATTTCTTTTAATGCCATTCCTTGCCTCCTTCAGAAGTTGTTTGACTGAGTGTCCTGGAGTTTTCTTTCTCCTCTGTGTCCTGCTTGGGACACGCTGTCCCCAGGTGGGCAGAGTCTGCTAAATCCCACAGCTGCACAGATGTATGACATCAAAGCAGATGGCATTTGCAGCATGTCCTAAATACAATTATATTCCTCCTTGGCCATGGACAGTCACCACCTCCTAGGACCAAACATATTTTCATACTGTAAATCCCTCACGGTATTTAAAGACACTTATAAACATATGGAATTCATAAATTACTCGAGAGCAGCCCAACATCCTTCAAGTTTTTTCCTGAAGCTAAATATTCTACAGAAATGCAAGCTATTATTGTTATCATGTCATGTGGTCAATAGCAGCTGGGAGTAGTGAAGAGATCACTGCTACTTTCTCTTTGCATTGTACTAGCCTAATATGTGTTTAAATTTTGCTGGACATTTACAATTTAAAATAACCCATTGTGTAACAACATTTTTCCGTGAGCAAAGAAATGGAATTCAAAACATATTGAGTAGAAGTAAAAAAGCCCAGTGCTAATAATCTTTAAATTACTAAGCTAATTAAGTTAGGACAAGCAAATGACATTCTCTAGATTTCTGTTAGATTTAAAATAAGGGGATTTTGAAGAAAATGGATTCAGCTGTTACTGACTTCTATAAGCATACAATTTTCCATTGGAATGTCTGGGGCAAATTGTACTGATACAAGCACAGGAACAGCTGGATGTGTTTTGATGAAGCAACAAAAAAAAGAAGGCAGTTTCACAGGACAGTTTGATATAAAAAGGAATTTGTCTGAGGTAGTTATAGTGCATTAGATTAATGCCTGACTGAAAGACAGTTGAAGCCAAAGACTCCCTCCCAGCTTTGATAGGCTTTGGATGAAGCCATACACGAGGTCATAATATGCGATGCGCTCTTTCCTTAGCTATTGCAGGTGTTACTGTTCCAGCTATGAATTGCTGACAAATAACAAATACTGAGGGACCTTAAGTATTTCTACCAGATGACGCTGGTCTGGTCATGGAACAAAGACTCCATGCTTCTGATTAATGAGTATTTGGTGAGTTTTCGATACATTGTGATTACCCTGACAAGTAGCTTTCGGCAGCCACTGAATGTTTGTTCCACTGTTGTACTTGGATCATAGGGCCAAAGTTCTCTCTCGTGGTGAAAACTGTAATGTTGGGGGAAGTTCTGTCTGGGCTTTCTGCATAAGCCTGTACACTAAACCACTCTTCACTGCACAGGTTAAGGTCCTGGAGAACAGTATGCTGAAAACATTTTAGGGGAGAGGTAAGGTAGGGCCAGTGGAGCAGAGTGCACATTTCTGCAAGACACAGAGTCCTTCCAGCTCTTTCCATTCCAGAAGGTGGAGTGGTCCCAAGGTAACATAACATTGGCTTTACTCCTTTCCCTCTCTCAGCAGCCACTTCCTCCACAGAGTTTGTCCAGCCAGAGTAGAGAATAAGAACATTGTTTTGATCAAGGATAATCTTATCTATCTTCTTTCTGGAATGCTGGTTCAACTACAGACTGACTCAGAAATGAGAGCAGTTGAGGGAGTCCAGGGATTCCTATTTAGGTGAAAGATGAGACATTGATTTGTTGCAGCCAACTAGAAACAATGTGGAACAGAAGCTTTTTTTTTTTCAGTTCTTATCAGCCAGCTCCTTTGAATAACGATTATAATAACTCACCCAACGCTGTCTGGCAGTGTGGAATTTCAACCCACCTTTACTTTGCAAGGCACTGATTAAATGCAATTAGGCACAGCCTGCAAACAACCTTGGATTTTACTCACTAGCATCATTAGCAGTCCTGGGCAGTCCAAAGTGGGCAAGCAGATCACGGCCCCAATCCCAGAAAAGTCAGCAGAGCTGGTCTGCTTCATGGGACACAGCAGAGGGTACCACTCAGTTCCTATCAGGGCATCATGCTTCCAGCATCTCTGTTATTCCCTGGAAAACTAATGCATATCCCAGATGACAGTACATAAGCTGCATGAATGAAGAACTTACTTAAACTGTGTGTGGTTCTGAACATCCCATCAAGACCAACTATTATCAATACTGTAATATTGCTGCCATTGTATCATGGTGGCCCTTTCCTCTTTATTCAGTACAATTGCTCCCAAAAGGTACTAGCATAAGATAGATCATCCAGTTTTTAGACACTGCAGCCCCTGGGGCATCCGCAAACTGTTCCAGTCATGTCTAGACAAAAACTAAATTATTTTCTGTGGACTCAGTATTATTCCTGAGTGATTGGTGCACCTCCAGAAGGTCCTTTTGTACATTCAGCCTGCCTCACTCACCTGCATCTTGCAGAGCACCATCCCAGTGCCTGCCACAAGGAGCTTGACTTACGCCATCAGCATCTCTTAGGGTAAGGCAGGTAGGGGTTAGTCAGGGGTGCTACTGACGCACAGTCAGAGCCAGGATTTCTGGCTTTCAACCTTTCTCATTGGTCCAAGTCTAGCCCAAAATCTCACCAACCTTCTGTAGTCCTTTCAAAGCCCAATGTGTAGGGAAGAGAAGGTCCCTTACTTGGCTTGTGTGTGTACTTTGAGTGAATTTGGGAGGAAAAAATATTCCATGGGGCAGCACGTTCACAAGGCTTTTCATAAGATACCACATGCTTAATTCTTGACTGTTGTCCAATAAACACTCCTTATGTCTCTCCATTCCCATATACCATGGACTTGAGCAGGACAGGATAGATCCTGTAGGTCAACAACTGGTAGCACAGCTGGTGTTGACCACAGGGATTTGCTTTTTACATCCATGGTACAATTGAGGAACATCAGAATCATAAATAGGATCCACCTAACAAAGCTTAATCAACAAAACAGGACTGAAGGGAGGCCGTCCTCAAGGGTATGCACATAAATAACAAAGTGCCTTCAGGGCAGCATTATGAGGAAAGCTCTCATTTCTCTTCTGGGGAATCAGCGTGACTGGGTGCCTCCCTACAGTGCACTACTTCATTGCATTAATGCAAGCAACACGGGGAACAAACAGGAGGAATTAGAGGTCCGTGTGCAGCTGCCGTGTGACAATCTCATGGGGATCACAGGGCTGTGGTGGGACAGCTCCCACCACTGCTGCACTGCCATGGATGGGTGCTGGCTGTCTAGCAAGGACAGGCTAGGAGGGCAAGGAGAGGGAGCTGTCGTTTGTGTGGAACAGCGGGATCACCTGCAGCTCCTCCTGGGGCTGGATCATCAGCCAACTGGGAGCTTGTGGGTGAGAATTACAAGACAGACCAACACAGGCTACATTGTAGTGGGTGTCTGCTATAGATTTCCTGATCACGAAGAAGTAGGTAAAAACTTCTTCAGGGAACTGGAATAAACCTCACATTTGCATGTCTTGGTCCTCATGAGGGCCTTAAACCAACACAGTATCTGCTGCAGGAACAATACGTCAAGGCACAAGCAATCCAGGTTTTTGAGTACACTGACACAGGTGATCAAGGAATTCATGAGAGAGATGATCTGCTGGAGTTGATAGTTACAAGAAAGGCAGAACTGATCAGGGATGTGAAGGTCAGGCATAGCCTTGAAGCTCCATGAAATCGTGGAGTTCAGGATCCCAAAAGGAGAGAGCAAGGCAAACAGAAGGATCAAAGCCCCGGAGTTCAGGAGAGGAGACTTAGACTCTTCAGGGATCTGTCTGGAAGAATCTCAAGGAAGACAATCTTGGAGAGCAGAGGGGAACAGGAGAGCTGGTTCATTTTAAAGGATAGCCTCCTCTAAGCTCCAGAATGGTCCATCCTGAGGTTCAGGAAATTAAGCAAAGGCAGCATGAGGCCTTCATGGATGAGCAAGGAGCACATGACTAAACAGAAATTTAAAAGGGAAGCAAAGGTGAAAGCAAAGACAGGTGACCCATAGGGAATATTGACACACTCTTCATGTGTGCAGAGAAGGGGTTAGAAAGCCCAAGTCCGTATAGTGAGGGATGTGAAATACAACAAGAAGGGCTTCTACACGTACATGAATAGCAAAATGAAGACCAGGGTAAATGTGACCCCACTTCTGTGTGGGGCAAGGGACCTGGTGATAAAGGACATGGGAAAAACTCGGGTGTATCATGTGTTCTTTGCCTCAGTCTTTACCAGTAAGACCAGCTTTCAGGAATCCAAGGCACCTGAGACCCATGGGACAGTCTGGAGTAGAGAAGATTTACCCTTGGTAGAGAAGGATCATGTTAGGTAACATTTAAACAATTTGGACATACACATGTTCATGGGACCTAGTAGGATGCATCCATCGGTGCTGAGGGAATTGGCTGGTGTTATGGCAAGGCCACTCTCAATTATTTCTGAAAGATCATGGGGATCAGGAGAGATTCACGAGGACTAGAAGAGAGCAAATGTAACTTCTTTCTTCAGGAGGACATCATCTTCAACCTCACCTCAGAACTACAGGCCGGTCAACCTCACTTCAACCCCTTAAGATGTTGTAGAGCTAATAGTCTTAGAAACCATTTCTAAACATGCAAAAGACCAGAAAGTGATTGAGAACCTTCAGCATGGATTTACGAAGACGAAATCACGTCTGACCAACCTGACAAACTTTTATGATGACATGACTGTCTCAGTGAATGAAATGAGAGCAATGGTTGTTGTTTGTCTTGATTTCAGCAAGGCTTTCAACACTGTCTCCCATAACATCCTCATAGACAAACTGATCAAGTAGAGGCTGAATAAATGGCCAGTGAGGTGACTGAAAGCTGGCTGAACTGCCACCCCAAAGGGTTATGATCCTTGAACTCCAGCTGGAAGCAAGTCACTAGTGGTGTGCCCCAGAGGTTGATACTGGATCTAGGCCCGTTTAAGATCTTCACTAATGACAGGGGTGGTGGGCAGAGTGAATTGTCAGCAAATTTGCAGAATATACAAAACTGAGATGAGTGGCTGCTACACCAGATGGTTGACTTGCTGTTAAAGGGGACCTTGAAAGGCAGGAGAAATGGGCCAACAGGCATTTCATGAAGTTCAACAAAGGGAAGTGCAAAGTCCTGCACCTGGGAAGGAATAAACCCCATGCACCAGGATGCACCAGGGGCCAATCCTCTGGAAAGGAGTTTTGCAGAAAAGGACTTTGGGGCTGCTGGTGGACAAGCTTAACATCAGCCAGCAATGTGCCCTGGTGACCAAGAAGGCCAACAGCCTGATGGGCTGCATTAGGAAGCACGTTGCCTACAGGTCAAGAGAGATGATCCTTCTCCTCTGCTCAGCACTTGTGAGACATATCTGAATGCCATGCCCAGGTCTGGGGCTCCCAGTACAAGCGAAACACAGACATGTGGGAGCAACTCCAGCAAAGGACCACAGAGATGACTAAAGGACTGAAGCATTTGACATACAAGGAGAGGCTGAGCTGGGACTTCACCCTGGAGAAGAAAAGGGTCAGGGGAATCTCATCCATATGTATAATCACCTGATTGGGTATGTAAACAAGATGGAAAAAGACTTTTCTCAGTAGTTCCCACTGACACAACAAGAGACGACAGGCACAAAACAAAATATGGGAAATTCTGTTTAAACTTAAGAAAAACTGCTTTACCATGAGCATAGTTGAAGACTGGAAGACTGGCTCAGGTTGCCCAAGGAGGTCACGGAGTCTCCAGCCTTGGAGATATTCAAACCTGGCTGGACACAGCCCTGACAAACCTGTTGCAGCTGATCCTGCCTGGAGCACAGCATTAGAGCAGAGGTTGGTGCCTGCCAGCCTCAGCTATTTCATCATACTGTGATTCATCATACAGCTGAACCAAGAGATACCAGGAAAGCCTTTTCTTACTACACAGAGGAGTCCACTCTAGGCTACAGCCTCATCTTTCAGGATCTTGCCCCTGATGGCTGAGACACTGGCAGAAAAGGGATTCAAATACAGAGGAATCTTTCTGCTCTCTTCAGATTGCTCATGGGCTTCGTGTCAGCACCACTGAGGCTATGATCTGATTTCATATTAAAGCCCACTGTTCAATTTGCAATGGAGAAACGGCAGACAGGAGGAAGGGGAGGCATTGTCAAAGGTTCAATTTTTCTGTGAAATATGCCTACAAACGAAGGATGAAAATCTGTGTAAGGTGGAGGCAGGGAGGAATCCACAGCTGGGAGGGGGAAGGGAGAAGGAGATGATGAGTTTTATTTTAAACATATGTACTAATCATGGCACAGAAGAGAAATAAGGGTGGGAAACTGCAGCTGGGAGGGGGAGGGAGGGCAGACAGAGGCGCTGATGATTATCGTAGATATATTTATTAAATCATTCCTCCAAGCAGGGAACCAGGGTGGGAATATGCAGCTGGAAGGTGGAGGGCAAGGGGAAAGCAGCAATTTTATATTCAGTATTTGCACTGAGCATGGCTCAGGATGGGGACCAGGGGTACAGCCTTGCAGCTGGAGGTGGGAGTGCCACAGGAGAATGCTGGTTCCTAGACCTGTCGTGTTAAAATATGCACATCTTGCCTCCAAGATATCCCGGTGCAAAAGCTTCGCAAAGCTTGTGGAATGGGAGAGCTTTTATTTTAAAAGAGTGAGGGGGAAAGCTTGTTCACCTGCTGGGTTTTTGCTGAACTCTTTCAGCTCTATTACAAAATTACTCCATAAACTTTTACAGCTGGCCCTGTGCCAGCAAAATGTCATTATTAATACTGCTATGGAAAGTGCCAACAGAAGTGAAATACTCACAGGGAGACACTGCAAAAGACATACAAAACCCCAGACCTTCGGAGAATCAGAAGAAGGGAAGGGGGAAGGGGGGGCCAAAACTGCCATATGGACCCCATATGAACTAACAGAGCTTATAGAAGAGCAGAGGTCAGTCACCAAGACTGGCCAGTGCCAGCAGGTTTCCAGGCTGGCAGATGTAAATGCATCAGCTCTGGTCAACAGAAGTAGCATGGGGACAGGTCTAAGGCAGGCAAAGGGATTACTGTGTGTTTTAGATGATCCTCAGTAATAAGAATGAAAATGCAACAAGCAAGCTGTGGAGAGGACATGATCCCGTCTAGTGCTGAATGCTTTTGTCCTCCAAAGCAGTCACTGGGAGCAGTAGGTACTCAGAAACTGGTGGGGTCTGACTCTCAGCTGTGTCATCTCCTCCTCCCCTGACCCTAGTCTTATGCTATAGACCTGTGTCACGAGGTCTTTCAATCTGTGGCACAATCTGCTGGAAAGGTAGCTGTGAAGAACTGCTTTGACCTGGTTAGAAGGTGGAATTCCTCCCACACCTGTGGCAACACAGCTGAAAGTTTCAGAACTGCAAAGAAAAAATCAATAAGCCCTTTTTTAAAAATCATATGGATGTCTATACAGATCCATACACAGGTTCTGGAGTTAGAAACAATCATGACACCACAGAAGTGTGTGTTGTCATCCAGCTCTTTATTTTGGACTCATAAGGGCTAACACAAAGTAAGAAGCTCTGCCATCCCGTGTCACTTGGACATTGATTTTCTGTCTCAGGGAAGGCCACAAGATGGAGATTTAGAACTGGATGAGAAGAAATAATTTCCAAGCTTGGAATAATCTGACCTGGTTAGTCTGAGAATCAGAGTAGTTTATAGGTAATGGAAAAATCAGAGCTATAAAAGCCTCTACATCCATTCAGGGCCACAGATAACCTGATTTCAGTTCCTCCCTGGATAATCTGAGGCAGGCTGAACGTCAGTCAAAGAAGTCACATTAAAGCATACATTTCTAGATCTTTTTAGTACTGAAAATTTGTCATGTTCTCATCCTCAGGTTGTTGGGATACTTTCTGGCTTAACTGCTTTCCTGAAGAGGATTGCTTTATTGAATCGGGGCCACAGAAAACATCTGTCTGTGCAGCACAGGGGATGCTCTTCACAAAGCTCATCATCAGGAAGTTCTTCATGAATAAAGCATTAAAGCAACATTTTCTCAATCCTTTTCTTTTTTCTTTGTTATTAATTAGAGATAAAGCACCATGAAATAAAACAGGGCCTGTATCATTATGTTGTAACTAATCACGACTGCTGTCTTCTGTGCCCTTTGGGTGGCAGAACTGCTTAAAATAATAGAATTAGTCATTAGAAAAGAAAAAGTCATCTTGCCCTTTTCCTGCCAATGAAAGATTGTTTCCTGTACTTTCTAATGTCTTGTCTAGAAAAAACCCTCAAAAGAACTCAAAGTCAGAAAATATTTCTGAAGCTTAGTTTAAATTTACTCCTCCCTAGCTTTATTTACATTCAGACTTCATCCTGTACAGTGGCTTGAAGAAATGCACTTATAACCTGATAATATATCAATTTACTCTTTTAGTATCTGAAACTAAGACTTATAAATAAAAAACCTAAGAAATAAGTATTATATGATTTTATGAACAACGGTGAACTGCTGTTGGTGGTCTCTGGATGCTGACATTAAGAACACCATAGCATTGGGCTGATTCTGGCTTACTCTTGTCTTTCTGGCAATGATTACACAGAAACAAGTGCACTTCTATGAAAAAAATCGGTGTCTAGATGTAAGCAAATTAATATATAACATTTTTGTAGAAAACCAAAGTCCATTATGCTTGATTGTAATAATTTTCTTCATACATCCAGAAACTGCTTATGTCATGTTACTTTATGTTGGATTATATTATAAGCTTTTACTGGTATTTTATAACTTTTGCAATTTGATTTCATAACAACAAATAATTCTAAAAAGTTATGAAGAACTTTTTATCTATGATTCCACCCATGAAACCATTCTATAGATAGGAAGAGGGAAGAAACCCTCAACTACTTGCCTCAGATTAGATAGTTATAGCCACATCGTATACTCTCAGAACGACTAGGTGTCTCACACTGGTTTCCTGGGTGAAGAAAGCAGCCATGAGACACGGCTAAATGGTTTGGATGTGGTCATGGTGTTGATGTATGGAGCCATCCTCCATATTTGGTAAATCCATCCCTGTAGGAGAGTGAATCACATGCAGCCTGTGCCTTGACTTGACCCTGAACCAGCCAAAACTAATGAAAAAGTCTCTATGGACCTCAGCAACACAGGTCTCAAGTCTTCTAAATTTTACATTTTCATTCTACACCTGGACTTCGTTACGTTAGTGTTTATTCGTCTGCATATTTAGATGGACCTAAGATAAACCTGAGGACTGAACATGACTGAGAAAAGGACCTGATTCAGATGTCCTATGGAGTATCACAAAGCCCAAGCAACAAGACTAATTCTGACTTCTTTGACACTTACTATGATGGGAGATCAGAATTCAAACTCCCAGTGTGCTCTGTCAGTAGGTCTAACCTAACGCATGTGGTACCAACCTGTTACTTCAAAGCTTTTGAGTGAAAATTTTATTCAAACCGGAAATGTATTAAAATTCAAAGTCTCATTTTTCAGTGATGCAACAGTATAGCTAGCAATTCTTAATCTTGTAGATTTTCTAAAATTATGTTTTAAAACATGCTACCCACAGAATTAAATGGGGTTTTGTGTAGGATGTTTTTTTGGTGAGGAGGGAGGTTAGGTGCATCAGAAAAAGATTACTCTTACCTTGATAAGACAACAGACAGGATACTTCCCCAATTTACACTAATTTTATAATGGTCTAAGAATAGCGACATCAGTGACATCTCTCTTGATTTGCCAGGTGGAAGTAAAAGGAGAATCCGGTCATTTTCTATGTCTTTTTCACAGTTTTTCTATCCAGCTAGACAGGTGTGCTGGCCACATTATGTTACCATATGTCAGGAGAAATGGTTTTGAAAACAGTTAATACTATACTTGGGAAAATTCCATGTAGCATATGCCATTTCATATACATATTTTGTCCATACAATTATACAATTGGGTAAAATATACAAAATTAAGTTGTATTTAAGATGATTTTTGGTTATAAGCCAATGCAAATATTATTCTCCCAAGATTCCAGGAAGAGATTAAGTGCAGAGCAGTGACTTGTGCAGCGTCTGCCAACTGCTAACTAATTGCTTGCCCATCATTATTGCATCCACATATACAATGCAGGTGAAAATTCAGAGGAGAACCACACTGCACAGCATACTTTGAATAGCAATGGTCATTTTGAGGCTAATTATAATATATTTTTCATGTGCTAATTTCACTCAATTGTTTTACTGTCCTCCGGGACTTAGATCATTATAGCACTGAAAATAAAGTACTGGACATGTGTCTAATACAGATGAAAAGGCAGAGACAAATATATTTGCACAGACCGCACAACTTTTTCAAATTTCTTTCTCAGCTAAGTATAGAATTAGGAGAAAAACTACACTACACTACTCTTTATGTACCCTGTCTATCAGCAAATGTTTTATAAGACACAACCCTGGGAATGTTGTATGTTATCACTGGGGAAAATAATTAGAGCAACCACAATGTATATATAGATAGAGAGACATCTTGGAAAAACATTTCCTATAATTGCACTGTGACAAAATGCACAGTTAAATATTATACACATGGTGAAAATTACATCACAATTAATGGCATACCTCTAACATAATTCATTCTTAATGGTTTTTAGTAGTTTAGAGAAAGAGACCTATCATTGAGTGCTTCATGTTATAATATTGTTAGAGAACAAATCTCAACAAATTTTATAAGCCAGGCAGTGTTCATGCTGGCAAAAACTTCTGCCTACATTTAAGATATTTCACAGACTGATGCTCAAGATACCTCTCCCTGACCCCAGTTTACACTGCATGTGAAAACTGAGATATGGAGACAACAAATTGAGAACATTCGCCAATATTATTGACACATTTTGCTGAAAGTTTGTCTCTATTTAGGGAAATGGAGCTTGATTTCCTTTCTTTGCTATATTTGACATCCTGGTACATTAAAGCAGTGCTGTTGGATGCCTCTTGAATCCTAACAAGTGTCTTATCTTGATAGCAGGTTGTGCTTTCAAAGCTACCTCTACAAACAGGACATTTTCCATGGTTAATTGAAAGACAAGCTGTGTTATTTTCTGGTTCCTCCACACATGGGAGACAGCCAGGGACAGTCAGACACAGCCGTTTGTCACCTAAGTGAAAGCTAAACCAGTACCTCAACACTGTATTAGTAGGTGCTGTTCAAAAGGACACATCCCTTGAACTTCAGTGAATATTGGGATATGAATATCCCAATAACTTATAATCTCCTCCTCCATTTAATGACCTACTGATATTCACAGCCATTAAATGCCTCTTCCATGTCCCGACCACACACAGCAAGGCTAATTACTCTCGGGGAAGTTAAATTCCCACTTCAATTTCAACAGGACTGCACTTAATTTCTGTTTAAATCTCTTATACAGCAACAGTATTTGCTGTGGAGGATACCAGAACACAGGGCTCTGAGGAACTTTCTGAGCCATTAACTCAGTTCCCCTGTTCCTGCAAGCAAATACATTGTATGATTTCTTTCACACACGCTTCAAGCTCTGACACCAAAGTTTTTGGGTTTTGGACTCTATTACTCAACTGCAAATTATTCTAAAATGCACTTGCTCTAACAGTGAGAAGCTGCCTTGTAATTTCCAGCTTAAATTTGTTACTTCTCAGTTTACCCCCACTGCACATGTGAAAATATTTTAATTTCAGTTAAATCACTCTTTTTTCCCTGCTGCTCTCCCCTGTGCCTACCCCTTTATCTTCATTTTGCCAGACTGAACATGGAAAGCTCTTCTATCAGCCTCTTATGAGGACAAGGTTACTTCTTTTGAACCTGCTTGAGTCCTCGCTTCATCTGCTGGTCTTTCAAATGGCCTTTTGTAAGCCAGTGGTTCAGAAGAGGTCTAGCCAGAGCCCTGCATGGTGATACTTGTATTTCATTGTCCCCACTAGCAATAATTTCACTGGTAAATTTCAGGACTGTAGTTGTCTTTTCACGGTTACACCACACTGATGGCTCTCAGTCATTCCTTGATCAGCAAGTAAAAGGCTCTTTCCCAACTTTTTTACTAATGGATGAGCTCTGAGCTTCTAGCAGAAATTCTTCCATTTTTTTCCATTTATTCCATTCCTACTTGGGCTTTTAGACCCTGCTCTCTCAAAAAGATGTGTATTGGCAATGCCTCTGAGCCCTGTATGTCAGTACATTTTGTCAGAACCCTATTCATATTTGCGTCAAGTCACTGCAAAGGTATTAATCAAAATCAATATTGGTAACCAGTCTGGTCTGATCACTTCCCTTTCCACAGATCCTGCTGCTGTCCACCATCATGTCTCCTTTTACCTACTCTACAATTCTTCTCCCTATGCCTTTCGTTATGACAAGTAAATGTTGCCTATTTGATTCCAGAGCATGTTTTTCTGAAATGTTGATATATGATATTTTCCACATTGTTTTGTCCAGAAAATCAGTAATTAAATAGAAACACCTTTGCTAAGATCTATTATTCATATTTTACTGTTTTTAATTTATCTCCTAGAGCTCATATACGATCTCATTCAAAGCCTGCTGTAGGGCCTAGCATAATGTTTAGGTTGGACTTACTCTTCCATGGCTGTCTACAAACCCTAAATCTAAATGTCTAAATCTAGACATTTTCCTTGCTGCAACCCTGACCTGCAGTGCCTGTGCTAGCTCGACTCAAATGTGCTACCAAGCCTGCAGTTCGCAACAGCAGACCATTTAGTCTCTTGGGACGGAGACAGGACACATGCCACACTCAAGATGAACATTCAAGTTGAAATTTGCACTTGGATGCCACAGTTCCACTGATCCCTTCCTGTTTGTCCTCATGGCAAGTACTGCCATCCTTGCTAAACACTTTATCACACTTTGTTTCCAGGTCAACAATACCTTTAATCTCTATCCCGTTCTCAATGCACAGAAGTATCGCTTCTCTTTACCTGCAGTGGACAAACTCAGGGGTTTCTCTTGATATTCCTTGCTAGGCCAGGCTCACTCTGACATCAGTCTGTTCTCACTTCTTTCCTACTCTTTTTGATTTCTACATCAAGGGTTTCCTTGTAGACCAGTCATTTTTTCAGCTGTTATAGACTTCCTCCCAATATTCTTCCCAAGGTAGTAGGTCCCCCTGCCAGGTCTGAAGCACCTTCCTCTGTAATTTTCCCCACTGCTTGTGATACTTTGATATATTCCTCAGCATCTTTAACCTGAAGCAATTCCAAACCTTCTCCACTCTGAAGACCCTGAACTCCTCAGCCCCAGCTGTCTTTCCTAACCAGTTCTCTCAATTTATCTAAGTTTGCCCCACTGAAATATGAAAACTTAATTAGAGAACAGTTTTTTTGTTTATCCTTCCATTTAAACTGAGTCAGCTCAAGACCACTCATGTTAAACAACTGCCAAGTCCCATTCAAAAAGTAACTGAACTTTATTAGTGGATGAAGTGATTGCTGCATGCTGTATGTAGAGCCAAATCCTGACACCTTTCCTCTGTCCTCTTTATTCTGGCATAAGTTTGCTGAAATCAATGGGAGTTTTGTTTATATAAGAACTAAAGGATTGGGCCTACAGTTTGTAGTTCTCTTTGAAATCCCTTAATATGAAAGGCGCTACACAAATTCATTATTATTTTACTTGCTTTTTATAAAGCACAAAATATTACTGGCCACTGAAAGTTTATGGAAACTTGATGCAATTTCAGTTGGCATTGACCTTTTCTCCAGCACAGGAGTCCCTAGGATAACACAGATGTCATGTGCAATGAAATTAATGTTGTGGTCACAGCTGTTTAGTAAAATACAGTAAGATAAAAAGAAACAATTACCTAATTTGATATGGAATCTTTTGAATTCTTTTTCTTTACCTTACGCTACAGTTTGCAACTTATTGACTCATCCAGTGCCAGACAGATTTTTTTCCCTTCTGTAAAACCAGTTTTCACTTACATGTACTGCTGGGAAGCATTATTCGAAATGATGAAGTGTAGGAAGTAGAGCCGACAAGAACATTTTACATAGCTAGCATGTACACTCTGACTTCTCTTCTGCAATTTACTTATGGACTTAACTTGATTGTTCTCAGGCTAATATGCACAATTTGGAAAATTGAAATAGCCTTCTATAGTGTTCAAACACAATCCCATAAACTGAATCAGTTGTTAAAGTAAGCTTTACCTCAGGACCCCACAATGAGGTATCTATTACCGGGAGCTCTAAGCAAATGTTCTTTTAATTAGCTACATTCATCTTTAATCCCTGTTTTGACAGAAATTCTAACATAAACATACATTACAAATACAGAAAATCCAGCTCAAAGTACGGTTAATTTTTATGCTTGACAGAGCCATTTGGAAAAAATAACTGTGACCTTTTTGGATCCTGGAAAAAAAATATCTTAATGTGATGTCATTGTAACACAGTTTCAGAAACCAAGAAGAAACAGTGGCATCTGTAGCTAAAGTACAATAACAATTCTTAAACCATTCCGTAAAAGCGGCAATAAAACCCTAAAAAGACCTTTGGGCCTTATGCTGAGGCAGCTGAAAAATCATGTTAAATAATTTCTGTAAGGACAACAGTAATTACAAACCTGATTAAAGTTTACCCGCATTTCGTTCCTAGAGTGGCTGAAATGAGGACTGTGAAACCAGATGGTTACAGAGCACACGTGATGGATATATTCCATCAAGCATGTCCACTGCCATGGAAACAACAGGAATAACATTATCTTTAGCGTCTATTTCTTCACAAAACTGTACATTTAAGTGTTGCTGCCAATCTAAGCAAAATCCATGCGAATACTTAAGTATCAGCTCAAAAAACAGGTCTGCTTCTCCCCACCCTGCTGTAAGCGTGCTGGATGTTGCTGAATGTTGCAGGAATGATAGCAGCGTGTGTCCTCTCCTCAGTCCATGTTGTATTCAGCTGTTCTCTACAGACTTTCTTTGTTCCTTTTTTTCTTTTGAAGCAAGTTGATTTGGGTTACAATTTTGAGCCATTGTATTCAGACAATTCAATGGTTATTTGAAAAACCAAACCAGGCAATAAAAAATTCTTCATTTCCCACTTTCTGTATCAATAAAAGGAACCAGAGGCAGAGCAGAAGAGAGAGAGTTTGAAAAAGACATGAGACAATACATATGTGTTTTATGGGAAGTCATAACCCTGCAAGTAAGGATGTGGATTAGAAAACAGTAAAGCTGAAGTGGAATGAAGGAATGTATATGCATAGAGATGATAGAAAGCACTGGCACTATACTAGCCTGAGATGCTCTATCTTGATCCTCTCCGTTATGAATATTTCATTTTCAAGTAGATAAATTCTGCATACTGTCTGCTAACCTTTCCCTCTCATCCCATTCCATAAAAATAAACAGGAGACAACGCTATCTGTGACAAACCGTACCTAGCTCTCCAACAGCCACAAAATTGCATGCTTTCTGGTTTGCACTAATCTCAGAAATGTACAGGACATATCAATGATCTGAAATGACTTCATGAATCCAGTGACTGCAGAAGACAGTGGCAGCTCAAAAGAATCTCTGATACTTGATCTGCTCATTCAGTCTGTCCAATAAAAGGATTCATGAGGCAAAGGCTCAACTTGCCCCTAGCAAAGTACATGGCAAAAATCCTATCAGTATCACTCAGGAGTGGTTAATCTAATTCCCTCTCCCTCAGAAAGTACATCTAGCACGTCCATCCCATGGCACTTACATGCAGGTTAAAGCATTTCAGCCACAAGATTGTCTCACCATGTGTTCTTGCAGCCAACGGCCTCAATGATGTGTTATGCCATACAGTCACTAGATCAAGAGTCCTGGCCAGAACTTGTGAAAACATTCCTGGAACCACGTGAATCTGATCTGTGTCTTTGTTCCATGAAATATACACATCTATGAAAAAAAAAACCACAACCTGTAACAAAAAATTGAGGATTTGAAGATGTCACACTGAGTAAGACTGGCTCCTTAAGAATTTCACACCTCGGGAAGCCGGTGTGGAATATGCATCACAGTCCCTGTGGCTTGTGGAGCTACAACAAGGGAGGGCTGCTATGCAGAGGCCCATGCCAATGTGAGCTGGAGTAAAACAGCCAGGGCTGTGTGTGCTACAGCTTGGATTGCCATAAGAACACGTCCAAATCACTTGTGCCTTGTTGGTGTCAGCGTATCAGAAACACACTTTACACAGGCAGTAGCTGGGGCTGCTCCCTCAAGTTCATCTTCTCACAACAGGGGCTCCAAGTCTATGACAGGGGCACAACGGCCACAGAAGGCTGAAATTTCTGCTGAGCTGGAGATACTCTCGTCTGAGAGATATCACATTACTTCGGTGCTTTCCATTTTCACGTTCAAAGCTCTGCATACCTGTGCCCTGACCCCTACTTAAGTCCAGTATCTTATCATATTCCCTCTTCATCCTCCACTGAGGCTATTTTTTTCTAAACTAATTCCTTTGCACTCTGCACTTCATGAAGAGCATTTTATTGTTATGGGTCAATATTTGGGGCCCCGGGTTTTACAAAGAGGATGTTTTTCCTGGTGTGAAAGTTGCCTGGTGCTATTAAAACAATGTGCAGCATATTGTGCAAAGTGCAGTGTGTTGTTCTTGTCCTTACTGGACAAATTTAAATATGACACATTTTCCCAGGCTCAGTATGGTGACTAACCATCCTAGAGCTGGCCAGAGACTTCCATAACGCACACTGTTGTTTTGCTGCTCCAAAAGAAGTTGTCAGGATGCCCATTGGTCTCCGCATTTGCAGCTGGCATACAGGACAACCAAACCTACACATTTTTTTTCCCAGGACAGGATCTGCTTCATTTCCCCTTCATTCCCCTGCATCCAGGAGAGGCGAAGGCAAGTGTCATGGGTTTCCGCATTGCAAAGGGTGCATCACCAGCAGGTAATCCTACAAAAGAGTAAAATCTCCCCTCTCTACAAGTGTCTGTAGGGTACATGCCCATAGCCCCCCATTTTACTTTAAAAAATTACCCATGAAGGTCTCCCTGCTTCTGTCGCATTACTTTTATTTCTGTGTTTCTGAGTAAGTGGAGTTGTTCACCTGCTCCCTCATACGTAAAAATTGTCTTCACATGCTTGTGTGAGAGAAGCTTCAAAATGACTTTTAATATTGCACATATACTCCCTCAACAGCTGGCTTTGTTTTCCAAAACCCTGTACAGGATGAGAACAACTACCGCTGAAGTCAACCCCAGTTCAGCCACCGCCTGACTTTAGCTTCCACATCTCTGACTTGCCCCGCACTGTCTTGCTTTTCCTCTGACACAAATTCATCGGTCTGTTGGGGTTCTCACTCCTCACCTGCCCCTGGGGTCACCCCGAGCTTGCGGAGGTGCACAGCCATTTCAGGCAAGAGGTACACACACATCGCATACGGTGCTTTACCTCTTCCCGTCTTCATCTCCCTAGAAAGCAGAAACCCAGTGAATTTGCTTTGCAATGTGCTTATGTAGTTTTTAATTTAGTATTTGCTGTGCTTTCTGCTCTTATTAGAAAAACAGTTCAAAGAAATGAGCCTTTCCTTGGACCAGAAAGTCATGTTGCAAACGACCAGGGAAAATTTTGATCCCAATAAATATGTCCTGCAGCTATTAAGGGGAAGTAAATAGACCAGACAGAAAATGACTGGAAACAACAGAGTGGAGCAGCTGCATGCATTGCATTAAAACATGTTTATCATCTGGCCTACTTCACTTGTATTTTACATTGTGAATTTATTATATTTTGGCTTAATAAACATGAATTCTCACATACTTCCAAAGTAATAAGTAAGTCCAGATATGTTTCCCGCATATTTCTTCATGATCCCAAGTTGTGTTTTTTAACCTACTAAATCAAAGATTAATTTCAAAATATATGAAGAAATTAGGCCTTGTCAGGTGCTTTTATCGTATCAGATTCCCTTTGCTGAGACAAGATGTACAGACCTCTAAATGTGAAAATAAACTTCATTCTCACTGGAGAATATTGCATGCCACTAACCATGATCATAAAAGACATGAACAGAAGATAGATGTAGAAAGCTGTGCTATTGTAAGATTGGAGAAAAAATGTCTAAAATTACTTTAAAATACTGTAACACATACCCGGTGAAGAGGAAAAAACAGCATTTCCCACTGCCTTTGGGAGGTGCCCTGTACAGTTACAGGTGAGACTTTTCTTTCCTCTCCCAGGCAGAAACATCTCATGCTATGGGGTAGGAATGGACAGGAGACATCCCCTCTCCTCATCTATCCCATGGATTCAGACGCTTCACACTTTTGCAGCGCTTTGTCAACCTTTGCGTACCAAAGGGCTCCATACGGTTGTGAATCCACCTCTAGGTTGCTTATACAAACCTCGTAGGTCAACAACCATGTGGGTGTGTGCCTGTATGAGGAAGAGGAGGGGGAGACCCCCCCCCATGCTTCCTCTGCCCCAAAGCCTCCCTATCCCACATCAAGCTGATCCTGCTCCCAAACACAACCTTTCCGAGAGAGGGAACGTGCCAGGGAGATCCCAGAGCCTCTGTAACGTGTCTTGGCAGCAAGGAGGGAAGGGAGGAAAGGAGGAAGGGAGGAAGGGAGGAAGGGAGGAAGGGAGGAAGGGAGGAAGTGAAGGTTGGAGGTAGACTCGGCTGCAGTGACCATGAAATGGTCGAGTTCAGGATCCTGCGTGGAGGAAGCAGGGCGATAAGCAGGATCAAAACCCTGGACCTCAGGAG
>Ga0065711_1026541_pt1 | contig 66446 bp, 50 predicted proteins | sample Hoacrofraction12_FD_59098 | JGI IMG/M metagenome (GOLD analysis project Ga0065711, IMG submission 59098) | Hoatzin crop microbial communities from Cojedes, Venezuela - Epithelial fraction 12 v2 (version 2) | ecosystem: Host-associated > Birds > Digestive system > Esophagus > Crop | place...
CCCCCCCCCAGCAGAACGATCCTGTCTTGTTAGTAGGAACACAGCTTTATGCCTGAACACCACGCTGTGATGTGGAGAACACAGGACTGTCTGGATTTCTTTGCTCGAGAACACCGACATACTGAATTTTCGTAATTCGCTTACGTTGGTAGGCGTGGGAAAGGGAAAGGAGGCAACCAGGAGCGATCACGCTTTTGAGTGCGTGCAGTCCCTGTAAGACAGAACTCAAATCAAACCGAGGAACTTCAGGTGTAATCCCTGACAAGGCAATGATGCTGCACAAGTACGAGGGCAACAGCTACAGCTGCAAAGGCGCCGAGGCACAGAACCCAACAGAGTCAGTTAACGTTTAGCTGGACTGTTGTTTCAGGGAATTGAATGTTGCAAGAACTCCTGGCTTACATCCCCACCGAGAAGCACGCTGTCGGTTTCGAGGTAGTTGGCTGTAAGTCACTGTAGGTACCCGAGTGCCATGAGCTCTCTGCAGCCTCTGTATAGCTCCCGGTTCTCTCCTCCAGACCTACTAAAGACACCACAGGCAGCAATGGTAACAGCACATCACAGACCAGCCCCTCTGCAAGGGAAACACTTCCCAGTAAGGTGAACTATCTGAAGTGTGTTAAGTGCCCCAGAATTGGTTTAAAACAATTAAAGATACTAGTCTAGATATTTCTACCATTCAACAGCTGTTATCTTGTAATATTTTGGAGATGATACTCGTTTGAAGCTAAAGCTCGGTAAGAAAGTACTACTGGATTGGAAAAGTTTTCTTTCTCTTGAGAAATGTGACACAAAAAGCCACTGAGAGATGGAAAAAGGAGACTCCATTTACTTTGCAAACAATCCAGATAAGGCTCATTGTACAAAACTGCGTCCCGATGTTGTAGAGAAAAAAAAAAAAGAGTAAGTAGGCTCAGTGACTCTAAGGAAGCATTCTGCCTCAACACAAAGACGTAATTTATGATAAATTTGACTGCAATTTGTTGCAGACAGCAAAGAAAACACACATTGCATCTGTGAGAAAGAGCAGTGAAAATTAACAGTTTCTCCCTTTCAATATGTGCATGTACACTCTGGAAGATGATTGGGAGAAAATAATCACCACAATCCAGGCCGGGAGCCCGCGGCCATCCCCGGCACTGGGCACGGTACCGTTGCTCCCACTCAGATGTGGTCAGCCCTGTGGTCAGGCAATGGCAGCCTGTGTTCCACAGCGCTTCTCTCTGCACAACCATACACGGGCGAGCTAGGGGTTGAGTGAATATGCAGATACTCGTCAGTGAGCAGATGGCTGCTTAAATCTATTAGTAGACATTGAGAAATAAAAGAGCCAGCTGCTTCTGCACCACAAACGTTTTCAAGCCTGCAGAAAAGCAAGAAATACCCACAAATACTGAAATAATGAGCAGAAAAAGGCAGTTGGACTGAATATAATTTCTTATTACCATCCTCTTAAGTAAACATTCAGCGATAGTCTGGACAAGGAGCTTTGTCAAAGGTGAGCCGAGTCTGCCTCTGAAATTGTCATGCGTGGTGCAAAGCACAAGTGTCTGGATTTCACATGCATTTGGTTGTTTACCAAATAATTATTATGCAAAATTAATTATTTTGGTTTGTCTCAGAGTTCCTCTATTTCAAAAGTTTAATCTTGCAGATTTCAGTCAGTTGTTACACAGGGCTTCTTTAAGTGTATTTCCATTTGATTTCGAGTATCCCATAGTGTAGCTCTAGCACTACTACTTAAAAAAAAAGTTATGCATAGTATATCCTGTTAATTCTCCACCCTTCAAAAACTGTTAGTTTGATAAACACATAGCTAGTGTTCATAAAATAGCAGTAACAGCAGAACTGTATCTTTGGATATTCAGTAAGCCTTGGGCTAAGATCTGGAGTTAGAGAAACAAGTCATTCACAGGAGTCTGAAGTCTAGTCCTACAACTACTGAAGACTGACCCTAGAGTTGGGTAACCAATAGTATCACTGATGGAGGACAATTTTAGCACTGCATGTGGTGGCTGGTAGTGAGTGTTTGGACCAGGTTTCCAACTTGAAACCATCTTTGGATCTCAAACACTTTTTTTTCAAAAGTTCAGGAATGTTTGGAGCAATTTTGTTTCAACACTACTGCTAATCAGAAGCAAAATCTTGAATTTGGAGTTTCGTGAAGTAGTGAGACCACATGAGTTTTGTCTCTTTTTAGCAAGAGCATGAAAACTATTTTCATTCACAGCTGTGTCTTAGCTTGAATAGACTATAGCTCCACTTTCTCACAAATGCAACAAAGAATTGCCTCCCCCAGCAGTCATTTGCCACAGGCATATAGCAAAACCAAAGATACAGCAAAACTCAGTTTAGGTTTGCTTCTTTAGCAGGTTTGGTAACCCAACATTTCTAGTATTGGCTTTTGAAGTAGATTGTAGGCATTTGTCATTTTATGTACCTGTACTTGCAAACTTACCCAGTACATTGTTTCAGTTTTATAATGCAGAGATCTAGATTCATTATCTGGGGATTGCAGATCGTGCCTAAAGGTTACTTAGGAGTGTGAGTGTTTAAACATTTTACCTAAGTTTTCTTTGTCCCTGAAATGGTCACTAATTTGATTTCTGAAAAAGTTGCTAGTTTTTTTACCTCTCAAAGCTGCTGCACACAAATTTCAATGCAAACGTTTATTTTCATTGACATAATGCCTTCCCCCAGCCCCTGCCTTGTCTGTCTCTATTCACAACCTTGGTTCTGTACCACTATCAGCACACGTAAACTGCAAAGTGAAACTAACTGCTGTGGGTTTTCATTATGTGAGCTGTGAAAAAAGAAAACATACTGTATAACGTAGTTTCATTTTCTCTTGGGCTTTGAATTTCTTCCTGCGTGCAGTGAGATCAATTCTCCTGTCCGTGTGGCCTCCCATAGCTTCCAGTACAATTTTATGCTGTCACTGATGCAGTCCTTTGCAAAGCATGGAATTTAGCAATCTCTATTGCTATTGATAGCACAAGACAGTTAAGTCTTTCAACATGATTTTAAATACAAGTGCCTTTTAAACTGGTCCAGCAATTCAAAAACTTTCAAGACCTCACTATTCACTTCCCAGATAGTTCCCATTCCATCCAATTTGTTACAAATTACAACACTGCACAATCTTTAACAATTCCGCTACCTGCAGCACACAGCATACAACCAGCCCGCAGGCACCTGCCCTTTACAGGACAATTACGATTGCCCTTGGACACCATCCAGCCTACCAAGGCAGAACACACCCGCACAGGACTGAGGAGTGCTTTCTCCCTCTGTAGCTGCTACCTGCACTGTGTCTGGGTTACTTCTCTGAGACCTGACTTCCCCTGGCCCTTTCATTTGACAGTGGGTGGACTTGCCAAATTCAAGGTGATCCATCTATTTGAAGTTTTAATGCCGAGCCCATCATGTCGTAACACAAAGTAATAGAAGGAGATGAAAACATGCAAACACAAAATATCTCCTTTAACACTCAAATTCAAAAACTACAAAAGTAATACTCTTGCAGATGCCTCTAATATCTATATTTATAGGTCCACTTTACTGCAAAGGTTATACTCTGTAAAAACAGGCTTTTAGCTTAAAGAATATTAGGAGAAATAAGTTTCCAGCCCTTCCGCTAGCCTTTCTCTAAGGGACCAGATGGGGTGTAGCTGCTTGAGTAGAAGTATCTTTGGTGTCCGTAGGGCTATTTTAGCAAGGCAGGTAAGAGGGTCACAGGGTGCCTCTAAATATAGTAGGATTCCTGCTACGGCCTACTCTATGTATGGTTTCTATATAAATTTATTTCTGCTAGGTTTGTAGGATGTAGGCTGATCATTGAGCTACAACTGACTGATCTGAGTGGAACTATTAGTTATTCATATTTATCAATTAACGTATATATGTCTTTAATGAATCAGGATCAAGTAGATAATTAAGTGTAAACCTCAAACACCAGACAAACATACCCTTTTTATAAAGATGCATTACTAGAAATCAAATTGGTTGGAGAACATAGTCTTTGTACTTGTTTTACAGGCTCATCGAGACCAGAGTATTTTTCCTTAATTATGGAACACCAGATCTGACTTCACGTTTAGTTACACTGCTGGGTCAAAATTCTTGTCCTTTTAGAGTGTTAAATATAAGAAGTTGAGGAGAAAAGAACACTGCAGGAAAAAATCTGCTATATTGAAAGGACACCATAGTATTCAAGTACACAATCTCAATAAGAACAGAGATGTATACGTATTTAACAGGGTTTCTGATCAGGGCATGCAATCAGATAAGTGGCCAGAAAAATGAGTATGTTATGTGGATCTGATCTCATCCATACTTTAGAACTCTACCGATACACTCCTCCCCCACCCCCAAATTTTATACAACAAGAAATATTTATTCATCCAAACCAGCTGCTTTTGGGTAACTTGGCTTTGCCCTGTGGATAGAATGAGGAATAAATTGTGCACTGAAGTCAGGAGAAAAGTCCTTCTCCCTCCATTATATCAAGAGCAAGCATCCCCCTGGGAAAGAAAAGGAATTGTTCTTATTCCCCCGAGGATCATATATTCTTGCAATAACACAGCAAGCAAAGTCACCTGCTGCTTGAAGCTATAGATGCAACACGGCAAGTGACCTACGTCTATCTACAAGAGCCTCATTGGAACTGCTCTTTTAAAATGCAAAACTTCTTACTGTGGGGGACAAACAAGGAAAGCAAAAAAATTAAGGGAAAATTATTTCTGTTCATGATTATACTTGGTGTAAGAGATGCGAAATGCGAGGTTGCCTTGCAGCTATTTAATGACAGAGGGCACATTCAGCTGTATGGCCTCCAACTTCCCCCTGCAGGAGTAACAATGTTACAACTGCATCCATTGAAGATTTAATATTTACTAACAGTTTTTACATGGCAGCATTTGCGTGGTCTTAAACTTGTATAACGTTAATGTAAAGGGGGCACTACCTAATGGTTAAGGCAATAGTCTGGACACCTGCACTGATTCCTGTTCTGCAGAATTTATCTTAGTCTGTTTGACTTTCCTCTGAAAAATGGGAAAAATAGCACTTTGCTACCTCACTATGGATGTAGTTTAAAGGTTTTTCAAATGTTTAATTCACAAGCTCCAAACAAGTAACAGGGCTAGGTATAGCTATAAGTAAGTATTTTTAAGAACAAAAGGAATTAATACTAATTTAATGTTAATTATTTTAAACTATTTATCAATCTCATTCTGATCTGGAGTTTCACTAAAATATTTCATCTAAATACTGTATTCCATTTTCTGGCCAGCTGTATAATTCCCATTAATCATTCTCCCCAGTAAAAAGGTTTCAATAATTTCCCCTGCAATACAGTACAAGTGCAAAATCAATATTGTTTACGAGACATTCAGACACTACATTAAGAATAGCATTAGCAATACCTAACTAGACCATTAAAAAAAGTGCTTTCCACTTCAGCTGTGCAGAAGAAAATGCTTGAATTTTCAACAGCTGTATTAGCCTCTTAGGAGAAGATTCACACATGTATTTATGCACATTTATGAAGCATTAGTCAGTGATTCACAAGAAACTCGTCTTACTCTGTGAGTGCTCTGGCATCCACAGGACTATGGGTGTCTTTAAATAGAGGATGCCTTTCTCGAGTGTGCAGAAAATAACAAGTTTGCTGTTTATGCGTTCCACTCTGCAAAGCTGTTACAAATGCTCAGGCATGGCAGCACTGTGCAGCACAGCCCTTCTATGACTCGTTCTTCATGTCCTATCTCTGCCATGTCATTAGGTCCATCTTAGAAATTCTTATAAAATTCTAACACGGAAGATGCCAGGAAAATAATCTCAAATCAATTTCAGGTTTATCTTAATCACTGTATGACTGATGTGTTCTCAATTTAAAAATATTTCTCCATTATCAATTACATTAAATATACATTGCTGAGTGACTCCATTTGGTATGACTGATACAATTTCGTTCATGATTTAATTGCTACACCAACCCACTACTAGGCTGAGGTCAGTTGTCATGACAAGCGCATATCCATCTCATATTACGCGTCAGTGAAAGTGCATATAATCACACAAATAAAACTATAGGTCAAACAGGCTTTACCTTTTGAAGTAGAAATTCTACCTGTTCCACATAGCATTTGACAAGCGCATCGTTATAGCTATCTCCCTAGTTTGAAAAACAGGCAGAAAAGTTAACTATAAAATAACAAGCTTAAGGTAATTCCATGTGATCACAGTCTTCATTCACAAATATTCAGAGCACCTTGAAACTTCTAGTAAGAGCTCCACCTGCTCATTTTTGATTGTACTTACAGATGATAATAAAGGCAAGATTAATTGTCTTCACGCTATTAATTCTCACTTTCATGTCCTGTACTTCCGTGGCTCATAGTCTTCTTCCACAGTAAGCATATTTTACCATTTGTGGAAGTCAACCAGGTCAAGATACTGACCTTTCCATTTTTAAATGCTGTTTTTCCATGGTACTCTATACAAAGTGTACTTGGCATTGAGGATTGCATTCCATGAGACGACTTTTTCTTTTCTAAACACACAGTCTGCTTGATTTTTCTACTGCCTGAAATGATTAGTATGCTGGGTCTCAAGACCTCGACGTTTTATTTTAAAAAGCATCTAGCCTGCTATCTCACAGGTACAAATGCCCAATGGGAATGAACTGGATGAGTGCTGAATACAACCACAACTGAATGGGTAATCCTTTTGGGTGAAAGTTGGATGCTTTGCCATATTTTCCTTTTTACAAGCAGATATTGCATAAATTTCTTTGCCTTCATGAAAATGCAGAACACATAGACGATAAGGTCTATGGTATAAAAATAAACAGCAAAACCAACCAGCTTCTCTTTACCTCTGCCAAACCTGTTGTGCATTGCATATACCCAAATGCAGTCAACTCCTTTGAAAAGGGAGACAGTAGCCATGATCAAAGAACGAACCAGACAATAAAAGTAAGGCAGAAAGGCCAGTATATAGTCCAGTCATTTTAAGAAAGGTGGAAGCAGGTGTCAATAGAGTACAGGTCCAGTTCAGAGCAGTAGGAAGTAAAGCCCCAGGCTACCGTTGCTCACGGCACATGGTGGTTGGTTGGGGTGCAGATAGATGCCTGTAGTGCTGTACTGCTGCCAGGGCCAGGAGCAGCGGTGGGAAATGCCTAACCTGGAGACTGCACATTCTGCATAGCAGAACATGAGGGAAAATGGTGAATCTATGGGACACATTTCAGTACCTTCTTTTGGGAAGAAAAGAATTATTTTTTTCCAATTTTTGGCTCCCTTTGAGAAAAAAAATGGAAGAGTGGATGGAAATCTGCCTGCTGGAGTCTGCAGTCAGAGCACTCCACTTGTGGAGGAGGTTGAACAAGGAACACACCTCACCAGCTTGTGCATCTCTAACTACAGCCAGGAATCACAGCGAGTGGCCTCTCCCCTTATTTTTACCTTCCTTCCACTGTCTCCCATTGGTAAATTCTGCCTCTCCAGGTGGAGGAATTGTCCTCAAATGTCACAGTTGAAAAGCAGAGGCCTTTCCTCTGCTCCCCCTGAGACTGCTGCTCCAGCGCAGTGCAGAAAGTGACTAGGACCCACTGCACCAGCCCACGCCCTCCTGACTGCCCGGCTGTGCCACAGCGGGCATCTCTGCCTTCAGCGCACAGACTAGCCCCTACCACAAACACACACATGCCGGCTCGCGAAGCTTGCTCCTCAGGATGGAAACCTGGCCAGATCATGAGGTTTTGGGGTAAGCTTTGTTCTCTATTTCTCCTCCTGCCTCTCACACAAAGTGTTTGAAATCACTTTTGGTTTTGCTACATGTTCAAACATCGGCTGTGACAGCAAGTCTCCCCACTCACTTTGCCACCAAAACGCAGAAAGATTTAAGGTGCCTCCCATGGCCCCTCTGGAATCTCCTCTGGACACTGCAAAAACATCATTGCCAGAGATGACTTATTTGTGGAAAATTCTCAGAATAGTTTCGGAGAGCAAATTCATGTAATCTGGTACACTGTAAAACATCCAGCGACCTGCATTTTCCAAGCTAGAAGGCCCTTGGGCCCACCCCTAATTCTGAGTCAGAGGAATTGAACAAAGGGCTACATGATAAACATGTGTCAGAAAGAAAATGGAAACAGGCATTTTGCAATTTACTTCCTAGAGGTTTGTCTTGCCAAAGGCTGCTGCTTTCTTCTTCGCTTACAGGGGAATTTGTGGAATAAAACGGGAAGTAATCAAATTATCTTCCCTGTCTCCCTCATATCGAGTCACAAACAGGTCAAAAATAAAAACAGTCTCAACAACTCTCATGTATTGATTGGCAGGAGACAGAGGGGAAAAGGTCCTCATTGAAGTATAAACTCTGCCTAGCAGATGATTATAAGCAATTTTTCTAAGTGAAAATCTGGAGTTTAATCTGACTTCTGCAAGGTTGGAAGCTGCCTCTGTGTCCGATTTTCTTGCATCACATGAATGTTTGAAGTTTGTATGCCTTTGAGCAATCACTTGCTATTTACAAACTGCAACACTAGAATGGCAATAGGCTTACTTTCAATTTAACCTTAGATACATAATAAATTAAATGACTGTATTTTAAACAAAAATCCTTTTCACCTACCCAGCAAGAGGGTGAATTTGAGGTCAAGCTCAGATTGTAACTCATGTGATGTAAATGAAAGCAGCAGGCAGTGTGAGTGTATTACACACTGGAGAATCAAACGTCTTCTATCTGATGGATTTTTTGAATCTTTGGGGGTAATATGACAACATCTATAAATAGAAGTACTAATACAGTAACAGAGTACAAAAATACTCATAATATTAGGAAGAGATTCATTTTAAAATGTAAGCACAGATGGCCATGGTAGATGCATAACTTCTTACGGAGACAGCTAACCAAGGAGACCAACCAAAAATCTAAACATAAACTTCTGCCTACATCAGTCAACATAAAATAATTCCATCCCACTGACTGTAAAAATGGCAGGAACCAACATCTCTCTCCTTTTTCTATACTCACAAATAAAAACATTGAACAAGATGGAATAAGAAGTACTCTGCTTAGGGTAACTCTATACACTTAACGTAACTAGAGAAGAGTGTTAAAACACTCTTGCAACTGTACTCTGAAGCTCTTATCAGATTCTTGATTTTAGTTGATAGTAATGATACACCACATTATCAAGACTGATCAAATCTCATTAAATTTAACTGGACTAAATCTACTTATTTCACTGGGGTTTGGCATTCTTCCCTGCCTAAGCAAAAAGATTCTAACTCACTTACCACTGAAGTATGTTTTTAGTATGAGGGACAAACTCTCTCCTGAAATGTACACATGTATTCTCATTCACTTTCCACAGAAGTTCAATTAATGTGGCGGGAGAGGAAACATGCAGTCATACCACTTACGAGAAGATTTTTACAATAACTACAAACTCCTTTTATCTCTATGCTACCTTTTACTTTACCTTCTCTGCAGTGGAAAGTAGAACCCCTTATTTCCCCAAGTGAGGAAGACAAAATAAGTTTAAAAGATGGCCTGTACTGTTACCTCCTACAGTGAAAACAGTCATGCAGAATGGTTTTTGTCCAGCTTTTGCCCTCAGCACCCATGATAATAAGCCACCCGTTTTTTTACATTTACTTACTGGAACATTTATTACCGACTGTGACAGATATTCCCAGCAGGTCAAATCACTTTAGTATCCAGGTCCAAATGAGGTTCTACTACAGTGCCACTGTTTCTCTGCAGTATATAAGGTAACAATCAACTGGGAAGGACTCATGGGTAGATCGGAGTCAAGGGATCAGAAATGAAATGCTTCCCTCCTGCCCACATCTGGAGAGCTGGTGGGACTAGGAAACTGAAAACGCTTTGGCACTGCAAGTAGCATGTGGGGTTCACAGAAGTGTAAATGCAGACCTAGATGCTGAGAAGGAGCCATTTTGTTCTTAAAAGAAGACTACATTCAGAAAGCTGAAAAAAGATGCAACTTTAAAAGTATCAGAAAACACAAGTATTGCAGGCTGCCTTAGTGTACTACCTGGGATCTGATGCTGCACATGCGCACAGGCATATACTCTGTGTGTATTTCTCCTAGATCAGTGGGCTGAGTAGTCAGATCTCAAACTCTAAAAAAAAGTCTCTAACATCAGCATCTGCCTACACGGTGAGCTGCCCAGGTGGCTTTGGCTGTGCCTCTGGGCCCATTGCAATGAGACTGCTGTGCTGTATTCTGAGCTCCTTGGTCTTCCTTAACGCTGCTTCTTCAGCTTTTCTTTGGAATAGGACATTTTCTCCTTACTCAACCATAAGATGACATGGATCTGTGACACTTAATAGCTCATTTGAGAAATAATAGCAAAACCATCAGGGCCTAACATCGACTAGAATGTAATTATTTATCACTAATGGCACATTAATAATTATAGTTCTCTGAATTCCCAGTTTAACATGCAGGGAGTCCCTGACTGTGTCCTTAAATGTTGTATTTATATGGACCCCAACAGCTTAAAACTTCTAGGCCCAATTTCTCATCATGTTACACTCACACAAAAGTCGACTGATGCATGCAAATCAGGGATAATATATGCCATAAACAAAAGCGTGGATATTACCAATCTCTCCCTTCTCTGTAGGCTCACACTGTAAAGTCCCTCTTTAAAGCTTTATCCCTACCCAGACATGGCTTGAGGTGGTGACACTTGAGCTTTTGCCAGCTGATTAGTTGCAGGTGGGAGATCAGCTCTGCCCTGTAAATGGTTTCCCACCTATAGTGCTAAGTTACAATTAGATGATTAAAACAGAAAGAATATTAATAATCCATTAATATGGAAAACCCAATTCACTTGTTATTTATTCAATTTGACACTCTCTTTTCCTCAACTTGCCTCAGTTTAGGTAAGGAAGTCTTTCTGTAGAAAAGATAAGTATGGTCATAGAGGTCATAAGAGTTCAGGTAGTTTACCTTGCTTTTCAGAGGCAAGGTCAAGGCTATCTCCAGGGCTTGGTATTATTGTCCCTTCCCTCCACACACCCTCTGCCGCTTTTTTTTCCTGGACTAAACTCTGTAGTTTTTCTCATCACTAAGAGATTTGCTTTTACAGCTCCATCACCGTCTTGGTGCTCCTGTCTAGGTGTCAGACACTCCTGCATCTTCCTGCTGCTTGGCTATTTACTCTCTCATTTCATATTTGTACATCTGATTTCTCTGAAATGCAATGCTTTGGACCTGGACTGAATGTCCAGCACTGAATTTCAGACCATTTCTTACACTTCTGAATATTGTTATCTTCTGCATCAAAGCACAGCAATCCTTCCCTGCACAGCATCATATACAAATGTTGACAGATAATCTTTGTTCTGGTCTTAAGTCACTAATGAAAATACTAATTACAGTTAGGTTGAGGACAGCTCTCTCTTGAAATTTCCTCCTGTTTTAGCAAATCAATTGATACCTAACCCTTGGACAGTTTTCAACTGGTTGTGTACCCAGCTAATGGTGATTTCATCTAGACCATGCTGCCTTAGTCTGTTTATGAGAATGTCACATGGAAATGTATTATGAGTATGACTCATATCAGATATAGCCCAACCCTGCTCTGGAAGGCCATTTGGTCTGTCAAAGAAGAAAATGTCACTGTCTGAATGCAAATGTTTTGACACATCTATTGCTTAGGCTATTTTGGCTACACAGTGCACAGAGAAGAAACAAGATCCAAAAAACCCCACAAATTTATGTGCCTCTCCTCTTCTGGGTAATTGCCAGTACCTCTAGTTTTTCATAACCTCTCTCACTCAATCCTTATTTGATTGCTAAACACACCAAAGCGGCAATAGTATTCCAGCTTTCTGCTGCAGCAGTGAAATAGAGAGACTTGAGGCCATATGCTCCCTCCTTTCCCATGTCCTGTGACCAGCCCTACTGCCCATGCCCAAGCGCAGCTCCAGAACCCCCCTGCTTTTAAGTGACAGACATATAGTCACATAGTAATAAGAGACTGAAAAATCATCAGGAAAAGAAGAAGGGTGCCACAGATTGGCTGGGATGTCTTGGTCCACTGCAGACACTCCAGTCTGCCGGCTGGGTACCTCAAGCCCATAGCCAGAGATCAAGGGTGTTATCCTGGGAGAAAGGGATTCAGACGAACTCACCTAAGCAGTAAGCTGATCTGAGAATTCCGGCATTTCGGAGGAGTGCCCTAACCACTGAGCTGCTGGATAAGGTGTGCATGCTGTTTCCTTTCACTGTTGAGGAATGTTCTCCACAACAACTCTGCCCCAGTCTGTCAGGCAGACTTGGAAAGAACCAGACTGTGCTTACAGGTGAGTAAGTCAGAAGGATGCAGACTGTGAATCCTAAAAGGGTTTAAGCATTACTTCTGTGCACTGCTACTTACTGCTGCCTAGAACAAGATACTCTGGGGCATCTCAAGAAGCCAAAATGTGATGACTTCAGACACTGGTATACATTTAGGCAGCAGCAGGAGACTAGCAGAGTTGAAGCGTCTGAGTTTTACTTTTGTAGATCGGTACTTTGCAGCCAGGTACTTCAACGCTGAATGGTGTTAAAACCTATAGTCAGTCAGTGAGATTTTTATGCTGTGCTGCCTTTGTTTCATTTAGTGGGGGCATATAGCAGCTTTTGGTAGACAGTTCAATAAAGCAGAATTTTGAAACAGCAAGAGGAATTTCAAGTAACAATAAAAGCCAGTCAGATCCATATCCTCCCCAGCACAATGCAGGGTAAAGGTTCAGAGTGGAAGCAGAGGCCTGGAGAGGGAAGGAGAGCTAGGCACAGGTTCAAAGTAGTAAAGCGGGCAGAAACATCTAATCGGTGATGTACCTATCCAAAGTAGCTAATGAAGGAGATACAGCAATAGACAAAACAATTCCTGTAGAACTATTTTAAGGAATAGCATCAAGGAACAAACAATACAAGTTTGTTATGTTCTTGTTAAGGTCAAATTTTGTCTATTTAACAACGAATATTGAGCATGTATTCTATTGAGACTAATGCATACTCTTTTTTCCAGACAGTTTGTAGCTAGCACTGGCTTTGCCCAAGAGCCAGAATAGCAGAGCAGGGCTGAAAGGAGTTTAGTACAGTGCAGCTACTCCAGAGCTAAAGCATTGATCATAACAATGCTTCAAGTTAACAGGTGTTCAGGTTCCTAGGGACACTATATTTCTGTGTCTGGATAACAGTGGGATTTAATGCGCCTGTTGAGGATTTCTATCATAAAAAAAAAGAATTCTGTTGGGACATGAGGGCAATAGGACAACAAAAGGCGTGGAGTGAGCCAGCTGCTACTAATAATGGAGAATTCAGAGTTATGATGGATAGATATCAAATACAGAACTTTTGCATGCTTAAATGCAGAGATGAGCTCCTGTACTGCGCCACCAAGAGTATGTGGTCTGTTTCTCACTGGTTTTTCACTATATTATTTATACACCCGTGATTACCCTGCCAGGGAACTACATCCAGTTTGTAGAGGCAAAGTAAAGATCAGTGCTTGTACATGATTTACAGTACTATAACATTTAGCTAGCATGTTGCAGTACTGTAACATTTAGCTGTTCCTGTACATGAGTGTTGGAAGATCAAGGATTTTAAGTCAGAGCCTAAAAAATATACCCCCCTCCCACACGCATTGTCTTTATGTATATATAGGACAATAACATTCAAGAGTTGTCCTGCAGGCAACACAAACATTGGAGAGTAAAGTAATATACAAGATGTTGGAAATAAATAAAAGTTTAAGAGCTCCTTCCAGTAAAATCTTCGCAAACAGAAATATAATACATTTTAAAATTTTAAATCACTAATATCAGAAGGAAAAAGTCAGACTGGTTGGAATTTGGAACATTCTTCAATTCTTTATTTTGCATTAAATTCAGCATGTAATTGTATAAATTAACCCTGCTGATATCATCTTGCTGGTGAGAATGTCACAAGTTCCATGTCGAGTTTTATACTAGATACCACATATTAGTCATGGTACCCACTTCCTCCCAGTCTTTGCTTACTCGCAATTATAATTGACTACTTTTAGTCTATATTTAACACTCCATATGGTTTATTACATTATTTAAACTGTTTGTCCACCCTATGGATACCACAGATTGCCTTCTCAGATTTTCATTGGATGTTTTCAAATTTTATCTCTAAAGTTCTGAAGGTACATATACATAATCACAAATGTCCCATGAAGACACGTGCAAGAGAAATATCAGTACTAAAGTCAGAAAAGAACATTAACAAGGTGAAAAACTAGTGCATTTTGTTCTTCAGTGGGGCATGCTCTTAACATGGATTTATATGAAAAAATAAGCAGGAAATTACTTTCCCACATGGTCAATATCAGAATACAGTACTTTCAGGTATGAAGGGAAGACTTGAAGGCAGGAAATCTGGTTTGGGGTTTCACCCTTGGCATGGATTTTTATTGCAAATTTTAGTGAATGACTTCAGGCCAGATCAAAAATCCAGTCAAAAACACAGATGAACTACTTGACATAGAATACTTCAGCATTCTTGCAGAATGCTCAAATACAAAGATATGTTCACTCTCCTCTGTGTGTGTTCTCTTTCTGTATTTCCACAGAGACCTGAATTACTTTTGTACAGTGGTAGGGCTTCACCAACGGACAGTGGACTTCCTCGCAGTAAGGAAGAGTATAGCCAAAGGAATGGGAAAAGTGGGATTGAAATCTCTCAGGAAGGGAAAAATCTGTTCCAATCTGCTGTTTTCTACACAAACAGTCCAAATGTAAAACACCAAGATGCAAAGTGGTTTAAAGAGGACAGTTTAGGACAAGGAATTCCTGCACACCTTTTAGTTAGGAAATGAGCCTTGAAACAAACACCTACCCACAATTGAGTCTGCTTCTATCAGCATGCCCCCGTCTGTGCTCCGAGAAGCATACTGTTGGACACATGTGGTATTGTCACATTGAACAGGGCTGTCTGTGGTGCCTCGATGCTTAGGCAGCAGTTTGGCAGGGTTTGCAGGATCACAGCTTTGCACTTAAATCATCTGAGCTCCACTTGGTTGCATGCTGGGTGGCAAGTCCCTTTCTAGAAACAAGCTTTAAATTCTCCCTGTGTTCAAACATAGCTGATGGTTTGTGGTGCCTCCAGGAAAGAGCCCCCCGGCTTGGATTTTTATCAGGCACAGTGGTGCCATTGCCTGTTAACTGTTAGTAGCCCCCTAACAGTCAGAGATTTTAAACTATTGGCACGACATTTCCAAGAGTAAAGATGGGAAAGAAACAACGGTCTGTAGTATCACAATTGCTTTTTCAGAATGGCAAACATTAGAACATTTATCTAGAGTCTGTGGCCTAAAAAAATGCACACATCAACTGCGGTGCCAGATTTGCTGCATATTCTTAAGGAAGGTGTAAGCCATTACCAAACAGTCTACCCACAAGCTCTGCATTTACAGGACATCTTTGCCTCCTATGCACCATTTGCAAATATTTGTTTCTTTCACAGGCTTTAATAAGAAATTTCTACCTACTTCCAAACTTAAATTCTGTCCTTCTCTCAGCTCTTCAGAAGAAGTCAAAGTGGTACATAATTTTGCTAGCAAAATAAGTAGATGACATGGTTGGGAAAGCTGGACTGGGTGCAGGGCTGCCTCAGCGGGGGAAAGCGAAGTCCTATCGCCTTCAGAAGTAGGAAGGGAGCGACAGTCAGCACGGCTGCAGCTGTGGGCTGGTACTATCCTTATTTTATAAGAAAGTTAAGAAAGGAAGAAAAGAACAAAGGCATAAAACATGAATTTTAACCTCTCTCTCTAGCTTAAAGATTTCCATGCTTCACAGAGTACATGTCTTACTTCAGATTCCACAAGTTTGATCCAGCAGTTTTCCCCCTTCACAGTCTTAAAAATGCTTTCCATATGTTTTACATTCTTCTAATATATTTTCCATCTATATAACACATTGTCTATCCCATTTCTATTCAGCCATTTTGTCTAAGCAGCAGGACACTCTCTCTGATCCATTAATTAATTTGCCAGCATCAGGCTCAAAGTTCTCTGTTATCTAGGAGTACTCCTATTACTAAGAGTAATTTGCTACTATACTAAAGGTAACACTGCAGATGCTGGTGTTCTTGCTTTTGCAATATTAATTAGTAAGAATCATATTCCACAATGCTCTAGGTTACAGCTGCCCCAAAACATATGCTTATAATTTCCTCCTGGGTTGAAACTTCTCCAGCATAAATTATTTTCTTGTGATCCCAATCTGTGGAAGTGTTCTGGTGTTCAGGACAGTCTGAAGTATATTGGATTGCATTTGTTTCAATTTAGCAGTCCTTGTTGATTAATAGCTCTTAACTCATCTCCTCACACAATTTCCTCCAAGTATTCAGATAATCCATCTTCCACTGCCAGCGTTAAATAAAAGCATCATCCTCCCTTTAGAGAATATCATGGAAGGGTTCCCACTCCCCAGAACTAATATAATATTTCATACCTCTGTCTCCTAGCTGTCCTGCCCAAGCCATCCACAGCCTAACAAACCTCTGTTCCCAGATCATTTCCCTTCAGGAGCTTTTCATCCTCTAGACCACTCTGTGCAGAACAGACACTTGACAGGTCCTAGTCGGGAAATAAGTGGTTTACTCTGGTTTGGTTATTGTACAAAAACTAGCAGAGATCTTCTCAAGCTCAGAAACGGAAGCTGGCGGTAGGGCATGGAAGTACCATGAGAAGAACAGGACGTTTCAAGCAGATCTGCCACCCTCTGCCTGCCTTCCAGACCCACAGTGATTCTGCAACTACAGTCACACGAAGTCTTCCCTTGGAGCACATGGTCCATGAACCACTTCGTTTACTTTACCTTGCAACTTACTGCTTTCCACACCTAACACAATGCCAGACAGACAACTTCTTAATATAACCTCTTAGATGGGTACAGGCTGCTGGCTTCAGCTTGTTGAAGACAGACTTCAGAAAAGGAATAAGTTTATATGGTGCATCTTGAGTGGGGTCAGTGTGTGGACTGAGCCAAACACCAATTAACAGTAAAACTATCACGTACGGCTCTCACTGGGAAATCACTACTAGACTGGCAGCGAGATCTGACCAGTGTGCGGTGACTGGTAAGTCACAGGGCGTGAGCTGGTGAGTCTTGAGGTGGTGAGTTGGGCCTGTATGAAATGCTGAACACCCTCATCAGGGAAAACTAACACAGGTAGGGACCAGTGCAGGGCTGTTCTTGTGTGTCCACTCTGGTGCGGAACCAGACTGCTGAATTCTCTTTTCAGGCTAAAACTCAAAATGTTTCTTCCCTGTTTCTTTTCTGATGCCTGTTACAAGAAATACAGAAGCAAGTTCTCATTCTCTAACTAATGCTGAGTATGTAGGAACATAAATCAACAGCAGATATGGCTTTGCTATTCCAAAAGTCTTCACACAATGGCGGGCATTACTCACTAGCCCTGTGGTGGATGTAACATGTAAAAATAAGACACGGGGCAAAGAGCTACAGTTCAGATTAGTGATCTATGTGCCCTTAATATGAGGAATTTTTTTAGTCCAAATGTAAGGGACATAATAGATAAGCCAGCAGAGTACTTATGACCTCCCTCTTGAGGTCTGAGGCTTGAACTTGGAGGTGGCGCAGTAGGCTGGTGAAGTCAGAACGCCAACGTGAGAGCAATGCTTACCTTTTCAGGGTTTTTACACTGTTTTTTTTCCTCCCTCCTGCTCAAGTACACTGGACTAGAAAGCATGGCACCCTCTGGAATCAATTTCTTAGTCTGTCATTTGGGACTATTTTAAATGCTAAAAAACCCACAGAAGCACACTAGGACAAGTTCTGGGAGACTGTGAGCCTCTCCAGATTGTTTGACCACACTGATCTCATTTTGAGTAGAAACTGGTGTTCTGGGCTGATCCTGGGAATGTGTGATTACCCTCCACTAGCAATGAGGATGAAGACCAGCTTGGTGACTTGCAGAGTGGCATCTAACGAGACTTTCAGAAGCATTGGCTGTGAGTCACTGCTTCCTGCCAGGCCCTGCCTCTCCCACAGGGCCATATGAGTGTGGTCCCAAGGACCTTCCAAGTGTGGCCATAACCCACAGCCCAAGACTGATTAACAGTAACATCTCCAGACTCTGTCCTCTCATCAGCTACTTCTGTCCCCACTAGGGAAAGTCTTGATTCAGGGATGGACTCCAGCCAGGTGACCTGTGCAGATAGTATGTAAAGAAAGATGCACAGGACTGCTGGTCTAGTCATTCAAAAGCACACCGTGAAGTACAACTACCTGGGGGTGCAGATCCATAGTGTGAAGTCTGTAGCTCCCCTTTCCACTTACTTAGTCATGCTTCTACATGCCCTCAAGATCCCGTCTTCACCTGCACATATCAGCACATATAGTATAATTTCAAATGTTGAATTTGAATATTTACCTATCTACCTGTCATCTTTGTAGAGGTGTCTTGTGTAGATCTTTACTAGACATCCTGGTCGCTAGTCTTATCCTAATGTTTGCCAGTCATATTCTTAAGCAACTCTCATTTCAGCTGTACAGCTGTAACAGTCATCTTCCGGACAAACTTTTTAGCAGGGCCTGTTGTGATAGGACAAGGGGTAATAGTTTTAAACTGAAAGAGGGCAGGTTTAGACTAGATATAAGGAAGAAATTTTTTACGATGAGGGTGGTGAAACACTGGCACAGGTTGCCCAGAGAGGTGGTCGATGCCCCATCCCTGGAAAAGTTCAAGGTCAGATTGGGCGGGGCTGTGAGCAACCTGATCTAGTTGAAGATGTCCCTGCTCATTGCAGGGAGGTTGGATAAGATGACGTTTAGAGGTCCCTTCCAACCCAATCTATTCTATGATTCTATCATTCTTGTCTCTCGGGCCAGCTCAGCATTGGGTTCCCCACTGCTATGAAAATTAACAAGACTTAACAGCTACGTGTCTTCGGGAATTCCAGTTTATCTTTGCACAGCTTTTTGAAGACAAACTGCTAACAGGGGCACACAGCAATTGCCATGCTAGAACAAGTAAAAATCCCAGCACCTTGGTATTAAGGCATCTTATTTGAGAACAACTCTGCTACCTTCTATGCATGTCATCATTCTCAGTAGCTTAGAGAGCAAGTTGCTCCTGAACAGTGAGTGCTTACTAACCGTTTTCAAAGCTGCTTTCATTAATCATTCTGCATAAATTCAGACAACTTACTGAAGCTCTGGAAAGAATGTAACAGCGAAGGAAACACTTCGTCATGTTAGTGACTTTACAATCTGTTCATCCTGCTGTGCTCGTCAAGCTTGACAGCCATTTTCAGAACCTGCAACTCATTTTAAGTTTGCATTATAGGAAACTTTCAAATATAGAAATGCCAAAATAGAAGAGCATTCCCCTCCAAACAATGACGCCACAAGTGCTGAAAGCGGAGCGTTTGAATTATTTTAAACCTTATACTTGGGTGGGGCTGAGGAGTGGAGAAGCTCAGTGTGAAGGACCGCCTAATGTGTAGTTCCTCAGAGCATCAGTAGGTTGCAGCAGAGTGTTAAATACAACCTCAAATGAGGGTGTTAAGGGACAGGAGCACCACAGCATCCTGTCTTGACAAAACGCGCATGAAGTCAACATGGCGATATAGAGGTATCTGAGAGAATTTTGCTGAACAGACGAGCAATAAGAAAGTGGGCTTAAAATAACCATACATCTAGAGCTTGTTTTTTCTTAGGATGCCCGTGTTAGTCTTTGAGCCTCTTCACCAGCCAGTGGCATGATGGAATGACATCACTGGTTTGAGAAAGCGATGCCTGCTTCCTTTTCTGTGGTACTAACTTTGCAGTTTGGTTTTCATTAAGGAAGGAGGATGCTGGGCTTGGATTCTTTTCTCCTTAGAGTGACACAGTGGCATTCAGAAATCTATGAGAGAAAGATAATAAGAAAAATAAAAGCAATAGATTAATATGAACGAGTAGTTGTGGAAAACAGTGAGCAACATAGATAAAAAGAAAAATTTGGCAGTGAAAAAACAACATAATCTAGTACTCCAATAATAAAGCCACCACACAGAATTGTTTCTCTCTTGATGATACATTTGGATATAAGAAAAAACAGTATTCCAATCAAAGCTCCCAGCAGTTATTAGTGGGGGTCTCTCTTCCCCTCAATTGTTCTTTTTCTCTAATTTGATTGTAAATAATAACTCCACAGCTGTGTCTTCTGTAACGAATTGCATCTTTATAGGTTCCTATATTTAGATTGCATACAAGCATGCGCAAAAAGTAACAAAGACGTAAAGAATACTGCTTAGCCTTTAGCAAAATCATACAAAAGAGCTAATGAAGCTCACTCTAATAAGCTTTACTGAATGACCAGCTGTAAACCTTCATTTGTATTCCACAACAGGAATACTCAGTGCCAAGGAGAATGTTACCCTTGTTCTGAAGGCATCAAGTCACTCCCTTTCTGAAGTGTCATGCTTCAATGGGCAGCACAGATTTCTTGCAGACTGAAAGAAATGCCATTGGAAGAAACAATCCTGTGGAACTGGTCAAAGGCAGATACTTCTCTGTACAAAGACATTTCGGGTGATACAACCTTTAGTGCTCTTTTTAGTTTAAACCAACCAGCAGGCTACCTAAAAAAAATAAACATAACCATGCTGGTACCGATAACAACATTTTTCTTTTTCGCGATTTCTTCTCCTCCTGCATCATATCCTACTCTGAAGTCACCATTTCCATGCTGCTGTGCTAGCGATAAAGCCACTGTGAAGAAAAAATCCCAGTCACAAGGGGAAAGGCCAAGACTTAGTGGGTCATGCTTTTCTACTATCAAAATATGGAGCCTCTGGCCAACATCCTTGGAAAATCCCCTATCGCAGTGGTATCCAGAGTAGCCATGCACCATGCTATTTGAGAGTTTGTTTTACAGCTCTGACACCTGCCTGAAAGCAAGACAAACACAGAAAGATACAAGCTCCTCTAAGGAGCAAGTGAATTATACCCGTCCACTACCAATATTGCTTATTCCCAACAGAGCATGGGACCAGAGCACACTAAAGGAATGAAGGCAGAGCTGATGGCTGCCCTTCTTCCAACCACCCGAGAGAACAGCTGCCAGATACAGACATCTGTTACTAATGACTATATGACAACATTAGGACACATTATATTGTAGCATGCAGGGTAGACATACCACAGTTAGCTAGGCTTGTTATCTGCCAGCTGGCCAGTTGTTGAGGGTGCTGTCACAGCAGATTAAATACATTGATAAAATAGAATGAGTTCTGTGGAGGACCATCAAAATGGTCAGGGGACTCGTGAATTGTCTTCCTGCACTTTCTGAGGCTGAACGTGAACTGTCTTGTGGAGCAACAGGAGGGCCATAATTGTGGAATATTTGCACTGACTAACCTCAGTTGCTAAAGCTGGATTCTTGAGTGAGGAAATTAAGTGTCCTAGGTCAATACACTTCTGTGTGCTCATTAGTAATGCTTTTTGCAGGGGACAATGCTGGCCAGGTTCCAGATAAGGCAGTATTTGCAACCCACAGTTGTAAGTCTAGAGAATTAGACATGCAGCAGCTGAAAGCCACAGATCTTGTTTTAATGGATACGTGCACATTAGGTATATACTGGAAGCTGGCATACAAATCTTGCTCAAAGAATTGATAAAACATACACCCCACTTTAAACGTATTGGGCCAAATTCACTCTGAGTGTAACTCCATTTCAAGACCTTGTTCAAAACAGTAGGGAGGTAAGTGCATACTGTTAGAGAGCTGTTATACTGTGTGCTATAGGGATATGTGTAGACAGGGTGATTGACAACGAAATAGATCTCAAAATAAGGAACTGGCAGGAGCAAAGCAGGAAAGGAAAAAAACATACTAAAAACTGCAGCAGTGAAATGCATCACATCCATAAGCATTACTTTCTCATTTAGAAAGTAGTTTGCACTACCCTTATCACAGATGTTGGTCCTGCAGCCCAGGATGCTGGTGGTAAAAAGGTGAAGTAGGATAGAATAAAGATGAAAGAATCAGAGGCAAAATTAAAACAACTTCAAAACTCCGTAGGAAATAAACCAACCCCAAGTACATGTCAGGATCATAGGTTCCCCTTCTTGGGAGCATCTTTATAGGTGCTCCTAGGTGAAACGAAACTTAATTAATTTGGTCCTCAGAAATGCCGTTGTGAGAGATTAGAGGTGGGATTACCCTATACAAGATCTTCTATACCCAATGGTTTATTTAAATTCACTTTTTCATCCTTGCAATAGTCTGCATGACATAAGAAGTGTGTGTTGGGCACTGAGGTCTCCAGACCAAGATGCTGATGGAACATATGTTTGTTTTGTTTATGGTAACCTCTTTTGAGAGTTTGTTGATATTATTTAGATTACACTGAGTTATAAATGACCATCATCAAGAGGCAGCCCTCATGCCAAGTACCTGGGACACTTCTCATTTCAGTCATTGCAGAGAGAGGATACAAATTTTCCCAAAGTTTCTTTACAAAAAGCTTTTGAAAGGGCTGCTTTTTTTCAGTTTTCTGGAAATATCCTAGAACAGTGCACAATGACAGAGAGGAAATTATTAACCTCTCAAGTTATTCTTTCATTAGAATTTCTTTTGAATTGCTGAGCTTTCCCACCACTCTTCAAATTCCCTTTGAAGTCAGCAAGAGCTACAGGCTCTCAATTGGCTAGGAAACAGGCCCTTAAACAATGCAAAGATCAAAAGTGGAGCAGGGAAGAGGAGCAAAAGAGAAGTCTTAGGATCCTGATTTGGTTCAAAATGGAAAGGATGCTATGGATGTTAAATGCCCGTGTGGATCTAAAGAGAGACAGGACAAGTTCAGAGCAGAAAAATCCACCGAGGATCAACTGAAGATACAGAAACCACTTTTCCCTCAGGAAGCTCCTGAGCTGAAGTCTGGGTTAGGTAGAACTTTGGTTTGGCTCCACGTATCTGTTCTTGGCCTCCTTTTTAGTAAGCACTGGCAAGATCATGTATTTAATTTCAGTCAAGTCTTTTCCTGACTTTAATTAAAGATCTGCCTGCTATTTTCCAAATTCTTTTTTAACCATCCATTTGATGTATTCTCCTTCTATATTTTTTTCTGATTATTCACCTTCCCTACCTCTCCCATTCTCATAAATTTAAAAAAAGGTAAATATTTCATCACTGAGAGCAGCACAGTAAGAGACCATGCTGGGCTAGTATCAAAAAAGTGAGCAACAGTGTAAGACGATGAAATGAGTCATATGGGGAAAGGATGCTGAAGGAAGACCAGGGGAAAGTTAACTCAGAAGAAAGAATGAAAAGAAGAGCAGGAGATGAGAGAAACAGCAATGCTGCTTCAAGTTGGATGGGAAAGAATTGAAACAAAAGAAACACAGATATTCAGTTAGAAAGAGCTGAGATGGAGCCTGTCCTGCCCGACCCCTGCCTGTGGGCAGCATCTCACAAGCCAGCTCTCCTCTCTTACCTTTTGCTCTCCAACAGCTGGGTTCCTAGCAGCAGGCAGCTTTGCCTGTCCTCCTTGACGAAGACACACAGAAGCCAGCAAAGTCTGAAATCTTTTAACTTCCAGCATTTCTTTATGCATTCTTTACATGTTTCTCACCTCTTTGAAGGTTCATGCTTGATGACAGAAAGAAAACTAGCCTTCTAATTAAAATGGGAAAATGGCATCAGCAATAGTAAGAGTAGTTTGCTGAGAACACTGACTAATGATTAGTCACTAAGACTGACTAATCATCTTCTTCTCCCAAATCTTGCCTTTTTTTGCACCATCTTCATTTACTTTGGCAAGTTTCGGCCAAATATCTGTACAAAACTCCCACATCATACTAGTATGTTTTCTTTTTATGAAGTATTTTGAATCACGGATGCCTGTCACATCAGGATTTTTTGCAGAAAGTCAATGTTTGGTGTAACTGATAGAACAGACCTCATTTGCTCCACAAAACTGTGCCACAGCAAGCACGAAGGTGAAGTCATAACAAGAAAAATGAGGAAGGAAAATGTATTTTTCTATCTGTCTCCCTCACTCTGCCTTCCCAACAGCAAAGAGTCTATGGTTATCACATCTGCTCTCTGAGAGAGAGTAATTTTTTGGTTTGATAGCTGAAAGAAAAAAAACTGTGAAAGAAATTTGATTCAATGTTAAACATTTTAGATGCTTTCAACAAAACGAAGATGGTTAAAAAAGTTGATTTGACTCAAAATTAGATATTTTCCGTATAAATTTAGAGCTTCATTAACCTACTGACATTACTTCAATGACACATTCAAATGACATCTCAAATGTTAAAATCAAATGTTTTGTCATCACATTAAGTCTAACATTTTAGAATTCCCATTTACTTTTCTTACAGAAAATGTCTGCCAAATTTGAAAGTGTTTTGGTTTTCCAGAATTTTTCTGCTTTTTTGAGAATAAGTATTTATCTGAAAGTTACACCTAGTATGACAACACAAACAACTTTTCACCTAGCCACATCATGCCATGTGAATTCAAATAACTGCAAGCAGACAAAAAAAAAAAAACCAGGAAAAAAATAAGGAGTTAAATTTTACTGCTGATCTATCTCAATCCTTGGGTCTTCCTGCTGCCTAGAGACCAAAAAAACAGCAAAATATAAAGACCAGCAGCACATGCACTTGAAGATGGTAAAGCTGGTGCAGAGTTTGCAGACACATTCTATGTCTGTGAGTCTCAGCAACCACTTCAGAAAACAAGAGCTGACTTTTAAACTGGTAATGAAACTTAACAGGAGTGATGGTCTCAAAGCAGATGTGAGCTGTAAACCACAGTGAATATTTTTCTGAACATTGTCTTGGCTTCAGGCTGAATAGGAAAATCAGAAACAAGGTAAATTTTAGCTGAATTTTAAGCTGACATGAAAAAGATGTTTTTCTCCTAGATCTAAGCTTTTCATTCATGACAATTCAGGTACTCTGTAAATTTAAGTCTATTAAATAATTAAAATAACAAAATATTGCCCAGAACAGAACAAAACTTAACATAAGAATATGCAGTGAAGCCCCATCTGTTCAAGAGGAGAATGCTAATGAAGACTGAAAAAGGCAATTGCAAATGACAGAACTGGAATAAACTGCCAGCGTATTACACTCCTGCCTAAGACCTCCACAGCCAAGTATCCCACTTCTCCCTATGGGTCCTTCCAGCTTCCAGGAGAACCCTCTTATTATCATTCCCACACTAGCACACTAGTACATTGCAGTTTGTCTTCTGGCTCACATCCCCATCTCTTAAATGTCTTTGCCTGCTCACCCACCTCAAACACAGTACATTTTATAACACTAATCAGGGTTGGACTATGGCAATACAAAAATTCCACCTCTTCTTGGAATTCTTCTATATCCTAATAACCTTTTGTTTGGTTCATTTTAAAATACATAGATTTTGACTGCACAGCAGGAACACATGGCCTTCGTTGGGGCTGGGGCTCTGCACTAAGACACTATGAGGCAGCACTCCTGGTACGACACAGTCCTGGAAAGCCCTGCTGGAGACAACTTGGGTAAGCTGTATCTCTAGAGCGTCTCTCGCTAAGAGATTTTTCTCTCCTTTTCTCCTGTGGGTCCTCTAATGGAAATAAGGTTCTACTATTTATTAGAAGTACTACTTCCATCCAATTCACCTCCAGATTTTTATGTCCCATTGCACCAAAAACAACAAGGGAAATGTCAGTAGAATCAGGTAAATATTTCAGTGGCATAAGGACACAGAATAAAAGGAAGATGACAAAGCAACAAATTTATACTGACAGATGCTTTCTCTCAAGCTTTTCACATTAGTAGTAATGACAAATCTTTGAGTCAAACAAAGCATAGGCAAAGAAACAATGAAAAAAAAAAAAGTTGTTAATTTATAATTAAGAGGGTGGGTCCACAACTTCTGTGGAGTTGGTGGAGGGAACATTGGCTACTGCATGATACCTGATCATCTGAAGATACGCTGTGACCAGCAGCAGGTCTGGGAGCAGCATCTGCCTGTTCTCCTTTGTATTCTTTACTTCTATTGTCTACTTAAACTACCAACTGAAGCCTTTCAGGAGTTGTCTCTTCCAATCAGCTCTTAGGCCCAGCACATCGGAATCCAGTCTTGGCTAAAATTCACTAGAGCTTGCCACAACTCAGACTACAATAATAATATGCTACATTCACAAGATTTTATGTTAATACAATGGAAAAAAATTAGGTGCCTGTCATGAATTTAGCCCATGGCTTTGCCTCAAGCTAAAATACACGCTAAGTTAGCTTGAACTAATAATGTCATCCCTGTGATTGCTAATGATTTAATTAAATGACTATAGCTACATTCAAATAAATATCTGAATCTAATTTTGTGAAGTACAAAAAAATTGTTTTAATGAAACCTGATTAAAGAAGTCATCTAAGGAAGCATCTTTAGTACTTCTGCAGTGAAATGGAATCTATTAATCACTTTGATCTTCACGTTTGAAATACTACAAAAATACGTGCCTATAAAAGGAATTTTTGTCATGTTCTATAGAAATACAATAGTACAAAACCCTGTCTTAATCAGAAATTACAGATTAGAAATGAAAGACTATTGAAGCTCAAAATTCAATAGTGCTGTTCCTTCAAAAATATATAACTCTCCCTATGCATGTGAAAAAGCTCAGATATTTTATACACAACAGTATATTTTCAGTTTTAGAAGCAAATATAAGAATATTGTTGTGTGTTCTATGGTGGAACTACAGTTGTTGTGGATACCACCACACTGAATTTCCATACAGCTGTGTTTTTATCCTCAACCAAGCAGTGGAATTAAAATAGTTTTCAGCATTCGTATTTTTGTTTTTTAACATGACAGTAGAACCTCAGATTCAAATAAACACACTACTTGACTCCAACAACTTGAAGTTCTTTCAGTGTTAACAGATCTTCACCAAAAATAACTGCAACCTAAAATAATTTAATTTCTTTGACACATTGACCTGAATAGGCTTATTTCAAAAAGCTCAGTTTTCTACCTGGACTGACATGCCTCAGTGTATTAAAGTTACTAGTAAAGCATAAGGCACGTGTGCTGGATCAGCCTGATTCTGCAGGGGCTGCTAGATTCCTTTTACTGCCATTAGGAGAGTCTGTGGTAAATAAGGTTTGTAAGGTTTTAATACTAAACCCTTCCAAACTGGAACAGTTTAAAGCTTTAGCTTCCGTACAGCCTCCTTCCTCCAGGATAAGAAGTGGAGACAAAGGCCTAGAAAGCTGGGTACAAGCACTGCTACTAGATGAAAGAAAGTATGCTTTATTCAATAATGTCTAGTGGGTAAATCCTGAGCAACATGCCCAAAGATATAGGAATCTGGACTGATGCAGCCGTGATCTAGCTGCGTACTGAGCATAGCTTGCTTTATGATCACATCACCCTGTAGTTTCTATTCCTCTCTCATGTCCTACTTGCCTGAATTTTGAGTGCTCTTCTTGTGCTGTACATATTATTGTTTCAGATCTGGAAGCTTCACATTTCCCTCATGTAACTGAAGCATATATGGTCCTTTTTCTTGAATTCTGCTAAATTTTTCCAGAATTATTTCCACAGCAACAGACCACGGCTGGATGCTGGATAACCACACTATATCCTAAATGTGTACCTCTAAAGATACAGTCAACTGTAAGCTCTTTTCTTTTTAAAAAGAAGTAAAAGCCACTGATTACCTCAGACATGCTTAATTTTATGCACATATAATCAGTAGAAGTTTCTGTCAGAAAAAAAGTGAAGGCTTTCTGACACGCTATAAAATTAAATGTGAAAATTAAATGTGAAATTTCAAACTTGTGGGACAAGATCTCAGCTGGTGTAAATCCCTCTGCTCACACTAGTCTAGACAAATCAATATAGGCTGCCCTAAGAATCCAGCCCAAGGTTTCCTTCTTTGACTAAGCTATTAGATGAGGATCTGCAGAAGGACTGATATGTTCCTACTGTTGTCCCCTTGTTTTTTGTACCTGTCATTTACAATCCACATCGACACATTCCCTCCAACAATAAGATTTTATTGTCATTTCCTGTACATTGCCTGATTGACCTGGATTATATGCAATTGCAGTTATGGAGGCTAAAAAACTGATAACTAGAGAGATCGGTAATGACGACTTGTGATAATTACATCTTGAATACTTATTTTGTGCCTTTTGTACTATAATTTGGTCCCACTGTTAACACTTCTGGCAAATGTTTAAGACCTTTCCAAGTACCTAGCTAGTATTTATACTAGACAACACATTCTAATCAGACCATTAAAATACAAAACAGGAAAATACTTATGGACAAACAGAACCAAACCCCTCCAGACATCCGTCTTCTTCTATGGCTCCTCTACTGACATCACCAAGTGAAGCTGACAGACATGATAGCACAGTAAAATTACATAATTTATAATCTTATTTTAGGAATTTCGTGTGGCCTGGTGGCTGCTGTGCACTGCAATAAGAAATGACATAAAATAACCCCAACCAAGAAACCTTCATACAGACAATGTCTTACTGATAAGATATTTTAACTTTTTCCTGTATTTCACTACTACACTGTTGCCAGCTGTCTGAACACATTGCAGAAGATGTATCTAGACAATCCAGGATCCTTCTGCTGAGCTTTCCATTAGTCTGAATCTCCTCTTGACAAAAGCTTATTAGCCAGCTCCTCGACCCCCAATCGCACCCCAGCTTTAACTTCTGACATTGCTGTGATTCTGAAATCTTTTCCTTTGTCCATGCTCTGCCTTTATGATGAATCTTGTCAATTAAATCACCCTTCTGATACCAGAGCAGTACTTTTATCTGTCTGAAAAATTGCAGCTTTGGCCCTTCCCACCACAGACTGAAAAGCCATGTGATGTTTATTAGCATGCAGCATGTGTTACTTTGAGTTGGCTGGGAGGCTGATGGAGTTAACTTGAATGCCATACTGGTATTCACACTGGCAGATCTCCAATTCCTCTTTGTCACCTGCAAACCACATCCTCCCTCAAACAGGATGCTCATTTCACCATTCCCTGCAGGAATACCAGCTTCTGAACGTATTCCTGTTTTCCCTGTATTTTATAGGTACCCAAAGTGGTCATACACAGAATCAAGAGCTTTGTAGAGCTTTCCAGCTGAAGAACTTTGAACTGTTCAATAGCTTACCCAAGTTAATCCCCCATTTAACTCAGTGCAGCCTCTTAGTCTATTTTGAACAAGTCCTTTTTGATCTTACTTACTCTTAACGCTCAGTTCAGTACAAATATGGCTGTAGGTTTTCATTCAGCTTACAACAGTAGAACCAGTCCTTCATCTTGCATTTTGAGTTGAGGTAGTTTTTTAAGAAAATGATGAATTTGCTGAAAGATACAGATTCAGGTCAGTCAAAGTGATTGGAAAACTGAATTTGTTGAGCTGTTTTGAAAAAAATGGGGGGAGGGAGGACTAAGAACATTTAAGAAATAAAATGGGGACAGTTTCTATTTCAAAACAGGACAAGTGGTAATGGTTTTAAACTAGAAGAGGGTATATTTAGACTGTATATAAGGAATAATTTTTTTACCATGAGGGTGGTAACACACTGGAACAGGTTGCCCAAAGAGGTGGTAGATGCCCCATCCCTGGAAATGTTGAAGGTCAGGTTGGATGGGGAGCAACCTGGTCTAGTTGAAGATGTTCCTGCTCACTGTAGGGGGATTGGACTAGATGACCTTCAATGGTGCCTTCTAATGCAAACTATTATATGCTTCTGTGAAAAGGAAATAACTTGACACATAAAACCAAAATAAACACTTTCCCAAACAAATCCAGTCAACTGACAGTTCAGTGTTTTTGTTTTGGTTTTGATTTTTTTAAATTTAATCCATATTTTTATTCCCAGTTTAATCAGCAATCTGAGACCTCATTACTTAGGATAGCTCTGCACAGCCTTCTTTACTGTTGTTTAACTAAAAAGTAGGAAGAACTTTGTTCTGAAATTTCCAAGCTTAATATTAGTCTGCATTCCTCTCCAGCATTATGTTTTCCTCTCTTTTTTTTTCATTGTAGTAATCTTGCCATTGAACTGCTTTCTTTTTCCTTATGATCTGGACCCACTCCTCCTGAATATGAGGTATTCCATATTAAAGCAACTGGGTGACTAAGTATAGTCTGAAAACTTTCACAGAGAGAATCGGGAGTATTCCTAACTGATTCTAACCCTCATATTTTAAGGCTTTTCGGTTATTTTCCACATGATTTCAGCCCTTAGATTTAGCAACAGTTGTTGCAAATTTGTAAAATGGCTGCATTACTCTTTAGCAAGATTTTGGGTGAATGGTAAAACAAGAATGCTTCCTTTCAGAGGACAGCGGAATAACCTAAGTTATTCAATTAGCCTTGACAAAAGAGGTGCCTAGAATTAGAAAGAGCTACCTGAATCTCAAGTTTAAACAGCTCTTTATAGGCTATCACTGCACTATTAGGTTAGTTTAACAAGCAATTATAATTATCGGGAGAGCAACTTCTCTATTAAAGGTCAGGGAGGAATCACTACAGCTCCAGCTATGAATATAATTGGACATTTAATAAAATTTGTCTACCCAGCGCACTGCTCCATTTTTAACAAATTCATTTTAGAGTTAAAATGCAGCACAGCAGTGCACTCAGAGATATTTCAGGGAGAAAGATGACTGGTTTATGCTAAGCTGTTTTTTTTTTTTTAAATCTGATGGTATAATTAACAACCCCTAGGAGCAAAAGTACAAAGCACTGAAAATTAGTTTTACAACAAATTAGATGCAGCACAATTAAACTTTTCAAAAACTGGTCACTAAGTTGATTATTCTTTCTGTATTTGAACATTCAGACAATTTCAACAGGTGGAAAGCTCCCAATATCAGTATTTATGTATCTCACTAAAATCTACGGTTGCTAATTCTAGACTCATGGATTTTACAGTGCTGCAACACTTCCAGAAGTCAGGTGTGCTGGAGAAGCCTTGACCATTCTCAAGTCTTCAGAAGAAGAATTCTGAAACCAGGATTCCTGTCTGCTGCAAACCGGAGCTCTGGCAAGGCCCTGATATCTGAATAACCAGGATTCTTAATTGGTGTTTACATTAGGGTTCTTAAAGTTTCTGCCTGTATATGGGTCTTTAACCAAATGTAAAGGAAACAGTTATCAATGCACTGAGCAAAATGAATGATGTACTGTACCTTAAATGATGTGAGAGAACAGTTCATCCATCTCCAGAATACAGTGATATATCTTTGTTGACCCTCTCATGGTGGAGCTTGCCACTTTCAGATGGGCAGGCAGAAACAAAAGGCATTGAAGAATATGAGAGACAGAGTGCTGGAATCATTAGTTATCCTCAGTCAAAGCAGAACAAAATTGATATGTGGTCTATATCTAAGGCTAGGCCTACCTCCCTCTAAATGGAGAGGAAGGGCTTGTATATTTGAGTGCAATTTGCTGTATCCTGAGTGCAAGGCAAATTTTTTTAATAAAGTATGTTCTGTAGTAAGGCCTAGTTCCTCATCTTCACTGCAACCCCATTGCTAATGTGCATTGTTAGAAAGGATGAAGAATTGTATCAGTTTCTTACATGGTGAAAAGCATTATTTTCATCTTTTAAAAGAAAAATATTTATAGCTTGTTTGATTATGGTTTTCTTGGTGAAGCAGCTATAGCAGCTGGTCTGCTACTATCATTTACACATAGATATTCCTGAAACCAGCTCTGACTTCACTAGAAGTTACAGGACATGACATCAAAAAGCTACCAGTCACAGCCACCACATGAGTGCACCAACATGCTCCACCTGGAGACAGAACCAGGCAAGAGAAATGAGGCAGCCACAACCTCCCCAATTCAGGTCCAGGACCATGAGTAACTGAGCTTGCTGGGGCACCACCAGACACCCTCCGGGCTGCTGATCTGACCCTAACATACCTCAACAGGATGCTGACCTGAAGCAAGGTTTCTGCTCTTACTCCAGCCCAATTGGGAAAACATGGTCTGATTGCACATCTTCAGTTTTCTGCAAGCATGCACATATATGGAGAAGAGAAGGAAAAAGACAACTACAGAAATGGTAACAAAAGAAATGGCTTTTGTATACAGGTTTCAAATGACATCTGCAAATTATTCTATCGGGATAACTGGATGATCTTCTTGCTACATACTCTCTTGGCAGGATGTGGTTTGGATTTTTTTTTTTTTTTAAAAGGTCTTATTTTGAGCCAGTAGTGTGAATTTCAGGCTGGATTCAAAAGCAAGGAAAAGAATTGAATCAAATTCTTCTTTCAATTATCTTCATATTCTTAGTGAAGACAGAACAAATTGTCATTCAGTCTAACTTCAGCAAATATGTAATCTGAGACAAATAAAAACCCTGTAATCGATCTGTGCAGATCCTGAGCTAAGCCTCTGCAATTCATGCTGAAGTGGATTAGTAACTGCTCATACGTTCTGATCTGCTGGGAAAGCTGTAGACTGAATGTTCTGCACTACATAAGAAGAAATACTGTCTTGAAATGCTGGAGCTGTTTACTAAGCTAATGGGTATCTACAGCTTAGTGCTGTCCCTAATTAATTTAAGCCTAACCAAAGTGAAATTCATTTAAACCGAATGAAGAGTACTACTGATTTGTGGCATAAATTTATGACAAATTCCTCCTGATACTTAAGACCACCCTAAACAGAAAAATCTTCAGTATAACCTTTCCATATTTACATCTTTGTTAATAAGTGAGAACTGATCCTTACGTAGGATTTCTAAATCTGTGGGCAGAACTTTCCCACCATCAACTTAATTTTCTACAGATACATTACTTTGGGGTGGACAAGCATTAAAGAATTAATGTGTGCTTTAAAAAGAAATCAGAATGCGAACAGCCATATAAAGTTTGAAACATGGGAATGAAATATCTAGTTACACTAGTCAGAAAAGAACATTCTCTAGCAGAATTGAAAAGGACAGAGCAGAAGCAGAGGACTCCAAACTGGCATGGCACAAACCAGATAGAAGTAAAACACACAAGCATGTCCTCTAGGATGGGGTCGGGGGGGACAAGTGGAGTGCAATTCTGTCCAGTAATGTCTTCCTCCTTTGATCCAAACAGGAAAAAGAATTATCCACAATGTTTAAAAAATCCTGTTCTCCATGACTGAGTTACAACACGCTCCTTTCTCCTGTGTCCTTCGCTTCTCCTCAGCATTTTAAGTGACCTAGTAACTTAGGTTCTTTAGATCCACTGGAAAGGCTGGATAAAATAATATCTCAGAGCACAGCAACTTTATTCCATTTCTTTTGTTACAAAAGGAAAAATTACATAAGCTATCTTCATATTTGAAACCATATGATACCTAAAGTCTACACAGATGAACAAGGAGGTCCTTTCATTTGTAAATAAAATGAATCAAAAATTACCAAACAACACAGAATCCAACTGTATGGAAAATACATGAGTAAGATGCTTTTCTTGCTGGGATTGATTGACTCTTGTTTGATGGATTTTTTTCTGCCTTAACCAAGGCAAAATAATGTCTATGATGCATTGAAATATTTTCCATATTTCTATGACAAAAGATAGCATTACACTGTGTTATCTAAGGATTTTCTTTTCATTTCCTCTATGGGAAAAGAACTAGGATGCCATCCAGTTACCTATCAACAGGATTCCTTGCAAATTTAACTCCTGGTGTATAAAATAGTCACAATTCTGTACATATTTTGGAAAGAGATTTGGTTTAAGATCATCTTCTGTTTGCAGACATAGAACTGTTCCACACGTACATTAAGAAAACTACCTTACCTAATTTGTGTTTCTAAATTACAGTTATTAAAGTCTATGAAAAAACTGGTGTCCTTTGCCTTCCAATGGAATATGAGCCCAGTGAACAAAATTTGCATCAGCTGTAGCTCCAAGTTAGAAGAGTCAAACAAAAGAAGAGTGTATTAATATTCATTTGTATTTATTTAGCACAGAGAAGGACTCTGACATTGTTAAAGAAGGAGACGCTGGGCTAATGAAATCTATAAAAGGATTTGATGACGTGTGGGAGGAAACCAGCTGGAGCAGTAAGTGGGGAAAAAGAAATTCGTGGTTGCATTTTTCACAGATGAGAAAATTCCATTTGATGTTGGGAAATTGATCTGTGTTCTTGCTTTTTTCATTCAGTTTCTTTTTCCTTGTAAGAAAATTTTGCATATGTTTATCATGACGAGAAATAAACCTTGTCTGCTTCTGCAAAAATTGTAGCTGTGTTCTGTATTTCTGTACATTAAATCCTCCTGCAGCACCAATGTTATTTACTTGTTTGCCTGATACTAACTGCCATGGTGTAAATCTCAGCTTTCTGAAAATTCATAGTAGGTTGTCTTTGGTTTTCATATGTCCAGCATGGTCTTTGGCTCTCTTGTGACATTTGAGGATTTGAGTTTTTTGGTTTTGCTTTTCTGGCTTTTACCACAGTGTCATTCACCTCCAAGATCTCTAGAACCATACAGGCAGAAAATATTATAACAACTAGATATTCTTCTTGGTCTAGACTTCATACAAGTTTTCTCAGTGCTGTGTGATTATATGCATGCATCTGGCCTTTAATGCATTTATATTTCTGGGAGTTAAGTGTCAGGCAGTTTCAACGATTATTTCCCGGTCTCTTGCAGCACCCAGTTAAGTTTCGTCCTTGACAACCTTTGAAAAGTTGCTCTGTTCTGCCTGAACAGAAAGCTTACATACTAAGGCTCCATTAGAATTCTCTTGTCGAGAGACTCAGTGGTGTCCTACACAGTCTTTACTTTAGCTGTATTAAAGAAACCTGGAAAGCATCCAGTTCACTTGAAAATCACATTTCCTGATTTCCGCTTCTTTCTATTCACTGACTGCAGGAGAATTAGCTTCCACCAGCGCAGCAAAAGACTGCAGTGCTCTATTTCTAGGAAGACAGTAGTGGTGATACTAAATTCTTTAATTTAATTATGAAAAATAACTTTGGCTGAGGTAAGATAAATACCATTATTAAGTTTTGAGATTTATGATGGGTTTTTATTTGGTCAGACACCAATTCACTCATATTTCAGTTTTCCTTTTCTTATCTTGCCCCTCTTCTTTATCTATCACTGTATATCAGCAATGGTAAAATAAGGTCTTTCCTTCCAAAGACCAAAAAATAATTAGTATTTAAAATAATTGAAAAATCCACTAACTTTTCTTTAGTAATTTAGAGGGAACTGATTCAGTCAACTTCCACTCAGCATAGTTTGGGTACCAAAACCTTTCCAAAATAATTACACACAGGCTTTTAAAGACAGTCCTGAATTTGCTCTGCTTATGGTCCAACGCTGCTGGACAAAAGGCAGACATGGAGCGTCATGACTTCTGGATGAAAATTTGTGCCTCTGTTAGTTCAGTGCACAAATCCAGTGAGCTCGACACTGGGAAGTTTCCAGAAAGAGTCTAAGGCTTCAGCCTGTACAGTCTGAGGTTTTTGTGACCTTTGACAGATGGACAATACTTTGTTTATGCTAATGAGAGCGGTCTCAGATACAACACTTTCCTTACCAAAAATTCCAAGATACATTCAAAGGACAATTAGTCTGGGGGAAATTGTTTTACCAAGGTTGGCTCAATTATTTAAATCATTAAAGACACTTTTTAAAGTGGATCTGCAGAAGAATCAACAAAAATTGACAAAATTCAACAAACACTGCTGTTTCTGCCAGTTCTGACTCAATTCAGTTACTAACCAACCAAGGGACTGGTAGTGGATGCATGTTCTGACTGTACAGGAGCAGTGCTCACACAAGACTAGCCAGTATTCATACCAATATACCTCATGGAAATGGATCAGGAACAAACTCAAGTGGAAGAAGCAGCACTACCAATGATTTGGGCCTGCAAACATGCCAGTGCATATCTGACTTGGTTTTACTCAAGATACAGATCACATGATCGTAGTGGCATTACTGAGTTGCAGGTAACAAGTAACCTTCCATTTATAACTCACGTATTTCTACTACCACTGGTATGATCTTTTGCCTTTGGACATATACAAGGAAAAATCATTTGCAAGAGCAAATGCTCTACCTAGAGTTTCAATAAAGAGCTATAGGGATGTACCAAGAGAGAAAGAACCCAAGCCTTTACAAAATTATTTTCCACAAAGGTACCTTACAGTCCTTGGCTGCAGCTAGCATACATTTGTTTTTCTGGAAAGGACACGTACACTATTGTAGGTGATTGCTTTTCCAGATCCATTGACTTAGCTCTACTTACAAAATTATGATCAGCTCTCTAATGCCCATAATTGGAAGACAGCTTCTAAATTTCTCATGTCAGGCAAAAGGCCTTGATTTTCCTCTAAAGCATTCCAAGTGTTTTTCCAGTATTTACGTTTTCGTCACTGGTTCTTTATGTCATCCTCAGCACAACAGCAAAGTAGAGACAGTAGTGACAGTATCAAAAAGACTTCTGAAAAAAATCACTAGTCCCATTGTTATATTCCTTGCATACTGGTCAACAATCCCCACAGTGAAGAAAAGCAGGCTGTATCTTCCTGTAAAACCAGGGACCACAAACACAAATGATCTGAATGGAAGGAATGTAAAAAAAATGAGCAAGAATTGCTCATAGCAGCACTGAATCATGGAGCTGACACCAGGGAACAGACCGAGGCAGGAGTATGCAGGCATTCGGACACATTCAGAAATTGGCAGAAACTTCCTTTTCCTATACGAGACTGCTCTGGAGGAATGAGTTTCACTTTCAGTAGCTCCTAACAAGAAACGGAGAGGGCAAGTCGCTTTGAATATCTCTTAGGAAACGAATCTTCCCCTTTACACAGCTCTACACAAGCATTTACCAGAAACAGAAGCATGGACTGTCTGCCTGTTCTTACCACAGGCTGTGCTCAGAACTGGAAAGCAAATGCTTGGAAGCCCACCTCTCCCTCAGATGGTATTACTGAGCCACGAACATACTAAGCAGAATATGACATAGTAAAAGAACAACATCAGCTGAAATTACAGGAATATAGAGAAGTCTGTAATAGCACAGACCTGTAACCCTACACCAAGGAGAAACCACTGGGTCAAAATCCTGGACTACAATTAAATACACAGTCTGTATTTAACACAAGGTAGTCTGATGCCTCTTAGTAGCACAAAGCATCTCCTATACCATCATAAATTCTAATTAGCTGAATTCTGCCAGTTGCTTCTAATTTATGAACTCATTTGTTCTTACACAGAAACTTGTAATATACCAGTTTACAGAGTCTCCTAGTCCCAACTCTACAGATTACATTCTACTTAATGTGCAGTAACAACACTTCGCATCTGAGCCTTAAAATATCAACATGCCTTAAGAAATTTTTTCTTCTTCTGGATATAAAGCAAAATTACCAAGTTTTTCTTCCCTAGTTGTAACTGTCACCCTCCCAAACTTCCATGTTTCATACAATACCTCAGCAACCACTACATGCTCCACGTGGCACCACATGGCTAAGTCTCCTTTCCCCCAACACCTTGCTGCTCACAGCTGATGGAAGAGCTACCCGAGAAAGCACTTTAAGGCAAGACTACACTAAAGAAGTAGAATGTACTTCAGAAAATTCAGAGCTAAGTCCTGAGACCAGAGCCAGTATGTCTATGCAGTCCAGTGCCAAATGGATTTATTTACTTTTGTCCAGAATGTCTTGGAATGGCTTACTAGGTCTATCCAAATGTGATGAATGATACAGAAACCCCACATGACTGGTATCTAGCCCCTTTATATATCTTTGCCCCACGTCTCCTTCTGTGTTCGAGATCAACACGAACACAGTCAGCGCGGTCTTTCTTACCCAACCCAACAGCCATACAAATCAACCATGACCCTGGAACAATGTAATGCATTCTTCAGCTCCATTGAGTTACTCTGTTGTTGTTGTGTTTTATACCTCTTTACTTTTCTCTTTGTCGTGATGTACCCTTTATTTCCATTTAAGCATGCATTTGTACTTGAGAGATATTAATGAAAAATGTTAAGGACAGAGTCCATCATTATTATAAGAAATATGGTCTATCTCCTGACCTTCATGTATCTCCTGCTCTGGAATGTACAAATCAATTTGAGAAGAAACTTCTGACAGTTCTCAGATCAAGAAGCTTGGCAAAAACGCAGAATAATTGTGACACTTCCCATTGAAGAACAATTACTATATTTAATAAAACAGTTTCAAAGACTCAAAGTGTTGGTGGCCAAAAAATATTTTACACTCACTGCTATTATTATATTTTATTATTTTGTATTTTTAATGTGCAGTCCATGTGACTTCCTAATTTGTTCCTCAATATGTCAAAATTTGTGATCACTCTCTCTCATCCTGAAACAGTAATCAGAGTGCATGAAAATGCATAATGCCTGCAGTCATACTATCTCCAGCTGTGATTTTGTCAGAACTCACCAAAAATGTGGGTCTGTACTTGAGTGACAGGCCTCTAAGAGAAGAACAAGTGAAAGTTATACTGGGAAAGCAGTGAGTGACCCTCTTTTTAGAGGGATACACTATGTTCTGTTGCACACCTCTCGCAGATCAATTGCATTGAGTGGGTTAAATTTGGTCACGCAGATCAGTAGACAGGTCGTGCTCTCCAGAGACCACTAGTCATACAAAGCCGACCAAAACCTGGCAGAGTGGCAAGGCCACGTTCATACCGGAGTAGTATGTGTATGTTACTGTAGTTGGAAAGCAACGCTTCCATGGGATTGGAAACTAACATTGTTGGACTTTTTGTAGCCATTAAAGCCTCAGAGGATTATTATTACTGTTAACTTGCTACAGAAAGATAGTAGTCCAGAGATGCTGAATTCTAATGTGGGCAACCCTTCTTCCAAAAGTCCATTACTTTCAGATGACCTTGTTACTATGCTTGAATACATTAGTTGGTACACTTAATTTGCTGAATTGTTTTGCCTGCAAATTATTACAGAGTGTCCTCAATGCATATCGCGGAGTTTGTATAGATCATCAGATTAAAACCGCAATGAATTTTGGAATACCTGTTGATAAACGAAGCTTAAGAACAGAAGATATTTGTCATTGTTAATATTCACTGGCTGGGCTAATCCATATTCATAAACAACTACTTAAATACGTGAAGCATTAACATACAAAGTTTAGATTTGTAATTATCTCTACAGCTACAAAAACAACATCTCCTTTGCTCTAATACTGCCCTATCTCAAGGACAAAACAGAGGAGCAGACAGGCTGCTGTCCCTGTGCTGTGTTCAGTTCATAAGCAGCTGAAGTGCTGCTCATCACAAATGCCACAGGATTATGTGCACACAGTTGTGACAGATCCTGTCAGTCCCTGAGATGGGGGTCCTGAATGTGGCCTTCCATGACGAGCATATGTTGTTGACATTATGGTTAGAGTAAAGCATGTGCTAAGAAAGAATTATTTCATCAGGAATAAGGTTTTGGTGGGGTTTTTTTGTTTGTTTTTAAACTTACAAGTCTATGATTCAGTGCTTTGGATTTGCACTCATTTTTCTGCGCTTCAGATATGGTTTCCAATCTTCTGTTGGTGTTACAAAGCATAAAGTGAAACCTGGAGAAGATGAAAAGAAAGAAGAAAAAAGGTAAATGAAGAACATGATCTGCTTTTGTGTACGGACAGGTTTTAAGCCACTTCTCAGCAGTGGAGCAGCTATACTGAGTGGCTGATGCTGGCTTGTGGGTGCAAGTATCTACAGAAATGGAAGGTTAGCAGCACACACCCTGACCCCAGCCACAGCATTAAAGCTATGAAGTTAGTGTGCAAGCTTCCTTCTTGTCCCTGCCATTCGAAGACTCTCCAGCAGCTAGAATAATCTTCCCACAGCTGTCAGCTTCACAGCAGGTTTTAATCACAAAAACCAAGCCAAGTTACTTTAACATCACACAGAAGTGGGCCCAGAATATTTTGGTCCCATGCTTTGTGACAGAAATACATGTACTATGTCCTGAAAACATAATAATGCACCATGTAGAAAACCTGTTAGTAATGAAGTGCATTTGACATTTTAAATACCCAGTGGCATTAATTCTTATTAGAGACAACAAAAAAGCTTCTTTCAGATAATTTGGGGTTTTTTTGTGGGTTTTTTTTTTTTGTATTATATCGCTGTTCTGAAATTAAAAAAAAAACAGATTAATTGAATAAATACAAACAAAACTGTGAAGGCTGTTAAGGTAAGAGTGTAAATGGTTGTTCTGTGATAACTATTGAACTATTCTTTTTTGAGCCAATAGTAATGTATCAAAGACAGTCTACAATAATTAGTAATTAGTAATCATTAGTGACAAAGTTATTCCGTACAAATTTCTGTTTGTGAGGGACTCACTGAGATCTTTCCTTAATTTAGTAATGTTGTAAAACTTGCTGTGGACATGATGACGAATTGAAGGCTATGATATATACCATATGAATCCTCTTCTTTTCATTTTATGCTGCTTTTTATGAAGGATCTTGAGGCACATCACAACCGCAGCACCGAGTGCCTTCCCTCTTTCTCCCTTTTAAAAAGGTAAAAATTAAAGGTGAAGAAAATCGACTCAAAAAAGCTGTTGGCACACTTGAGAATGATTCTGGAAGGCACAGCAAACAAGCAAACTGCGCAGCCACTCCTGGACTGGGTGTTCTCTGCTGCACTGAGGGCTGATTCCAGAGCTCATTGGTCAGGTCTACCAGAGACGATGTTCGTCTCTTCTAGCAGACGTTTTCAAAAGGGAGCAGGCACCCACCAGTTTATTACCTTTAACACGCCAAATGCCTGACTCCTTTGTACCTCCCTGAAGTCCCACTGTTAGTAGATAAATTTATGGCTATTTCCGTGATCCCTGTCTTGCCTTTTTTATTACTAAAACTTTCCTTTCAGTGGTGCCCAGTGACAGGACAAGGGGCAATGGGCACAAATTGAAGCATAGGAAGTTCCAGCTGAACATGAGGAAGAACTTCTTCACTTTGAGGGTGACGGAGGACTGGCACAGGCTGCCCAGGGAGGTTGTGGAGTCTCCTTCTCTGGAGATATTCAAGACCCGCCTGGACAAGGTCCTCTGCAGCCTACTGTAGGTAACCCTGCTTTGGAAGGGGGGTTGGACTAGATGATCCCCAGAGGTCCCTTCCAACTCCTACCATTCTGTGATTCTGTGAAAACTGTTATTTTTTGATGGCAAAGAGGAAGAAATTCCAGATCTTTTTTTCTGTTTTATTCTTTTTCCAAATCTTGCCCTGACTGTCCACTGATAATGTCCGCTGTTTACGCTGAGAGTTATGGCAACTGAAGCCTCCTGCTGTGGACCCAAAGTCATAATAGGTAAAAGGAACATGGTCAGCAAGGCTGAAGGGGGAAAGATGACTGGATGTTACCCTGCCTGCCATCTTGTCTACCATAAATGACAGAAAATGGCATATCTTGTCTTTATTTGACTGTGGCTGATCCTTTGACTCTGACCTTCATCTGAAAATTAAAAACTCTGTACTCTTTGATGATGCACAACTGCTTTTGTGGTGACCTGTTGTCATTATCTTCTGCTCACATATGGCTGGGACATGGAATTTATACTGCCTCGGCTGTTATCGAGAGCCATGCACCATAAGGACTAGGAGGAGGCATCATCCTGGACTGTATAAATCAACGTGTCAACTGTACTCTACCACACTAACTATTTGCCACAGGAACAGTTTTGTATTTAGCCAATTCAAAAAATACATATTACACAGTATAGAAAGAACAGAAAATAGAGCCTGGCCCAAATGAAAAAGAATATAGGAGCCAAAGCAGTTTGTCTAAGGAACTAGGGTATTGAAATGACCAGCAGTTCTGTGGAAATAAAACTCAAATGAACGTATTGCATTGAGAAAATGAAACAGGCAGAACTGAGTTATTTCCAGCCCCAAATTCTGAGTGAATTGGACAAGAAATGACAGGCCGTATCAGATTAGTTTGGCTTCATCTAGGTCTCTTTGATAAGGTAACTGATTTTCTAACCCCAAGAAAGATCTAGACTATCTGGAGTTCAGTAGAGCATCACATGGGAGTTCATTAGCTGAGATGAAGAAGGTGACGGCTGAAAAGCTAATTGTAAGAGAGCAAGGCAAATGGATAAATAGGAGATGACAATGAGCTATGTTGAAATTTTATTTAATATTTTCAATGACCTTACTACAAATAGCATACTAATGAAATTTGCCAGTCACACAAATTTAGGCTGTATCAGCAACAGAGGAAGATTGGAAGGTTAGACAGAAAGAATTAGAGTAATAGAAGCAGAATCAAATTCAGTATCACAAAACATCAGGTCATAATAGCCTAATAAAAAAATCTTTGGGATATAAAATAGGAGCTTGTAAAGGTAGAAGTGATGGAGAAGAAAATGGATATACAGTCTGAATGTAAGATGACAACAAGCTGCCATAGTGACACCTGTGAAAGTATCAAAGAGACATCATTGTCTGCTTTGTTAAAAGCATACAGGTAATGCTTAGGGGAAGAATACACAACAATGAACAGCTTTGACTACAATACTGCCAATAATTTTGCCCAATGAAGGGGACTGGTGAAGCTTGACTTGTTTCTGCTAACAAACGAAAGCTGAGGATGGATAGAAGCCCATTAGTGTCTATAAATACATCACAGGGATAAATGCCAGGAAGGGGAAAGATCCCTTTGTGTGAAAATAGAAGAAACTGGTACAAGAATAAAGCAGTGTGTGCTTTCCCTGAACAAACTGAAAATTGCATGTCAACAGAAGATTTTTAATGAGAGGAATGGCATTCTACAAGGAACAGCCTCCCTAGAGGCACTGCAGACTCAAACTCCCCACTATTAAGAGTGTGCTGATTTCATAGAAAGCAGTGACTCGAGCCCACACTGACTGGGTGTGGAACTTCATCACCTCCAGGATCCTCTCCAGTTTTCTTCTTATTTCAGTGCAGAGCTGGTGAAGCCTTGGGTACTCAAACCAACTTGTTATTTAAACTGAAGACATCCTACGCTGACAATGTCCCACACTTCTGCTAGCAAAGGAAAGAGGTTCTGCCTTCTGTCTTCCCTTATGCCTACAGCATGACTTTGATTTATTTCTCAGGATATGCATTTGTTGAGTAGAAGCTGATAATCAGATCACAGACCTTGGCGCTGTAGGATGCAGGCTTGGTGAGCCATTTTGGTTTTTGAACCAGAGCTAAGTCAAAGCATGCTCTTTGATCTCAGTTTGTCTCTCTGGATTTGTAAAGAGACTATCACCACAGTATAGGAGTTTCAGATGCTGCTGGCCCACGGCATATATTTGTCAGCACTGAGAAGTCACCATATTTTTCTATCTATCTGTTCACAGCAACTACTAATCCACCTTAGGAAATGTCTATAAATACAGAACATGTATGCAATAGACAACGTAGAGCTGTCTAGTGCAAAGACAACTCTGGAGGCACACTCCAGGTGTCAACTTGGAGCTGACATAATAAGCTGAGACCGAATAAGAACCTGCAGACACCTTAGAAGCTGAATGTGTGGAAAAATACAGAGATGTATTTTTCTCATTGCACAAGTATTACCATTAATCTGCCCGGCACATGAAAGAAAGTTTAGTTAACACTAGTAGGAGATGTATTTGGAGGATCTCTGACTCCCTCAGACTTCTCAAATGACAGGATTGCACCACACAGTATCAAAACCCAAATTCTTCCTAATGCTTCTATCTCCATGCTAATAACTAACAGAAACTAGAGCTGGGGCATCTCATTGCTGACATTGACACAAGCCAGAAAGACAAGAAAGACTTTACAGATCTCAGAAATAAATCCAAACAGATGTAAGTCAGTGAGCTTTTCCATAGACCTCTTTGTTTTCAGCACCATTTCTATTTTGAGTCATGTTTTTTAAAAGACAAAACAAAACAAAACCTTTGTGTATAAGTGAATGAAAATTTGATAGACAGGAGGAGGAATACTCCAAGTCCCACTAAAGGACACACCAAGGTCAGACACTCCCATTCACCTTGCATTTCTGCTTTTGGCTAAATTGCCGACCGGACAGTGAATGCTTTCACCTTTTTTGTTGGAAAAGAAGGTAAGCGGATCTTAAATTTTCAGACAGACAGAGATGCACGACACAGCGCAGCCAGCTCAGCCCAAGGAGCAGCTCCCCCGAAGCCGCCCTCCTGCTCCAAGCAGTGACCCGGCTGATGAGACTCCGTCCCCGCAGCCGCTGCGGCCCCTGCCCGGCAGCACCCACCCGCGGCCGAGGCCCCTTTTCTTAAAACAAAGCACAAAGCCCAGCAATTTTTGTCAATAATTACGCATAATAATTAAAATTATATTATGTATTTTACAGAGGAAGCTTCAATATAAGCAATATTTAGAAAAACAAAGTATGAATTTGATGTGTGATGCAGGAAATTAGATGTATCACATTTTTTCAGTTGAAACATGAAAACTAACAACGTCTTGTTATGCAAATATGCAAAACTCCACTTCTGCTACACTACACTTGCATTCTTCTTCTTGATTCATGTAATCTTAAAAATGAAGAGCATATTAAAAGCTATTTTTATTGCGAAACAAACCTGGGTCCGTGTTACACAGCCAACACTCCACCAGCCCCAGTGCAGGCCTCGCCTGGCGCCCTCTGGGAGCGCTCCCGCCACCCTGCTGCTCCCCGAGCACAATGGGACCCATGTGTCCCAATGTCCCAACCAGCGGCCGTGGCACTCCCTGGTGCCACTGCCACCGCACCCGCCGTGGCCCTCCCTGCCCAACAATCCCTTCTCGGGGCTGTCTGGTACAAACTTCCACGTGGCAGGCAGACTGCAGGCAGTACATCCTGGCCTTAATCCTCCGAAGCAGTGGGGAAATGGCTGTCGACCTGCGCCCACTCTGCGTTTTGCCCACTGCTCTTCAGGGTGCGACAGGGCAGGCAGCAGCAGCAGTGGGGAACTCCTTTTGCTGTGCATTGCGCCTTCCCTGTTTCTAGACAGCCCTTATTTGGGGAGCAAAGCGCAGTTCTGACCCTCAGAAGAAAACGACACCAGGATATTCTTTCAAGGGGACTTTTTTCGTTTGGTTTGTTGTTCTCTTAGTTAAATAAACCTAATTCACACAGAAAGTATCTGTTTGCTCTTTGCGTCTGGAAAAACATAAGAATTACAACATTAACATTTCCAAATGGCAAAAAATGAATTTGAAATAGCTGGCAATGAGAATACTTGATAAACACATGCTGGCTGAAATTCACTTCTCTATCACACCCACTATGCCTGAACCCCATATTAACCATATGCTTTCACAGATTAAGTTTAATTCTGTGCATAGTTTATAATCGGCTTTGTTACAATGCAGCTGTAATAACTGAAAGTTCCTGAAAATTCAATCTAAAGTGAAAAAGAAGTCTAACCATGAGATTCACAAAATCATGCAAGAGAGAGCATTTGTCACGTATCACAGAACACTTCCAATACTTCAAGCAAGTATTTGGTAGCGGCAGTATTTTCCTGAGCATCATACTGTTTATTGTTTGCTTCAATTTCATTGACAATTTTGTATTTATAAGTGTATAAATTCTGTCCTTAATATTGTAGAAAATCAAATGTATACATTACAGACATTCACTCTATGGACCTAAGTGAAAGTCTGGTAAAATTTCACATTCAATTTCAGCCTCACCATATGTTGAAAATTATGAATATGTACCTTATTTAGAAAGTTGCCTGATGAAATAGCTGGTTCTCTTCCACTCGCGTGAAACTGCTTGCTCTGATCCAGGAGTTGGACCCGATGATGAGCACAAGTCCCTTCTGTTTATATCAACATGTCAACAGCAACAGTAACTTGCTGAAATTAGTTGCAGCCCGGAGTGTTACCTTGTATGGGTTATAATTGGAACTATTAAATCACTGGGCCTCTTAACCTGCCTTTTCATGAAAGAAAACTGTTTCTATGTAATTAATTAGTTTTTACAAATCCTCAGCTCTGAAAGGAAAGCACAAATTTGCACTTGGCAAATTAAGCTACGATCACTACCCGGATTGTGACTGGTGGAGTTTGCATCCTAAATCCAGTTCCCCTAGGACCGTGAATGGGGCAGTCTCCCGCAGGCTTTGGGTGGGGGTCCACCTGGCCGCCGGCACTGTGTGCAGCAGTAGGGCCTGCCCAGAGCCTCCCGGCAGCACCGGGCTCTTCTGTTCTAGGGGGTGGATGTTCACAGAAGAAAAATAGCCTCTACTCCAGAGAGCCTTCCATCTTAACCCAGCAATAAGCAGCCAACATATAACCGACAAATCACGTCTGTAGAGTGCACCACACTGACAACCTTCACCGCTCCCTTTTAAAATAATTTTCTTAATCCAATTCCTCATGACTCAGTCCCTGCTCACACAATGAGAACATCTTTCTGGCCTGTTGCTTTTGAAGGCAGAAGGGAAAAAGCAAACCTCTTCTCTCTCCTCCCCTTCCCCAAAACTTCCTTGTGAATTTTCTGATGGAACATTCTTCTTTTGAAGAGTGAAGATTTGTCAAAACAGAAAAATTTTGCGGAGCAGAGTCAATTTTGTTGACTCTTCAAATCTCGATTTCTTGCCAGTTCAACTTCTCACAGGCTGAGAAGTGCCAGAGCCTTAGAAGCTGTGCCTGAGTCAGTCTCACCAAAATCTTTTGAACTCTGAGCTTCTTGTTAGCCCACCAGGCAAACTGCCAAAACTCCAAGCTGCAAAGGGAAGCCGGTCAATTGTTTTTAGACACTTGTATTCTACTCCCCTTAGATGAGAACTTTTGTTTCCAGGAAACTGAGTAATAGTAAGTTTCACTCCAAAGCTGAAAGCTTTTGTTTTGTTTTTCTTCTATATGGAAATCTGAACACTTGAAGGTCTTTCACCATACAAATAAGCACGTAAAGGCGTGAAAAGGCAATCTTCTAGCTATCTATTCCGCAAGAAAGCAGTCAATAGCAGACCAATTTGTTGAGAGTCTGTAAGTACAGTCTGTGGTCTTCAAGCACCCTTTTCTTCTGCCAGAACAGGAAATCTCAAAGCGTCTATGAGGTCTGCAGGATCTATTTGCCCTTCCTTTAAACAGAGGCTACTGATGGCATATTAGTCTTTCAACAGAATGTTTTTCCACTCACACTTTTTTCTCAAATGTGCTATATCCCTTTTTTCCTCCCTTTAAGTTTCACAGCCTTTTCTACATAAAATAAAAAATAATTCACCTAGGAGGGCATTCTCAATACAGCAACTCTCTTGACATAGAATCATAGAAAGGTTTGGGTTGACATCATCAGGACAGATTTGTAAAGCCCTTGCAACATAACTTTATTCTGAATTCACTTCCAAATGCAACAGTACCCCACACAGAGCAGCTTTACTCAGTGTTTGTGGCAGCCACAGGAAACATCCCATTGCACAGTGATTAACACCAGCAGGCAAACCCTAGATAAATCTGCTTAGTCGTCCATGTACCAGAAGCTGGACAAGCTAATTTGCACAGCTAGCTTACCTGTACCTTTATAAAGGGACCTGGACTGAGGAAAGCTCCCTGCTGATCTCCCGCTCTGTTTCCTGCCAGCACAGCTATTATTTCTCACATTAGTTCTGTTACAGCAACATCTAAGAGCTCCAGCCCATGATGGGGACCCCACTGTTACCCAGTGTACAAACACACAACAAAAAGACTGGTCCTTGTAGCAATGGAGCCTTACTACTGAGCTTGAGGCAAACTGACAGAGAAACACAGGTTCTCCCTCTTACATTGATGGTAACTCCCTGCTGGCAAACACAGAACCCTGGGAATTCAAGGTCAGACCCTGCAGCTGTTTTTACTAAGAAAAGGAGCAAAACAATGCGTAGTAAAGTCAAAGACAGAAAGAAAGCAAGGAAAGAAGTAAGATGACAGCTTTCCTGCTTATGAATTGTAAGGGATTTCTGAGCACTTCCACAAGTATCAGGATAGTACTGAATACTGGCAGGAAACAAATAATGTGACCTGGTGGCTTTGTTCATGAATCACTGTGCACTGTCGTCAGTCAGCTCTACCAAATGTAAAGCCACGTTCAGTCCTCGTATGAGGTTCCTATTCTCTTCTTGACTCTGAAGCTTACTATTTGCAATATTATAAAGCAAGACACCTAGAAAGCCTTTTGATGTGATTTGAAATGAGATGCAGATAGAGATGAGCCTGAAAGAATGACCAAACCCCATGCTATTTATTTCAGATTGTTACTTTAAAAATTGCTTGGACATGCTGTCAAAGCTGATCTGGAAAAAACGTCTCGCACACTCCTGAAATTGGCTAAGTGGCAAGATCAACTAACGCCAAGGAAAAAGCTTTCAAATGACTGGAAGTATTTAGGAATGAAATAAATGAACTGTCTTCAGGACTGTTTTATACAGTAATACTTGTATCTAGACTGGTACAAATACCTCTACTATAGACAGAGTCTTTCACTGGGAGATCTGCTTTTGTTTAAATAGGATCATCAGTTATATTTGATGTTCCATTGCTGCATGTTACCCAAAGCCTTTGCTGCAACCATAGAGATAGTCAATATATCTACCTGATTACTGCATATGAAAGTTTCCTGAAAGAAGAGGTTCTGTGGCAACAAGCTCTGTGAAAATGGAGTATTGAATCTCCAGCAAACATTTGAGTTTATTAAAAAATACAAACCATAGGGCCATGTACAATATAGGGAAATACTGGGCACACTGTGTTGATAGCTGGCTTGACCCAGCCCATACAGAATCTGTTTTCAACCATTTAAGGAAATCAGCATCTTCCTAAGTTAGAGGAACAGGTGTCGTCAGGATGGAGCAGAGCATTGGAACAGGAGTGACTAGGAATTACAAGGAAAACTGGTACTCCCTTACCCAGCCTGTCATTCAGTGGACACTACCAGGCGATATGACAGCCCACGATATTTCACCTTCATTTTGTCAGTTTGAATCTACTTCGGATTAGCAATGGCCAGGAATAGCTGCTGCTTTAATATCAGTACGGACTCCTCTCTCTACTCAGCACCAAAATACTGATCCTGCTGAACACCATTAACTGCTGAAGGGTTTTCTAGGTAAACAGTGTTGGCAAAAAAACCCCACAAACTGAAAGAAGAGCTTCTATTTTCCTCCTGAGAAAATACAGTTTTGTTGAAAGTTCTAGTACTTCATATTCTAACATTATTAATTTGAAGCATTCAACCCTACAGAGATACATTTCAAGTTATTAAAAAATACAGTATTTCATTGCTCCAAATAATATTTTTGTGAAAGGAATATTCTTAATCTTTCCATAGGAAAAAAAGCCTTTTGTTTCAAAACAAAAACAAGTGCAAACTTAAAACTTTCAGAATTTCCCAGAGATATTCTGTCAGCTGCAAAAATAGATGAAGAAATTTTGGTCTGTCTCAGGGAGCACAGGATATGTGTTATGTGACATCATTGCCAGATGCACTTCATATCTTGGATGGTAGTCTCATCTGAGTATGAACGAAAAGCATTATAGTCTATGTTATTTCTTCAGCTCTTTGCAGGTCAAGACTGAGACCTGCACTGCCATTTCACAGGCAGTTATCTGCTTTGCGATTGAAAAGAGGATTTTATTCTCTAAGACTATCAGTTAGGCACCTTTGAAGGCAACAAAGGAAAAAAACCCCTAACAATACAGCCTGACCTTATCAAGGGCATTGAAGAAGTGGAACAAAAGTCTAGCAGCTCTGCAATGGCTAATTTTGGACTAAGCATGGGTAACTGAGACCTTAACTTACAGGGATCCTGATGCAAATTATGAGCCGCTCCTTGTACAGTCCAGCAACACCTGAAAGTGGTGGGGTTAGGGAGGGGTAGCTGAAGCTGCTTTGTTCTGCTCTAGCCCTGTCCATCGACCGTGCAGTGCAGTCTTCAGAACCGCACAGCATATGAATTCCCTGCACAGACACAGGCAATCAGACTTGATGTGGATTTTGTTTGGCAGTTGATAGAGTTGACATCCAGTCACAATGACACTTGATTCTTGCACTTGCTGAACTACACAGAAGTTCATTACACTCTAACAAACAAGGCTAACCCATGTCTACGCAGCAGTTGAGCAGGGTGACTGCAGGGGGTGTAGACATGCAAGCAGTTAGCTTCGTTACCAACAGCAACACGGCCGCAGCAATGTGCGTTTCAGACAGGGCACAGGGATAATCCAGTATCCTGCGTACAACGCACGGGTCTGCGAGGGGCAGAGAAGAATTACATTCAGCCCTGATCAGCACAGCTACCTGCCTGAGCGCCTCCCGGGCTCAGATCTTTAGTGCCACTGGTACCTAACCCCACTGAATTGAGCTAGATTGAGCATGACTGCGCAGGAATCATTGCAGGGTATACACAGAATCATAGAATTATAGAATTATTAAGGTTGGAAACGACCTCTAAGATCATCAGTTCCAACCGTCAATCCAACATCACCATGCCTGCTAAACCATATCCCAAAGTGCCACACCTCCAGGGATGGTGACTCAACCACCTCCCTGGGCAGCCTGTTCCAATATCTGACCACTCTTTCAGTAAAGAATTTTTTTCCTAATATCTAATCTAAACCTCCCCTGACACAACTTGATGCCGTTGCCTCTCATCCTATTGCTAGTTAGTTGGGAGAAGAGACCAACACCTGCCTCACTACAACCTCCTTGCAGGTAGTTGTAGAGAGTGATAAAGTCCCCCCTCGGCCTCCTCTTCTCCACACTGAACAATCCCAGTTCCCTCAGTCACTCCTCATAAGACTTGTTCTCCAGACCCCTCACCAGCCTCGTTGCCCTTCTCTGGACACACTCCAGCACCTTGTAGTGAGGAGCCCAAAACTGAACACAGCATTCGAGGTGCGGCCTCACAAGTTCCGAGTACAGCGGAGTGATCATTTCCCTACTCCTGCTGGCCACACTATTCCTGATACAAGTCAGGATGCTGTTGGCCTTCTTGGCCACCTGGGCACACTGCTGGCTCATGTTCAGCCAGCTGTCGACCACCAGCCCCAGGTCCTTTTCTGCTGGGCAGCTTTCCAGCCATTCCTCCCCAAGCCTGTTGCATTGCATGGGGTTGTTGTGACCAAAGTGCAGGACCCGGCACTTGGCCTTGTTGAACCTCATAGAGTTGGCCTCAGCCCATTGATCCAGTCTGTCCAGATCCCTCTGCAGAGCCTTCATACCCTCAAGCAGATCGACACTCCCACCTAATTTGATGTCATCTGCAAACTTACTGAGGGAGCACTCAATCCCCTCATCCAGATCATTCATAAAGATATTAAACAAGACTGGCCCCAAAGCTGAGCCCTGGGGAACACCACTCGTGACCAGCTGTCAGCTGGATTTAACTCCATTCACCACCACTCTCTGAGCTTGGCCATTTGTCCAGTTCTTTATCCAGCGAAGAGTACACCCATCCAGACCATGGGCAGCTAGTTTCTCCAGGAGGATGTTGTGGGGAATAGTGTCAAAGGCCTTACTAAAGTCCAGGTAGAGAACATCCACAGCCTTTTCCTCATCCACTAGTCAGGTCACCTGGTCATAGGAGGATATCAGGTTGGTCAAGCAGGACCTGCCTTTCATGAAACCATGCTGGCTGGGCCTGATCCCCTGGTTGTCCTTCACATGCCCAGTGAGCGCACTCAGGGTGAATCGCTCTATAATCTTCCCCAGCGCCGAGGTCAGGCTGACAGGCCCAGATCCTCCTTCTGGCCCTTCTTGTAGATGGGTGCTACACTGGCGACCCTCCAGTTGTCTGGGACCTCCCCTGCTAAACAGGAATGGTGGTAGATGATCGAGAGTGGCTTGGCTTGCTCCTCCGCCAGTTCCCTCAACACTCTTGGGTGGATCCCATCCAGCCCCATAGACTTGTAAGTGTCCAGGTGGCATAGCAGGTCATTAACTGCTTCATCCTGGATAATGGGAAGTTTATTCTGCTCTCCATCTCTGTCTTCCAGCTCAGTGGGCTGAATACCCTGGGAACAACTGGTCTGACTATTAAAGACTGAGGCAAAGAAGGCATTAAGTACCTCAGCCTTTTCCCCATCCTTGTTGGCAGTATTCCCCCTCGCATCCAATAAGGGATGGAGATTCTCCTTGGATCTCTTTTTGTTGCTAATGTATTTGCAAAAACATTTTTTGTTGTCCCTTACCACAGTGGCCAGACTGAGTTCTAGCCGGGCTTTTGCCTTTTGAATTTCCTCTCTGCACGACCTAACGAGACTCCTGTACTCCTCCTGAGTCACCTGCCCTTTCTTCCATAAGTGGTAAGCCCTCCTTTTTTTCCTGAGTCCCAGCAAAATCTCCCTGTTCAGCCAGGCCAGTCAATTTGTTTTGTTTCCATACTGAAGACCGAGAATAATGCTAGAGGATGCACTCTCTGTTCTCAAAGAACATAATCTAAAAAAATTCCCATTCACAAAAAGTGAGATCTGATCATCATTTTTTCAAATAGATATAGAAACTACTACAGCAATTTTGACACTTTCAAGTTTTCTTCTAAAACTTTTCTTGTAAGAGTGGCAATTTTTCTTAATGTTACTGCGTACTTTCTTTTAAAAATATTCTGCATTTGTTGTTGGGAGAGGAATACTAGCTGATAGTACAGTGAAATTGTTGCCTCAAGACAAATTGGCATTCATCATTCAAGCAGAAAAACAAATTAAGTGCAACATTTAGGCACTCTGCATTAGGTTGCTAAAAAAAAATCAACAAAGGGAAGACAAATGTTATGTCAGCTATCGACCGTAGAAACCGAGTAAAAGAGTAAAGTATTTCATCAGTACTTACACAGCCGTGTAATTCACTACGTACTTAAACATGTGCAGGCTTTTAACAGTTTTTATGTGAACCAGCAATCAACTTTACATGTTTTGGATAGAAATATGTGGCCTCAGCAAATTCTAAAAGCTACACCCACCCTTTTAATATTTCAGTTTGGTATTTAAAAATAATGATAGCAATATTATTATTATTGAAATTTTTTAGGCATGATTATGATTTTTGCTACAATCTGGTAGACTATAGTAATGCTTTACCTGCCCTTTCAAGAATGCCTTTCATCTTAAAGGATTCAAGAGTGCTTACATATTTTACAAATGCACACATTTCACACACCAGCAGAATGAAGCTATCCCTGCAGTGGAGAGGGTTGATTTTACTTTCCTCCATATTGTAGGACAGGAAAGAGGATGGGAAAATTCTAACATATTGAAGTTCACTACTGGGATCTTTCACTTGGCACAATTCTTATCAACATTTAGTAATGAGCATGTATTCCTTGTCACTTGTATCTCATGAACAACAGGCATTAGTGTTGGATATTTTGCAGCATAGAAAGGTGTTGTGGTAAACTTCTGCCATGAGAAAGAGCGCACAGTTTGCCAATAATTCACATAGTTTCGCGTCCGTCAGACTGGTTTTCGACCAGTATCACTCTGCCAGGGCCATCTGCATTCTTGAAGATTCCCGCAGTCCCTACCCTGGATTAATTTAGTTTTGCATCATTAGAAAATTTTGTCACCTTTCCATTCATCCGCTTTACCTGATTACCAGTAAAAACATTAAGTGTCACTCCACACACAAAATTGTATCTCATCCTTGCAGCTAATTCTGGCTCTTGAAAACTGACCAGCTATCTCCCTTCAGAGACAAGGACCTCCTCCTCTCACTCTCTCCATTGTTTGACTCCTGTGCAGAGCTCTGGCCCACAAGTGAGCAGCAGTCAAGCTGACTCCCTCCAAGCCAGCTGGGGCTGGCACCACTCAGACATGGCCTAAATGTTTGCATGGGTGGCTATGGAAGCAATTTTTAATTACGTTTGCTATTTCAAAATTAATCTTTTTCTCTTTTGTCATCTTACCACAACTCAAAGGTTTAGGAGAAGAGTTCAGGACTGAACTAGAAGTGTGGTATTTGTAGCATGCCTAGATACATACGTGTTTATTCAAGGCACATAGACACGATGTAAAGTCCTTGTGTACCAAAACTGACATCAGCAAACAGCATGCGAGGAGTATGTGGCTTTCTATTTTCAGGCCTTTTTGACAACACAGGATGAGGCATATAATCCTCAATGTTCTGAATGTCTTCAACAGAGCCAACAGATAACTGAAATATCCTAGCTGCAGGTGAACCAAGTTTGTTAGCATGATAGATCATAGTGAAAAATTTTGAGGGGAATTTATTTCCAGACAGTCAGAGGCCTTTAGAGGGCTGCTTCTGTGTGCGGAGAGCTACTTGCTTACTTCTAAATCTGATCTTCGCATTTTTACGGCTGAGCAAGGGTTGACCCTCAGAAGTCATTCCAAATAGAACAGTGACAACAGTGTCACAGAAACTGTCATTCTTCTCCATCCCCCAACAGCTCTGACTTTCACCCAGTGCAGCTGCCACAGTGCCTCCCGCTCTCTGGGACTCTACCTCCATTCCAAGAAGGCGCTCATGCCTACTCCTACTGCCTTCCAGGTCCTCTCATCCCCTCTTTCCTCATAGGAAAGAAAAAACATATATGGCTGCTCCTGAACTTCTCATTTCTGCCTGACACCACAGGAGAAATGCACAAGACAATTTTGTGATTAGCTTGGAATCCTCCTCCACATTCTTCCTTAGTTGTGTCCCTTGTAGCCTTTCCCCTAATATGTTTGACCTGGTCTTCTCAGGTCACTACTCCTTTACGCTTCTCAACACATCACTGTGACCATGCATGTGCTCCACATCTCTTTAGAGTCATATCTGTGCCTGCCCTAGGGCATATTAATTCACCACAACAATCTGGGTTAAGCAAAACCCGCATATTCCAGGGTGGTTTGCCAAGCCCTGAAAGGGTCAAAAAAATGAATGATATACTTGTAACATACAGTCCCACTGACCACTAACAAACACGAGTGAGTCTGTGCAAACATTTTCACTTCATGCATTTAGCAGAGCAGAAAAAGTCCTTGAAATTGCCCATAGGACAAATCAGAGGAGAGTAGGATTTTTGTTCTTAAAAACAACAACAATAATAATTACTCAGTCTCTGAAAGCTCAGGCTAAAACTCTTTTCTGCCTAGGACTCAGGGCAGTAATTACTCTTCCTTCCCATCAGAAAATAATAATTTTAAGAATAGAGCACTTAAATGTAAGTAACTCCACGCATTCTATGTGTCATCAGCTCATGCAACAAGAACACAAAGCTTAACAAAGATGGTGATGAGGTGAGCTACAGGAAAGGGGAAGAGAAAAATTAAGCGGGCAGTAGCTGAGCCTATGTCTCACCAAAAAGAGAAAGGGGCCAGAATAATAGAGTCAGAAGAGAAAAGGCAACCTCATCTACCAAGACCATATGTGTTTTCCAATTCATTGTGGGAACCTGAATGATAAAATTAAGAAAAATTAGAGAATTTGTGCCAGAAGAGGTCTTAAAAATGTGAAAAAAAATCCCCTCTGCAAGTGTATGGATGCAATTTGTCCTCTCCATCTGCTTCCCAAGATCTATTACAGTGGGGCTGTACTTGCAAAGTCCAGTCACATTTTACCAGGTCAGAAGTACTCATTAAGCATTCAATATTCTTTTCAAGGGAGCCAACAGGTGGGAAAGCAGCACCTACCAGAATGTGTTACTGGCATGCAAGGAATTTGGATGGATGCCACTTTTTGGCATGAAATAACTGAAAGAGACTTGCTGAGCTATGAAACCATACTGATGCAAAGATAGTGTTGCGTGAAAAGGTCATCCTTCTGATGCTTTCTCTGGTTTTCTTTTTCATTTTTTCAGTCTTCTGTTGCCATTCTTATACTACCTTTTGCTGATAGTCTATGCTGGGCAATTTCTCCACCACTTGTCTCATATATGGAGTGCTGCGGCCTTCCTCCATGTTTTCTTCTCCCTATGCATAGAAATATACTCATACTTCGCAGAGAGATTCGGGAGTCAAATGAAAAAAGTTCAGTTGGTAACTGTTTCTTATTTTGGTCTCAGACACCTTGTCACAGACCATACACAACCTCTCTACCTCAGAGTAGAGATTACTTTGAACCAGAAGAGGTGGAACAAGCATTCAGCTCACACTGCAGCTGTACAGGAAATTTGCTATGCTTTTTCAAATGAGAAGGGTCCTATAATTTCCCTGCTTCAAGGTGATTATCCTAAAGCAAAGTATGGCAAATGACAAATATTTGCTTGATGAATAATTTTATTATTTTCCTTTGCATGCAAATCTGACCTTTATAATGAACACTACTGTACTAAAAATGTTCTGCATACCAAAACACTGTACAGCCAACATCTGTTATTTAAAAGACCTCAGGGTAGAAAAAAAGTCACAGTAAATCATTTGACCTAAATATGTTTTGCTCCGTGATATAAAATATACTTTTATTGTCTCACTTGCCAGCTTCTTCTTGCCTTAGCGTGACTCTGTTTGTTAACAGAAGTATGCAATTTATGTAACCTTTATGTTTAATGTTGTAACTAATTGTTATTCATTAATAGTCTATACGTCATTTGTCACATAGTGAACTGTAGATGCTGAAGACAGATGGACCACCAGATGGACCCTGGGAAGGATTGGTTAAAATGTCAGTGTAAGCTAACAAAATGAAATGCAGTAGACTGAAGAGACTATTCAGCTGAAAAGCCTGTCTACAGAAATGGATTTTGTGTTATTCACATTCATTAAAGTGCACTTCAACCATGCTGTTTTGACATTATCTGTTTCAAGACTTTTCAAAACAGTCGTAGCTTTTTCCTTTCTTCTTCCCCAAATGTTTGTTTGATGACATAGATTGGCAAAAGTGACCCTGGCTTTTAGAGGTGATTGCTTTCGCCATCGAGGAACTTAACCACTGCTGTATTCGGCTACCAGACTCACAAGTGCACCAATTCAGAGCTTGAATAGAAAGTCGATGCATGCATGAATTGCATTGACCAGAAGTTAATGACTGCTTGCTTCTGGTAAACTAGCATGACTTAGATTCCCTGACTGTGGCTATGCATATGGTTTGTAATACTAATTATTACAGTTTCTTTGGGTCTACCCATGAAAATTTCATTAAATAAAAGGAAAAATCTTCTGTGGGATCAGAATCTTAGACAAAAAGCATATACCTTCTAGTAAATCAGCAGCAGGGAACAAGCTAAGATTGGTTAGGAAAGATTCCAGGCAGAAGCTCTGCTGCAAAGCAGGAATACAGAAAATACAGTGATTTGCCCATTTCCTTATTTCATAAGGTTTCTCATCCATTGTTTGAAGAAAGTAGCTTTTTCTGTGGAACACAGGAAGAAAACACAGTCTCTTGCAACCCTGGCTGTGATTCTTTACCAATGCCACATGTCTGATCTATCTATGACTTCATAAGGGATATTTTTATGGTCTCAAGCACAAATCAGTTGTCACCAGAGAAACATGAAAATCTAATTTTTACTGAGTTACTAGATATCTAACAGCTACTGTGAATATTGCCATATAACTGAAATGGGAAATGAAAACAAATTATGGGAAAACTAGGCATTGAGAGTAATTCTCCATTTTGCTGTAATTTGAAACAATTCCCAGGGTTAAACCAAACACTTGAAGAAGAGCTTTTGACTTTTGATTTTTTCTTGCTTTACATTTGGAATATTTTGAAATCAGAATTGGTTTTACTGAAATTTTCTGAAAACTGAAAAAAAAATTGTCGTGTTTGTCATCTGACCTAACAAAGCTATTAAGGCCACAAAAAAATGAGAATACATTTCAAAGCATGACAGTGAGGTAGGCTAAACTCATGGATCTCCTATCTAGGGATGCACTGCTATCTCCCGTCGCTTCAGATATTTTCTAATCAGAATATCAGAAGTATTTCTAAAAGGCATTCTGCACCTACAAAAGAGTAACAAGCTAGATAATGGGGCAAAATATATTATGCAGCAGTGTAAAGATGACAGTCATAATAGTCATAATATTCTTTTTTGTTAAAAAGCACCATAAATCAATTTGACATTTTCTACCAGCAAACAATATAGTATAGAATGAAGTTACATGCACACATGTTCATATTTCATCAAAATAATGGAGTGTTGCAAAAATACTAATGGAAGACTGAGCAAAATGTAACGCCATAAAATGTGTACCATTCTGTCCAAATATATTGAAGCCTAAAAGGATGGAAGTGGTTTCCTTATGATCTAAAACAATTACCACTCTCAAAATACAAGCATTTTCATTTTCCACGTGTTGTATTTACACAGTGTACACACTGCTTCGTGGGTTCTGTGTCCTTAAGTTGTCACCATAAATTTATGGCTTTGGATAGATTTCATTTACATAATGTTACAGTCATCTCATACGGCAGGAATTTTTATTACCATTCAGTAACTAAAACAACTGAGATCAAACCCACTGGCATCAGTAATGTTTTCTCGTGCAGAACTGCATTCTGCTCAGAAGCACAAAAATGGATCCAGGTAAAAAGGCTGAGACTCCAAAGTCTGTCAAATCAGACTCTCAAACGAAAGACAACAAAGGTATTTCTCATTGCTTTGAAGGTAGCCATGAAATTTAACTCTGCGTTTACAGCATCAGCCTCAACTCATTTGGCAGCCATCAGATTGCCATGCAAGTATGGTCCCAAGGCATCGTTATTGAGCTAAAAAGCCACCTTGCTAAGTTCCCTGCTTCTACCTGCTCATTCCCATTCACAAACCTGCCACAAACAAGGTAAGTAAAGATTTTTGAAGCTATTCCCTGTTTTGCTTTGCTTTGATTCTGTGACCCACCTAAAAGTCCTGACCCTTAATAGGACAGGTGAAATGGCAGTAAACTGGGGCATGGGGCAAGAACTTCTTTTATATTCTTACAGCATTATCACTCTAGAGGATACCTCAGAACAGAGACATTTTTTTATGGTGACACAAGAGTAGAAGGACATTACGGTACTCAAGACGGAAAAAGAAAGGTTAAGCTGTCCAGAGGAGATGTTCTGTAACAGTATCACCATTTCATTTGTTTGATATCACCAATGTGGCTTCAACTAAATCCTTATCACTTCAAATGATTTCCTACAAAATTTACTAATCACTAATATTCAAAATTATCTAAGCAGACGACCCACCTTTCATTTGCCACAGCTGGAATGATTTCAGAATTCAGATCTGTGGGAATCTGCAGCAGTGTAGACTATATTTTCCACTGAATGTAGCTTGCAGTTATTGGCTTCTTCACAATAAAATCTTCTCATACCATTCTCAATTAAACAGCGAATGCAAGAAACAGCGTGATTTTAAATCGGTAAATCAGAGTCATATTAGGAGAACTAATACAATTTGAACATGGCTCATGAGTTGTAGTTTGAAGTTCTTCATTGCTATTTTGAAGTGTCAGGGTTTTTTGAAGCAGAAAAGGAATTAGAAACTTAAAAGTCCTCTGACAACAGCTTATTCTGAAGACATATCCAAGTAAAGTTTAATATGGTGTGAAGGTTACATTATTATCTCTTAAAATACACAATGTAAACACTTGGAAGAATCAAAGAAAAATTTGTTACAAAAACATTGACAATGTATATTTATACTAATAAATAGTAATAGTACAGATTGATACTGCAGATTTATGGCAATAATAATTTCACTTTGCTCTCATGTGTCAAAAAATGCTTCACACTGACAAACACCACGGTTTCTATCTGTGTGTATACATACATATACACACACAGGTGCATATGTAAACTAGTTGAATATACCTGTGTATACACATTCATATATGCATACAAAATCATCCACTGTGGATCCAATTTACTGTACTGACAATGACAGTGGGCAGCAGCTATGCGTAGTCACTGATCAGATGACATACTATTAGGGTATATAACACTACACATTACAGAAATAATATCCTGGTCTTAGGGAGGTGGAAAAAGGGTAACGGTTTTAGAGGTACGTAGCCATGAGTACCCTAGTGATTTATGTAACAGCTTTTCAAAGGAGATTCTGTATCAGCTGCACATTTTGAAAATATAAAATCTTCTGGTTAGTTTGTCAAATTTTATTAGTAAATATAGTTATAGATTCAGCTTTCAGACAAGAAAAAATTTACTAAAGATACCAAGATCAAAATAATTAAAGTAAGCAACACTTCAACACTCCTCATTGTTTCCAATGACAACCTAACAGTGACAACTACACTCTTATTTTTTCTAATCCTTAATGTCCCATCATAACAAATCTTATACAGAAGCAGCATCAAAACCTGTTCTGTCCTGGAGGAATTTAGTGCTCATTTTCACACCCATTTCTGTTAGCAAAGATACCACATTATGCAAGCCACAGCTACCTTGATCTTGGCTTGCATAGCATCGATAAGAACACTGTTTTAGTACTTTACACAGAATCACAGAATGGAAGGGGTTGGAAGGGATATCTGGAGATCATCTAGTCCAAGCGCCCTGCCAAAGCAGGGCCACCTAGAACAGGCTGCACAGGACTCCGTTCAGACTGATTTTGAATATCTCCAGAGAAGGAGACTCAACAACCCCTCTGGGCAGCCTGTTCCAGTGCTCCGTCACGCTCAGAGTGAAGAAGTTCTTCCTCATGTTCAGATGGAACTTCCTGTGCTTCAGTTTGTGCCCATTGCCCCTTGTCCTGTCGCTGGGCACCACTGAAAAGAGTCTGGCCTCGTCCTCCTGGCACCCACCCTTGAGATATTTATAAGCATTTATTAGGTCCCCTCTCAGCCTTCTCTTCTTCAGGCTGAACAAGCCCAACTCCCTCAGCCTCTCCTAATAGGAGAGATGCTCCAGTCCCCTCAGGATCCTTGTAGCCCTCCTCTGGACTCTCTCCAGTAGTTCCTTGTGTTTCTTGAACTGGGCAGCCCAGAACTGGACGTAGTGCTCCAGAGGCAGCTTCCTTGTTCCCTTTAAATGGAACAACAAACACAGTTTCAGAACTGCTTCTGTGCAAATTAAGCACTTAAGTGCATAGGTCATTTTCAAGAATATAGTCTAAATTTTTACGGAAATGGTATCCTAGCTCTGACTTCCTGTATGAGAATAGATCTGTATCTCAATAATAGCAGCGTTTATAAAAAGCCTAGTTTTGGATCTGAATGTTGATCTAATTCAGAATCTTCAGGAAGTCAACTCTTCATGCAACTCCCTCTTTCCTCCAGAGTGCACACTTTGTTTTACAATCATTAACTCTTCCAAAGTAGCTATCTACCATCTGCAAATGACCAATTTACCTACAAGGTGCTTCATATTAATGCTATACAAGTAGATTGTCAGGAATAGTAGGAGAATAAGACACTAGATAATATGCCACCGGATAGGACTTTTTACATAAGCATAGGTAGTATAACTGCCAAGACTGAAATGTAGCAAAGAATACAGGATTAATAGGATACTTTTAACACTAGGCAATAAGAATTTCAATTACCATAAGCACTAAGCATTAGCAATATGCAAGCTTTCCTATTGCAAAGTAGGAAGTGTATGAAGCATTTATGGATGTACACATATCCGGGAATAATTGAGATCCAAAATTTAAATAACATGCAACATATAAGTTTGTGGAACACCTTATTTCCCCCCAGTATACCTTACTTTCTAGGCTGTACTCTGCTCACTCTACCAAAGGCCAAGTGGAAGAGCCAGCTGCCTTTCAATCCAGCAGCAGCAGCAGCATCAACACTGTACAAGACTTATTACAAGTCCTATTCAAGATCTAGACTCAGAGTCTTCAAGGAGATTTTGTTGCTCTTTCCATTCATATCTCTTTCTAACCTCCTTTTTGAAAACTCATCTCAGTGTTGAAGATACTTACCAGTTATCTCAGTTATAAATTTGCTTTTTACACCCAGAATAAAACTCTTGTTTCTTCTTCCTATTAGCCCATTCTGACCCAAACAATCATCCAGGCATTGTCCCATCATAAAATAAATACTTGGGTAATTTCTTCAGTTGCCTAGAGCTTTTTGGATCTTGAATGTATAAACCCGGGATCAACACTAGTCAGGAGAGTGAAATACTCCTGCTGGTTGCAGGCTGACCCCTCAGAGCATGGCCAAGGTGCAGTAAAGACATTATTTCTAAAGAAAGTCACTGCACTTACAGAATCAAAGCAGAATGCAAAACAAAGTTTTTCTTGCTAATTCCTGGAAAACCCTACAAATTCTGCCATTCCTAGGAACCAGAAAAATAGAAAAAAATCTAAAATGAAAATCTGTAGTCTCATGTTAAATTTTCAAGTCTATGCAGATTCAAGGTTTTCACTTGCATATTCAGTTTTCCAGCTGGGTTCCATTCAAACAACAATAAACCCTCCAAGCCTTCAAGTTTCAGGATTTTAAAAGCCAGAACTATCGCTGGCCCACAAAAGACCAACTAAGCACTAAAACTGGTTAAAAAAAATCTCCCCTAATGCACCATAATTCTTTCCCTAATCAGTGAGCCACCACAGTGCATCACTGGAGCTTTAATTGACCAGCAGATGTTCACTTGTAGGGTAGGTCATTGCTGTGTTCCCTAAAAATGTGCAAGAGGAGAAGGAAAAAAATCCATGGCTACTGTGCTCTGCTGCAGCTCAGGGACATGCATAACTCTAACTATGCATGAAATCAGGGTTAGGAAAGATGGTGATCCTCTACTGTACACCTACACATTAAGGTTTTTACCTTAATACACGGTCAGCAACAACAGTGAGCAGTGGGCTTATGGCTCCAGCTCATGATATAAGCATCTCAGCTAAGCATTTTCTGTCAGTACAGAAGGCAAAATGAAAAATCTCCCACTGTTTGTGAAGTAGTAAAGATAATACAGAGAGACTGAAATCCCTGAAATCATCCTCAAAAATCAGTAGGGTCAGGGGGATACAGGACAAAAATTAAATAGTGGCTGAATACAGATGCTTTGAGCAGTTGTCAGAATTAGTCCCGCAAATATATTGGGAAATGACATACTAACTAGGGCCACCTGTAAAATTCCTCTGATGTTTGATAACATCTCTAAAAATCTGTGGAATTTTAGGCTGTGTCCCTAAAAATAGCATCAATGGCATTGCTATCCTTTGCATTAGCTCATAGGATTAAATATATCAAAATTCCATGGAGAGATCTACATTTGCATTTTGTCTCATTTTTGGAATGGAAATATAGTAAATGTTTCACAAGCCTAATAGAAAAAAGATGATGAAGTTAGTGTATCACAGTTCAGCTGCTGCCTGGGCCGGGAAATGAAAAAAAAATGGAGAGTAAGAAGAGACAGTGGCTTTCTCTTTAAATATACCAATTATTCTTAATTTTTATTATTTGTTACATATAAGCAGTAGTGCATGCAGGCTGCAGCCATGGTAAGGTCCGTTGTATGAGGCACTGTACAAACACGTAGAGCAAAAGGGACTTTGTCCTAAAAAGCCTCCTGTGTAAGTGCATATACAGGTGGTATTTTTCAGATGGATGTTAGTGTACATACATCAGACTTCAAACTGGCCATTGTACCAAACCCAAGATAATGAACTGCACTGAAGGTTAAAAAAGCCTTGTTAATGCAAGCTTGTGTCTTCTAGACAGGGAATTGACAAATCTTGCTTACCCTGAATAGCCAAAGCAGAAAAAGCATGGCAAAAAAAAATATGGAAGTGCCAAGCCAAGTTGCTCAAATTCATTCAGCAAGTCAGTAGTAGTCATAAACAGAGCCAGTCTTCGCTGTCTTCTCGCAGTGCCCAAGCTGCCACTGCTGTATAGCAGGACTGAGGCTGAGAGAGTTGGGGCTGTTCAGCCTGGAGAAGAGAAGGCTGCAGGGAGACCTTTTTGCGGCCTTTCAGTACCTGAAGGGGGCCTATAGGAAAGATGGGGAAAACAATATCAGCAGGGCTTGTTGCGATAGGAAAAGGAGCAATGGCTTTAAACTAAGAAAGTGCAGATTTAGACTACATACAAGGAAGGAATTTTTTACGATAAGGGTGGTGAAACACTGGAACAGGTTGCCCAGAGAAGTAGTGGAGGGCCCATCCCTGGAAACATTTGAGGCCAGGTTGGATGGTGCTCTGAGCATCCTGGTCTAGTTGAAGATATTCCTGCTGACTGCAGGGGATTTGGGCTAGATGACCTCTAAAGGTCCCTTCCAACCCAAAGCATTCTATGATTCTATGATTCTAAAACAACACTAAGGAGAAGCACTTTATAGTAGCTTAACAGTCCTGGTTCCTGGACATGTGAACTGGCTGTGTCTCGCACTGCAGAGGAGGTATCCTTGTCCTCCGAGTAACCTATGTGGAAACTAATAGGGTACCCCTACCAATTCCGTGCCCATGCACCCAGGTTTTCTGCAGAAGAAAATCCAGGTGCACAGAAGAACAAACCACATGCTCTGGTCCCATCACAAAGTGGAGACACAGCCAAGGTGACAGGATGAGTTGCAGCCACTAAAATACCTTTTTTGCTTTCTATAGACTCTGCACCTGCTCGTGGGAATCGCTGTATCCTCATACACATCCTACAGGCAAATATAGTATGATTCTTAAGTACAGATGAAATAATTTACTGTCATATCCAGGTCCCCAGGATACTGTAAACAAGAGGTTATGGAATATAAGACTGAAGATCCTTCAGATTCAACATTCTACCTCCAACAGCTGCCAGCTGTGAAGACTTCAAAAAGAGTGTAAGAACCAGGTTAATCAAAGCATGATCCTTCCCTTGGTAGGGAGGTTTTGCCATCCACTGGAAAGAAGATTTCTGCACTGCACCATGATGAGTGAAGGCTACCAGTAGCTAATTTTAATATTTGCTTTTAAAACTCATTATATCTTGTCTCTACTCTGGCGATGAGCTCCAAAATTTAATTATCTGGTGTGCATAAAAAGTACTTTCTTTTAGTAGTTAAATCTGATACCCGATCGCATCATTGTTCATTCTTTTTCCTCAAAATATTGTGAGAAATAGTAAATCATAACCCCCTCCTATTCACCTCTTATTCTCCTATTCACTTTCTCCAAATGCAATACCAGATCATTTACTCAGATATCCATTACTTCAAAGTTAAACTGTCATTATTGCTCAGGGTGAAAGCATTTTTTTTGGAAGTTTTCTTATGCCAGAAACATTCACAAGGATTTTTAATATCCTTTGCGAGATTGTCTCTGCATATATTTGTAATTCACACACTTTGACTTTTAATAAAAACGGCTAAACCATCCCATCTGCACAACACAGATACAGCGTAGATTCAGGTCTCATTCATTATTAACAGATAGAACTGTTATTTATGCGAAGTTTCTTGTTCACTTCTGCACATGCCTCTTCAGCTTTTTTTTTTAAAAAAAACCTTAATCTTTGTAAAACAATTTCAAGAACAATAGTTCAATAGTTTTAGATTTGTGTACAAGAACATTAATACTCTTTGAAAAAGATATTTTTGATAACTGTGAATACATTAAGATGTTTCTGGTCTCAGTTTTGTTTTTCTTCTGCTTTAAATCTTCATCTATACTCCAAGATTAGGAAAAGATTAGTTAGATATCAGTTAGTACTAATACCCTGATCGGTTATAACCATTGGCATTTCAACAAAGTGTTGGCAAATCATCTCAGTCTTGCACACTGTGTAATTCATTAGAGGACAGAACAAGCTGCTACCTGCCACAGAGGAAATTTTTTCCAAAGTTTCATGTTGTTTTTTTTTTAAAGGCAGTACCAGATCTGCAGTTCACATAAATCACTAAACATCTCCTGATATCACCAAAGCCACATCCTTCTATAACCAGGGATATTTTGGCTTTACAGGGCCTTTAAAGATGCTCAAAAGATAGGTGACATATTGTAATGACGATGGCTGAGTTTCAGTCCTCTCCAGCATGTGCACTGTGGAACTACAAAATACGTGATTAGATAATACTCCTTATGCTACAAAGGGGAGTCTGCAACAGCTAGGTCTCCATAAACGTGATGAATTTCTGTTTTCAGCATCTCAATAAATGTCCATCCCACAGCTAACTTCCCTGACTTCATTCCTACTAACTTGACTGATGTGGATACCCACAAACTGTAAGAACATAAGTCTTCCCATACGAGTTCACCTAGGCCAAAGTCCTGTCTTTAGGAGTAGCCAAAAGCGAACATGATACAAACAGCAAATATACATGGGATGTTTACCAGGAGTCTTCTCGCAGCTTTCAATCGTTTTGAGACTCGGCAGACTTTCTGAGCTCAGACACAGCCTTCAGCTTTGTGGTCAATACAGCTATTCAGCCTGCACACATTTATACCAGCATAATGAAGGTTTTTTTACTGATACAGATAAGAGAATGGGATTCACACTCCATTGTGAACATCATTTTAACTGGTCACACAACAGAATCTGTAGAAAGACCTAAGTTTTTTATTTGGCTAAGAGGAAAGGAAGCATGAGTTGTACTGAACTAAAAAAAAAAAAAAAAA
>Ga0065711_1026542_pt1 | contig 66437 bp, 50 predicted proteins | sample Hoacrofraction12_FD_59098 | JGI IMG/M metagenome (GOLD analysis project Ga0065711, IMG submission 59098) | Hoatzin crop microbial communities from Cojedes, Venezuela - Epithelial fraction 12 v2 (version 2) | ecosystem: Host-associated > Birds > Digestive system > Esophagus > Crop | place...
TACGACAGATGGAGCCCAAAGTCATGGATTAAATGAACTCAATGGACACTTTAGAGTGATGATCCATAGACTAAGGGAATGATATCTGGAGACAGGAGAAGTGGTGGTGATCAGCTGGACAATGGGGGACTTGGGCATGACGTAGATGGTATGGAATAAGGGGTGGATAATGTCCTGGGTTCGGCCAGGACAGGGTTAATTTTCACCAGAATCCAGGAAGGAGCACAGCCAGGTGGGCTGACCCAACCCCACCCTGGCCAATCAGAGCCCGGTATTCCATACCATGTGCCGTCAGGCTGGGTTCTGGTGGGGGGGGCGCGGCGCGGCGGGAACTCACTCGCGGCTGGGGAGGGCTCAGCGGCGGTGCGGTCCAGGAGAGCAGTTCTGTTCTGCTGGTTTGTTTTGTATATTCCCCTTTTCTGTATCGTTGTTGTTGCCGTTCCCTTTGTTTGCTGTTCTGTTAAACTGCCCTTATCCCGACCCACCGATTTCTACCTGTTTCGTTCCATTCTCCTCCACACCCCGGCGGGGGGAGGGGCGGCCGCATGGCGCTTGTGTTGCAGGCTGCAGACAAAACCAGAACATGAGGGTAGAGCTTGCTACTTGTATTCCCACCACCTGCCCAAGGCAGTAACTCAGATGCACACAGAACTGAAATATATGAAGGGACCACATCAGTCAGAGCAGGAAACCCATCGGGGAAACAAATCTACCACATATCCTCTCAACGGCATGCAATTACAGTCAGATTGAGAAGTTAAAGGCAATTTATTCAGAGTCCATATTCAGGCTGAGGACTGGGAGGAAGATTTGGCTCCGATCAGGCTTTGGAAGAGCGCCGAGCTGCTGTGATGCATGGCTGTCAGCTCTATTTGTGCTTCAGCATGGCACAGAAAGTCTGTCTTCTGGCACCAAGAGTTAGCATCTGTTTCCAGTGGTTCCAGGCACAACCTCCCGGTTTCCAGTAGGGTCTTGATTACACAATGTTTGTGCTAAGCTCCTCCACACAGTCAGAGGCAACAGACAGAAAGACACAGCTCCATTGGCTGAATTGTGGAGAAGATCCTCGGAAACCCTACTTCATCAATATTTGCTCTGTTTCCTCATTTTTTGTTTGGTTCTAATTTTTATCAGTCAGGTCTGTTTAATGTTTAACAGTGGAAATTAAGCAGGAGAGGATGGAGCAGTATAAGTAACAGCGTGGACAACAGCATGGTCAGCTGAATGCAGCAGGGCTTCTGATTGTGTAAGTACTGCACACGCATTTTTCTTAGAGCCTCACGACCAATGCTTTCTGCAGTCAGTGAAATTTTCATGTTAGGTTAATTTCATTTGTCTGCTTGTGACTTGGTTGTGTGTAGGTGTTGCCATGAAATATTACCCAAATAAGCATGCAAGAGACCAGTGGGACTTGCAGTTCTGGGGGAATATGCCTAGGTTGAAATTAGAATAAAATAACCCTTGAAGTCATGGTGACTTATTAAGTAGTTGGTGAACCAGAATGCTGATGAAATCAGCTTTTAGGCTGGAAATGGCCTTCACAGTGACTTCAAATTAGCATAATCCCAGAAGCAGCTGAACAGCCAAGTCCAATTTATAAACTCTTCTGGTGCCTTAATGTATAAAACAAACGTTGAGTAGCTAAGGTCAGGCTCTCTAACTAGGACTGGAGTGAGTGTAGGGGGGTGGGTGGAAGGCCACAATTTAAAATTAATTACCCCTTTTATTCCTATAGACAAATTAATCTGTGGTGTTGTAGAAATTTTTTTTCTGAATTTCCCATTTGTATATATAAAACACAGCCCGGATTTAATAAACTCTTTCCAGTTTCTTCAGCTTTGACATGATAACAAAAAAACATTTGTGGCTGCAGTTTTCTAATTTCATAATGTTGAAATTAATGTGACTAAACTCTCTAAAGGGAAATGTACCTGGGGATAACTTGATGACAATAGTCAGTGTTTTCCAGCTTCTGGTAGAAGTACTTCTTTAGTATTTCTACAGAGAGCTGTGGTACTAAAAGAAGTTTTTTAACAGGTCTGCTACAGTAGAAGTTAAAAACAGAGCCATGCCTAATATAAGCTTGCTGCAGGCAAACCATACTCTGCTTCAGAAATTCTTTGAAATTTAGGCTAAGCTCTGTTTGGACACAGGAAGTGGTCAGGGACAGACAAAAAAATCTCCTATTTTTAACTTCAGTGTGAAATATCTCAAATAACTAGAGAAAAGAAGTCTATGAAATGTTCAATAACAAGTACTTTTGGAACACCCTCTGTACTACATGGTTGCTTCTTTTGCCTTCTGTGCATAGGGGCTATTTTTTGGCTGAGAGGAAGAGAGAGAGTTTTTCTTAAAAGAGATGCAAATAGTTGAATCATATTCCCATCTAGGGGCATACTCTATGTTTTGGTTTAACGAAATTCAAATTTAGCATAACCCTTTCTTACTGCAGGTCACTGTAGTGGTCACTATCTGCTCTCACACATACTCAGAATACTCATTTCCTAGCAAAATGAGAACACACAGCTATAAGTTTGCCATAAAAACAAGAAAGACTACCATTCGAATGAAAAAATATAGCAACTGCCGATGATAAAGAATTCTCCAACTTGGGCTGCCCTCAGAAACTGTATCTAAATCTTGTTTAGATAGTATATATGGTCGTCTTTCACATCTGGGAATGAATACGGGACCAAGAGAACTTCACTGTGGCAGGATATGGGAAAATGCCTTCCTGGAAGAGAAGGATACAAACAGGCTGTGTTGGCTGGAAACCAGAAGAAGACAGGCCATAACAGCAGAAAAGTTCTAGAAATGTTTCACGTAGAAGCTGTGAGGGCAAAAATCTTATTTTCATGAATAGCTTGTTACATTTCTGAAGAGGGTTTATATGAGATGCCTCCCCAGAACAGCAGGAAACTGACTTCAGCAAACTAGAGACTTGTTCCAGCTCCTGTGGAGGGCAGGAAGCTCATGTAAATTATATCAAGTCAGCATTAGGAGAACAAGCATAATGAGGAAACTTGTCATCTCCAAGGGGATTAATCTGCCTGTCCTTTGATTTCCAAATGGGATCTGGGCTCTTTTTTTCCTCTTGGACCCGGGTCCTTCCTGTGTCTCTGGGGAGAGCCACACATCCCACGCAGGTTAACCCATGGTGAGGGGCAAACCACCATTTAACAAGTTACAAACACCTGTTGCGGCCCCCTGGAAGGAGGGTCCCTTCTCTTCAAACATGCACATCACTATCTGGGGCAAACCTGTTGCTTCCCCCGTGTCTTTATCCCTACTTCTGAGTGCCCTGACATGGCGCAAGATGCTCCAGGGTTTTGCTTTGAATTTTGCTTTGAGGTTTATGTAGATGACTTTCATCCATCACCTATCAGCAGTGGCCAATGACTAGCCGTGTGAGTAAGTAACCAGGAAGTAAACAGGGATGTGAATCTAATGAGCACTGTCCATGATAGCTGTCACTTCCAGTGAGAAGTAACTGCCTCGCATTTCCTCACATTTACCAAACTGCATTTGGGTAGGTACCGTGGCATATTTAATGTCTTTGAAAAAAACACCCTGTCTTACCTCATGGTAGCTTGTTCGTTTAGATGTACCCTATAGGAGACAATGATCTGAGGAAGATGATGTAATTGTTCATAGAGAACATTATGGACTTTGGCTCTATGCTTTCATTATCAATGAAGAAGAGGATTGCCTTTTCAGGGAAGTTACCATGGAATATTATGGTTTTATTATGCCTGACATTTTAATTTATAATTTGGTTGAATTTATTGATGACATTTGACATTGTATCCATGGGCACTTTAAATATCCTATGCACATCAGATCTTTACATTTGCATTATATAATGTTTATGCTAAAAAAATATTAATTATTTCTTACTACCAAGCTCATATTTACTGTCTGCTCATCTAATGATTATTTATTTTGTGACAGACTAATTTGAAAAAAAGATGAAGTATCTCCTGTACCTGTGTTTACTCCTTGCTGTTCTTTGTGCCACAACCCATTGCCACCATGAAGACATTTGCCATGAAGTCAGTCACACAAATCTGCAAGATGGAATAGAAAGTTTATTAACACATAACTGTGACAAGCAAGGCTCTAACTATGCTGATTTTGTATTTAGATTTTACAAGCAGGTTATATCAAAAGAAGCTGACAAAAATGTTTTCTTTTCTCCCATCAGCATCTCCACTGCCTTTGCCATGCTGGCTGTTGGTGCAAAGTCAACAACTCTGTCTCAGATATTTGCAGGGTTGGGCTTTGACAGTCTGACTGAGACTCGCATACATGATATACATGAAAATTTTCATAAAGTTTTAGCAGTACTGAACTGTACTGATGTTAACATCACATTAAACATAGGGAATGCTCTTTTCACAGCTGTTGGATATGAACCACAGGAGACATTTTTACAAAATATCAAACAATTCTATGATTCAGAATTTTTTTCTATCAATTTCCATAAACCAGAAGAAGCTAAACAGCAAATCAACAACTATGTAAAGGAGAAAACCAAGGGGAAAATTCCTGAATTAATTAGTCATCTTGATTTCAGTACAGTATTGGTTCTTGTTAACTACATTTATTTTAAAGGTAAGTTTTTTAACATATTATTCCAATAGTTTATTTAAACAAGAAACAAAATTTGTAGGGAACCCTTGATGACTTAATAGCAGAGAAACTATTTAGAAAAGAGCTAAACTGTGCAGTATCTTCAAAGTAAAGATTAGATCTGGCCACAAGCAAGATATCTGATTGCTGAAAAATAATGATTGCTTGGTTTTGGCCCAGTTTGCCAGAAAGCTGTGCACAGCGAAGTCCCACTCTACTGGACTGCCTCATAGCCAGGGACCCATTGCATGCAGTTACGCTGGTCTGAGGGCATAATGACTAAAGATGTTTCAAAGTTCTCTATGCTGACTGTATGTGCCAGCCAAACTTAGTGGACTGACATCCTTGCGCTTCAAAGGTGCCCAGATGTTGGTAGATCTGCTAGGTATAGTGAATGAAAACTCAGGACATCATAGAATTTTTGAGGCCCTGTGCTTCTGGAGCCCTGCTTGAATGTTAGGAACCTCTATTCTGCTGATGAATTCCTCACCAAGCTGAGTGCAGTCAGCTTGCATTGAGTACAGGCTAGCAGAAAGGCATAACAAGATCCTGTGACTGAATGTTTAAGTTGTTAAATTTAAAAGACATAAAAGGCACAAGTGATGGGAATATATGGCTACAATCAATGCAGGACTCTCTCAACTGGTCCTCATCAATCTTTGGTTGTTTTTCAGCAAGACAGGACTTACTTAGACTAACTATGCTGAACTTACTGCACAGCTAACATAATTATGTGTTATGCAGGAGATTGAGGTGATATAGTGATTATTTTCTCCCATAAAGGGCCCTGGAGCATCCTAACATTTAAGGTGGTCTGATTCGTATCAGACTTTTTTAATAGTTGTAACATATCTGAGTGCAACTTTTTCTCTTTTCCCCCATTAGCTGCTTGGGAAAAGCCTTTTGATCCTTTGCGTACGTATGAGGATGATTTTTTTGTGAACACAAATGCATCTGTTAGAGTCAACATGATGCAACATGACAGTAACTATGACAGTTACTACGACCAGGATCTCTCTTGTGAGGTGGTAGAGCTGCCTTACCAGGGCACTGCACGAGCATTGCTCATTCTGCCTGATGATGGAAAGATGAAGCAAGTGGAAGATGCTCTTTCCAAGGAAACTGTTTGTAAATGGGATACCAGGCTTGTGACCAGGTAACTGTACATAGATGGATTACTCTATTTGAAGACACATTATTATTTTGAAGACAAAGCAGGATTTTAAATGATTCCCAAGACAAGTCAGAGCAGAGCATAATTTACAAGCATCTGCAGGGTCTCTGACCTGACAGAAGGGGACACAGCCTTGTAACACTGCCTCAAGACTTGCTTGGCTACCTTTTGGCTACCATGCCTCTTCTTTCATGATCTAACGCAATTCATTTGCTTCGCTGTATCTTAGAATTTATCCTCATTTTCCCTTACTTTAGCCTTTCCATAGTTGGTCTGCTTACTCTCTGTAGCCCTCTAGCCACAAAACTCTGCTAGATATGCATGTATTGGCACAGGGATGTAACAGTGGCAATGAAGAGATTAGTTGGGTTTTCCCAAAATCAAAGAAACGATGTAGGTACAAGAATGGTATGAAATGAAAGTGAAATGGCATATCTCTCTGGATGCCAAAATTGCTCAGGGAATATGAGTCCTACCGTCAAACACATTAGCAATCAAAATAATGTATTCAAGTATCAGTGAATTGCATACTATCCAGCCTGCTGGCTGAAACAAAGCTGCAATGCCTCACTGCTCTTTCGTTTTCTTTGTTCAACAGGAGATTAAATCTGCAGTTACCAAAGATTTCTATTAGTGGGTCTTACGATGTTAAAAATCTGCTCAAGGAAATGGGCATCACTGAAGTATTCTCTAGTAATGCTGATCTGTCTGGAATTAGTGGCAGCCGTGATCTTCAGGTTTCACAAGTGAGTGAACAGACAGAGCTGCTGATGGAGCAGTGTTTGGTTCCTGAGATCAATTATATCTGGGGTTTTTAAAGACTTTCTTTCCCTCCTTGTCCTACTGAACTTCTAAGTAAAACTCACAATGCCTTGTAGGAGCTTAGCTAGTAATTGTGCTGTTCTACAGACTGGGTCTGCAGTCCCACATTTGTATTATTTTAATATTGCTATTAGAATTGTAAAATCATTGAATCGTAGAATGGTTTGGCTTGGAAGCGGACTTTAGAGGTCATCTAGCCCAAGCCCCCTGCAATGAGCAGGGACATCTTCAACTAGATCAGGCTGCTCAGAGCCCCATCCAACCTGACCTTGAATGTTTCCAGGGATGGGGCTTCTACTGTCTCTCAGGGCAACCTGTGCCAGTGTTTCATCAACCTCATTGTAAAGAATTTTATATCTAGTATGTATATCTATGTATATGTAGTATACATATGTATATGTATCTATGTATATCTAGTCTAAATCTATGGTCCCTTAGTTTAAAACCATTACTCCTTGTCCTGCCACAATGGGCCTTGCTAAAAACCCTGTCCCCATTTTTCCTTTAGCCCCCTTTAAGTACTGAATGGCTGCAACAAGGTCTCCCTGAAGCCTTGTCTTCTCCAGGCTGAACAGCCCCAGCTATCTCAGCCTTTCCTCATAGGAGAGGTGTTCCATCCCTCTGACCATTTTTGTGGCCTCCTCTGGACCTGCTGCAACAGGTCCATGTCCTTCTTGTGCTGAGCTTATTAAAATGCTGGAGATTAAGTACATGGAAAAGTTAGACAAGATTTTCAGTTACTTCTTAGCACTTGAGTATGATTGGCTGCATGTAATTGTTTCAAGTAAATTACAAATGAAGAATATAGTATGATATTTGCTTTGATTAGTACATATTTTTTTAATATTCCCAAAGTTTCCAGGAAACTTCCAGTTTGCAGTAGCAGAGTTTCACCATGTCAGTTTAAGCTGCAATTTAATGTTGCAAAGATGCCAGCTACTGCCCCTGTATTCACTTTTAAACATCAGTCTTCCAGTAACCTTGGAATAACAAGAGAAATTGTTGCTGATGGAAGTCCAAACTATTGAAGAAAATAAACCAACTAGTGCATGGATTGTTATTATCCCCCTCCACTCCGCACTGGGGACACTGCCTCTATAGTGTGTTCATTTTTATTTTTGGCCCTCTCCTTTCAGTTCCTGGCATGGAGAACATTCCTATTGCAGGCTGTTGGAGCTTTACCATACAAGAAATTTAGGTGCACTGGATTTTATCACTCCTGTCTTCTCCTAAACATTTCATAAGAAGAGCGTTTACCTTCTGCTTGCCACCTCTTGTATTAACCACAGCATTTGCTCCTTTTCCCTGCAGGCAATTCACAAAGCCTTGCTGGCAGTTGATGAGGTGGGAACTGAGGCTGCAGGAGCCACAGCCGTAATCCTTACCAGAGTTCTCCGTCCTTCTCTTACCATCAAATTCAACAGGCCCTTCCTTGTGGTGATTTCTGACAAAGCAACCAGCACCACAGTTTTCATGGGGAAAATTGTTGATCCTACTAAGAAGTAACTGCTGAGTTATTGGGCATGCTGCTATTTGGCATGAATTATAATGACTAGAGGGTTTTCAGGTGTGGGCTAATTAGTGCTACTAACAACTTTCTGATTGAGGGATATTCAGAAGTAAAAGAGGTATTTCTTTATCAAATTAATAAGCAAAAAAATGTAAAAAGCCCCAACAACTGACAGTTTTTAAATGCAACATTTCCCCCAGTTAAGTAATTCCAGTTATTAACACATTTTCCAGATTTTCCTTGGAAGACAGGTTTTTGTAAAGTCTGCTGTTATTTTTACAAGTGAATTCTCTCTCTGCTAAGCTGTTTTGTCCAGACTGCTTTCAGTTCTCTGTTACTCACCAAAAGCTTTATCCCAAGAGGTAAAAATTCCCTTGCAATTCTATCACATCTTCTCCAGGACTTGCTGATGATCAGTATGCACCTGAGCTACTCCCTACAAAGTCCCTTCTTCTTACATAGCTCTTTGCTGCCTAGGATGTTGTTGTTTACCCTCAACCGATCTGTTCTTTCTCACATGTTCTGACTCTTTGCCTAGGATGCCTTAAAAAAAAGATTGACAAAAAAGAGAAAATCCCTGACACAATAGACCTGTTCTGCTGTAGCGCTCACTGTAAAGGTCTTTCTGCAGTCCACAGGGTCAGCATAATCTTTGAGAGACAGTGACATTACACATAAACTGTCAAGGAATTGTCCTGAGACAATGTCATCCATGAATTGTTGCTGTGGCTGATCTATAAAATAAACAATGTAATTTAAATCCATCACTTAAAGACTGGCTCCAGTCTCTTGCTATCATTCTAAATCAGAGAGATATGGATTTGATGAGTGGACTGTTTAGTGGATGAGGAATTGGTTGGATGGTTGCATCCAGAGGGTAGTGGTCAATGGCTCAATGTCCAGATGGAGATCAGTGACAAGTGGTGTCCCTCAGGGGTCTGTATTGGGACTGGTACTGTTTAACTTCTTCCTCAATGACATAGACATTGGCATTGAGTGCACCCTCAGCACGTTTGCAGATGACACCAAGCGGAGTCATGTGGTTGACGTGTTTGAGGGACAGGATGCCATCCAGAGGGACCTGGACAAGCTCAAGAAGTGGGCCCATGCGAACCTTGTGAAATTCAACAAGGCCATGTGCAAGGTTCTGCACCTGGGTCGGGGAAACCCCTGATATCAATACAGGCTGGGGGATGAAGGGATTGAGAGCAGCCCTGCTGAGAAAGACTTGGGGGTACTGGCAGATGAGAAGCTGGACACGAGCCGAAAATGTGTGCTGGCAGCCCAGAAAGTCAACCATATCCTGGGATGCATCAAAAGCAGCGTGTCCAGCAGGTCAAGGGAGGGGATTCTGCCCCTCTGCTCTGGTAAGGCCCCACCTGGAGTCCTGCATCCAGCTCTGGAGCCCCCAGCACAGAAAAGACATAGACCTGTTGGAGTGGGTCCAGAGGAGGCCACTAAAATGGTCAGAGGGGTGGAACACCTCTCCTATGAGGAAAGGCTGAGAGAGCTGGGGCTGTTCAGCCTGGAGAAGACAAGGCTCTGGGGAGACCTTCTTGTGGCCTTTCAGTACTTAAAGGGGGCTAAAGAAAAGATGAGGAAAATCTTTTTTAGCAGAGCCTGTTTTGATAGGACAAATGGTAATGGTTTGATACTAAAAGAGGGTAGATTTAGACTAGATGTAAGGAAGAAATTCTTTACAATGAGGATGGTGAAACACTGGCACAGGTTGCCTCAAGAGGTGGTAGATGCCCCATCCCTGGAAACATTCAAGATCAGGTTGGACAGGGCTCTGAGCAACTGGATCTAGCTGAAGATGTCCCTGCTCATTGCAGGGGGCTTGGGCTAGATGACCTCTAAAGTCCCCTTCCAAGCCAAATCATTCTATGATTCTATGTTTCTATAAATCTTTTAAAAACAGAAAAATTTTCAATCTCTCTTATTAACTTAGCAGGGTGTCTGTAAAATATGTTTTAAAGGCTGTTAAATGAGTCCAACCTTTCTCATATGGAGATGGTGATTCTTTGCATTCTCTCCTCAACCTATTTTCAAGAAACAAATAAACACTTTCTTGCTGTTGGTGGTCTGCAGACCACCCACACTTGCTGCAGTGGATCACTGGGGTGCAGTGCTCAGCCTTGCTGAACTCTATAGCATACTCTTTAGTTGTGCAGCTGCTGCCTCAAGGAGAGGTCGACTTCTGCTTTGACAGCTGCTCCCCCACTACACTACTTCAACTCATGCCCTTGCATATCTGAACATACATTGCTCATTTCTACAGTGGTCCTGGCAAAGTGCTGTGAGCACTGCAAGCCCCAAATCAACAAACGAGCTCTCCACCCCTGACATCTCTCTGGCCTTCTGACCAAACTTGGTCCATCCTGCAGAAAGGTGCTTTATTGAGACGCATCAATGCTTGTAGCATGGGTTTGGTGTGTGTGGGGAAGTGCTTCTGACTCATGGGGACTTGGAGACTGCTGTCTTTTATGAGTTCCTTTGCTCCAAGCAGCAAGAACTCAGTGGAAGCCCTGAGCTATTGCTTCTGCTGGGGCAAGATACCATCGCTCAGCAGACTAGGAGATACCATGTCTCTGTGTGAAGCAGCGGCTTTTACTGAGTTGAGAACAATGATATCTTGCTGTGGTGTGAGGCAGCCTGCTCTGTGGTGGCTGTACAAACTCCACAAGAGCTGGGAGCAGCTCCAGTGAGATCCCACCCTGATAAGTCGGTGCACTGGTACTGATTAGAAGGTAGGGTGGTGAGATTTTTATCAGAGTGGGGTGGTAGAAAAACAGGTTCTTGGCCTATTGCTAAAGGGAAAGAGGTTAGGAAGAATCTCACGGTTACTAGGACAGAGCAGAAGCTTTGGGAAATAATGCATGGAGAAACTTCCTGCCCCATCTTTGCTTTTGAGAGCGGAGGCAAGGAACTTCAGGAAAGCTGCACTGGGAGTTTTCACACTGGAGTGTGAGGAGTGACTGCTCCTGGCACAAGCATCAAACAGGGCACCTTTGAATGATGGATGGGTTTGGGAGGTATCTATCACCACAGTTTTCCTCCAGTTGAGGAGGTTTACACTCCAGACCAGAAGGTTGGCCTGAGCTGTGGTAGGGACCTGGAGTGGGAAGAAGAATCATCCCAAATCTCTCTGGAAGTGGACGATGTGGGGAGGCCAGGAAAAAAATTAGTCTTGTGCCATACATACGCAGAAAGCACAAAAATGCCTATGGCTCACAGTATGGAGATCTGTAGAGCCTGAGGACTGAACATACCTGGCTGATGCTAGTCTCAGCGTAGTCCTGGCAATGTTCTTTAGGAACTGGACAATTCTGCAAAGATTTTGTGAATAGAGAGGGAATTTTGTCTTAATTCCAAGAAAATTTAATTGCATTGGTCTGCCTTGCATTATTTGTCCTTGTTGTTTTTGTCTGTCTGAATGTGTGATAGGGAATGTTCCTACTCACGCTACCTAGTTTTATTAATAGTACAGAATGAAAGGAAGGATTCTGATAGACATAAGATGAAATCTTCATTTAGCGGCTGTGTATTCATTCTATCTGTGGTAAACACATGTATTTTATGGTGTCTTTCACTCATCTTTAAGTGATTTTGTTAACACACTTCAATCTTCTGCTGCAGCAAAGCCAGACCTGATTAGAACAGCTTAATCCCATACATGCATTTTCTTAGCCTATGGGACACCTGGAACCAAACCAAGTCCTGAAAGAGAACTAGAGCTTCTTTATAACCTAGTATAGTGTTGCCCACCTGACCTCCTGCAGTGTCAGCAAAAGGGGACAATACAGCTCACAGTGGAGTATGTGACCCCCTATCATAAACATCCAAGATAAATGAGATGTTATGGGTCTGTTAGGCCTAACCTCACATGCTTACAGGAAGCTGAGGAAAAGGACTTACCTAAGGAGAGCATATCTCTGCTGAGAACCCTTGTGAGGGAAGATGGACCCACTGGTCTGGGTCCCTGCAAGGCAGCCTAGCTGTGTCCAAGCAGACCTGAGTGCCAGAGCTCTCCTGGCAGCTTCTGAGCCATGTGGAAGACAGTAAGTTTGTTCTATCTGGCCTTGTTTATGGTCCACTGGGGCTCTGTTTGCTGATGGGATTGCTTGTGTCAGTAAAGCTCTGTTTGCTTTGCCCTGTAGAAGAGTCCATCTAGTATGTTGTCACGAACCAGGAAGCGGTGGGATTTCAGGACTAATGTGGTACATATCCAATGCATTTTACCTTTCGTCAGTAAGGAAAGGAGCTGACTCAGTGCCAAAAGGCACAAAGCAGTCAGGTAATCACAGAAACACCAGTTAGTCACATAAGCCTTGCTATTCCTATGCTACCAATATTTTGGACTTTCTCATTCCCAGCTACGCGATCTGAGCCTCAACCCTGGTATCTGGAGGACTTGCCCTTGAATGGGCACACCAGCCCTCCGCCCACAGCTATGTCACCTGTTCAGCTCTTGATCAACACTTCTGCTTCAAGGAAATGAGAATTCACCCAGATGTAAGCCAACTCTATTCTAATTGCGTCACTAGATTCAGTACAACAAAAGCAGCAGGTTTTTTCCTTGTACTCACATTTATTTCCAGCAGACCATCACTAATCTCCTAAAAACCAGATGGTTATGATAGTTCCTGCTCAGGGTGGTTTTTGACCGTGGATTCTGAGAACAAGGAGTACCTGTATGGCAGCTACAGGGCAGTCTCAGTGTCTCACAACCCAGCTCATCTTTGACATGAATCTAGGTACCCTTTGGTGGTATAAAAACCTGATAGCAGTGTTGCTCCCTAATCTAGCATTCGAGTCTTGTCTCCAAAGCACAGACACGCTAGGGTTTCCCAGCAGGAAAAAAGTGCAAGAGAATCATGAACATTATTAAATGCAATTATTTCACTGAGAAGTCTAAATATTCACTGCAGTGGGAGCTAGAATGAGTGCAAACTCTCAAGAGGGAAAGGAGCATGAAGACCACCATGGGCTATGTACTGCCGAGTCATGTGACTCATCCTCTAAATATTACCCACCCATCCAACATTTCCTGTTGGGGCTGCTTTCATTAGATTTAAACTGAGCACATGTATGGTAACATTCATTCCCTGCAAACTGTTAGCCAGCAAAGACTGATCTGGAAATATCCTTTATTAGGTTCCCAGTCCCAGGTATAACCGAGAATCAATTTTTAAATAACTTGGTAATTGTACTTTTCTCAGCCTAACAGTTTCAAAGAAAACAATATAATTAATTTGTTTCATGTAGATGTCCTTGAGCATGATTAATACCCTGGTTACTCAAACTCAGCTCAGCATTGATGTTGCTGCAAATGGCTTTGCTGGCTTCTTGCAACAGAGAATTTCCATGATGAAAGTAGATTTTTGGTTCAATCCTACCCCTGGAGATGGATTTATTAGAAGTGAATTAGCCTGATTTATACAAATGAGCCTTTATTTCTCTTAATTTTGATTGCATTCAGTTTCTTTTCCGTAGCCATCTGGAAACAAAATACTGAAGAGTTATTACTTTACTAAACAAGAATGTATCCTTTGTGGTTGGAAAACTTCTGTTAACAGCAATGTGATGCTCCTATGGAAGGTCTGAAGAAGGCATTGCCTGATTTGTGCACATATCTTATTAAGGAAAAGTTAATTTGTTTTTCTTAATAATAATTGTTTACTATGTGTCACGTAGGAAGCACAGACCCCATGGAAGATGCTCTGTTGAAGGAAAATGTTTGAAAGGAAAAAACAACATAGGATAAGGTAATTCACTAAGTGTTGTAGTCGTCATAAGAACTTTGGTTGCAGCCAGGAAAGAAACACAGAGCAAGAGAAAACATCTGTGCACAGAGCAGATGAAAGATGAAATGAAAAAGAGGTCTCAAAATGCAAATGAATGCAAAAGAGAGCATATGCCTAGACCTCACTTAAATTTGCTGTTCACACACATGTGGATTCTTTAGCCGTCAAAAAAGTCATACCATACCTTGCATATTCAAGGGACAGATACTGGAACGTACAACTTGAATTTATTTTCTATTCCTATATCTGGTATCTTTCAAGTCTGAGCTCTGTCCCTCTGATAAATCTTTGATGAAATTTTATGACATCTTGGGCCCCAGCTGCTCCAGCCCGAGATTACTACCTCATGCCCATGCCTGTCAATTGTGCTATGTGTCACAGTCTTGACGTAGTCACACTTGTGTCAAGGGTGACTGAGAAGAGACATCAAATAGAGGCAAATACGCTCCAGCCCTTCCAGCCGCTTCTAGGTTGACAGGGTGAGAAAGGTGGTGCAGCAGTCATGAAAGAAAGTCTGTGTAGTTACAGCATGAATACCGAAGTGTCTCGCAGAGGTGTGCTAGTGTCAGCCATTGATGCAAATGGGATTAGGCTGACCTGCCAGAATGCAAGCTGCAGAGGCTAAGGGCAACCACATTGTCTCTTCTTTTGCCTCTGTTGAAACTGGGAAGAGAATCGTTGCATTAAACCATCTCAGTGACCTGTCAGAACCCTCAACAGCTCAAAAGCTTACAGCATCAAAGACTTGTTTAACAAAAGGGATATGAGCAATGGAATAATATCATAAACTTCATTTTATTGGATATATTAATTCAGCTAGCTGATCTGCCTTCTGCTTCTTCACTATCGCCAACAATATTAACCTATTATATAATAACAAATGATAACACTTTGCAAAGTTTAGCCCTAACACTTTCCATCTGGCTTTGGGAGCAAAAAACTTCAAGTGTAATTCCAAAATATCTGCATAAGGGATTTTCTTAGTGCTTGTTTAAGGTTATGCCTGCAACAGAAAGGTAAATACTGTAAGGCATCCATTCAAATTTAAATAGTAATGCTGAGAAGTTTCTCTGTGTAGGCAAGTTCACTCTGCAATAAGAACTATAATTCTGTGATGAACTTGTCACTCTATAAGTTGTTTGCGTAAGAAGGGTTCCTTCACACCGAGAGAAGAAGGTCTGTAGGGCAAATTCTGCTGCTAAAATGTAATCATTTCAGTATACTAGTTACGAGCAGTAAGATCCTTGCAAGAAGCCATGCTTTCAGTGTGATTCTGCTCAACTGCTTTCTGCAGGTAGAACTTTTAAGTATGGAGCCTCAAATTCTGAGGATTGCAGGAAAAGGAGCTCTGTGCCACCATCTTCTGGTAAAAACAAGGAATGAACATGACAAGTTCTGTCTCATTTGAAGCCAGAAAGAACTGTAGTTTTCTGGTTTCCCGTTGCTGTGTCAGTGGGTATTTTGATTTTCATGTTAAGTTTTAGCTGCTGGATCAGTGCAATGCTGTACTTGAACTGACTGCTGTCACTCAGGAGTAAGGGTTTGGTGTTATGGTAGGTAGTTCATATACAGATCAGCTCAATAGTGGGGGAGGAGGCAAATTAAATATTAGAAATTATTGGGAAAGAAAAAAGAGCAGATAAGATATGAACGTCGTGCCACTGTTTAAATCTCTGGATCATCCACATGTGGATTAGAGCATGTAATTCTGATCCTGTAATAACAGACAGGATAAATGAGAACTTGAAAACCTTTCGAAAAGGGTGGTAAGGTTAATCAAAGGTCTGGAACAGCTCCTGTTTGAGGTGACAGATCTTCAGCTGGGAAAAGAGACAACTTGGCACAAAGCAGGCAAAATTTCTTTCTGGCACAGATTGGATGAGTGGAGACAATGTTTGCCATTACCACATCTAATGACAGAGCTACAGATCATAATATGAAGCATGTAGGAGAGAGGTTTAAAGCTAATAAAAAAAGGTGGTTCTGTGAACAGCAGAGAGTGCATGCGGAGTGACACATTGCAGGGTGATCCTGCAACCCCAAAGGTGTACCAGCCCAGTATTTGTTCCTTGTGTTCTCGACACAGACAAATTCCAGATGATCAATAAGGCGTTTTTTTAAAGGCATGTCTTCGTTCACAAACCAGTCTATAATCCATAAACTTTCTGGGTAAATATTTAATATTTTGTTTTTCTATTCTATTATATGTTTCACAAGAGTAACCACTGCTAAGGAATCCTTCTTTCTGGAGCCTGGATCACTGGTGAGAGAGGAAGGGCAGGACCTGGGTGCAAAGGCAGGGCATCTGGTTGGGGGCAGACAGGCAGTGGGGAAGGGTCTGGGAATGGGAACTTACAGGCGAGAGTAAGGGGATCCTCCACCCTATGTGCATCTCTCAGTGGAGTGGAGATGCTTTTTTTGACACAGGGAAGAAGGGATGGAGTTTTGTGTTTAAAAAGCTGTGAAGATAGAGGAGGGTGAAGGAACTTGTACTTCTTCCTCATGCACCTCCTCCTGGTGTTCCCCTACATGACAGACCTGGGCTGAGAGCACTTTCTGGTTGACAGTGTTCAGTCCCGGCCTAAGGAGACTGACTAAAAGTTCTTGAGCTCTCAACCCTCTCTGCCAACCTCAGGCTTTTCATATTGAGGGAAGATGTGGGCTAATACAGGAGGAAAGTTTGGAAAAGACCTGTGTTTGCCCAGGTGCAATGGACAGACTGTCTGTTACAGGCTGCAGAAAGTAATGTGTTGCATCCTTCTCCCATTACATCTGCACTAGTCCGAGATAAATCTAACTTTTCAGTAGGTGCCTTCTATCTTAGAAACATATTTCTGCTTGGGAAAAGTGAATGCTTAGTGCAATCTACCCATAACTGTAGTTTTGTACTGAGTGTAAAGCAGTGGAAACTTAGGTCAGCTGCATTTCTTTGGTAAGCAAACCACTTTCAGTCCAAAGCATACAATGAACAAAATTTCAAGGCTGCGTAATTTCATAATTCTCCTGGTCTGTAATTCACTGTCCACCCTTGAAGAAACCTTTCCAAACTGCTTCTGCAGGAGTCTAGTTTAAGGCTCAAAGTCTCTGACTTAGAGAATAGTTTAAGTTTGAAGGACTGATGGGCTGCTCTGCTCCAGCCTGATTACATACGGAGGTATAGCCTGTCTGCTTTATGAAGGTGGATTCTAGATCATGATTCTTCCCAGTCAGCATTGCTTCAACTAAGCAAATGCCTTTTATATCCCATGCTTTTACATGGGCTTGCTGGATTTGCTAACTGGATATTCACTCCAACCAATTTTGTCACAGTTCTTCTATAGGTTTTAGCAGGGAACTAGAGTAAAGCTGAGACTCAGGAATGTTAGGCTTTTAGAAACTGATTTTTAAATTGTCTGCTTCCAATGATACCTATTAACAAAAGACATGGGATCTCAAATGAAATATATAGTGACCTGGAACATGCAGTCTTGTTATCAAATGTTATAAAACAGTTTTACTCTTTACCAAACCTGTTCTTCATCCATCTTGTACTGATAAATCACTTGAGCCAGTGCTAAACTGTCTACAAGCAGTTCCTGGAGAGGACATATGAGAAAAGCTAATGATGATTAAAATGGAGAGGCATCATTATTGAAAGGTAATACATAATATATTGACTTTTTTTCATAAGCAAATGTAAGGATAATGAAAATATTCATGATAGCTAGTGAGAAATGGAGTCACACAAACTGTGAAAACTGAGAAAGTGTGACTCATATAACCTCAAACACAAAGAAAATAAAAGAACCGGCTTGGTTTCCAAAGGAAATAGCATAAAATTTCTGTGTTTGTAACCACTTGCCCTCTCTTTGCGACCCTCCATAACATTGCAAATTTCAGTCAGGCTTAACACAGAGGTAGGAGATTGAAAAATCGTTATGCTACTCCGTGAAAATCGGTGAAATCCAGGTTTGTGCCTGCTGTGAGGAAGGCAGGCAGAACTCAGCTGCTTTGAATTCTGCTGGCAGCAGCAGGTGATGAGTGTGTGGCAGGGAGCCTCAGCCCCAGCCCTAGCCCTAGCCTTAGCCCCAGCCCCAGCCCCAGCCCTGCTGTCCTGCCTGATAGGAGTCATCCTGGGGGCCGTGGAGTAAAGCTACGGTTATTGTAGTGAGGAAAGATATAAATCCTTAGGGGACTAGGCTTTATTAACTCCACTGATTACGGAACAGTTTGTTAAATATTATTCTTTGTCTTGTCTCTATCAGAGTGTAGTGAGGGCCACTGTGTTTCCTCTGAGTCAGTTTTAGGTTTCTTGGGCTTTTTTTTCTTGAGTGCAGTTTGACAAAAAAAAGAGTTCGTGAGTGTTTGTACCATGAAAACTTCATGTGTGATGTGCGTCTGTACTATGCATTGACATTGTGCTCTTCATCTGCATTAGAACAGAACAGAGGGATAGACTCGGATTTTTAATGTCTCATTAATTTCTTCAGGCCAGTTTATTAGCTGGACACTGCTGAAGTCAATGATAATATTTTGATAAATTATAATAGTCAATGATAAATGTTTGCCTACAGAGGAGTTGGATACTAAATCATCATAATACTTCAAGATCAGGTGAAGACAGTGTCGACCTCACCGCGCTTACTGGAAGGAGTCTACATCTCACTAAAAAAAAAATAATAAGTTACTGATAGCTAAAGGCATATTCTGTATTGATGAAACAGTTAATGTCTCTTAGCCTGGATGTTTAAAGCCTAATCAACTTATTTCATTGCCTCACTTTTAACATTTTTTTTTCCCTTTCATTTGCACTTAACATTGTTTTTCATGTTTTTCAACAAAATCTTGGTAAATAAACTTAAAATATTTTTACATCACTTCCTATCAGGATGGAAAAACATCTGATTTTTACTAGCTTTTAGGAAAAATTTGTTTAAAAGATTGTGGGAATTTCTGCATATAAGATCTGGTAAATGTGCAAATCTTCAAAGCACTTGAAAGTGTTTGAAATTATTGTTGTGTTGACAAAACATCACAATTAGTTTGAGATAGCATTTCTTTTTTTTTTCAATTCATATCATAGCATGTTTGTTATTGCCACAGGTTCTGATTTAGCAAAGATAATGATGATCTTTAGCAGAACTACTCACACGCTACTCATATGACTAGAATGAATAACACTTGCACATCTTGTGCAATCAGGTATCACTTTCAGAAACAATTCCTAGGGCCTTGGTTTCTTCCTCTACTTGAATAGCTCTTGGAGAGGAACCGAAGTTTCCTATCTCCCAGGCTTATGCCTGCATTATCAGGTTAACACATCATACTAGCTGATCTTTCTCCAGTACTACAAACACCTATAGGTGTGTGTGTATTTACATACATAAATATTACGTGTCTTTCACAGGTAGACAAAAACACACGCAATTATCCACATGCAATTATCTACACATCTCACATAAGTAGCTTTTGTATTTTATATGATTTTTAAACCTCAGAAGGAAGGAGGGCATTGTTCTTCCCTTCACTTTCTCATCAGCCTCTTGCAGCCTGAAGATGAGCTATTAGCCTGCCAGGAGGATGATTTGGGTCTGATTCTCTCAGGTTGAACAGTTTGTAAGACTTCAGGGTATTGTATGCTGATCAAGCGATCAAGTGCTCCAGTCACTAGGTTAGTAAACAAAAGATTAGTACTGCTGAGTTCAAAAAGAAAACGGTGTGCTCTGCTCTGTTTTGCTGTTTGACCACATAGCCATACGAGACAGCCACGGAACAAAAGCCTTGGTTTGAAATTGAGGGTACAGTTTGCTTTACCATGTTTCCTGCAGACTCCTAAATGCAGCTCCTCACCAGTGTGCTCCCACCCGAGGTGCTGAACACCCCATATGGGGCATTTTGACATGTGACATAGCTTGGGGCTCCTGCTCAGGAGCCAGACCCTTGGGAGCTTGCAGAGCAGGATGTGTGTGTTGACCAGGCCACTGCTCTTCGCTGGACAGTATAGCAGTTCTCCCTCCTGGCACAGGCTCTCAACTATACCAATCCTCTTTCCTGAGAAGACAGTGAAATTCTTCACCATTATAGTCCAAAAAAAAAAAAGGTATCTGTCTTCATCATTTACACTGCGTTCCTCTTGAAGTTTTTATTTGATAACACCCAGTAGATGTCATTCTGCTAAATATGGCTCAGCAGTAAGTAATGAAGCGAACACACGAGCAGGCCACATCCACACAAGGAAATCCTTTTGCATTAACAATAGATCTTGTTTTCACTTTTCCTTAACTTTTATATTGAAAATTCAGTTATCAATATTTGTACATGAAGAATTAATTTCTTCAAGGCAGATGTAGCAAACCCTGCATGAAGGAATAAGCACATCTGGATTCCCTGATGGAGAAATGTGCACTAAAATGGAGGCTAGAGTTAATGGAAAATGAGAAGCATCTTCTAAGTTGGTCCTTCAAAACATATTCTTAATAGGACCAATTAGTGCCATTCTAGGAAACTGTGTATGAGTTGTAAATATTGAAAACTCAAAGTTTAACTGCTGAGAAAGTACACTCTGTTTTTCCATCACATTGAAATTTTTGATGAGCAGGGAATTTTTTTTCCTCTCTCCCTCTAATATCTTGGCAAGGTAGAAAAATACATAACAAAAGGAAATAAAATGTAAAGCTATAAAGACAAGCAGCCCCAGAAAACAGAAAGGAATATGTGTTGGTTTTCTTAGAGGCTAACGAAGGCATTATTTGCATTATCTTTTATATACATAGTTTTTTGGCATAGTGGAATCTGGAAAAGGAAGTCCTCTGGATGGATTAGCTACTTGCTGGACAACGTGGTATCACTGAATTGCTAACCCTTAATGTAGTCAAGCTGTAAATCACAGTCTCATGATGCCATCTAAGCTATAGACCACAATAAATGTGCTTTTGCACATTTGCATGTTGCAAGCAACGTAAACATACTCTGCTTTATGTGAGTTTATATAGCATCAGAAGGTAGCTTGAAACAGACACAGCTTCCAGAATCTCTGAGGCTGATAAATATACCTTTGGTTAGAAAGTGAAGAAAACAAGCAATAAGGAGCAAACTAGAAAGAACTTTGACTCTATGTTTTTCTTTAAAGGTAGAATATACCACAGCATTTCCTTGCAAGTGTTAGGTTCTGGTAGCAGATTGAGACTGAGGGAACGAAACTGTCTGTTATATCCCACAGAAGGACATTAGCAGAGTGTTGGGATTGTAAGGCCAAATATTCCGTCTTTAGGAAATACCAGAATTAATACTGTCCAGCCTTGATGTAATAAAAATAGCTGTAATAATGGGAATAGGAATGACATGTTTTGACAGCTATTTAACGACACAGCTGTAGAGACACTTAGAAGTCCTGGTGTCTCGTCTCACTTCTGGGACTGGATGTATTCTAGATGGCTCCCTTGCACTAACACCTACCTTCTCTTTCCTCCTCATCACCTTCTACAGGCATTTGCCTGCCAGCTGTCATCCCCACTTTTCCTTCCTCCGCTCTGTAATACGGATGCTTAATCCACAGAGCTGGAACCATTTCTTCGCTGCAGCTTTGGTTATGGCAGGGGAGCATTTGCAGCAGGCCCTGCATCCTCCCTCTCAGCTCTGGTGCCTGGCCAAGGTGTTTCCCCTGATGGAAAACTGGGTATGGATAAGCATCATCATCTGCATAGCAGAGTTTAAAGATCCTCCTTAAATTGCATACCTGACATTCTCACGCACGGTCTTATTGGGAACAGATTTGTTTTGGTGCTCCAAGGATAAATGCAATGGTGGGAGGAATGAATCCAAGGGAACACATGCTGGCTTTTGTTTCTTGATTGCCTTTCAGAGTTCGCTTACAGGTCCTGAACTTGGGCTACAGGCTGAAAAGCTCAACATTATTGCAGTGCCAGTATGCGCTAAGAATATCTGTATTGCTATCTACGTCCTTGCGCGCATCTCCACTTAAGAAGGAGTCATCCTTCAGGCCATCCCTCCATGTATCTCCTTTCTGCCTCACTGCTAATAGACAAACTGATCTGCATTGATGAAGATTTAAGAATATTGGTATGAGTTCTCAGAGCTTGCTAGACTGGAAATACTCAAGTTCCTGTTTTCCATCTTGTAAATTATGTTCACTACTTTATAAGCTGTAATAGGCTAGTGACCACATGGATTGCTGGCTATTTTTTTGACAGCTCACTATCCACTTGTAGTTACTGGGCAATGGGTCAGTGATTTATGGGTTATGGATACTACGCTCACTTCAAAACTGTTCTACACAATGGAGAGGAATTCCACAGGCACAGCCATCTCTGTTAGAAAAACATTCTCCTGCCTTAGTTGGTCCTCGAGTGATCTGTCCATATATCATGAATACCCTGGATATCAGCCAGTGTTGCCAGCATGTCTTCTTTAGTGCTGGCTGAAAGGTGAACTGGCAGCCTGTTCTGTGTGCTGCAGGGTCCATTTCAGTTGCATATGACAACAGAAGACTAGCTTCAGGAAACAAGATATTCACTGGCCACATGTCTCTGCAGTCAGTCTCTGGAACGGTCCTTTGTAAGTGTTGTTTCTTAGTGGTGGTGAGTTTGTTGTGTTTCCTAAAAAGTCAGGGGAAAAACTCTTCATCAACCCCCCAAATACCGAGCCAAAGACAATGACCAACAGCTGCATTGACTGGAAATATGTCAGTAGGCTAGCAATGTCACATGTTACACACTGAAGAAACCTTGAGAGTGTCCACCAGTCCCATACAGTCTGCTCCCCTTAAGAAAAGCCCTGAAAACATTAAACGTGGTGTCAAAGGTTATGACTGAGGTATACAATAAGGCAGAAGGGCTTTCTAAATCCAAACCCTGGTTTGAAATCCTGACAGATAGCTAATGACTCTGGCAGTGTCCCTGCCCCATTTATCAGTCCCCTGGGACCAAGCTAAGAGGGAGGGTCTGGCAGGGAGGCTGTGCTCCCTGGGGAGCTGTGCTGGAAGCTTCAACCCCTGCGGCCAGACCCAGGCAAGCAGTGGCCTGCACGTGAAATTACAGCATTTGGCTCCAGCCACAGCAGGTATGGCTCTTCTGCAGATACCCACAGCAGCAGGCTCCTCGTGTCAATCCACAAGCATGGAAGCAGCAAAAGATATAGTCCCTTTTGTCTGCAGCCCCACCACCCAGCACTATCAGCTTGTGTTTGAGTTGAACAAACTGTCCAGAATATCTAGTGTCACTGCTGCTTGCTGTGCATCCTTGCTGGCAATTTTTATTTGCACTAATTAATGATTAACGGGGGTGCTCTTCTTAATCCTGTTCAATGGTACCAAAGAGAAGAAGGAGCCGACAAGACCAGATGGACACAGCAGGATCCTTTTTGTAGCACTGTAAGTACTCTTTTAATCTTCCCTTGGATCATCTGGACTTTCCATATTGGGGGATTATGTGGTTTTCTGGGTAGGGCACCTTTTATGTGTAAACAAAGGGGAATACCTGGTACCTGCAAAAAATCAAAACATGCCAAAAGCCAGCAAGAACTGGCTGCTAGTGAAGAAGATACTTAATGAAATAAAAAATTGTTTTGGAAACAATAGAGAACCCTATGGAGACTTTGCTTGTGACCCGATATTTTATCTGTGAAGAAACTGTGAAAGCATTTTGTAATTTTAGTCCTAGACAGTAGGATCTCTGTTTATATCACATTTTTGTTTAACACGGATTTAATTCTCTAACTATCTGATAAATTAAGGAAGACTAACAGGGCTGCAGTAGTCATCCTGCAGTACAGAGTTCAAAAACCACTGCCACTTGTTACTCTGCGGAAAAAGTCATAAGCTTCCAGTCATGTGCAAATTTTTAAAAATTCAATTTTACTCTTTTTTACAAGTTAGTATGGTCAAAATTACCTCTTTTGAGAGAGTATTTGGTTATAGAAATAGGTTATCAGGAGACATATTCTTTCTGGGGATCACCGGCATGCATCACGAATGTGAAATATAACAGTGAGGGATTTTGGAGAACAGGTGTGTTCTGAGACCCTCATTTTACTTGACTGGAGAACACAGCACGAAGACATTAATTTCCATGTCATGTTTTGTATGCTTATCTCTTTTCCAGAAAGAGTTAACAAGAAAATGAAGCCCACCTTCTCCTTGTGTTTATTGCTGTCTGGTTTGCATACTGTTGCCCAGTGTCATCAGCATCCTCGTTACCACAATAAGCAGGAAGAACCTAAAGGAACATATTACCCAGGACGCAGTTCCAACAGGGAAGGAGTTTATCCAGTTAAGAACAAAACTTTTTTCAAACTAGTGCCCAGCAATGCTGACTTTGCGTTTTCATTTTACAAACTGGTCGCATCCGAAGCAACTGATCAAAATATTTTCTTTTCACCCATAAGCATCTCTGCTTCCTTTGCAATGCTGGCACTCGCTGCCAAGTCGGCGACGCTAATGCAAATTCTGGAAGGGCTTGCCTTTAACCTGAAAAAGTTTCAGGAGCAGGAAATACATGAAGGATTTTGTCAACTCCTCCACATGCTGAACCGTTCAGACAGTGAGCTCCAGCTGAGTCTGGGCAATGCCCTTTTTATAGAAGAGACACTAAAACCACTACAGAAGTTCTTGGATGATGTCAAAAGCTTTTATGAATCCGAAGTGTTTTCTACTGATTTTAACAACTCTTCTGGTGCTGAGAATCAGATCAACAGTTATATTGAGGAAAAGACAAATGGGAAAATTGTTAAACTGGTGGAAAACCTTGATCCTCTCACTGCAATGGTTCTTGTTAACTATGTCTTCTTTAAAGGTAAGAACTATCAAAGGGTGCAAAGGTTGTAACTCAGATGCTTACTGCTTAGTACAGGCAATGAAAACAGAAGAGAAAAAAACTGTAGTTTAAATATTTTAAATGGAGGAAACCATGTTCATTATCTTGAAAATATTCCTATAAAATCACCTGTATTTGTTGTCAGTATAAATGTTTGTGTCCTCACCTTGTTGAGTGAAAGACTGGATTTTTTTAACAAATATCTTTGCTGAGTTTGGTAAATTTTTTGATGTGATGACAGACTCACGCTCTAGTAAAAGATTGTATTTTCAGTATTATCTGTCTTTACTTGTCTTCAAGCACTTGAAAATAAAAAAAGAGCTACTATGCTCTAACACCCGAGTGTGCAGTAACTTTAAAAACATATTTGTTCTAATCAAAGGAAGGCTGTGAGACTAGAGCCTGTTCTATTCACTGTGACCATTCCTGTTTGTATGCCACTGTTTTATTTTTTTTGTTTTTCTTTTTCTTTTTTTTGTCATAAGCCCATTGGGAGAAACCCTTCAGTACTTCATATACAAAACAGGAGGATTTTTTTGTGGATCAGAAAACGTCTGTAAAAGTTGACATGATGTATCGAAAGGGTTACTACAGAAATTACTTTGATGAAGAGCTGTCCTGTTGGCTGGTTCAGATACCTTACAATGGAAACGCTGCAGCATTATTTGTGTTGCCTGACAAAGGAAAGATGAAGCAGGTGGAAGATGCTCTCTTGAAAAGGACTGTATCTAAATGGGAAAAGTTCCTCCAAGACAAGTAAGTGTTTTTGTGAAGGTGAGAGGTGACCATGCTGTAGACTAGTAGTGTTTATCTCACCAAGACAAAATATGAAAGTCCAGGTTATTTTACTGAACTCTATTCACTTAATGGTCCTTCTCTGTGCAGGACTTCCCTTTTCTCAGCTGGAAAATGAAAAAGAGCTGTGGATAGTGAACAAATAGGCCATTGAACTCGGGATCCATCTTGGGTTAAGTTCCTGGCTCAACCATAAGTTGCTTAGCCCTGTGATGAAGTTAACAGACTCTTTTTTCATATGGGCTTTGTGAAACTACAATGGAGCAGCTATTTCTGACATCTTGGGTGTTAGGGTGTTGAGGGCATTCTGTGTAAAAAAGGAAGTTATATTACCATTACTGCAGTTATTTCTGTGATTGCCCAGGCCCTGTTGTGTATTCGAACAATCTTAGGACAGCTAGCTATGATTTTTTTAAAAAAACTTGCTACCTGGCAGTAGCAGCTCTGTTTTAAACAGAGCTGGTATAGTTGTGTCTTTCACCCCACTCCTGGAACCCCACTGTAGAGTCAGTGGATAACATGGGTTCTTTCTTATTTGTTACAGAAAAATACATCTGCACGTTCCCAGATTTTCTATTTCTGGTACCTATGATGTGAAAAGAATAGTCAAACAAGTGGGTATGATTGATCTGTTCACTGAACAAGCTGATCTGTCAGGGATTACTGAGCAGCCTGGACTGATGGTTTCAAAAGTAAGTCAGCATGTGAAACAAAGTGACCACAGGATTTGTCTCTTCCCAGGAACCTGACATTAATATTCCATGAAAATCTTATCACAGTCTCTCGGTAGCATCACTCCGTCATCAACAGCTGCCAGTCTGGAGGCAAAGCAAGCCCTATCATTCCTAAACCTGAAGCCAAACATGCTTACAAGGGGTTATACATACACGGTTTGAGGATGAGGAAAAAACATACATATAATTAAATGTTCTTTTGGCTACTAAGCAAAATTATCTAAAGGTAGCACATTAGCTTTGGTAAAATTTCCTCTAATTCTGCCTATAGAGGGCAAAAGGCTGTTCTTCCTGCCCTTCCAGTGCTCTCAAAAAGTTATTTTTTTCAGCTAGATGATATGGTAAATTCACAATAATACATGAAGCTGCCATATACAAAACTAAGACTAGGCCAAATTACCAGGTTTCTTTGCTTCCAGAGTTTCTTGCCATCAGTCATCTTGAGCGCTCTTTGGCTGCCTGCTGCTCGAGGGTTACTCTCCACGCACTCAGGGAAGGAGGCTAGCAGGAGCGGTCTGATGGCTGATTGTGCTGCGGTGGGAAGGGGAGCAGCTGGTGATGACCTTCCCAGAGGCTGGTGCTGACGGGTTGCACCCCGGGCAGGGCTCTCTTGAGCAAGAGCGAGGAGGGTGGCAGGCTGCTCTCCTCTTCCCAGGTTGTCGGCTGGAGGTTGTTTTGTTTTGTGTCATTGCAGGTGATCCACAGAGCTGTGCTAAATGTTCATGAGAACGGCACTGAAGCGGCAGGGGCCACAGTGAAGGAGGTTACCTGGAGATCTGGCGATTTTCCTCGTTCGCCTCGAGTCAGATTCAACAGGCCTTTTCTCGTGGTGATTCTGGATAAATACACCCGCACCGTCCTCTTCATAGGGAAAATCATAAACCCTTTGAAAAATGACTGATTGACCAGATGACACGCACTTATGCACATTGTTGGCTGAATTTCTGTGATCCAGTAAAACATTTATGTGTACTTACCACTGTGTACCAGTGCTTGTCTTTCAACCATTATCCTTATACACACTGTAATCCCTTCAAACACGAAAGCTATTTTTCCTTGTCCAAAAGTCACTGATATTTCCCCCTAGTCTACAGCTGAGTATAGCTTGTAGCATTAATGAAATACAAGTCACTTTTCACCGCTTTTGTAAGAAACCTTTCCTGACGTGCTCCTGCGGGGTATTTCAGAGGTGTAAAACCTCTGGATGATGTAGCTATTGCTCTATGCTCACAGTGTGTGTACAGGAAAGCAGGAGAAGGGAGACAGAGAAAAGGACATGGGAGGTATAAGTCCTGTCTGTTTAATACACTAATCTTTGATAACTAGACTTAAATGCAGATTTCCTTAACACTAGAGTAAACTTCCACTAATTTCTTCGGGTTTTAACCAAGTATGATGTGAAGCTGCAGGATCAGTGACAGGGACACTGGAGGACACACCAGTGGAAAGGGTTGATGAGTGCAGCTGTTTTAGCCTGCCTCTCTCCATCTCCTCCTCAGCAGAAGTCCTCCTCATGAAGACAAAAGGTTATTTTTGCTTCACAGAACATGTTTATTTTACTAAGAAGGAAGCCAACCAGAAGAAAGACTTTCTGTTTTATCTTGCTAATATAGCTTTTATTGCCAATGCCCTGAGATAAAAGTATGGTGGAGCAGTCCATGACACAACATCTGTTTCCTTTTTATGGATTTATTGTCACTCTTTTCTCTTACTGAAACCACCTTCACTGTCATACTTTTCTGCTAGACTTGTCAGACTGTGGCAAAAAAGAGGGAAGAAAAATTATAACTTCAGAGAGTTTGTATTTCCTCAGTAGGAACAGCAGAACTTTCCTAGGGACTGTTAATCTGCTTTAAACTGTCATAGACACACATACAAAATGCAGGTAATATTTGAGAAGTCACCTTTCTAAATATTAACAGTGGATTACTGTTACAGAGTAAAAGTATATTGTGAATTGAGTTTTGTGCCTTTTCACTTAAGGTTTCATGAGTCTAACTTCCTGTCATTGTATTGTTTTATACTGACTTAATGGATAGGATTTTAACATATCAACTACACTAGTTAATTGTATGGTTATGAAAGAAACACAAATCAGTAAATACTTAAATTATTTTCTTATTCTTTCTTTATTTTTTTAAATCAACATCCTTAGCATGTCTTATTAAAACATAGAAAGCCAATGAAAACACCTAAATTACAGACTAAATTCATTACTATAGAATGTCTCAAAACAGTAGGAAAAAAGTAAAATATAAGTGGCAACTTTTTAAACTTTAGTCTCTTAAAATGTCTGTGGAAAATATAAATTAAAAATTATGGTATTTCTAAAATGCAATTATCTTGATTGGTTTGGGGATCTTTATTTTCATTGTCATGAAATTAATATTATTAATAATAGTAGATTGTAGCTGTAATTATACGAGGGAGGAATAGAAGAACCTTTCCATGTCTACATGTGAGCCATGTAACATGGCATTCACTCTCAAAGTCCTCATCAAAAGCATGTAAACAAATGACAAAACTTTCTTACTCATAACTGTATTTAGTCTGTTCTATATTTGGTAACAAACAGTTAGTTTCATACCACTGAACATGTAAGAACCTGGTATTGGTGTAATACAGATAGACTGATTCTACAGAAGATCATTTAAAATTTCTTGGCAAATCTGAGGGCTAATTCAGGACACTGTGACAAAATCCAGCTTTGCAATGACAAATGATTCTGTAGGCGAATACCAAGAGACTGTATATTCGTTGTTCCTCATAGATCCCAGTGTTAGTGGGGAAAAAAATCTAAATGACATTTTGCCAATCAGATCTCACTTTCAGATGTAAGCTTGTTGCTTAACTTATTTGAACGTGGATGGAGAAAAAACAAGCTGAATTAAGAACTGGATAACAAAAAAAAATCAAGAAACTGTTGTTGGTAGGGAATCTTCTTCAAATGGGAGTAGGGACCATATACATGTGGTTTTGCCTTGGTTTTCTTTCTGTTTTGACAAAGCTCAGGGAATGCCCCTCATGTTCAGCAGACAGCAAATTTGTGTGGTAAATAATCAGTACAGAAGGATTGCACAACCTCCCCAAAACTATCAGCCTTCAGGTTGTCACAAATCCAGTGCAGGCAAGGTTTGCACAGGACAGTGTTTCTTCTTTCAGCCTGCTGGTTTTTTGATTTTTATTTCTTTGTTTGCTCACTGACTGTGAATTTCATGACCAAGAAGCCTCAGTGCAACAGAGGAAGGGCTTTCCTCCTAGCTAGTCAAGGGTTTCTGCTGCTGTGCGCAAGTACTGTGGTGCGCCGCTTCAATGCAATGAGGTTGCTGGAGGATGGAGCTGGCCTGATGAATCACCTGAGGGACAAAGTGCAAAGGACATCTTCTAACCCAGCCTGCACTGAGGCCTATGCTCAAATCTGATGCGTGAGAGCCTGTAACCATGTGTGCGCAGGAGGTGCAGCCTCAGCACTGCCTATGTGGACCCTCAGAGAAATCTGTGATGATATGGCTGAAAGTAGTCTTCTGTGAAGGCTGTTTTAGGTTACTAGCCATAGATGAAGAATTGCCAGCACAGCAAAAGCTTTGGAACAGCACACACTGAGCAGCTGTCTGAAATAAGGAGAAAAGGAAAACAAGTATTGTGGGAATAGCAGTAAACTGTGTATTTGTTGTCAGAACTAGGAAAGACATCTACAGAAGTGAAACAAAATCTAAAAGCTTAAATAAGGAGCTCAGAGACCAGGATTCCAGGATTAATCCATGGTGGATACAGATTTAACCCTCACCTACAAACTATGTGACTTCCAAAAGACATGGGAAGGAAACTAGCAACAATTTTGAGTAGTGCTAAAGATCATAAAAGAAAGAACAAGCAGGAAGAAGCAAAGTGTATATGAGCGTCAGGGCAGAGAGGGAAATAATGTACTTGAAGAAAATCAAGGAAAATAACATATTTCAAACAGCCAGTGGTTAGCACCAAGGCACAGGTCTGTCATTGTTCCCAGCACTGTGCAGCATCTGCTAGGAAGAAACTAAAGGCATACAACATAAGCAACAGCCTGAAAGATCATGGGCTGAAAAGCAAATTCCATATTCTGCTGGAAAGACCTGCTAATGCTCTGTTAAATGTAAGCACAAATAAGAACCCATCTTTTGACAATGGTAGAAGGCATAGGCTTAATGAGAAAAATTCCTGACAAAGCTGAGACGCTTAGTTCTGATGCCAGTGTATTCTTGTCAAACAGGAGATATCATAGAATCATACTATAATTTAGGTCCTTTGCACAGTAATCACCTTTGAATTTGTTTTCTAATATGTAACAACTAAATAGTCCCATGTTGTGATCATTATCATGACATCGAATAACCTGTTACGTTCTTGTACTGTATGATACTGTTCTTTCTGCATGGCACTCTTAGGACATAATGACAAAGAAAAATTTTAGCAGGTTTATAAAGTTCTGGTGGGGATTGATCCCATGATACTTCAGGGATGGTGGAGTAAGATCCTCCCCTTAATGACAGCATGCCTTTCCTGGTGCTCATCATTGATCAGCGCACGTACAATATTATCTTAATGGGAAAATAGTTATCCCTGCAGGAAAATACTGCCATTCATGTCACAGACCCATCACTTGGGGGTGTATGATTTCTCAAAATCAGTTGTCATGTCATTATGTATTCAGGCTTCTATTGCCACCAGGAACTCGGCAGCTTTGAAGGTGTTGTGGCCAAGATCCACATAACCAGCGTCCATCACCTGCTAATCACGCTAACGCCTAGGCTCACGAAGCCCTTGTGACAGATCTATTGCTCAAGGCAGTGCTCTCCCGCAGTCTTCACAGAGCCTTGGTAACCCTGAATATCACATGCATATGCTTGACATATGTCAGAGGAAGTTACCAGCAGCATAATCACCTATGTGAGGTGTTGTAGGGGTTCAGAACGGGGAGTCTGAAGGCATCAACAGTTTCACGGTTGTAATGGATCTAGAAAATGTTTTCTGGAATGGAATGTATTTAATTGTACCACTGACTGCTGAAAGACTGTAAAAGCCAGACCAAAATAAATGAATGCATTTCACACAAAAACTTCCAAGCCTTTTTAATGGAGAACCATACTGTTAACTCAGTATTTTTGCTATATATTAGATTCCTGGCTTGTGCTCTGTCAATTGGCCAGGAGAAAAAATGTCTGTGGGGAAGAGTGGAAGGCCTGTGGTTATATGACTACTGCAAAGGCTTGGCAAGGAGTTGTATTTCTCTCCTTCAAACACAGCATGGTTTGGTCATTTTTGACTTATGTCTATAGCCTGATATTTCTTTTCTATTAGGAAAATACACATGAAGACAGTACTGTATTACAATAATTACATGTTGATGCACATAGACAAGTCAATCACTGGAAATACTGTTGCCTTTCTCTCCTTTACTTTCTTGTTTGAAACCTCCCTCCTGTGCGTATTGAAGTTTACCTGGTTCAAGGCTTTGGCTGCAACTTTCTTCCAGGTAAAGATTCACAGGATACTTTTCCTCAGGACCAGTTTTATTTCTGAGAACTGCTTCCAGATTATGGCTTCAGAGGTTGAAGTTACAGAGGTATCAGGACATGTCACAGACTTTTATCACAATACCTTTAAAAGCGTCTAAATCACTAGATGCCTGCCTTAAAAAAATAGAAAAAGGAAGGGAACTTCCTCAGAAGCTGATTTACAGCCTCCAGGATTGTTTTCACCTGCTTATCCAATTGCCTTATGCTTTGTGGAGTGCAAGCAATAGAACAAAGAGCAGAAGAGGACACTTTGGCTAAGTGGGCATCTTGCAAGTGGTGTGAAACAAGATAACACTTGTACTAAAGCCCATGTTACCTGTGTTGCTTATGGTACAGTTTCTCATTTCACCTGTCTAAAAGGGTGGGTTTGGCAGTGGTGATAAAAGGAATCACCTCTCTGCAAATCAAGGACCAGGAGAACACCTGCTCTTGTGAAATGGTGAGAAAACAGAAACATCCTTGGAGGTTCTGTGAAGAAACATGTAAGGTCTTGAAGAGCACTGCTCTTCACTGAAATAAGGCAGAAGTCCATGGGGAGCAGGCAGGAGGGAGAGGGAAATTCTGAGGTGTCTAAGAAGTCCATGTTGTGCTGTGAGAGACAGAGGCACAAGCTGAGGTCCCTCTTGCTTCTACCATGAGACAGGGAAGCAGGAAAGAGAGAGCAGCCAGGCAGTATGCTGGAGCTAGTCTGGGCAGGCCACCACACAATGCAGGGTTGGAGTTTTCTAAGGCTTGACTGGAATTTAATCAGCAGATGTTAAAGCTTTTGGCATAAATGTCATGGTTTAACCTGTTGCCATATAAGGTCTTAAAGCTTTAAAATGTGCAAAAACTCAGAATAAGCTCTGTGTCATTTTTATGTGACACTTTCATTTGCATTGTCTTTTATTTCTGTTCCATATGGCATAAATAAGATTTTGGTTTGAAGCTTTTGATTCTAGGTTTTGCATATCCTTGAGTCTTTGGGCACGCTTCCTGAACTTCTTTCTCAAAGGCAAGTTCGTGTAGGAGCTGGCAACTGGTATGGCACGATCACCTCTTGCTCCTTCTTCCTTATTTTGGAAGTATGTGGGGCTCTCCCTGTACCAAGCCTTGTAGCAGTTTTAGAGCACTGCAGCAAATGGAGTTTCTCTTCTGAGACATGTTTGTATCTGTCCTAACTGCCAGCGGTTGCCACCTCAGTATCTGCTCAAAAACTGCTCCCTGTCAACCTCGATGGTGGTTACCTCTCTCTTTCTGATTTTGTAGATATGGTACAGTGTTAAACATCGTGTTTAGTTTAGACCCGTCTGCATCCAACTCATTCAATAAAGTACTATGAATCATAAACAAAACTCAGAGCTTTTCCAATCTCAGGTGACTCACTTTTTGGCCAGTTTTTTTGGTAGTATAACATGTGGAGGCTCCTTAAAGAAATAATTCACTTTCTGCACTAAAAAGAAGTGCAGAAAAAGAGAAGGGCAAAACCACAGCAGGGGTAAACATACATAGTTTTAATTCCTGTTTCTTTAAAAAAAAATCCTTTCTGTAGTTCTGTTGCTGTACAAAGAAAGGCATTATAGATATACATTTTCACTTAATTCAGCACAGCAAAATTAAAAGAGCAAATTAGTTCAAAAGCAGTAAGAAGAGTCTGATATGTCCCATCTTTGTATTTTTTAACAGTAAAGACTATGTTTATCTAGTTCCTTTTTCACAGGTACTGATCCCCAAAATGTTCTTTCCATTATCCCCCAAGCAATCCATCTATGTTTTCTTTCCAAAGCGCTCCAGTTGGATGTGACATGTGTGCTTTGGACGGAGGTGGAATTTGGGTGGGGGAAGATGATGAAAGGTCAAGAGAAGTTTAAGGGGAAAACAGCCTCTCTAAACACTTCAGTATTCATGGAGTTTGGCAACACTAAACTAACCACTGAGACCTAAGCCTTGTATCTCATTTCTGTGGGCAAAAACAAGGAATTATTTTTGGCACTCTGTGGATTTAATGGGTGTTCCAGGCTTTCTTTAGAAACTACTTCAAAGACATTAATTAAAACCCTATTTTCTCGTTGTTTACATTCTGGTCTTTGAGTTCAGTCATAGATCTGAACTAGCATAAAACTAATCTTTGTAACAAATATTGATGGCATTCTATGGAGAGATGGGTAATTTTCATGAAGCTTTCTTACTCAGATGTCAATTCCCTTCCTCACTATCTTGTAAATGACTGACAGCAAATAAGTCCACTGTGCGATTAGGTCTCACTCTCACATACTAACTGGTCACTTCAGTGCATAGTACAGCTTGAGAGCTGTAAAATTACCTAAAACATCTCCTTGGAATCAGCAATGTAGCTGAAACCAGGCTCATCTCAAGGTAGCCACCAGCAATGCTGACTTCACATTTGTGTTTTACAAGCAGGTCATGGTAGACAAAGGTGACAAGAACATTTTATTTAAGGGGAGATCCACAGAAGTTTTCTTTCAATTACTGCTAAGCAAGGTCCAGGTGAACAAATGCAATGCCCTGTCTGTAAATGACAACCCAGAAGTTTCTGGATGATGGCAAAGAGATGCATGATGCAGAGGCTGGCAGAAACTGAAGAGAAGATCAATGAATAGTTTGAATGAAGGAAAGTCTAATTAGGAACTTATTCTTACCATGCAGTGGTTAAATACTGGAAAAGGTTGCCCGGAGAGGTTGTGAAATCCTGGTCCTTGGAGGCATGTCCCTGAGGAACCTGATCTAAGCAAACGTGTTTTGAGCAGAGGGTTGGAGTAGATGACCTCTGGAGGCTGTCCTGGGTTTGACCAGGACGGGGTTAATTTTCACCAGAATCCAGGAAGGGGCAACAGCCGGGTGGGCTGACACCACCTGGCCAACCAGAGCAGGATATTCCATACCATGTGCCTTCATGCTGGGTTCCAGTGGCGGGGAGCCGGGCGGTGGGAACTCACTCGTGGCTCCGGAGCGCGCAGTGGCGGTTTGGTCCGGGAGAGCGGCTCTGTGGGTTGTGCAGTTTGTGTTGTGTTTTCTCCTTTTCTGTATCGTTGTTGTTGCTATTCCCTTTGTTTGCTGTTCTGTTAAACTGCCCTTATCCCAACCCACCAGTTTCTGCCTGTTTCTTTCCATTCTCCTCTGCACCCCAGCAGGGGGAGGGGCGGCCGCACGGCACTTTTATTGCCGGCCGCAGCCAAACCATAACAATGCTCCTTCCAACCTAGATTATGATTCTAAGATTCTGTTGCACAGGGGAAAAAAGATGTGGGGAAAACACACTGGCACACTTGATGACTGTGTTTTCTTTAAAAGTAAAATACGCTGTACAGAGGGACAGTTTCAGAAATATAATGTTTTAATGCCTGATTATGATCCCCACATTTTAATTTTTCTCTGCCTTATTGATTGATTATAAAGTTGCTGCAAGAAACCATTGGACAACATAGCTGGACAGAATTTGAACAAGATTTTATTATTGAATGGATGCACGTGTTTCATTAGAGGAGCCTAGCACACCTTTCTCCTGCTTTTCTACTTCAGCCACTTTCTGGCATTTCCAGTTCTCTGCTCTGCACTAGGTCTTTTTCCAGCCCCTGGACTCGGTTTCCTCAGATGAAATCGCTCCAGGGAGTCACCGTATGAGGGACCTCCCTTCACACTTCTGCTGCCCAATCCCCATTCTTATGAAATTTGCCCACTTTCTTTGTGAGATGTTCACAAAGCCCTGCTGAATTTTGCTGAGAAGTACAGGAAGGCTGCACTAGCCAGGGCTGCTGAATACAAGTTTAGTTGTTGTACTTTCACTCTTCAGCAGTCGTCAATGATTATGATTGTAGGTCAAACTGTCTGTAGCAAAAAATGAGGAAACCTTGGCTTAAAGTTTTGGGTTTGGAAATCCATGTAAGGCAATTTCCTGATCTTGCACTTGTACTATGAACATCAACATGCGAACAAAAGGATCTCATTTTTAAAGTATATACAAAGATGCTGTAAACTTAATCCTGTGACTGCCTCTTTGCAGGCCTAATGCTGCCTTGAGAAGCCTAGCTCTGCACTGTACTCAGGGCTGTTGCACTCCAACACAATACATGCTGGAGATGTCACAGGCTTGGGGGCTTGGCCATATGGACTGTCATTTCTTAGGTGATCCAAACGTGTGACATATGCAGACAACCAAAATATGAATTTTGTATGAACATTGCCAGTGTTTAGCTTGAAAACAGACTCTGTCAGAACTCAAAATGTTAAACATGTTAATCTTAGTTACTGAGACCCGTTTTTAAACTGGACAGAGGGAAGCAACATTTGTATGAGAAGACACCTTGAAATTGCAAGAATTCAACCACACAATACTTGAAAAGCAAAGAAAACTTGCAAGTAGTGATCTTTATTTCATATACATATATGCATCACTAGCCAGCTATACCAACAGATAGTGTGCCAGCAGCAAACTGTCAGATTAGGTTGGGCTGATTAAACCTTCTCACTTTGTTAGGCACGGCTCATTGAACAGCCACTGTGTAAGTGTCCACAGGAATTCACCAATTCTTACAGCCCTAACCAAGCAAAAACATGAGGCTAGACTTCTCTTTAGTATCCATTACAAAAATCAACATGATTGTCTCCCATGAAAGTATAAACACAATACACCAGATCAGAACCACCTTGCACACTGTGGTGGTGCAGCACCCCTCACCTGGTGATCCTGAAACCAGCCAGCATTGTACCCTACAAGAATAGCTAGCTGGCATGACTGGTCACACCTGGCACCCCCAGATTAGCCAGCATTGTAATCTTGCTTACATGGTAAGAATGGCTAGCTGGTGTGATGAGCCATTTTTCATGTCTCTGAATGGGGGCAGTGATTTGGGACAACCTGGAACTTTCCTTGTCATTGTGCAAGAGCAGTGAGTTGGGTTGATCAGATACTCCCTGACAATGCCTGGAACCACTGATGCCTGGAGTTGTACCTGCCTGCAGAATTATACGTTCTGGTTGGTACTGGAGTTGTATAGCTACCGCCTTGGGATTACATCATGTGGATTGAGACCAGGATGGAAAAATACTGATGCCTAAAGCCAATCATCTTGAGACCCTATAAACAGGGGTACCAAAGAAGGCTCTCTGAGTTTGTCTGGTCTGCAGTGGGTTGTACCCAGTAACTCCCTCTGAGTGGGATGCTTCTTAGAGTATCTCGAACTCTGTCGGCTTCACCTGGGCTGATCTCCTTGAGACTCAACCTTTGCCCACTGAGAAATCATTTTATTTGAAGTGATTATTTAACTGAACTCGAGGGGAATTTTGGTGTGAGTGTACCGATTCAACATAATATTCTATTACTGTGACTGCAATAGCAAATTCTGCTTAATCATTTAGTAAATGTTAACTAGTGATTAATAACTGCTGACTTCCTGTAACTCTCTCTCTCTCCAAACTGTGAACACACAAACATATTCCTTAGACACAAAACACTGTGGTCTAGGGTCGGTTCTGGATCCAGTCATACCTCGGATCCCCTCTGAGAAGGACTTTAAAAAGTAAGGAGGTTCAGTCTGAAGCTGGTGACTCAACGGGATGGTCTTCCTATCCCCTTACACACTTTTCTTACACTCTATAAATAATTTTCTATATAAAACCCCTTTTGATTTTGTATTCCAGTCATTTGATCAGTAATAGAGTGAACCTTGCCAACACACTCTGTAAGATCACATTTTCCAAATTTTCAGTAAAATCCTTTCTTGCAAAACCTTGGAATGATCATGTAAGTGACCTAACCGCTCTTTCGCAACACACACGAACTGTGTTTATATTAGAGCTAAGAGCAAAAATGTGTTTCTTTAGTAAATGTGCTAATGAGAAAAATAAAACAAGCCAGTGAGAGACATTTTAGTGCAACTTAAAGTTGTGTTTGCATGTCAATGTCAGGTTTTATGCTACTGTTTTTAAAAAATCTCTTTTAAGCCCATCATTACTACCCATAAAAAAGGTTAAAGAAGAGCTACTTAGGACCAGTAAGACTTCTCCATGGACAAACTTTCCACTAGTGTAACTACAGTTTTCAAAGCTGGTCTTAAAATTACACTCTGTAAGTCACAGCAGAGCTCCTAGATAAAAACATGGCTTGGACAGCTATTGGGGTTGATGTAGCTTGAGAGTTAGCACGACTAGGCCGCTTAAGTGAAACAGTTAGCATAACTAAACAGGCCGCTGGAAAAAACAGCTAAGAATAGTCATTGAGAAAGTTCTGATAGTGCACATGATGTGGGTTAGCAAAAACAAGATGTGTTCAAGCACGTGGAGGCGGTCTGTTGCTATTAGCGCTAGTGCATACTTACCAATCATAAGGGAATATGGGGTGCGTGAACAGCACGTGATTTATGTCTGTAGCCTATCCGAATAAGCGTGATTGCGTGTGCAGATATGGAAAATGTATATAACCATGCAAGCAGAGCAATAAAGTGAACTGACTGTGCATTGCATCAATGTGTGAGAGTCATTCCTGTCCCTGCACGGATGCTGAAACTCTGCAGACAGCAAACATCAAGCACCTTAACAATTCTTTCAAGCTTCTGCCAAATGTAAGCATGAAGTACAGATTATTATTAAGACTGTTTTTTTGGTTCATAAACATGGATATAGAAAATCTGTTTCCAGCCATTCTAGTGTAAGAAGTTTTCTTTCCACATGACACAGAAAACTCAGTAAAATACTTAAATTCTACAGTTTTCCTCTAAATGAATAAATACTATACACAGAAAGGACACTTTTGAGGGTTTAATGAATGAAATAAAATGGGATTGTATCCTTTTTTTCTCAGGTTTTAGAGCTGAAATATTATCTTCAAGGCTTTGCAATATGAAAATGGAAATGAAACAATTTTGCGCATCTCTGTAACTGAGTAGTGTTTCTTACTGTGGTTCTCTAGTTGGGAGTTGTTTGAAATGGACATGTTTACCTCTCAGATTATGCAAATTATTATATTAAAGACTCATTAAAGTAACAAGCTCCTGACTTAGAGGTCTCATTAATCTGCATCTACAGTATAAACAAGCATGCAGGATCTGTCAAATGGGATTACAGAGCTAAGACAAATGTTTTTGGAAAAAGAAATGCAGGGAAGATTCTTACGTGAACCACCACCCGGCTGAGGGTGGCTTATCTTCCATGCATCCTCCTTCCCTGCTGACTTGAAGGCCAGTAGCAGGCAGACTTCTTAGTCCTGTTGTAAGAATAGAAATTCGTGGGAAGATCTGACTGCAACCACGTATGTCTGCAAAACCTACTCTATGTAGGCTCTTCAGCCTAACACTGACCACTGCTCCAGAGCCCGTCTCTGGCTCCACCACAGCGACTGTATCGTTTCAGCTAGAGTTTGGTGCTGGGGTAAGCAATGGTGAATTTTGGCAGTGTGTATACTGTCTTTGTGGACAGGACATGGAGATATCCTTGGGTCAGCTGATACAGAGTGGTTCTTGTTTATACCAGATATGTGACACATAATGTGGATGTTACAGATCTTCTGGAGTGGGGTGGCTTTGTGGGCTCTGCAAGAACTTGGTCCGAGTCTTCCCTCAGCCAAGGCTGACATTCTGCTGCCTTGAGACATTATCATTTCTAGTTTTGCTTTGCCTTTCTTTCAGAGTTCCCAAAGTAACAGGAGAGTGATATAATAGCCCGAGAAAATGTTTATATAGAGTGATGCTGAGGGTGGGCATTGGATTCTGTAGGGTATGGCTGGGGCTACCTGAGGTTGCAAGATTTGCTGATGAAAGGAGCTAGGCAGCTCATACCAGAGACACTTGGACTAGAATAGTATGAGTACAGTCAGATGGTCAGGAATGAACTAAGGTGTAAATCAAAGTGGCAGTGTAGGCACATTTTTCAGGTTAATCTCTCAAGAATCAGGCCTGTGGTAGACCAGCTGTTGGCTTGTAGAACCTCTGCTGATCCCCCTGATAGGGCAATGGACCTCTTCTTCAAGCCACCTCCTCATGAGAGCACTGATAATTGAAGCAAAGAGAGTGTTGGGGTTGATGTAGTTTGAGAGTTAGCATGACTAGGCCGCTTAAGTGAAACAGTTAGCATAGCTGGACAGGCTGCTGGAAAGGACAGCTAAGAATAAACATGATGTGGGTTAGCAAAAACAAGATGTGTTCAAGGACGTGGAGGCGGTCTGTTGCTATTAGCGCTAGTGCATACTTACCAGTCATAAGGGAATATGGGGTGCGTGAACAGCACGTGATTTATGTCTGTAGCCTATCCGAATAAGAGTGATTGCATGTGCAGATATGAAAAATGTATATAACCACACAAGCGGACCAATAAATCAAATCGGCTGTGCATTGTATCAATGTGTGAGAGTCATTCTTGTCCCTGCATGGATGCTGAAACTCGGCAAGAGAGGCAGATTTTGAAAGAGTTTCATAATCAATCCACGTTGAATTTCAGCAAAATAATAATACAGATGAACGTCTCAACAGCAAAAGCATTTGCATTTGTGTCTCTGCCATGGTTTTCTCACTGTACAGAAGCATGTTTTGGTTCACCTCAGAGTTATGCAGGGAATCCAGAGTTACCCCCAACCCTTGCATACAACTCTTCTTTGCAGCATTGAGTCTCTCTTGCTACCTTCCTCTTCAGCTGGCCGTGCAGCTGCACAGTAGACTCCACTGCCCAGGCTTCTTCTGATGTGACTAAACCAAGGCTCAAATAAAGCCTCTGAGCATGAGACTGTTTCTGAATTGATGCTAAGTTCATTTTGGGGGAAAAAATAAAAATTTAAAAAAAAAAAATTGAATGGCGTGTTAATTACCTCTTCTGTTCTGCTTTTCACAGAACAGAAACTTAGCTTGGTTTAGCACATTGTAGCAGGTGTCCGAGCTGCACAGTCAGGAAACTAAAGCCTCAAGTGTTGTGGTTTAACCCAGCAGCCAGCAACTAGGACCACGCAGCTGCTCATTTGCTCCTCCACCCCTCAGTCAGATGGGGAGCAGAGGGGATAAAAAGTAAAACTTGTGGGTTGAGACAACCACAGTTTAATAAGACAACAGATGAAATAATAATAATAAAGAATATGCAAAACAAGCTATACACAATACAATTTTTCTCACCACCTGACAACTGATTGACAGCCAGTCCCTGGGCAGTGATTGCAGAACTCACAGATTCCATGGAACTCCTGGATTTTGCAGAGCTTGCAAACTCACAGAAAAGATTGAACTCACAGAAAAGATCAAGTTCATGGAAAAAGTTCATGCCCAAGCCAACTCCTGTTTATAAGCTGAGCATGATGTGTATGGTATGGTATATTTTCATTGTTCAGCTTGGGTTAGCTGCCTGGCTGTGCTCCCTCATGCCTGCTATAGCCTAACATGGGAAACTGAAAAAAGGTCCTTGATGTCTTAGCAACAGCTAAAAACATCAGTGTATTATCAACACTCCTTTCATACTAAATCCAAAACACAGCAGCTACTGGGAAGAAAATTAACTCTATCCCAGCTGAAACCAGGACACCATGGCAGGCCTCATACCTCAGGAGATGTTTTAGCACCTGTGTCATTAGCTGGCAATAAGGTAGGAAGGTATATCTGGTAAAACAGCTGCTTGTGGCTGTGGCCCTCTTCTCTCCAAAGTGTGTTTACCTCTGGCAATTATGCCTACTTGGGGACAACAAACATTAAAGCCAACTGGCCCTGCGACGACTGACTCCTACCTGCTTTGCATGGCTACATGTGGATAGAAAATAGTTTCATCAGCATTTATCTGCATCCTCAAATAATTTTGTTTTGATCCATGTAATTAACAGAAGTGTAAATGCTTAATGCTGCTCTGCTGTATGACTAAAAGAGTAGCACAGAGCAGCCAGTAGCCTGACTGTCTTGGAGCACTGTGAGCATCTCACTTTTTTCCTGAAAGACTGCATTTGTGCAATCAAGCATTCTAGCTTATAAACTCATTTAATTCAAATGCAGTGGGTTTGTGCCTGTCAAAACAGAACAGTCTTCTCGTTCAAGTCTCACCTGACCTACACAAGCACTCCAGTGGACAGCAGCAACTGGTACTCTAGTGAAAAAAACATACAAATTCTAAACCAAAGTGCTTAACAGCAAGCTTTGGCTATATCTAAAACAAGCACGCAGAGTTCAGCTGTATGCTGAAAAAAAAAAAAACAGAGAGCTGAGGCTGTAGGTACTGTGCAGAGAACCTAGCTGCATGACCCAGGCCATGGATCCCCGTGGATAAAGAATACCTCTGAAAGCAGCACAGCTGGGGACTGGGAACAGTTGTGCTTACAGTGTTTCACTGACACAGCTCCTTGGCTCCTCATGATCCAGGGAATCATGCAGCCACTTCCTGAGCAGATGGTAACAAATCTTACAGGTGCAGCAGGGGCATAAACAGACTAGGCAGGCATTGTCCTGGCTGGCTGATCAAACCATGCGTCTAAAGAAGTCGTCCAGCCATGAACGCTGGTCAGCCAGCTTCACAGCATTTACCTTTCTTTGGAAGAAACCCAGGTAACTGAAATACACCTTTACAAAAAGGTTAACACTTCTTGTTTGAGACTCTCTCAATTTGTTACTGGTTAATGTTACTGAGTTGCTCTCTTCTGTTATTTCCTATTCTTTGAGAGATTTGGGACTGTGCCGTAGGTACTGGTTTTTTACACAGTTACATTTGCTCAGTATCATGTTTGGGCACTCACTGCGATGGCACATATTTACATCTTTTTCAAGTGCTGAAGTCTACATCAAGTACTGTTTAGATCTTGATACATTAGGTGGTCCTTAACAGAGATACAGAGAGAATTATTAGGTTGTGAGGAGACACTGTTTCTGAAAGATTACAAGATTATCATGCTACAGACAACTAAAATTCACCATTCTTATATGAATGAATGAGGTACCCACTTTATTAACGAAGCCAGGAGGACTCATTGGCTTCTAAGTAGTGGGGTCTCTACTGTGTAGAAATAAAAGATGAGCTACTGACACTTAAATAGAGTCCAGTAGGCTGGGTAACACAGCTGAGCACAAGTGGTGCTCCCTACAGCTCCCTCGCCCTGACCCTGGCCTTCAGAGCTTAGTGCTGGGCAAAATTACTTGTCTCCAGATGAACAGTTATCTCCATCGCACCTAGGGTATAGGGCAAAGTAGCCACCCTTGGCACAGAAATATCATTTCCAATAAATATTTGCTTAGAGTTGCACACTCTCTGGGATGTAACGCTCCACTCTGCTGACCAACTGGGCCCCGGGGTCTTTGTTCTCTGTTTGGAGAGATGTGGACACATGCCTATGATGTCCAAGAACACCAGCTTCATCAGCATTCAGATTTGTCCTTCTAGGTAATACGTATTTGAAGCTGTGTAATGTTTAACAGAGGAAAACAGCAGTATGAGTGAAGCAGCAAGAGACAGCAAAACCCATGCGAGAGCAAGACACTTCTGAATGTAATGTAAGTACTGTTATCTTTACCTTAACAATTCTGGTGCAGCTGTACAGGATTTAGCTAGTGAGTCATGAAGCACATCTGCTTTCAAGGGTGAAACCTGGTTTCTAAGCACTCAAATGACAGCAGAACTTGATTTCAAGAAATATTGAATAGCAAATTGTAGAGATATATCATAGCAGCTCCACAGATTATAACTCTGCTCTGAATATCTATCCCAAATTGCTTTTTCACATCTAGAGGAATTCTGTTTCATTAACAAGGGGGAAGTATTCTGACTTCCCAACTGTCCATCTTACTTTTTATCATTATTACTATTCCCTAAGCTTACAACCAGATAACTAAAAACTGAGGTGAGTGAGCTCTCTTATTTACACCAACATGGTCCAGACAGGATTCACAAATTTATTTTGTGATGCCAGCCTATCCTGTAAGTCCTGATTTACTCAGATGTCACAGAGCAAAGCTGTGGAAGGACAAGATGGCTCCTTTTCACCCATAACTTAGCAATCAGACACAGGGTGTGGGAAATCCCAATAAATATCTCATCTGCTCTACTGAACTGGTGTCTCTGAGTGCCTTTGCCAGTGACTGGGGGGTGAGCAGGTAGCTCACGTGATCTTCCCTGAAGCTGTTCCACTTCAAGTAGCACACTAGGTGAAGGCTATTTGAAGTTGCTTTTCTAGTCATTAATACAATATTTAATTGGAATATCTCTTACCTGTTTTCTGACTGGTTAAACATCCTACACAGTACAAACCATCCCAACATGTTCTTGGTCTAACCCGTAAAAGGTAAAGCAATAAACAAACAAACAAAAAAATGGTCACAGTTATCAGAGGTGGCCAAGATGCCTTGACCCAGGCTCTTTGCTCAGCATTACTCCGGCCATGGGGCTATTTTGGAAAGACAATAGAGGCCAAGACCACATCAGTGACTTCACCCTCCCATGACCAGGTTGAGGGGGTACATACAGAGAGGAATCCATCTGAAAGACATGTATCACGTGAGTGGTTGCTTAAATCAAAGCAACCTATTCTGATCTAATCAGGTATGGAAGCAGAAAATTTTTACCAGCTCTCTTTCGGTTAGTCACTTTATATATAAAAATGAGTCAGGAACGAGAGAAAGAATACCACTTTTGAGTGCTGCAATCTCGTATTGTTTTCCATTGACATAGCACTGTCATTTGATGTAAGCCTCATTCAATCACTAATAGCCTAATAATCCTGAGAGTTCTTAGAGATAAACATAAAAGAATTAAGAGTTGCTTCCAATGTGCTGCCTTACCATAAAATGGATTTACACAGAGGGGGGAAAAAAAAAGCCTTTTCACTTGTTCTTTCCTTCTGAACCTTATTTTACTGTAATACTCATGTGTTTCTTTCTCCAGTAATAAGGGACTTCTGCAGCTGGAACAAAGCAGACCTGAAGTAGGCAGCAATGGATAGGAATTACAGATAAACTCAGAAGGACAAGGCTTTAAAAAAACACTTCCATAGTAAAGGAGCAGGTCTCGAGGTAACAGTGATTACCACATAGCTGTTGAAGGTAGCAGGAGATAGAAATGAAAGATGAAATATTAACACAGCTGACCTCCAGCATCCAAGACTATTTCGTTCTTTGTCCACACAGTAGCTGCAAAGGATGATGAAGGCTACCCTTCTGCTGTGCTTGCTGGTGACCATGCTTCACCTCACTGTCCAAAGCCTGACCCACACTGACCACCACAATGACAAGTCCAAGGCAACTGACTCCCAGGAGCAGCATCCCCGTGAGGGAGATCCTCTTGAGTCCTGCCAACAGATAGTCCCCAGCAACACAGACTTTGCCTTCCGGTTTTACAGGCAAGCAACCATCCAAGAACCTGGCAAGAACATTTTCTTTTCCCCAGTCAGCATCTCCATCGCCTTTGCATTGCTGGCCCTGGGCTCCAGAGCTACCAGTCAGGCTCAAGTGCTGGAAGGGCTGGCCTTTAATCTCACCAACACCCGGGAGGAGGAGATACACAATGGCTTTCGTCACCTCCTCCTCCTGCTGAACCGCCCTGGCAGCCAGGTGCAACTCAGTATGGGGAACACCATGTTCATGGACAAACACCTGAAGCCACTGAAAATGTTTCTGAAGGACATCAAAAAACTGTACAAAGGAAAAGTTATTTCTAGTAACTTCCAGAATTCCACTGAAGCTAAAAAAGAGATTAATGAGCATATAAATAACATAACCCATGGGAATATAAACCAAATACTTAAAGATCTTGATCCAAACACTCTAATGGTAATTGTTAACTACATTTATTTCAAAGGTAAGTTACATAGGTGTTACTTACTGCAGTATCGCAGTTTCACCTGCACTAAACCAAATACCCCAGATTATTTCTGAATTATTTTTAAAAGAAAGGCTAGTGTTACGACTAGGCTATTACGACAAGGAACACTGAAAGTTCTCACTCTTCGAAATCTCTTCCACATCTACATTTTTATAGCATATGTTTAGGCTCCTAAGCATAAAAGTTCATTTATTTGCAATCTTCAAATTCTAGGGAATTGCCAGAGCACAACAGATTTATGCGTTTGTAAATTTTTCTGTCAGACTTTATCTTCTTATTTTTTAAAAAATTACAATGTTTTCACATGCTGTGTGAAGTAGCAAAATTCCAAAGGTGCAGATTAAGAAAAATTGCCTAATACTTTATTTTACTTACAGTCCATGCCTATTAAATGGGTAGGTACCTCCGGAGTTGGAGTCTAAATATTCTACAGCTTCTCATCACATCGTATATATCCCAAGAGGTACTCGCAAATGCACTGCTTTGGCAATTATTAAGTTCCTCTCAGATGTTATATTTGTAGCAGCATGTAGGGCATACATGGAATTTACCACCCAGAAAGGCATGTTTCGAAATAGGTGAACTTACTGCAAAATAAATTTTATTTGAAGTACTTTATTAAATTTGGGTACCCTAGTCTCAGATGACCTAGTCTAAGCATTTCTGTATGATACTGGAGTATATGTTTTTTACTGGGGGAACAGGGAGGAAAGCTCAAACTTATAAAGTAATCAGAGTACTGTGGACTTTACATTCCTTTATTTACTTTTCAATTTTCTTTTATGTCTATTCAATATAAAAAAAAAAAAAGAGAACATGCTTCCAGAATGGCAAGATGTGATCCCTGTGTATTTATTCAGTGAATGACTTGACTTAATAGAAAATAAAATATCATAGAAAATTCTGTTGAATAAACATCAAGAGAAAACGATTTTGAAGATTAAAGCCCCTGAAGCCCTATTCCATTTGCTGTAATGCAGTTATGATCAGGCCCAAAAGTTTGGGTTGTTCTTGCATGTAAGCTTTTCCTTAGTACTACAAAATGAAGAACATATGAAAAAGCATGGAAGGAGCTTAACATGCTACCTTTCAAAAGGCAGACATCTCTGTGGAACTTTCTTTACAAGCAATATTCTGAAACCAGAAAGTAACTCATTGGCTCCTGGTCAGCTTTCATTTTCTTCAAATAAAACATAAGGTAATACGATGAAGTTACTTCATTTAATTTATCTGGCTTAGAAAGGTGTTGTACAAGTCCATATGAAATTTAACCTCGGATATTTAGTTATTGCTGAACACAGTACAACAAAGATGACGGGGAACAAGATCTTTAATAAACTTGGAATACCTTTGGTGTTCAAGCATGAGTGTAAATCTTCAGATATGGGTGTATTATTAATACATCTTCCTTGAAATAAGCATTTGATCACGTTCTTTCTTTTTGGTTTTAAGCCTACTGGGAAAATCCTTTCAACATTAAGGGGACTCACAAGGATTATTTCCATGTGAATGCAAAGACATCAGTTGAAGTGAAGATGATGACTCGAGATGGATTTTATAAAACTTACTCTGACAAGAAGCTATCTTGCAATGTGGTGCAGATTCCTTACAAGGGAGATGTTGCAGCATTATTTATCCTTCCCAATGAAGGAAAAATGAAACAGTTAGAAGACGCCCTGACAAAAGACACTGTGTCTAAATGGGAAAAATCACTTGAAAGACAGTAAGTATAGAATTCTGATTTGATGATTCAAGGTAGTCAGAATCCAAAGTCTGAATTCTCTGATCAGGTTTCACAGTTACTAGCCTTTGCTGTTGATTGCAGATTTAAGCAACGGAATAGGTATAAAGGGACAGACCAAATGATTTGATGATTTGACACTTTCAGCAAAAATTAAAATCAGCATTGCCTTGTGATGAAGGAATAGAACTGTGAGCTAGGAAATTTATTTTTTTTTCCACACACATTTTCTAGTTGATGGTAAGTGTCTCCGTTTCCCTTGTCTCAAGCAAAATGAGTTAAGAGTTGTAATACTGAGACATAACAATCTTATCCCTCAGAGGGACTGGAGTGTGAATTCCAAAACAAAAACTTTCAAGGCTGGAAAGAGAACTCAAACTTAGTCCCAAAAATGCTGACACCACCGCTGCCTGCTCTCCCATCAAGGGACTGTGTTGCAGACCATATAACAAAGCCCAACTGATGTTGTTCTCCTTTCCCATCCTCCAGACCATCATCTTCCCATGCTCTTTTTGTTGTCACCTTTTTCAGATGATAAGACTGACATTTTAGCACAGAAAAACCATGAAGTTGGGAGTCTTCAGTACAAGGCATGCTTCGATTGCAATAACTACTGTAATTTTTTTGGTTTGACAGGAGGATAGAAGTGTATATTCCAAAACTATCGATTTCAGGCACCTATGATTTAAAGAAGCTGTTCATGAATTTGGGTGTAACTGATGTGTTTTCTGACCGGGCTGATCTGTCTGGAATCACAGGAAAGCCTGATGTGAAAGTTTCAAAAGTAAGTTTGTCAGGAGAAACAATGGTCCATGGATTCCTCGATATCCAGTCGTCTTGCCCTAAGCTAAGCTGTGAAATTTTACATATTGCTGGGGCTGGCTGATACTCTGAACTAGAACATTTAGCAGATAAAATAGCTGTAAACTCTCTCAGACATCTCCAAGATCTGGAGATAAGGGAACTCTCTTCCTTCTGACAGGCAAAGGTTGGGAGGAGTGTAGCATTTGTCCCAGAAAATAAACACCGCCCATTTTCTGCGTGTGAAAAGAGTGCCCGTGGATATCTGTGTTGGGACTAGTAAAACAAAAGGATTAAAAATGCCCAACAATAATTTAAAAGAAAAAATGGTATCAAGGTTGAATTTCTACTGGTTAAACTGTAATGCGAGTGCTATTAGGGATATATGGGGAGCAGTTCTGGAGCCCAGCTTCCTTTCCCTCTGAAGCTGCCACTCTGTGAATTTGCTTGAATATCCTACTTTCAGCTAATTCCACAAGGTGTGCAGTCCTTAAAGTCTGTGTTGAATACACTTGTGTTGAGGAACTCTGAATATGAGAATATTTGCTTATTAAGACCACCAACTAGCACGGGCTATAGCGGCCATCTTCCTGACTCCTGCCCTACCAGATGTTTTTGTGAAAGGCAGAATTAACTTAGTGATAATCATTTCACACCCCATCTTACACATACATTAATTCTTGCTGTATTTCGCTGTAGGCTGCTCACAAGGCCCTGCTGAAGATTCACGAGAACGGCACAGAGGCCGCAGCAGTCACTGGCACAGATTTTCTTCCTCATTCTGTTCCTCCTGCTGTTAAATTCAACCGTCCATTCTTGCTCTTGATTGTTGATCAATACACTCAGAGCATACTCTTCATGGGAAAAATTGTAAACCCAACTGAAAAATGACTGGTCAGTGGCTGGTTTTATTGATTTGAATTGCATTCTTCATGCAATTATAGTTCCATGTGATTAAAATTATATCAAAACAGTTACTAACATTTTTCTTTTTCCAAAGAAATGAAGTAAGAGTGTGGCCATTCTTAAAAACACTGTTCTTGCTTCCTCCCTCAGTGGAAAATAAACACTGAGATACACCTGTTTGTGAATTACGAAGAATTTTATAAATCAGCCTTTTAATGACCAGTGTACATCATCTTTGAAAAACAAGGTAAGTATCCATCTGAGAGAATCAGTCTAAAACATTTTAAGTGAATAAAGATTGAACAAAGTGCCCACTCCTGACTTGTGGGCAGGAAGGAAAGAAAATGCTGATGTTTGCTGCAGCTGCTGCCAGCTCTCTCCAGGTCCTTGTGCTGGAGGGCTGACATGAAAATTTAAAATAGAAATGCAGTCCCCTCAGGGATATCTTAGCTCTTCTCTTCCACATGGATGACATTGATGGAGAAAGGTCATATTTTATTTCTGTGAGAAAATGTTTACTTGCCTCTCTGAGGATGTCTGTGCCAATTTGACATCTCTCTCCTTACACAGCCTTATGGATCCAAGTCAGTGTCAAAATCCAGAGCCAAGGCTTGGCATTTGTGAGGATCTGGAGCAACAAGAAAAGGGACGTGTGCTGACAGAAACACAGCCAGTCTGGTGTGGTGTCAGCCTGACTCCCTCCCTGTTACATCCTGTGAGATCAACAGCAGATGTTTGACAGTGACAAATGTATTTAACACTGCTCAAGGGCACAGCAGCATGGACTTTGGTTAAAAAACCCAGACTTTTCCCAGTGTCTGAACCTCATACAATTTCTTTAAATATACCAGGTTAGGTGATCAGGAGTTTAATTTTTTAAATCAGAAGTTTGAGTCTATAGGGCCATGAGGTCAGTTTGATAATAGAGCAATTAGTACCTGAGAGGGAGCTACGCTGTAGAGTCCAGCCTCTTCAAGGCAGCTGTTACCTGCACACACCAGTCTGTGCAGTTAGGTAGCATTTGCCTTGGGTACAGGATGTTCAGGAATATTCATATTCAGACCCCCTCCCTTTCCTGATGGCAGTCAATCCCATACCTCCAATAACCTAAACTCCAGGCTGGTCAGGCTGAACCCTGCCTGAAGAGAGCTAGCATTGGACCTGGAGTGCTGGTAAGGATACTGGCCTGGAAGATGGAAATCCAGGTCTGCCCTTCCTTGGATGGAGAATAGCAGATAAATCCTAATGAACCCTCTGCAAACTACACTGTCGAGTGGGTGATGGCTGAAGCAATGATATCTTGTGACACTGGCAGGGCTTCTAGCAAGATGGAGGCACAGCTTCAAACCACACGTTGGGGGAGTCAGTCACTTTCAGACCAGGCCTAGGCACTTCCTTTGAAGGTCAAGTCTTTTGCCATGCTCTCATATACAACATTTACAGCTGATGACATCCACCCACATTATGTTTGCTTCTTTGAGTCCCCCTTTAAAGTAACAAACTCTTCACAAGCATCCTGTGTGGAAGCAATGGCTAAATCAGAGCTGGGGAATATTTTAGTTGGGTAGCAACCCAAAAGGTGCTACTGGCATTGCTATATAGATTTAATTTTGTGTTTCATCAACAAATAGAAGTTCAGAAGGGATAGGGTATGAATACCTGGAAGGGGTGAAACAAACATTGAGATTCATTATATCCCCAGAGTTTACATGTATGTTAGTAATTAAAGTGCTCCAATGTCTGTTCTCTAGCCATGAGGTCAACTGGCTCATCACAGCTCATACCCATGTTATAGAATCATAGAATCATGAAGGTTGGAAAAGACCTCTAAGATCATCAAGTCCAACTGTCACCCCAACACCACCATGCCTACTAAACCATGTCCCAAAGTGCCACATCTACACGTTTTTTGAACACCTCCAGGGATGGTGACTCCAACCACTTCCCCGGGCATCCTGTTCCAATGCCTGACCACTCTTTCAATAAAGAAATTTTTCCTACTACCTAATCTGAACCTCCCCTGATGCAACTTGCGGCCATTTCATCTGGTCATATCGCAAATTACTTGGGAGAAGAGAGCAACATCCACCTCACTAAAACCTCCTTTCAGTTAGTTGTAGAGAGCAATGAGGTCTTCCCTCAGCCTCCTCTTCTCCACACTAAACAGCTCCAGTTCCCTCAGCCATTCCTTGTAAGACTTGTTCTCTAGACCTTTCACCAGCCTCATTGATTTTCTCTGGACATGCTCCAGCACCTCAATGTCCTTCCTGTAGTGAGGGGCCCAAAACTGAACACAGTACTTGAGGAGCAGCCTCACCAGTGCCGAGTACAGTGGCACAATCACTTTCCTACTCCTTCTGGCCACACTATACCTGATACATTGCTTAACTCTGACCCTGCAAGACATCTGGGCTGCTTATTGGAAATCATGCCCTGCCCACGCTGTGGAATTATTAGTAAAATTAAGGTTTAACATCTGAAAATTAAGGTTTATATGAAAAACATAGCAGTGTTCACCCATTGAGGAAAAGCATGAAATCAAAAGGAGCTCTGAGGATGGAACACAGCTGCAGCAGACATGTGAGGAATCCACTAATACAGCAACTCCCTGCAATGTACCATAGAGGACGGAACGGAGTGGATACTCCGTGGCCCTGCTCCGTGATGATAAAGCAGGAAGAAATGGTTCTCTAGAACTGATCAGCATCTCATCTGGCCCCCTGAGCCAACAGGTTTTCGAAACCTTGCCAAAGTGCTACCCTCTCATGAACTTTGCTTGTTTTAATATCATTTTAATACCAAAACACACCTCCATCCCAAAGGCTATCCGCCTCCGAGGTGCGACCACCCCTCTTCGAGTCAGCACTCTCGATTTTTTGTAAACTATACTTTTAAATGTGAAGCGAGAAAATTTTACACCAATCATGATAAAAGGTATGTATGACTAAAGTCACTCAAACTCCACCTTCAAGGTAGAAAGAATATAAAAATAGCCAGGGAGAAGAAGATATTCGGAGAAAACGAAGATAACACTGTGAGCAAGTCAAGGGAAACTCCACCTCAGACTGCCTCCAACAACCAGGATTGGCCGACGGGCTGAGCCTTGCTTCTCCCCCCCTTGAGACGCCTTGGGTGAGACTTAAACTAAGCGCTTTTCTCGGGAATAGTTACTCCCTAATGTTTATAGCCAGGCTGTGTTATTATTTATAACCTTTTCACGTGTTTTATATTTGCACGTGCTTTCTTGCAGACAGTCACTATCACCGGCAATTCAAAAAACCTATTTACCTGTTGCACAAATAAAACTGCACTGTTTAAGTAGCCAGTTGTCACAGTGTCTCACTGAACGCAACCAAATGCGGCCCTGCTAATTCATGAGCACGACTGGACTGAAGGTGCGGACTGCTCTTAGTGTATCCAGAATCGTGGTAGTTTAATATAAATATTACACGAGACTGGAATGGTAGTGGCAAATTGGACATCACTCAGAATTTAAACCTAGCCGCACCTAGCCTCTCACTTCGGTGAAGAGCGTTAGAAAGCAAGGGGATTTATTTTCTGCCAAATTAACGCGACACACGCCGACTCCAAAAACATGCTTGGCACTTGTTTGGAAGAATCATAGCTGGCATGAATGATACCTGTGTCTGAAACTGTACTGAAAATGTAAGAATATGAGTGACTGCAGGCTGATGGCCAAGCCTGTGCTGCAGCACTGCTCAGTGCACTGGTACAAACAGAGCCAGAGTGACCACCTGAGAGATGGGAAACTGTCTCTCTGTCATTCAGCCCTATAAGCTCCCCCTCTGCCTTTTTCAATGACACCAAGTTCCAGGTCATGCTGGTAGGCCTTCACCAGCTAATTCCAAGAAATGAAGGAACTGGTGACCCTTTGCCTTTTTGTGGAATAAGATCGGGCAGTTCAGGAAACAGCCTCCAAAACTACTGCAAGTCACAAACTGTGAGACTCCCATGTACTTCCCATGGATGTGTTTTTGTGGTTACTTCTGATTAGTATTGTGCATTTACTGTCACAGTAACTGTGTATGCTCATTTTCAACATTCATTCAAATCATTAAGGATTTGAGCCGGTCCTCAGATAATACACCAATGCTTTGACGGGATGGATACCTGAAACCCTTCACAGCTAAGCACACAAAAACTATCATGAAGCGCAAAAATATGCAAGTTTATTTCTATTACATTGTAGCATAAATGAACTCTAAACACAGTTTAAAATGTGACACAACTTACTGTGGAGGCTTAGCCACTGTCCGTCATCCATGTCCCATCCCCCTCCTTATAAATATTGAAACCAAGAGTTTTGTTATGAACCAGAAAGTCTGTCACTGGTTCAGGAACCTGACAGACTTTTGACAGTTGTACAAGCTGCTTGCTAGGTGATGCCCTGACTCCGCAAACTGGAATGAGCTGGCAGAAAGAAGCCATTGGAGAGTCTCCCTTGGCAGCTCGATCTCCCCACTGAGAAAGGCTCAGCACCCAAGGCCAGCGCCATGCAGCTCTTCTTCGAATGATCGCGTAGAGGCAGTCAGAGCTGGAGGTGATGAAATGCACAGTTCCCTGCTCCTCACATCTGACAGTGATGTTAAATAAAAGCAGACCACGACTACAGTAATATCACTGCCAAACTAGTGCTGAAGCAGAGACATAACCATTTCCCCTGTGATCCATTCATTCCCATGGACAGTGCCAGACCAAAGGGAAACTAATATTTTTTGATTGTTAGAAACTTTTAGAAGTGGTTTTACTGACAGATCAGAAAGACAAACGTTACTATAACCTGATGAAGTAATAACTATAGAAGTTCTCAAAGGGCCAGATGGATGAATTTAGGAGGTGTTTCTGCCATGGTACACAGATATGAAATCTATTTACAATGAGATCAAGAAACCTTGAATTGACTTTACTTTTTCTTTACCCATGACTGCATGCAATGCTCCTTTGCTGCACTTCAGCCTGTTGTCCCTGGTTGTCAACAGTCCAGTGGCCACAAGCATAGTAAGGAAACTAAGCACTGCAGGAGCAGCATCCCTGCATGGGAGATCCTTTTGTGTCCTGCCAATGGATGGTCTCCAGCAAAACAGTCCTTTCCTTCCAGATTTACAGGGAAGTGACTGCCCAAGAACCTGGCAAAAACGTTTTCTTGTCCCTGGTTAGCACCTCTGCCGCATTTGCCCTGCTGGCCCTGGGCTCCAGAGCACCAGCCAGGCTTAGGTGCTGGAAGGGCTGGGCTTTAACTTCACTAACACTTGGGAGGACCCACCACTTCCCATTACGGTCATTTATTTTAATTCTGGGAGCTATACATGCCATTTCCACGTTCTTGTACCATTATACTTAATTAAGCTTTTTGGTCTGTAGTCTCAACTACTTGAGTTTCATGCATTTCTTGGAAAAAGAAATTCAAGCTGTGATTCAATTTGAGAGAAAAATTTTGGTCTTGCAGTCTATCTACTGGTACTTCTTTTTTCCTCTTTTTTATTCTAGTGATTTTTTTAAAACCTATAACAACTAGTTTTGAAAAGCCTTGGCAGTGTCAAGCTGGTCTACAATTCCAATTACTTCATCTGGGAACTTTATGGAAAATAGATCAGTAAAACTTAAGATGAACTCTCAGTAAGACATTACCTATCCTGAACATCAAAATTCTGGCTGATTGACTCCAATGGAATTCGCATCAAGCCTTAAATGCTTGTATGCTCTCAGAAACACATTTTCTTTCAGTGCTAGGAGATTAGATACAGACAAAGCAGAAAACTTAAAATACTGTTTTCTGAAAACTGATGAAAGTGATCATCTGAGGTGAAATGTCTATCATGAGAAATGGAATCACACCCTAGTAATAAAAGAAATTTATTTCCTTGTGAGATAGAACAAAGAATAAAATAATAAAATTATTTCATACAGTTCATACAGCTTTCTTCTAGCAAACTTTCAGTTCACATGAAATTTTAGTTCAGGGATTCCTATTGCATTGCTGAAAGAAGCTGAAAACAAAGAAAAGGTTTAGTTTCTATTCCCAGTTCTGTCACAGACTTTTTGCTTAGTCTTCATCTTTTTTCTATCTGTCAGTCATGCTTTTTTTTTAAATGGAGCCGGAAAAACTTCCCTTATCCAAGGAGAAAAGGGTGAAGACATGGACATCATAGTTGGGATTCCCTATACAGAACCAGATAAAAATGGAGAGTGGACTTGATTTTTATTCTAGTTACAGCAATTTTGCAATGATGCCAATTTCCTGATTTTAATGCAGTTACTTATGTAAACAAGGTTATTTATATGAACTTTTTCAGACAGACTTTGAGTGACACATCTTTGTAAGGCAACAAGAAACAGCTGCATGAGGATTTATCATGCAAATTGCACATTTCTCTTGCTCAATCCTTATTATCTTGCTAATGTTTTGTTTCCACAGCCAGAAATCCTTCACCCTGGAAAATCCAGAAATATGACTTGCAAAGCTGGCACATAATAATCTGATGACCAAGCAGCAAGAGGAGTAAGTTAATGATATGAGATGAAACTCCCCCTGTAAGGATGAACCAAGACATTGCATAACTGAACAGAGTCTTTGACAGACAGTAGAGAAAGAGATAATTAAATTCTTCCTAATTCCTTGCATATAGACCATTATCAGGCCAATGGGAAAAGCAGATCTGTCAGTCCTTTATATGACTCCCCTAGTTCCTGGAGCAGGAGTCTCTCTGTCCCTGCCACTGCTTACCTAGCAGCCTCCAGGACCTCTTTACCTTCCTCTGTGAAATTCCCCTGTATGGATCTCCTTCCTGCAAAACTCTACACAAGCTTTTCAGTTTAGCCTCACATTTCACTGTGACATCTGTTCTGGGAACACAGCCATTTGCACCAACAGGAATGTGTAGAGAAGTAACAAACTGCTTTCCCTTTCCTGGGTTCTCACAGATGCTGCCATCTGGCAGGTATACCAGTGATACCCTTGTGTGGTGGTGATTCACCTTCATTTTCCATTGCATTCAACAGGAGAGACTAGTGTTTTCCAAGAGACTCTATTTCTGGCATCTATGACTTAAGGGAGATTTTAAAAGGACTAGGTGTGACTGACGCATTCATTAACCGTGCTGATCTATCTAGAATTGCTGAGAAGCTGGTTGCTTTGAAGTTTGCAGAATAAAATGGTCATTTATGGGTCTGATGTAACTGCTGGTCTTAACTTTGCCTAGGAAGAGACTTGGTCCAGGTTCAGAGGAGCTGGTGCCTGGGAGTGGTGAGCAGGAACAGCAGCAACTTTCCACTCTCTCCCTGACATGCTGAGTGCTGCTGCATGTCCTGGGAGAAAACAGAGGAATCACTGCAGAAGCTCTGCCATTCCCAGCAGTTCCTCCCTGAAAACAGTAGCATCCTTCAGATAGTTGGCCAAGCGTTAGGGCTGGGCTGGAAGATTCATGCTATCTATGTAGGCAGGCCTAGACTTGAGAAAAATAACTTGTCTTTTCTAGAGTTAAGCAACAGCATACTTGCTCCTGCTGAACTTTGTTCATTTTACATGTTACTAGAATAAACTTTCTGAGGACTTCCACATATCATGAAAAAAACCTCTCTGCAGAAATACATTCTGACACACTATGCCTCTATCTTGTGAGAGACAGTAGTCACATAGCCACAACTATGGTGGGTAGATTCCTACATGTAGATAAATTGTAGATTGACGTGGAGTGAAATACTGTACTTTCAATGGAATTAATTAGTCATTGCTAATTAGGATGAGTGCCATGCAACTTGTCTTTAAATAAACTTCTAAATAGTGCCTATTTCTCTCGGCTCCCTATGAAAGGGATCCCAGTGTAAGTCACTTATACTATGCAGATAAATCATGCCTATCCTATGTGTGTGTGGCAAGGAGCTGAGAAGATCTCTCTTCTTCCCAGCTAACATATTGCTATGGTAAATATTGCCCATTTCATTCTTCCATTTATTTTCTTTTTTTGGCTATTTTTCAAGCCATGCGAATACTTCGCTTTTCATTTTAGTAGTTTCAAAAATACTCATCAATGGATTCCCAAAAAGCTAACCAGTGCCTCCAGCTGTCCTTTATCTAATAATTTAATGAGCCCTTCAAATAATGCCAGTTAGGGCACACCTGCAACATGTGCTGCAGGACAACACAGAGATACTGAGCTATTCCTGAACAAATTTGCTGCTGCCTGGGTGTCGTGGTTTAACTGCAGCCAGCAGCTAACCACCATGCAGCCACTTGCTCACTCCTCCCTAGGTGGGATGGAGGAGAGAATCAGAAGACTGAAAGTGAGAAAACTCATGGGTTGAGGTAATGACAGTCTAATAGGTAAAGCAAAGCCACACAGGCAAGCAAAGCAAAACATGGAATTAATTCGCTACTTCCCATTGGCAGGCAGGTATGCAGCCATCTCCAGCAAAGCAGGGCTCCATCATGAGTAACGGTTACTTGGGAAGACAAATGCCATCACTCCAAATGTCCCCCTCTTCCTTTTTCTTCCCCTAGCTTTATATGCCAAGTGTGATGACATATGGTGTGGAATATCCCTTTGGTCAGGTGGGGTCAGCTGTCCTGGCTGTGTCCCTTCCCAGCTTCTTGTGCACCCCCAGCGTACTCACTGACGGGTTGATGTGTGAAGCAGAAAAGGGCTTGACTCCATGTAAGCACTGCTCAGCAGTAACTAAAACTTCCCTCTGTTATCAACACTGTTTTCAGCACAAATCCAAAGCACAGCCCCATACTAGATACTATGAAGAAAATTCACTTTATCCCAGGCAAAACCAACACAGTTGAGTACTCAATTAGATGGCATCCTTGCATCAGGATATCCCATGCAGAGAGTTCAGTGGGGCACAGCATTGTTTTTATAAACAGGCATTGCTTTGGCCTTATCTTATCTTTCCAGTTCTTCTCCTGTTTTCTAAACCTCATTTACCACAGTTATGCCAGACTAACTTGCAAAGATCTTTTGCCCACAGTTTAGCTCAAGCCCAAGAGTAGCAAGGTCCCTGCTCTTTCTCTGCCCTCAGAGGCCTAGCTGCTGGCATTGTTCTGCCTGTGTGCCAGGAAAAAAGACTTATAATGTTTGATGTCCAGAAAAAAAAAGCTTACTCGGTCTTTGCTTTGCAAATAAATCTTATTTGCTCTGTTTAATATTTACCAGTGGACATTAACTTAATGCTACCCAGCAAAATGAAGAATAGGGAAGAAGCACTGTGAAAGAGAAGTCCAGCACTGTAAGTACCATATTGTACTTTCTTAGAAGTCTTTGAATTCATGTTGTCTGTGATCTCTGCCATTTACTGCACAATATTTAATTCTGAGATGTATTTATTTTGTACAGTAATTGGAAATTATTTTATCTTCTGGAAGAACATTCTGAATGTTGGAAGCATGATTCAGTCAGTGATCCATCTCCTAGCTGCAGTGCCAGGACAACTGGGAGATGAGGTCCAAAATGAGTACTCAACAGTCAATACCAAGGTGAAGCACAAAACCTTGTCTCTGCTCCCAGAGGAGTAAATGCAGTTGTAATCTCTATGTCGTGACTACTCCAGGCTGATGCAGAGCTAATGAGAGTAGCACCCCTCTACCTACAGCATGCTTAAAGACCAGGCTACTTGAAGCTAAGTGGCCTGGAAGAGAAACTAATCTCTCTCGAAAGCAGATTTTGGGAATAATAAAGAGAGTACTTACCAGACCACTTACCAGACCAAAAGGAATTACCTCCATTTTTTCAGAGCTGATGTCTTCATCCAGCATTTTAGACATGCTGAGCACAGCTCCCATACTCATCCCTTCCACAGCTTATTTCTCCAGTGTTTTGTACTGGGCAGCCAGAAACAGGGGAACCCACAATTAACAATTCCCCATGAAAAGTTTGATGTAAGACCTAAATCCAGCATTAGACACACAGCCTGACGCAGACCCTGGGGCAGAATCCTGTGCTCCAGAATAAGTATACAGCTGCCATGAACAACATTCAGATAGCTTCTGTTTTTCTGCAGCCCACCACCTACTTCATGTTTTTAAGTTTCTGCCATCTGAAATAATATAGGTGAGGAACACTATGGAGAACATTCTTCTCCAGTGTATTTCACGGTTCGTCCTCTGAAAAGGGCAGAAGAGAGACTGTAGGGTTATGTAGAATTTGCTTATGTTAGTTAAAGGAAGAGGAAAGGTCATCAAATTGCATGTACACAGCAAGGCAGATATAGCTTTTCCTAAGCTCTTGAGTCTTGGGCTTTGCAACCTTATGGATAGTTTATGTGCAACAGAGACAGTCAATAAACTTTAACAATTTATCCTCAATTTACTGAAACACTTAAGGTAATGTTTTGAAATAATACAGTTCTTGAGTTCAGAGCTGCTACACAAGAGGCAGAAAGATATAAAGAGTTTAAGGAGTGTGCATTTAGAGGGATTTCATTCACAGCTATAACCAACATTATCTCTGTATCACTGTGGTGCTTGAAAACCCAAGTCATAACAAGACCATGGATACTAAAGAAACATACCAGCCAAAGTTGGTGTCTCTGCCAATGTACTTAACAAATACATGGGGGCCAATAGCTGAACTCAGCCATACACCCAAAGCCACTTCGGTGTTCAATGAGGCCATGCTGGTCAGAGGCAAGAACTATTTCAGGCATAATACCTCATGCAAGCCTACACAACATGGATTCTCCTCTGGCAATGCCACATTGCTCATTGGTCAGAAACTGAGACAACTGAGTAGAAATAGGTTATCCAGAAGGTCAAGTAGAAGATTATTTCCAAATAGAGCAGTAATCCTAAAGACTGACATCTGAAAATGAGTATCTAGAATACAGAAACTATTTTTATGCAGGAAAGATAAAATACTGTAGATAAAAGGGTTGCTTTATTCTTTCTTAACAGAACAGTTCAGAAGGAAAATGAAGTCTGCATTCTATCTGTGTTTGTTGCTTCTTGGACTTCAAGTCCAAAGTGAACATGGGTCTGATAATGAACAGCAGAAACAGAAGATACCCTATTACTCAGAAGACCATTCCCAGGCTGAAGACGAAAACTTGGCTCATGACAAGATAGCCCTCAGCAATGCTGACTTTGCATTTAGGTTTTACAAGCAGGTCAGAGAGGAGGCAGGCAACAAGAATATTTTCTTCTCTCCTTTGAGCATCTCCACTGCCTTTTCAATGCTCTCCCTGGGGGCCAGAGCAAACACTCTCAGTCAGCTGCACAAAGGCCTTGCCTTCAACCTGACAGAGATGGAGGAGCAGGAGATCCATGAGGGATTTCAGCGCGTCCTCCAGCTGCTAAATGACCCTCACCGAGAAGTCCAGTTGAACATGGGCAATGCCCTGTTCATAGACAACCGGCTGAAACTGCTCCAAACATTTTTGGATGATGTTACAAATTTTTATCATTCTGAAGCTATTTCTAGTAACTTCCAGAATTCTCCAGAGGCTACAAAGGAAATCAATAAGTACATAGAAACAAAAACCCATGGGAAAATTGTTGATTTACTCCAGAGTCTTGATTCGGACACTGCGGTGGTTCTGATTAACTACGTTTTCTTTAAAGGTGAGTGACAAATGCGAGTAGAAGTTATATACATAAGCTCTGGAAGTCTTATCCAGATCTAAGAAACAGGACTTTTGTCATATTGTGGACCTATGCTATCATCTAGCTTAAAATATATCCTTCTACTTTTAAATGACATAAGGAAGTATTTGAAAGCCAGATATGAAGAACCATTTTCCATATGAGTTAAAAAAAAAAAGAGAAATAAAGAAAAAAGAATCCATAGAAGTACTGATTAACATTGTATCAATTTTGTTCAGCACTGAAAATACTTAGAAAGGATAAGCTTGGGAATTTATGATCATTTGTTGAAAGGCACAGGTGTTTGGCTGTGCAGGACACTGTCAAACACGGGTGACGTGTTTTATGGAAGGAATAAGCCTGGAGCCTGTATAGTGGGAGTCTGTGGAAGTTTTACCACCGCCTTAGTAGGCAAAGGCTGGGGCCTTTTCCATGGAAAACATCAGCCTATATTTTTCTTCTGTGATTTTTATTAGAACCATTGAAATGACACAAACCTTCTTTCCATGGCCAGGGAACGAGCATCCTTAAACTGAGATAGGTTTGTTGTTGCCTTCACAGTTTGAACACAGTAGTTAATGCATCGACTAATGTGACATGCCTTTAATAGTCTCCTTTTCGGTCTACTCAATTCTATACTCACTCTTTTGTCAAAAGGCTACTGGGAGAAACCTTTCAACAATTTGTCCACCAGAGACGATGACTTCTTGTTGGATGCCAAGAATTCTGTTAAGGTCAAAATGATGCATCAAGAAAAAGCCTTTAATATCCATAGGGATGAGAAGATGTCTTGCTGGGTAGTAGAAATACCATACAAGGGAAATGCTATTTCATTGTTTGTTCTGCCTGATGAAGGGACAATGAAGCAGGTGGAGGATGCTCTGCTGAGAGAAACAGTGTCTAACTGGATGCAATCATTTCAAAAAAGGTAATCTTTTAACTGCTGCTTTGTTTAAATATTGAACAGGCCATCGCTACTCATCCAGGCAACAAATTGCTAGGCACATCTCTGAGGAACAAGCATTGCACGGTTTCTTTAACTCAGATAAGGTATCGGGTGAGGTTGTACCTAACGAGAACGCACTTCTCAGCTCCCCCAGTCACAGCAGTGGGAGTGCTACCAGCTGTGAGGATCCTGCACACAGGTACATAGCCCTCAGGAGCCTGCCTTGAGTGGGAAGAATCTAGTCCAAAAGAAAGTACAATTTCTTTCTCTCCAGTCTGGATGATACTTTCCAGTCAGTCACTTTCATAAACCAGCACTCTGTCCCTGCACCACTGATCAGACTGTGACTGGTGGGACAGGTACCTCAATTTTTGCTTCTCTAGCATGGGATTAATCACTGTCTTAGAAAGCCAAGCCTTAGCTCCATGGGTATTTGGGATGGGTGTATACCTGCAACAGCTATTGCATCAAGGGATCTTGCAATAATAAACTCACATTTTTCATTTATTTTTGGAAAGAAAAATCTACCTGGACCTTCCAAAATTCTCCATCTCTAGCTCCTATGATGTTAAGAGCCTGTTTGAGAAAATGGGTGTGACGGAGGTGTTCAGTCACCAGGCTGATCTCTCTGGAATGGCAGAAAAAGCTCTTCTGAAGGTTTCCAAAGTAAGTATGCAAACAGATATGGTAATCAAGAGATTTGTCTGCCTTGCTAACATGCAGGTTTTATCTTTGCAAATAGGCTGATCTCACTTCTGGAGTGTAGTCATGGCTCACTGATGGTAATAAAGGAAGGAAAATATTAGGCATTAAATGGCTGTTGTTCCTACATTTTAATATCAAATTTTTCACTGCACAGATATCCTGCAAATTCACTTGAAAATTTTTGAAGAAGAAAACAGGTCTGGAAAAGACAACAGGAATAATTTCACAAAAGCTAGTGTAAAATAATTAATGCATGACAAGAGTCATAGTTATGACAGAAGTTTGGGAATAATCATTCTTATGCTATGTATACACTTTTCATTACTACATTATCTAAGCACTTCAGAATTTATATGAACAACAGACTTGTGGGACAGGGATAGCCTCAGTTCACAAAAAATAAACTGTCACACATACAAGCAAAGTGATTTCCCTAGCGTCCCAGGGAATGTATGCCTTGTGTCATGAGGGAAGTGATCCTTCCCCTCTATTCTGCACTTGCAAGACCACTTCTGGAGCTCTGCACATCCAGTTTGGGGCTTCCCAGTGCAAGGGAGATGTGGACATACTGAAGCAAACTGAGTCCAGTGGAGGGTGAGCAGGGCAGTCATGTGTCTCGAGCACATGGTGTGTGAGGAGAGGCTGGGAGACCTGGAGTTATTCAGCCAGGAGAAGAGAAGGTGAAGGAGGGTTCTTAGAGGTGGCTACAGATATGTATTAGGAGGGTGCAGAGAAGATGGTCTCAGATTCTTCGTGCAGGTGCCCAGTGATAGGATAAGAGACAGCGCTCATAAGATAGAAAATGGGAAATTCTCATCTGATATTATGTAAAAAAATTCACCATGCGGGTGATCAAAAGCTAGGATGAGTTACTTAGAGAGGCTATGAAATTTGCATCCTTGGAAATACTCAAACCCTAACTGGAAGAGACCCTGAGCAACCTTCTCTAGTGTCAGAGTTGACACAATGTAGGGTGGTTGGTTGTATTGGATGACCTCTAGAGGTCCTTCCAACCTATATTATTTAATGATTTTGTGATTTCTCATACTGAATAATACCTTATTATATGTATAAACACCTGGATTACATAGACAAGTGAATAGCGAAAGGTTAGTAGGACCTCATGAGAGGAAATTTCAGATGCGTTATGGACAATGAAGAAAAAACACGGAGGGCTGACCAAAGACAATGAAATAAGATCACGTGAATTCAGAAATATGAGTTTGCTATACCTACTGTAGAAAGCCCCGAAAAGTAAATCCATGTCAGTGGGTTGTGTTACAGAAAGACATACTATAAATCTTGTCACTACTGTGTCTTTGCAGAAAGAATTTTTTTGCACACACGGAAATTGATGCACAATGAAAACTTCCTTCTTCTGTGTTAAACATGAAGGACAAAATCTTACTCTGAGAAACAACAGAACAATGAATGTTCTCTATGCTGCTCAATCTCTGCAAGCAGCCAAGTTTGACTCTGCCAGCATGTTGAAGAAAACTCTCCCTGAACTCAGACCTAACTTTGCTTGTCTTGGGAAGGCTGGGCATGAGTATCTTTTTCGCACCAGTTCTACATTCATTCCATGCTTTCTTTTCAAAACTACCTTCTCACAGTGTGAGCAAGTTTGTCCCCAGCTGCTTCTCACTCTTCTGTACTTAGATTTTAATCTTTTCTTTCTTTGCAGGCAATTCACAAGGCGGTGGTGGATGTTAGCGAGAATGGCACAGAGGCTGCTGCAGTGACAGAGATAGAAATGGTACTAATGTCTGCACAGATTCCTCGTCCTCCTTACATCAGATTCAACAGGCCCTTCCTGATGATGATTATTGACCAAATCTCCCACAGTATCCTCTTCATGGGGAAAATTGTGAACCCAGCTGCCAAGCAAGACTAGGCCAGAGCTCTTGTACTCCCCAGTGCAGAGAAGAGAGCTTGTGCACATCCCAGGGAATTCTTTGCATAAAGGGACTAGAATTGATCCCTAATTAACAAATAAATAAGCATCACATTAACTTATTCTTCACTTACAAACAGACAGCTGGGGACAAACATGAGTGGGCCATGTTTATAAAATGACCCCAGCCAAATAAGCAGCCATGGAATCATCAACAGACAAGCATTTCTCTACCTCACTCACTCATCACTGGTGACACAGTGCATGCAGATAAACCTTCCTGCTCCTGGCTGAGAAACTCCCTATGTGTCCTACGTCCTGCATATCGTTCTCAGCTCAGAAACCACAAATCTATCCCCTTCAGCTGAGAAACCATCCTTTCCCTCCCTCTCATTCCTCTGTGAATCCAAGGAGATGTCTCCTTCTTCTGTGAAGTCCTTCCAGGGCTCAGTGGCTAAGAAGAGAAACAGAAACACAGACCTGTTAAACCTTTCCTCTCCTAGGTGGTGGATGCTCACAGGTAAAGAATAATCCTTTTCCTTCCAGCTTGACAACTGTCTCCTACCAGCTCCAAGCCCTTGCTCCCATCTCCATTCCTCATTAATTGCTCCAGAGTAATGGGCCTAACTTTTCCAGCAGGGCAAGGGTTTATCTTCTGTGTCAGTGAAAGCTGCACATCACTGCACAAATGGTCATACTTAAGGGTCTTCTGCATGTACAGTAAAGCCTGGGGTCCCTAGGAGAACTGGACGTGGCAAAAACCGCCCTCTGATTCCAGAAACTGGTGACAGTAGCCTGGGAGGTCATGTCTCCATTGTCCAAATGCCAGGTAGTCATGTTGCCCTCCACCCGCTTCTGCAAGCCCAGGCTGATGAGTGCATCCAGGAGATTCCTCTCCATTAACATGATGATTGGGGTGCAGCATGGTGACTTGGACAGCTTCCTGAGCATTGAGTAGGCAGAAGCCAGTGTTACCAGCAGCACAATGTGAGTGGAAAGCTGCATTGCAGAAGATTAATTTATGGTCAATTAAAAATAGAGTAAAATATTAATAAACAAAGACATAATTTAAAAAAGCTTTTCCCCACCCCTCCCTTCTTCCCAGGCTCAATTTCACTCCTAACTCCTCTACAGCCTCCCTCTGAGTTCGGTATGGGGGTTGCAGTCAATTTATAACACTTCTTTTCTGCTGCTCCTTCCTCCTTACGATCTTTCCCTGGTCCAGCATAGTGTCCCTCCCACAGGTGACAGTCCTTCATGAACTGCTCTGGCCTGGGTCTTTCCTACAGGGTACTGTCTAACAGGAACAGACTGCCCCAGCATGGGCTCCTCTCCATGGGGTCACAGGTCCTGCCAGAAGCCTGTTCCAGCATGGGGTCTCTATGAGCTGCAGCTTCCTTCAGGGCACATCCACTTGCTCTAGCTTGGGGTCCTCCATGGGTTGCAGTGTGACGATCTGCTCCACCATGGACCTTCACAGGCTGCAGCGGGACAACCTGCCTCACCATGGTCTTCTCCATGGGCTGCAGGGGATTCCCTGCTCCAGCACCTGGAGTACCTCCTCCCCACCTTCTTCACTGACCTGCGGGGCTGCAGGGCTGTTCCTCTCACATGTTTTTCTACTCCTCCCTCTCACAGCTGTCATGCAGTGTTTTTTAATATTTCTTAAATATGCTTTCCCAGAGGTGCCACCATCTTGCCTGTTGGAGCCAGCTGGAACCAGCTGTGTCTAGCACAGGGCAGCCTGGGCCTCTCCTCACAGATGCTGCCCCACAGCCCCCCACTGCCAGCACCTCTGCACAGACACCAGATACACAGAAATGCACTCCTGAGATACCATTAAGTTCACTAAGGGTAATGACGTTTAATGGAAGGGTAGAACACTTTGATGGTTACTCTGCCCTAGTGAGGCCCCATCTGGACTACTGTGTCCAGTTCTGGGCTCCCCACTTCAAGAAAGATGAAGAGCTACTGGAGTGAGGGGACTGGAGCATCTCTCCGACAAGGAAAGGCTGAGGGAGCTGGGCTTGTTCAACCTGGAGAAGGCTAAGAGGGGACCTTATGAATGCTTATAAATGTCTGAAGGGTGGGTGTCAGGAGGATGGGGCCAGACTCTTTCCAGTGGTGCCCAGTGATAGGACAAGGGGCAATGGGCACAAACTGAGGCACAGGAAGTTCCGTCTGAACATGAGGAAGAACTTCTTCCCTCTGAGGTTGACGGAGCACTGGAACAGGCTGCCCAGGGAGGTTGTG
>Ga0065711_1026543_pt1 | contig 66428 bp, 38 predicted proteins | sample Hoacrofraction12_FD_59098 | JGI IMG/M metagenome (GOLD analysis project Ga0065711, IMG submission 59098) | Hoatzin crop microbial communities from Cojedes, Venezuela - Epithelial fraction 12 v2 (version 2) | ecosystem: Host-associated > Birds > Digestive system > Esophagus > Crop | place...
TTTAGCCACACGTCTCTGCTTTCTCTGGCTTTGGTTCAGCAGCACATGGGGACTTGCCTTTGACATGTTGAGCAGCCACGTAGTGGGTTTCTGCAAGCTGAGCCAAGCCAAGCAGCGCGGTGCTTTCCAACGAAGGAAGGAATGGGAAGACGTTGATCAGGAATATGCAGAGAAGCGGGCAACAACAAAATAAAGACAGAGTTCTGAACACAGAGGGAAGGTAAAACTGGGATTAAAAGGACAGAGAACTACAGACGCAAAGAGAAGCTGAACACAGTTGGCCACATCTGCACCAGGCACAGCACAGATCTCAGGCTGGGCTTTGCCAAGCCGTTGGACTGAAGATGCAATTAAAATGAAAGGCAGACTGCTGCCTTCAGCAGAACACTGCTCCCTCCCTGTGAGATCACTCAACACGCGCCTGATGCTGTCACTGACCCTACATTGTCCCAACAAAGTCATTCTCCATGACACCCTGCAGAGGAGCAGTCATTTGTAATGGGCTGGGGGTGGAGGGGAAATGGAGGGGCAGGGAAATACTGGGCCCCACAGTGCGAGGCATGAGGAACAGCAGACAACCCAAAGTATCTGACCTCAAAGAGCTGTGCACAGGGGATACGGGGCCTGCAATTCTTGCTAGGTTTACAGAAAGGAATGTAGGCTTAATTTGTGGCAGTGGGAAGTCCCTAGGGAATTTGAGAAATTAGTACAAAGAGGTGTTGCTACGCTGCTTTATAGGAACTTGACATGATGTTCAAATGCTGTCTGTTGGGAGCCTGGATTACTTCATTATTATTTTTAATAACTCCAGAGGGCTTTCTTTTGCAAAGGAACTCAAACTGAGATGGTGGGTTTGTATGTTCACTATTCATTTGGAGGGAGAATTGTCTGATGGATGCTGAAGTTTATGTTTCTTTCGCAATGAGAACTGCTGGAATGTTTCGTGGCCCAGATCTGTGTTCTCATTTTCACCATGCAGTTATGTAAGACTCTGAAATAATAAAATAATGCTGTCTTTTAAAGGGAAGAAATGGTTGCATGTGCTCTTAGTGTGATGGCCTGCGTGTGGTATTTAGTTAACAGCAGAAGTCTGATCTGTAGGGTCCATTCTGATGGATCTCTGACATCCATCAGGACTGTTTGTTCTACCGCTGGGAAAGGAGAAGGAATCTGTGCTTCAGAAGCACAAAGGATTACTGGATTTGTGTGTGTTCTCTAGACTGTATAGATGTGAATTAACATCAAAGTGTATATCTCTCATTGCCCTGACATGTGTATTTTGGGGGAAAGAGAAATGGGACATTTCCAGCACTGAGAGAATCTGGTAATTTCTGCTGTTCACCTGATTTGCCTTGTGTACATTCATTCCCATTTTTTAACCCAAGAATATTTTCTTTTACAGAGGAATGGGTGTAAGGTTATTTAAGCTGAAATGAAATATTAGCTTGTCATCTTGTCCAAAGCACTTCATCATGCACAGCACAACTGATTTCTTCATCCCCCAATATTCCTTGAAATGCATGTGTCTAGTCAACCTCCAATCTCCTGTTAGTCTAATTCCACAACTTCACTAGGCATCTTGATCCACAGCTAAAGTACTCTATGTAAAGGTTTACCTAATGTTTACAGAATCACAGAATGTTAGGGGTTGGAAGTGACCTCTGTGGGTCATCTAGTCCAAGACTCCTGCCAAAGCAGGGTCACCTAGAACAGGCTGCACAGGACATCGTTCAGGCAGGTCTTGAATATCTTACTACAGCCCAAGTTGATTTACTTCTGTTCCCTCTTCATTGACTAACAAGTATAATAGATGCTTCATCTGCTTTTCTCAGTAGTAACAGAAGGTTGCATAAACTGTTTCCCAATATACTGTGTTGGAACATGATGGGCTAACTAGGTATGAAAATAAAGAGCAAAAAAAATTTAAGGTAACAGATTAACATTAATGCACTGAAAAGACTGGGAAATCAAGCAACAGAGAATCAGGAATTCTAAAGGAACTAAATTATGTTTCTGCCCTCTTTTGAATGCAAATTCAGAGTGACTCCATTAAATATGAAGAGACTTGGGATGAATATGTGCCAGAGGCTGAAAATCTGAATTACAGTCCCAACAGTTGTAGAAAAATATAGACATGATTTTTCTTTATAAAGCTTTGTTCCTTCACCAAGCTTCTACCGACTGCAGTTGGTCTGTTACTCAGTTAAGGTAAATGAGTGTAAGTACATCCATGTAACAGAGATGTACCAATCTATAGTAGGGATTTGGAAAATAATTTTGTTAAGCCTGTGTAGTTTCTCCGTGTAGAATGACCCTTTGTGTAAATGAGGCCCAGTGGCTCAGAGTACACGGGAGGAAAATCTCCCAGGGTTCTCACATGGAGTATCCACCAAATACATCCCCAGGGAAAACAGATTTGCTGTTGCTTTCCCATATGCAAGAAGCAAGAATCAACTCGAAGCTGATCAAAGCAATAAGCTGCTGCTGCTCCAAGATCTTGGGAGGCTACATCTAAAACCAAGACATCTATAATAATAAGGGGTTCTGCTTTTATGTTGCTTCCAACCATGCTGTGAACATCCCCAAGATACTTTGCCAACATGGCTGTGACAAAATGCAACAGATAAGATTTCCTCTGCCCTTTTAAGAGAAAGTTTGAAAGCTCAGGGAGCTCTGCTGGAAGATAATGGGATACAGGCTGTCCATTTTCTCCAAAGGATCAAGATTAATGATAGGCAGATGATTAATTCAAACAACGATAAAAAATTCCACTGAATTGTTACAGGATTCTATAAATTGGCTTTTCCGCCTTTACAATCTAGCAAATCTGAAAAGATCCATTCCCAGAAGCAATTAAGATCACAGTCTGGTCCCTCTCTTCAGGTTTCATCAGTTCCCATTCCAAATCTATTTGCACAACAAATACTGGGAAGCCTGAAGGAGAAGTTGATATATTATAAATCAATCAGCTATTCTGTAAGACAGGAGCTGAAGCCTCTGCTTTTATTAGTAGAAAGAACTGAGTCATTTGCCATGACTACATACTTCTTGATATGATTTACTGCTTCTGCGGATCGTTACAGAAAAAACCACAAACCAGTGCACAGTGCCTTCCTTAAATTTCACATCAACATATACTGAGAACTAGAGATGGACACAGGTTGACTTTTGCATCTGAACATCCTTCCAAAGCTGGACCTACCTTTATACTTTGCAGCACACATCTTCCAGAGCCACAAGAGGAATGCGAGACAGGTTGTGACACAAACCCGAAGTGAGGGACAATTTGTGTCAGAGATGTCGATTTCTTCCTTTCAGACAAATAGCTCTTTCTGGACTTTCTGCATGACTATCTATTTTTGCTGTGAACGCTTAGAAGAGGGACATTACATTTGCCTAGAATATGGCTAATTTTATACAGAAATTCATAATAAATGAGAAGTAGTTTAGGTCTCTCTCTGGAACGACAGGGGAAAAAGCTGGTGAACAAATGGATTGCCATGAAAAGATTGCTTCAGTCAGAGACACCAGCCACAACCTGGTGAATACAGTGGGACCACACAGAGCTGTCATTTCAGAAAAGACCGTGCTTTGACCAGCAAGTCACTAATACTTTGGATTATTGTCCTGTTGGTTGGTATTTTCTTCATATCCATATAACAAGCACCACTGAATTTTCAAACAGCTTCTTACAGTCATATTATGGAAAGTATTGCTTATAAATTATACAAAATGTGGCTTTAAGAGCATATTTTCAAAACACATAACTGAATCAGTCCACTCATTCACATCTCCTGTTCCCACCTATCTATGGTATTTCTTGGGTGCTGATGACCTTGGCAGTAAAAGCTATTTCTATAAACATCATACATAGGAAACGCATAAGAATGTTCAGGTTGTCTCATCATAACCTCATTTGCTAAAGATGTTGCTTAATGCTATCTCCCAAGAATTTGTGCTTACAGGACTCAAGGTGAATCACTTGCCTGGAAATTGTCCTTCACTTCTTTCGATGGGAATCTTATTTTGGTGTGCTCATGCTGAGATAGTTTGGCTGGAACAGTGAAATTTAGATTTGAATGCAAACTTCAACTACCTTATAAGCTGTTGAAATGCCAAGGTTTGTAGACAGCCAGGATGACTTGAGCTCAAATTTCCCTAAACTGTGATTATGTTTGGACACAGGGAGAGTAACACTTGTGTAATACACCATGAGCTGTTGAAACAAATCTGGATCAAGCATGCCCCACTGGGCCTGCTACAACTGTACCTAGAGGAAGTGAGTAAGAGAAAACAATTTCCCTGACATGATGCTTGTTCCCGAGCCCCCAGTTTGGACTGATTTGTGCCGAGCTTTGCAGAGCAAAACAGATCAGTAGCTGCCTCAGAGCAGTGGGTGTCAATTCTCTGAACTCCTCATCACTGAGGCAGAGACTGGGGAGCGGGCAGGATAGGGGAAGAGAAGGTGGCAACGGCCAGTCATTTACCTGCTCCTCAGCTGTCCCAGAGGCCCCCTGAGATCCCCAAGTGCTTAAAATCTGCTACACTGCTTCGGAAGCCCCAGCTGAGCCTCCACTGCTTGAGGAACAGGAAAGGCTGGGTATCTTTGCTGCCTCATACAAAAGCTTACTGGCATTGATCTGTTCTGTGGCTATTGCTTGAGCCCTCTTTCCATCAAATAATTTTCTCATCATAATCTAACAACCTTATTCAGCCTGACAGAGTGGTACTGAAAATCATTTCCCATAGAGTCTCACACCCAAACAGTATTGTTACAGGTCTCTGTGGACTGGCACTGAAATAATTTTTCTGTGTAAAGAAGTGACATTTTTGCTTCTCCCTGCAGACTTGCATCAAAACCATTTTACTGTTATATCTCACGTATTATAGTGCTGTTGGTCTCCAAAGACCAACTCTCTTTGGAGTAGCTTTCCACGGAATTTAGCTTTTTAAATTCCATAATCAATAACCTCAGACTAGCACAAAGTTTTTCCCCCCTCAAAATTCACATTCAAACAGCACCAATTCAGTTCCATCCAGACTTGCATTACAATCCATTTCCTTTTCTAATGACATTGCAAAGGAGACGTTTTAGTCGCTGGTGTTACATTAATGCTGCAGGCAGTTTATACTTCCATGACCAGAAACTGCCATTCAGAAGCTTGTGCCATTTACGAGTGCCAGTGCAAATGGACAAAATACTGATCCTTACAAAACAACATTCATAATGATATGGGACGTAGCTTACACAGTAGAGCTGCAACAACTTCACCATAGTACTGTCAGGCTGTTAACTCCAAATGATCTAATTTTTATCATGCTAAAATTTGCCCTCTTTTTTATGTTGTAATTCTTTCAGCTTACTGAAATCCTTTCCGTCACTATGAAGTGTTTGATCCCCTATCTTTCTCTCTCCTGTGCTGTACACAACTGGTACTTTCTCCATTTCTCCCACTACTGTTTTCCATTACTCTACTGGAATGTAATTTTATAGACACTTGCTGATGGCCTTGTCATTTGCCTCTTTGGCCTCTTGACTTTCAAAAGCAAAGCTCAAATTCACAGCCTATCCTACAACATAATCTGTTCCCACCTGCCAACACTAATGGCATGGGTTTAAAAACCAGGAACCCATAGATGTGCTTGTATGCTTTGTGTTTGTTTCTTCCCCCTCTTCAATCTGCTGTTATCTGAACCATTGAGGAGATTTCATTCCTAGATTTTTTTCTGCAAACTAGGGCCTAGAAAATTTTTTATGAAAGTCAAAAATCACATGACTTCAGGGGCTGTGGCTTTAAGTACAACATTAAATGTCTCGAAAAGTGCAGCCTGAAGACATCATGAGAAATGACTATGCAGGGACCATAATTGGCATAGTTAGAAAGTTTCCACCTGTTTCATATCCAGTAAGTATTGCGCTGGGTCCAGTATTGCTACCTCTTGTCTACAATTCCATGAAAACCTGGACTTAACAATCTTGCCCTAGTAAAAAAACCTCAGATTCTTGGAGGGCAGGAAGCAGTAGAATGGGCTTGATTGAGAGTCAAAATCTGAAGTATGTCAGAGGGGTGAAAAGTCTGATAAAATCTGCTCTTCTTCCCTAGAATCAACAGATTTCTCTCTAGGTGAACAAAACACCTCGGCTGCACCACCTGACAGGTATTTCAGTATAGTACCACGTCCTTACGGTTAATGCCTCTCAGTCCCATTAGGACAGAAAAAATTCCTGTTGACGCAGCCATACAGCTACTACTATGGGTTGCCCTGTATCAAGCATACGCCCTGTGAGCACTGAAACTATGCAACTATTTCACATGGGGTTTCAGTCAGCCTGTTATTGTGTAAATTTCTAAGGGTGATGTTTGGGTCCATACTCAAACCCTTCTGGATTTGAACGGGATGCCCTCAAATCTATGACACTGACCTCTTACACTGAAACTACGGGTGTAAGTCCCTCAACTGATAGCAGGTTGCTGTTTGCTGGCAAGCAATTCGTTCCAGAGGACAACGATACACTTTGCCAATGTGCTTCATTTGCAGCCAGAGGTCCTGATCAGGGTCAGGGTCTCACTGTACCTGGCACTGTACAAAGAAGGAGTAAAGCAAAGCCTTTGCCTCAAAGAGCCTACTCGTCATAAAAGTTCAAAAACAAGTTGCAAAAGCCAAGGCTATGGGCTAAGAGGAAAACACCAATGACTGCAGAGCTCTGTCTGCTCAGTGCTCTTTGTGATCTTCAAGAACAGGGAAAACACAAATTCATGCCCTTGCTCTGCTTGCGTCGGGCCTAGGACTTGTCCCTGGGTCATTCAAGTTAAATCTCCCGACTATTTTTTTTTTCATCAGTTTCTGACCCAGTCTTTCTATTTGGGAATGTCTATTTTGTATAAATAATTTAATACAAATTGGGCCAAAACTAGTGAAAGCGTGTGTGTACATGTGAGACCACTGATCTACAGCCTGGCAGCAAAACACCAGGATGAAGTCCCTTCTGCTAGTTGCAGACTTGGCTTTGAATCCTGGCTCAGTCCTGTTGCAGGTGAGTTCTGCAGCACTTCTGCTACCAGCTACAGTGGGGTAGGACTGACTTTCACATCTGCTCCAGCTGATTCTTGACAAATCAGTGTTTTTGAAAGAAAAGCGTCCTGTGAGAAAGCGCCTGACAAGTTCCTTAATGATAAGCCTACATGGCTGGACAGGTTAGATACTGTCCAGCTTAATGGTTCTGAGTAGTCTTACCTCCAAATGCTGCTCAACTTAGCATCATTAGGTTCTAGATTTCTCTCAGGCATCACAGTGAGAGGACAGTTTAGGCCTGGGTTTTGAAAAATAAACCAGGTCTTATTTTTAAAAGCAAGGTAATCAGTGTAATACCCCTGGTGGGGGAAACACACTTGCAGTCATTCAAAGACAGGAGTCAAAGTTTTCCAAATCAGAGAGATGTGCTTTAGGTAACCTTTTGTTTCCATCCTGACCTATATTGTGTGCATCATTTGGACCCTTTGATTTGTCTTCTCTTCCTTCAGTCATTCAATTTGTCTCTTGGGACAGAGTGCACCCGAGGCAGTTCTTAAATACCACGGCACTGTGGTGGAGATCTTCAAGGCCGACATCTGAATACCCAGTCCCCTTCATTAAGATCACAGTTCAGATAATGGCCTCCCCAAAAACTCATACTGATTACACACTTAATAGGGAGAAAATCTTAAAGATGATATTATGCAGATGAACATATTAGCTAACAGTATCTGTGATTATTCTATGAGAAGCCCTGGGGAGTATGAATTAATGGGAGAAACAGAGCATGTGAAAAAAAATCTCTCAATGTCACTTTGTGCCGAGCCTTCAAAAACCACACACAAACTGCATATAAACTTGGCAAGTGCTTCAAGGGGCACAATCACCATAAATCTGGATAACACTCTAGTCTATTCAAAATGATTTTTTAAAGTACTGTTCTGTTGACGATGTCTTTGTTTTATTTCATCCGGCTTAGACCATTCTAGACTGGCTATGTTTTTTCTTTTGTTTACAGAAAGTGTCTCAAAGCCATAAGTCTCTGAAAGTCATCAAGATTATTATTTCTGTGGAGACATGGCTCAAAGGTGGATAGGCTGAGTATACAAGCGTAAACTGCAAGCAATGCACCTGTATCCCTTAGTAGTATGAGATTCAATTCTCACAGTTGCGGCTCCTTGGAAAACTTCAGTTTTAGACACTGTTCCTCACTTAGTAAAACGGGTTATAGATTGGCTATATCACTATCTTCACTTTTCCCCTAAAAAGATGTGTACTTCTTTGTTCTTGAAATACGACAAGCAAACCCCACAAAGCCATACAGTGTAGATTGAAATAAATAAATAAAAATCTTAAGTTATGGCAGCTAAACACCACACTCAAACCTGTCCCAGCACCATGTTTCCAGATGACATTACACTGCGGATACAGTTTAGGATAAAACCAGACATGGACAGAACATGACACAATACAGCACAGTGTCAGTGTCCAACTCCAAACTCTGCATTTGATGGCTTTGGGAGGATATGAGAAAGCATTAGAGTGACAAGCGATATGTGGGGAATGAATCACAATTTCAATGTTGTTTTTGGCAATGGAGAAAATTAAACATTAAAAGTGTCACATGGGTTGCACTCAAGAATCAGCTTAGAAGAAGGAAAGATGCTGTCTGTCTGTCTTTAAAATAAGAGCATGTATGCCTGGGATTGCCCCTAAGTGTATTTAACTGTAGCATCTGTGACACCTACCACTCAAGACTATCAGCCACAGGGGAAGAACATTAGGTGCTTTCTCTTCTTCCTTATCAACAGTTTATAAGCAATTTTCTGATCTTCTTTAACAACAAGAATATTACTGTTTGGAAAATAATTAAATCAATGAGCAAAGAGATTCCTTAATTGCCCAAGTTCTTCCTCTGCTTGTAAATGGTTTGGTTTAAATACTAGCAACTTTTTCTGATATAAAATGCATATAAAAATTGGATTGCAAATGGGCTCCTATCCACCAGCAGCTCACTGACAGGTACAATTTTGTATTTTATGTCAACCAAATGGAGCGATGTGGGAGAGGTAACATATATTTAAGAACACTTGGATGCTTCAGAACATGGGCAAGTGAAGAAGATAAAGTAGGAGGGCAGAAGTATCTTACAAATAGACAAATATGGCTACAGAATATATCGAGCAAAAGCATATACTATTTCCCCTTTCTAAAGGGAAAAAACGCTAGCACAGTTCGCACAGTGCTGCAATAGGATTACAAGCATCTTAAGGGAGCTGGTACTGTCCCTGCAGGAGCCTGTGTACTGAGGCAACAGCAGAAATAGGGTGATGAAAATGAGGGATATATTTGGAGACATCAGAGAGCAATTTGAACAGATATTTGGTGAAGCAAATGATTCCCAGGACTGATTGCCCCTCATTGGGAGTGCTACCATTGTACTCTGTGAGAATAGACTTGGCCCTGAATGCTTTGCACCAATAAAAAGGAGATGTAATCTCCTCTAGCACAGAATGCAGCATTTGGACTTTTTTATTGACAAACTAAGCATCAGCCAGCACAGTCAGATGGAAAAGGCATTAAACGCAGGGTCACGAACCCCTCCATCTTACCCACTTTTATGAAGTGGCTGAAGATCAGCAATAGAAAAGTGCTTATTCCAGGTATGATCTATGGGGGATAAGAGCAATCTTCTTTTGAACAGGAACATGACTACATGTCTGAAGTGGCATGTTTTAAACACTGTTATAGAGGGATATTCTTGACTCTTATTTAACCTATGAAGTACTGAAAATTACACTGATTTTGTTTTTAACTAGTGTTTCCCTAGAATTAAATCATTATCATTATTACCATGTGATGAAAAGAAGCTGGATCCAATTATTTGAGACAGTATACTTACAACACAGAAGTCACGAACAAAATGTCAGGGGAATAGAACTCAGGGACAAAGATTGTGTTTGAAGTCAATATTTTGCTAAGATCACATGAAATTGGTAGGTAGAGACAACAAAGTCACCATTCCTAGAGTTTAAAGCAGCTTAAAGCAATATTTACATGAAATATTTCTGCCAACTGCTGGCAAACAGTGTTGAAAACAGACAGTAATTTAGGAGAATACTCCACTTGGTGCCTGAAATCATTCTCCTGCCCAAGGCCTCTGTTGTCCACTGCTACTATCAGAAGAAAAAAAAAAAAAAGCAAAAAAAGCGCGCAGCTATTCACAGGGAAAACCAGGAGGCATTCTACCCTATTCTTGGGTTAGTCATTATTATTGAAATCTTACAGCAATCATAAAATGGGCTGGAAAGAAGGGTTTTTCACGTCTAAAGATTAATCTGAGTCACGAAGTCAATTCCTAGATTCATATTCATACCTAAAATTTCCACAAATTTTTATCTGGTGAGATGAAAATTTGTTTGATTCCAAATATGTATGGAAGGTAGTCCTAAGTTTCAGATCTGAGTTCGAAAAACGAATATGAAATTTTCTTAAATCTGAAGAAAAGATTTGCTTCAATCCAGTTATTTATAACTACCTTGAAGTAAAAATCTACTGTATCTGTTTTCAGGAAAAGAAAAAGAAGTGTCTTGGTAACTTAAAACAAATCAATACATACATTTTTTTAAAACTATCGATAGATGAAAATATTACGTGAAGGCATAGAACTAAGTTGATCATAATCAGCCTTAGGTAGACTAAAACTTCCATGCCTACAGGGACTGTCATGGGGTTTTGGAATTTGAAGGTGACAGATGAAAATCCACTGAAACAAAGGCATATTTGGGAATCATTAGAAAGTGACTTGGATATTTGTTGAGGTTGTTATTGGTAATTTGTTAGTTCTGTTTTGAGGAGAGTATCTTCTAGGAAAATGCAGCCATCCCTTCATCAGAACTTTAAGTCATTTTCTCAGGCAAATCCAGATGAAACAGAGAAGGTGTTGAAAACTCGAGTTCCTGGGTACCAACAGAGCTGTCAATGCCACAAGACTCTCGTGGCCTGCAGAACTGGTTTGTGGGTATATCAGATTGACTGAAGGGGACACCAGTCCATCAAAATAACAAACTGGGTAGAAAAAAATGGTAGATTTCTAGATCTTAGATTTTTGCCACCCTTTTTTCCTAATTTACTTCTTTATTCTGTTGTATTGTGTCTGTGTTTAGTTTTCCTTCAGCCTCATCAGCTGACTTTTCCTACATATTTGCTATACACAGTGCTGGAAGTTGATGGGATATAAGCACTCTAGCATGTTGCCACAAGATGCAGAAACGAAATTAAGTTAAAGATCTGATGAAGTGTCAAGATATGTGGTCTGTGTCACACCTATGAATGAAGTACTCCTTACCAGTTTTCAGTTCTTTTTTCCTAGAAAACAAGATTAAAAATCAAATGCTGGACAAACAACCTTTTAATTCACTCTGCAGATCGACTGCGCAGCTTTTTGACTCTGACTAGATCCTTTTGTTCTTAGCATCTGTAAAGATTCTGCAGGCCAAACAAGGTTTTCAAAGGCAGTCCTCCAATTCCACTGTCTTGAAAATAAACCCCACTGATACCTCGGTGGAACCAATCATAACTTAATAAGCAGCATCCTAAAGGAGGAATTCTGTCCAATTCCCTCTATGCTGCTTTGGCAGCACAAAAAATGTGTTTGTGTTTACCAAGCCCATAACTCTGCCCAGAAATCAGCTGAGTGGGAAGACCCCATTCTGACATAACCCTCTTTACAAGACATAGATGCATTTTAACCGAATACAGCTCCTGACTCTAATTTTGGTTTCCTTGCTGTTGGTCTCTGAATTACATCTGAAAACCGATCTCAGAACTCATCATTGCCTACACATATACACACACCCCCTTAAAATTAAGATAGGCTCAGCTTTCAATAACCTTTACCCACAGATACACTGTGTTCATTTTCACTGCTAATATTTTCACCATCAGATTAGTGTTACTTAAGACTGGAGAGCGCCATTTTCTGCTTGTCTAGAAAACACTGCAGGTAACAGCAGTGCCAGTTACCTCATCTTCCTACCATCTCTACTGATTTTGATCTTTATTGGAGTACTCTAATTGAGCAATATTCCTATTATCTTAGGAAAGCACTTTAACTGTGGCATCTGTTCCGTGCATTTTACTACAGTCACTGTTGCCAGCAACACAATACACACAAACAGCACCTTTACAGGTGCACTCAAAGTTCAGACTAGTCATGAATTACAACTATGAATGGGAATTAAGTAGAACATTCTTTTCTAAGTACTCAGAGGTTGGCAATTGAGGCCTTATTTAGTAACAAAGGTATAAGCCTGAAGGATTTGGCACTAAAATGGAACTTCTTTCTGGTGCAGGGATGATTTTACTGAAACATTTGGTAATTGTACTTATTCTAAGCAAGGGCTGGTAGCATCAATTATTACAAAGGTTGCTTGACACTTCCCATTCATTATAAAGTCCTCTTTTCAATTGCTGAAAACTTTGCCAACCTTTAGCTATCCAGTCTGAAATTTTCCATGCTGAGTGTCTCTCTTAAGCTGATTTATTTATCTAAATTGAAATTTTAGCCAAAACAGTCGGCCTTTTCCAAGAATGAAACTGGAGAAAAAAACATTGTTTTGGTCATTTCTAAAAAAATATTTGGAAATCTCTATACTTCAGAAGAGATCCTGAAGGAGAAGAGAGAGTTCTTATCATACAGGTGTTTCCTGCTGTTCCTCTGAAACTCAGAAACTGTGTTTCAAAGACTTTAAACAATATTTTTTGAAGAGGAAAATATCTGCAATACTAGGTAAAAGTTTATTTAAAAAAAAAAAATATCAATTTTTGCTACAGATCTCCATTCCCCAGCAGCGCCTACATGGGAAAGGTGTGCATGTGTGTGCCAGCCAACTTACACCTCTAAACTGAGCACACAGCATTCAGGACTATGTTGTTGGAGCTGGTTTGTTGGGGTTTTTTCTTCTGCATACTCTCATGTTTGAGATACATACCTATCTGAGATACATCCTGGCATTAAAAGGCAGGGGCAGGTCCACAACTCACCTGTGCTTTTAATGACCACTTTGCTGCCAAGCCAGTTGTAGTGATGGTGAAACTGTCTTGAGGCAGAAGGTGAAAAGTACAAGACTAGTAGGAAGGGAAGGAAACTGGTTGAAACACTTTGGTGAGGCACGGACTAGAGGATGGGCAAAAACTGAGCGCAGGGCTGTGTCGGATGAAAGAACTGGGGATGGAGGGAGGGGAAAGAAGACGAAACAGCTATGGGGACCGGGAGTCTAGAAATGTACTGAGTGAGCTTCGGAGCAATTAGCAGAGATGGAAATGTAGGTCATTTACACTGAGTAACTTCAGCCTAGAGTGCATGGTGTCCTTCAGGTCCCTTTACAGTCAGTGGGGAAAGCACTTGCCCCACTGGATTGCTGGGAATGGTGACCAAACTAAGCTCCTAATTTGAATCGCTTTCTGGAGAAACCTTTCTCACCAGAGAAATGAACCTCATGAGGCTGAAGTCAGACTCTGTGACAGAGAAGCTGTGACAAAGGCAAGAGATGATTCATTGCCACGGTTCAGCTGGACAAAGGGGTTTGGGAATTCATCTGGGAGTAGGGGAACTGAGTCTCTTCTCCCTCTGCTTATCAGTCCAGGTCTCTCCTAAAGACGTATGAATGCTGCTCCTGCAGAACTGGACTCCACCCCACCCTCCACCACAGTGTTTGTATGTGTTGCTAAGCAAACCAATTAATCCACATTTTTACAACTTGTCAGTCATCCTCTTAGGGATCCAACAGGAGACCCTAAAGTCTGGTCTGCAAAACTGTTGAACACTCACTGCTAGAACTGAAATTGCTAGGAACTATGCTTCGAATAGATAAAATATTTTACAGTGCCATGGACTCAGGGGAAAAAAAAAAAAATCAAGTCCCAGACAATCAAAAACCTTTGGCAAGGTTTTCTCTTCATGTTCCTATCTCTGTTTGCCATCTGTCGAAGTAGGTGTGCAGTATCCCCTTACTTCAATGAGGCGTTGTGAAAATAGATTATTTCATGTCTGTGAAGCACCCAGATACAATAACGATGACTGCTAAAGGAAAGCTCCCAAGGAAATTAATAATTCTGTATTCAGAACAGGCTTTGAATAGTGTGCAGTAAATAAGCCATGGGGTACACACTGAACAATGAATATAAAAGAAAATATTAAATAGCTGCTCATTAAGTGAGCAATATCCATCCTGCACTTTGAACAGAACAGAGATTTAATAGTATGTGAGCCTGTGATTAAAGACAATACCATAATGCATATGGCACAAAGGCTATAGTGAATTTGTAGCAACAACTTAAATTCTTCTGTTTCCCAAGTTTTGAGTGTTTGGCTAGGCCACTTTGTGCAAATGCCAAATTCTCTTAATTTAGCTCCACACAAAAAGGGACATAGATCAATAAAGATTAGAGAGGGGGATGGGTTCCAGAACTGGCTCAACACAAAGTCCAAGGGTGTCTGGATTCAGTTCATGTTAGAGAAGAAAGCTGACCACAGCTTTTTATCTGGGTCCAGATGTCCTCAGATTTCAAGGCTAATCAAGGCTTGGTTCTGCTTTGGCACCCTCTCCACTGTGACTTGTTCTCCCTAAGCTGGGAGAGTGTTTCTATGGGCCTCTTCATTATCTTGACCTTCATAAATGTTGCAATACTAATCCTGCCATTAAATTCTGCTTATTCTTGGTAAGTATAGACGGTCTTGCTTAGCAACGTCATTAAAAAAGTGTGAGGTAGGTATAGGCCTTCCTAAGCAACTTGGGTAATACAGGACGGGTCATGTATTTTTCACTGTGAGAATATAGTCAAAGGATAGGACAGAGGAAATACGACATCGGGAGTAGAGAGCATCCTAACAGGGTCAGAGCTCTCCAGCCACACTGAAACAGTGAGAAGAGGAAACCCAACAAAAAGCAATGGGAACAAACGGCTGTGCCACAGAGAAAGGTATAGGAGCATCATAACAAAAGTGTATTCTGAGCCTTGTCTTGACCAACACATCCAGAAGCTAGGTGGCATAAACTGCCATCCAGCTGCCCCAGGGAATATGGGAAAAGCAGAGACTCAAAGAGGTGGGAAATCAGAGGGTGGAGGTAGAAGGTCCCATTTCCAAGGCAGACAAATCATACAGCTGCACCTGCTGTTACAGCGGCAGCATCGCCTTGACATTTGCTTCAGCTGTACCATGTGAAGCCATAGACAATCAAGAGACCATGTGCCATTTCACATAACAAAGCATCTCCATTTGTGTGGCCCTCCAGGCAGTATGCTTTTAAACTTCCAGGTACAGAAACCACAGAACTTCCCTGCAGGTGGCTGCGTGCTGGGAGTCATCACAGCGGCAAGAAAGTACTCGGTTCAGGCACAGACTCCCACCATCCCACACATGCGCGCTCCTGAAGGACTGCTTTTACAAAGTCTTAACTCTTCAAAATTTAAACAAAATGTAGAGCAACTGCAATATTTTCTTTTATATAGTAATTTATCCCAAATGTCTTGAAAAGAGTCTGGCAACAAGAAAGATCAACCGCAACATTTTCCACCCTGTATAATAAAGAACTCTGGTTTATGATGGTTGAAAGCATTCGCTTTTATCCAGTATGAACTTGTCAGCTGTCAGGAAATTCTATGGATGTTTGTTCTTAAGTCCTGAGACAGAGGTTAGAAGCTCCTGATCCACTTGTCTTGTTTTATTCACTGTTACATAAAAATGTCACTATCATTCAGAAGTGATAGAAACAGCATGTCAGAGGAAGAGAGGATTGGCATAACCGGGAAAAAAGCAAAATCAGTCCTAATCTATTCTTCTCCCCATTGGACTGGCAGCCAGAAACTTCAATAGTCTGATCCTAGCCACGGAATCCCATTTCCCATAGGAGAACACGGGCAATACTCCTTTCTAGTACCTGGGATGCCACACCTGCTCAAGACCTAATTCGCGCTCCCGGCAGGAAAATTTCTGTTTTCAAAGCTACAGACGGCTCCCGCCGGTCCCGAGGCACCCGTAAGCAACAGCTGCGTTATCTGCGTGCACAGAAACGTAAAGAGCTCGGCTGTTACACCTGAACCGCTGCTGCAGGTACCGCGGCCGGGCTGGACCCCCGTCCCCTCCGCACAGGCGCTTCCACCGGCACCGGGGGGCCCCGCGTCCCGGCTGCGGACCCGCACACCCCTGCGCCCTCCTCACCGCCTCTCCTCAGCCGCCCCCGCGCACCCCGCTCACACACCCGCACCCTCCTCGCCGCCTCTCCTCAGCCGCCCGAGCGCGCCCACTCACGCACCCGTCCGCCAGAGCGCGGGCTAACGCCCAGCGCCGCGAGCGGCCCCCTCGGTACAACAGCGCCACCTAGCGGAGGCGGGGCAGCCGGCTCCAGCAGGCACCCAGCGGCCGGGGGTATCTCAGGGGGGTTCGGTGCTGTTCGCCCCTCTCCGCTCTCTCCCCCCCCCGCCAACCCCTTGGGAAAGGGCGCTGGGAAGAGAGGGGTTCACTGCTGCTGCGACAGGAGGGCTCTTCAGAACGGCTGCTGGAGGCCTGGGATGTGCGTACACCAGCCAGCTTTGCTGGGCAGGACGGTCCTGTTCAGATAAAGCACTGCAGAAACGACAGCTGATTTTGTACGGAGATGTTCAGCGTGAGACCCTTAGAACATTGCAAAGTCTTGTTAAGCAAGTCTGTCTTCTCCCCAGATGGCGAAGAGGAAGAGTAGCACCCACTCTACAGATGGTGAAGGCAAGTTGCTAGGATCCCGCTCCAGCTTCTTTCGCAGATCTGTTGTTTAACAACACATCCAAGTTCGTCTCCTCAGCTTCCCGATCCGAGTAGCCCACTTGAAAAACTTCATAACGTACCTTCAGATTGCTCATTTCCCACAACCCAGCAGAACATAACGGAGTTGGTGCTTGCTAAGTTTGAAAGATTAGTGTGCAGGTGTTCCACGGGGGCAAACCAGCACGCAGCAGGAACACGCCTCGGAGCCCAGCAACGGCACACCAGTGTGCTAACAGTACTACTGGCAGAATGGGCCCAAGTCCTTCCCGCTGCGTAGCTATGGTGAACAGACATATCTAGGTTTTTGCTAATTACAAACCTCACTATCTATGCATTGTGATGACTGGTAAAATTAACTGCCCAGGATTGTCTCAACTGAAGAAAAAACCTCATTATCATACCCTTTATCCGAGTTCCAAAGTTACTTTTCTCTAAATACATCATTTAGTTTTCAAGTGCCAGACTTTTTACACTGATTCCTCAAGCCAATTTAAAGCAGAGAATATTTCAGAAGCAACATCACAGAAAAATCAGCTTGCTCTCAGAATTAATGTTTCTCCTGTAAGCCTTACATAGCTTGTTTTAACAATGGAAGCTCAAGAGAATTTTGTGTTCTTCCCCCCCTTGTTTTACCCCAGGGAATCAGCATTGCTAATAAAATCCACAAAGATTAACCCTAAAAATAAGTATCTGCTGTTGGTCTAGACAGCTCTTGAAAGAATTTGATCTGGGTGGTAATTACACTTCACTTTTGATCCATATGTGAATTCAGTACTGGCAAGACGTGTCAGGCACTTCTCTTTCTATCCTCCCCTGATCCACCCATCAGCATTTACAAAAGCATTTAGCAGAGGAAAACCAGTGCTGGAGACTGAAGTCCTTTGTTTCCTCATACAGCAAACAGCACAGATAACAAAAGTCAAGCTGCTTCTTTACATTACCCTGCTATCATTCTTGCACCATGCCCAGGGAGAACAAGTTTAAGGGTGAGAAAGCATCCCTTTTATTCATCAGCTTATGTTATAAATTTGCCTACTAGATTCTTTTAAGGTCTCTTACGGAAGGCAGAATGTATGTACAAATATCTAATACAAGATATCATATCTCTCTGAATGCCTAGCTTCCATTCTATCCTTAGACCACCATGACTTCAATGCGGCTATTACATTACTAATAAGAAGTAGACGGGGAGGTATCAATTTTACAAGAGAATACTTGTCTGATGATAACACCACTGAAATCTGGTGAACACTCTGTTTGAAACACAAGAAAAACAGCAAGCCCTTTTACCACTCATTGCTTCTGCTACTCTAGAGACTGTTTATACATTTACCTCCCGGCTTTGAAAAATCAGCATAGCAGCATACTCGGTGGTGACCAGATTTTCGTTCCTTCAACTGATGGCCTTTACAAAGTCCTGTCCTGAAGCTCCAGGTTCATAGTGCAAAAATAGGTTAACAATGACTCTTCCAGCATCAGAGGCTGGAGAGGTATTTTTATGATGACTGGATTTCCCATTTTGATCACAATGCTGTCGTGTCTAAGTTTGCTTTGGTAGCTTCTAATTAGCCAGTTGCCAGAAGATAAGGATTTTTTTGGATACTTTGACCATTCTTTTCCTTTTCCCATTGTTTTTCTAGCTATTTCCACCAGCACTATTGTAAAAACAATTGAAAATGGGGTAAACCAATCTAAGTCTAAATCCTCCCTTTGCCTCTCCACAAAACTGGATTCTTCTCTTTCATGGTAAAGATTTTCATTAATTTCACTTCAACGAAGGAATTTCAAGGAAGGAATAGTATTACTCATTTGCTTGCTGTTCTTGGCAGGCAGTGACATGTATAGAGCAAAGCCACAGGTCTTGTTATTGCCTTCAAGTTAGAGAAAAAGAGAAAGAGAGAAACAAAAGCATTGCTGTTTCAGAGCTAGAGAGGAATGAGTAATGGATATTTTTCTGGGTCACACTAACCTGTATGGACACTTCTGAGTTATTCTTTGAATCTCGAGGTCTTCCGGAGGTCACTTGTTTCTTAAGCATCCATTTACATTAAACTTAGAAAACATATAGCTATGGATAAAGTGAATCCCAGTTCTCCTACTCACTGTTGAAGACCAGTTGCAATCATGTCAGGATCCCGTCTAGTTGCAGGCTCTGTTGTGAGGCTTTATACTGACAAAAGGCATTACAGATAAAAACATGTCCAAAGTTGTTTCAAAAAGTGAAGAGAATGTTTTCAGTCTCCAGGAAAACATGTCTTTGTGAAAAACCTAAACCTGAGAACGTCCACTGTTTTCAGTGGAGCCATGACAATTCCTATCAGTAGTCCCTTGCCTTGAATTTCCATTTTTGTTTTGATGCTCCTTGATGAACTCAAGACAGACTGAAATTGGAAACGCAATGTGTGTGTTAGCACAGCACCTAACACAATGGAATCCCAATCTCAATTTGGGCTTTCAAGCACTACCAGAATATGCACAAGAATAATCAACAAAAATTAGCATGTTTAGGGCCTTCTGACCTGAACACCACAGCTGTCTAGATCAGAGAAAATGACAGCCTACAGATTGTATCCGACCTATAGAATGAGTTTGTCCCACTCCCAAATGATTTTGCACCATGAGGTCTCTGGCTTACGATCAGAGGTGGATGTAGCTGTGGGAGCTGAGGCAGTTATCGTTCCCATCTGTTTATACCACTTGACGCCAGAGTTCATTGCTCTCACAACAAGGAGGACTAAATAGTATATGCAGTCCTATTCGGTTACCATGCACTATAGCTTGTTTTATTCACATAAACTAAAATGTACAGTCTTTGCTAGTATGTTAGACTGGGAACTGGGATAGCTCAAGAAAAGACAAGGGAAAGACAGGGATATGTCTTCTGCTCATGACAGCCAAACTTGCCTGTGACTGTAAAGCTGATCTTTAACATAATATTACATGGTTTAGAAGCCCTCCAAAAGTGCTATTATATGATTTGGCCAGAAACTTGACATTCTCTGTCTAGATCATCCTAATTCTGGTTCAGAATTCCTTCACTTGTACCTTAAGTAAATCACCTCACAGCCACACTTCAGCTTTGCGTGTCAAAACTGCTTATTGCCAAAGCATTTAGGAGAGAGCTGGAAGGGAGCTGTGAAGGTTGGTTAGTCAGCATTCGTTTGCTGCTGAATCTGAGCAATCTCCAAGGGATCCATGACCGCAGTGAATGTCCAGTCCCTCTAAAGGTTTGTCACTGATCCAGGGGAGTCAGAATTTTACAGGTAGAATTGGTAGCAATTACAGACCAGCCCTTCTTGAGAATAAAATCCTAGGCATGTTGAGACAGCAGTTAGGGAGTTTACGAAGGGTTGTGTGGCTATGAATACAACATAAGGACGATTAATAATGCTATGAGCCACACTATTAGGGTCGGAAATCAGAAGTTTCCAAGAACCTGGAACACGTGATAATGGAAGAACAATCACACTGAGCCAGCTGACAGTTCCCTTTAGCCCAGTGCATTGTTTTCAACAGTAAGATAAAGAGTTTAAGAAACAGGGTGTGTATATAGTGCAATTCTTCCCCAGGGACATCCTCCTACTTGCCAGCAATCAACAGTTCAGAACTGAGATATCACACCAGAACTATTGTGTTTAACAGTCACAAATGGACCTCCCCTCCATAAATTACCCTAGTCCCATTTTTAACCTAGATAGATTCCTGACCTCCACACCATCTCGTGGCAGTAAGTTTCTAAATGTAATCAGGAGTTGCACGAAAAAGTGCTTCCCTTTTATTACCTGTAAACACAAACATAGTGCCAGCCAGCTACTGGCCAGAGCAATGCTCATTCATGCATTAAGTACTAGACTTCATTAACATCCTGGGTAATTATATGACACTTTAAACTGTTTAAAATCTTAATGATTAAACACAACCTTGAAGTAAAAACAAGTGCTTTCAAGAGCAGGAAATGCTGAGTATCATCCAAACTGCCTCCTCTAGCAATACTCCCTACCCACTGTCTAGACCAACCATATTCAGACTGGAATCTGAATCCTGATCACTACACTGGTGTCTTAGGCATGTAATCATCACACATCGCTAGCCAAAATACCCTTCGCTGTGCCACGTGCTACTGCTTTTAGAGCAATGGGACAGCATGCTGCAAAAAGCTGTATTAAAATCCTGTAACAGATGGAGGAAAAAACCCCCCTCCTTTTCCTTCTGCGCATAATCGCCTCAATCTCTCCCCACCAGAGCTGTTATGTCTCAAAGACATAAGCCAAAAGATGGCTGCACAAGCTGTGTTCACTTCTGTGGCTGCCTACAGCAAGCCAGTGGACAAACAGCCATTTCAGCTGAAGAATAAGAAAACCATCTAAGTGCATTTCTCATTGATGGCATTTCCAGTGAAGTGCAAAGTGTCACAGGATGAACAAAGAAAAGCAGAATCTTCTGCAAACAGAGATTCAGCATCTGCATAGCTCGCAGGAGTATTTCACATTCGGCATCTGTCTTTGAAGGTGAAGTGTTCTATACTGATCACTGAGGGAACAATTACATGCAAGTAAATTGGCTCCATTAAATCAACAGGGTCTGAAACATATGAGGACAAGCCAGTGGACTTCTTTCTTCCAGAAATAAGCTGCTTTTATCATGGAAATAATGTTTGCTGACACTGTAATTAAGAATTAAAGCTGCAGAAAAATGTGAGGTTTGCTAAAACACAATAGATATCTTTTATCCATACAATATATGGCACCAAAATATTCAGAGTTCTGGGGAGGATAATTAATCAGTGTTCTCTTGCTGAAGTTCTTTTAATTGTCTACGATGGCCTGTGTTGGGGGGGGATTATTGAGTTTTAACATGGAACAAGATCAGGCACCATGGGGAATATTTACACGAATCAAGATTGCATGATCAAGATCTTTGATCTGGGAATTGCTATTCTGTAATCATCTGTAAAGCACCAGGAGTGCCCCTGGCACTGTACATATAATAATAAACGATTAAGAATAAATCATGTAATTAAATCTTCACTTCAAATATTCTTGTAATAATTCTTGCCTCAGATTTAAGTTCCCACATCAGACATATTAGGTCCTCATAATATTACTAAAATTCCTACACTTCAGCTTTTAAAATTCCCCTAGGAATCTATTGTTTCTTTGTTGAATGCGTTCATGAGCCAAAGGCCCCATTAAACACAATAGGGAAATTCCCAGACCTTCAAAAACTTTGCCACCAGAGACATTTCTTAGGAAACAGGATCATTTTTGTCATTCCATCGTGTAACTATTGGTAAATCTATTGATCAGAAGTTCCAGAAGAAAAAAAAGGAAAAATACTCCCCCGCTACAGATCATCAAGTCATTAAGGCCACAAGGCTAGCCAAGGCAGAACTGCTGCACACGTAGTTTTCCTTCCTCCATTGCAACTGGTCACATAACCCCATATTAAGAATATTTTGTATTATGATTGCTCTTTATGCCTCATCACCTTTGTAGATACTTTCTGTAAGGACAAGAAAAAGACAAAGCCTCCTTGTATGTTCTTGGCCTGGAAGAGAAGCAAATGGGCAGATGCTTACATTCATCTAAACTTGAGCTGTACATTGTCCCCTACAGATTTGAATAGAACATTACATCTGAGACAGGATATTTTGCCAAAAACAATACAAATTTTGAGTATTAAACACTGACTTTTCGAAGTGAATTGCCATCCACCTTAAAAAGGACTTCTTAACAAATATGGAGAAAGACTCTTTACAGAGAGCAGGAGAGAAGGATGAAGCTGCTGGCAGTATGCTGAAGAAGCTGGAGTCTGCCAGAGACAAACTTCATGGTCTGAACCCCTGTTGAAAATTCTTTGACATTTTACTCTGTAATCCAGATAACCAGTGAATTCTGGTTTATTTTAGAGGGGTTTATCTTGTCTAATTGTAAGGCTCTTCTCAACTACTTGCCTCATTTCTCTAAAAAGTAAAACTCATTCAGAATTTAAGTCCCCTTGGTGAAGCCACAGAGGATAAGCTGGGGTGCTGTGGTTTATCAATTCAGCCTCAAGATTCAAAAACGGCAGAGCGCTAAGTGGGAAGTTCACACTTGTGTAAAAGTGTACTCAAGGGATATGCAGGGTTTCTGTGTAAAAGCCCAAGTCTAAAGTGAGAATGCCTGGCATCAATCTGAGCAATATTGTGCCAGTAAAGATGGTTCATCCGCAGTTGAGTTGGCGGTATCTCAACATAGAAGAGCTTAGAATGAGGGTTAGTGTGAGCCATGGATGAAATGGAAATTCCTTTGGCCTTGACTAATGCATTTTATGTGACTCCCACTTGGGGTCACATAATTACAAGTTCTATTTTGTTAAACAGTTAAAAAAAACAAACACAATCTGTATTAGGCTGGAAAGTTCTACATTCCAATGAACATGAGGGATGGTGAACATAGCCTGTGGGCCAAACACAGCCCACACAGAGCTTCACACTGTTGAAGCTTTCATCTTCAGCACCCCGAGGTACAGCCCACAGAGACTATAGGATCTCACCATTAGTGCTCCATCTTGCTCCAACTTAACACATATCACATGCTAGGACCTGTACCTTCCATGAGCCATACTGTGACACCACAATCAAGGAGGCTCCCAGCTTCCTTTATCTTTAAGTACTTGAGAGGTGGGGGCTTATTTTGGATTTCAAGAGGATGAGACCTAGGTGTAACTTATGTAACCAGCAAGGTTCCCACAGCGCTGCTTCTTGTCTAGAAGTTCATATTTGACAGTGTACATATTCACACATCAGTTCGCTGATTCCTGATGAACTGCATTCACATGTAATACATGTCCTACGCTAATATTTACAGGTCACTAAAAAATACAAACCAAGTGCATTTCCCTCCTACCTCACCAAAATCCAATGACACACAGCCAAAATCACACAGAAATTGAGTATATGCTTTGTTGTAAAGATGTCTGATAAGACAGCAAGGAATAAGGTCATGCAAAGTTTCACAAAAACAAGGGAATTTTCACAGTAGATAATTTATATCATGTGACCCAGTGTTAAATAACAAGGAGTGTTAGAAAAATCAAGATTGAATAAAAGCAGTTGCAGCTGTACCTCTGCAATACCTTTACAGGACTTCATGGAATAACCCTAATGAAGAGATCTGGAAGCATATCAACCTTCCCAGGTTGCCAATGGAAAGCTGTTATTATAATTAATACACATGTGGTATATTGCTGTTAAAAGATGTTACAGACAAGTTCTCAATACACCTGTGAAATAGCTAAGAACAGACTGGAATGCAGAGACAAAGATTTTGCACGTCCAGAGTTCCAGTTAAGTCAGTTTATCGCCCAGTGAAGATCCAGAGCTACCAGTACAAAAGTCCTCATACAAGTATCAGTTGTGCTGATAGTTATTTAGCTGTGGCAACAGAAGAAGAAAGGACTAGAATAAATTTGTAATTTCTCATTGCCCGATCTTGGGCCAAATCTGAGAATCACATCTCTGTAATTAGTCTAGCGTTCTATTCTGCCTTTCAAGTTACCTTTTGTTAAATTGAACTTTACTGCAGTATGATCAACCACTATCAGCTCTCTGTAGAGAGACTTATTCAGGATAGATTTTTTGTTTTAAAGACTGACACTTAAAAATGTATTTGATCTTTTTTAATATTAAACCTACACAGAAATCTTAAAACAAACTTACTTTTTTTTACTAAGATTACTCACTTTTATTTGCATTATATATTGAAGGAAACTAAATTTTACCCTGTAGGTTGTTTAATTCCTCCTCCAGTACCTTCAGTATTGGCGGTACCAGCTTCTCCACGTTACTAGTATAACAGTGGAAAAAATGAACCATGTATTCACAGTACAGCCTGCATTACTGGGCTCTAGGATTTAAGAGACCCTTTACAGAGGACAGCAATGTGCCCTATTTGCAGCTCTGCCACGGTCTCAGCATGAAATCTTGAACAAAATGTTTATTTGCAATATCCTGCTTTCTTTTCTTCAGATGAAAGAAAATAGATAATTTATAACCTCCTTTGTAAATGCCCTCAGATTTATGAATGAAGCATTCTTCCTTCCCTTGCTATTGCATTCCTACAATGGCTTTCTGTCTGAAACAAAGGATATTGGGTTAGAAGGGTAACTAATAAGCAACCTAAAAACAAAAGGAGCCTAGCGCGAGGTCATCACGACCTGCAGTAATTGCTTCTGCTGCTCTTAGACACACACCAGGGATTAGCAGTCACCCTACCCAACTCCCTAGAACAGCAGAACATAAGACAAAGCCTCTTGTCCCAAGCTTACTGCTCAAAGTATACAAAATACTAAGTTCATTCCTAACTCAAAGAATATTTATTTGGAGAAAACTCTGGGAAGGAATCCTATGGAAATTAACCCTTGCTTCTCTGGATGCTCTTCCTACACGCAGAACTTCCAGATTTCTTCAGAAATTGCTAGTCCTTAGAAGCAGAAAATGTTCTGATTAGTTTCTCATGTAACCATTCAGCCCATAAATGCCAGAGCCAGACTGAAGCGGACAGTTATGCAACACAGCCCTGTGGAAGAGAAAAAACTGCTCAAGGCAAATTGGCTGCTTACATCATATATTTTCATGCTCTGTTTACAACCTTTCTGTAGGAATCTCACGATTCAGCTGTGTAAGACGTGGGTGAGTATCTTCTTATGAAATAAGAAAAAAACAACTTACTGAACATTCATCTCAAATTTCAATTGAACATAGTCTTTACTGGTTTAGCTGATGATTTTTTTTTTTTTTTAAAAACGTCTAAATCTGTAATAGGCTAAGTATGATGAGTGGGATTACCTTCCATATACCTCCTAGGAATTCTTGTTTGAGATCCCAGTTCCCACCATATTCAGTTCTTCTGAACACTCATACATATTCCTGCTTTGTATCAGTACTAACAAGCTAAACAGGGGACTCAAACCTCCACTATTCGCTAAAGGGTCTCTGATGTTACTTTAAGCAGTAGCTTAATGAACATTTTTCCCCTCAATTGCAAGCCTTGCTTACTCTTCCCTGAGAATTGAGTTAAAGCTACAGACCTTCTTCTACACGTGTCAGTTCCCCAAGGTGCTCAGACACTGCAAACAATTCCTATTTTAGGCTATGCAAGCACTTTTATCAGCAAGTACCAAGTAACAGAAAAATTCCTGGAAATTCTCCCTCATCCATTACACAGACTTGCACCTCATCTCCTGCACGCCTAGCTGATAGAACTCAAGCAGTGCTGCAACAGTGGGTTTCAAGAGTGGAAACACAAAGTCAAATTTCCTCTAAGACTAGAATATCCCTGAGCAGAGCAACGCAGGAAGAAGGGGGTTCATCTCCACCTAGAAGAAAATACTACTACAAAGACCACACCTGTCACATCTCTGGACACTGAAGATTTTGCAGCCAGACTTTTCAAACATTCTGATGTACTTTTTGCACACAGAATGCCATGGCTTTAGATATTCAGCCATCATTTAACTCTCAGAAATAAAAATCCTAGGGATTAATGACTAACATTAGCACAATGCAACTGCTAATGCCACAGGCAAGGCTTACATTAAACAAAAAAACAAGTGGGTGCACAAATTCAAAGGATGCTCTGCAATTCACAGCCTAACACCTTCCCTTCAGCATAAGGAGAGGACTTCCTAGGGTAGGAACACCTTCAACAGAAAACAAATGCTTGAGAGAAGTATCTGCAAGTTTTGAACAGGCCAGAAGTTCAGTCCTTCATTACGTGGCTGTACTTCTTTATGAAACAGCTGATGACAATAGGTGTTTTTGAAAAGGAAGTCATGCACCTGACATTTCTCCTACTTGTATGTTGAGATCACCATCAGGTCAAAACTAACTGCAGTTTGTAACTGCAGTTTACAAAGAGTTTCAGAGATTTCCTTGATATGGCAGATATTCCCTACTGCCAACTTTACTGACATGTCTTCTATGAGATCAATGCAGTGTCTTCAGAAGGTTCACCAACATGTAGATGTTTAAGTGTTCACTGATATTTACGAGTGCCTTTTGTCTTTAAAAAACCCTAATTACTAGTTAGAGGAGAACAGAAGAGAAATTTAAAAACTATCAGTCACAATAAAGAACATAGCAGAGTATATTCTTCACGCTGACAACTAGCTATAGGCTACAGAAAAAGGAAAATGCAAGGGAGATTTGGTCAGTGGTTTTGTTTATGTCCTTAAAATTAACTTTTTTGTGATCAAATGAGTCACTTCTATTGAATCAGATGTATAGCTTGCACCCTTTTCAGAAAAGAAATCAAGGTTATAAGAGACAGAACTATACTGAAAGAATCCAGATAGCAGAAGGGACACTGGATCAAGAAGCAGCAGATCTCTGTTGTGTGATGTTACGACTGTTTCTCTGTGTGACTGCCTGTCTTCTCTGTGCAGCTGTGACAGTCAAAGCAGTGCTCACTCTCTTTCCAGAGCTGTGTATCTTTCTGGTACCAGTCTTGATAAGAGTAAGAGGGAGAAATACCTGCCCATGAAGCTTCATCCCAGAGCTGTTAGGGCCCTTCACAACAATGAAATCTTGTAACCTCTCTGTGGGACAACAGTACTAAAAGAAAATCCAGAGGAAAACAGAAGTACTGGAAAATTACACAGTAAACTTCACATTCAGCACCTGAAACACCACATGTAAAATATTTCTCCCTAACTCACAAGACTGCGCATGAGAGGGGGAAGAAATTCATTGCATAGACATCACACTACCACAAGAAAAAAACAGCTACAACAGCTGGCTTTAGGATTGAGTACAGTGGACTGGGATCTCTTGTGTTACCCATAGGATGCTGTGGATCTGGAAGATGTGTGCATATAGCAATGCTGGTTTTAGGTTGGCTTTCAGGGAATGAATGCAGGACAAATAAGTTATAAAGGCTTAACAAGTAATCACGACAAAAATCTCCATTAGCTGATCCTGAGATTAGAGCCTGTGCTTTACAGATAGGACACATTAATACAGAAACAACTCTGAATATTTGAATTACACAAATAGGCAGCAATAATGATCAGATGGTTTGGTAAAAAAAAAAAAATTGTTAAGAGTTGTGTTCAATTTAATTATAGTGTATTCTCCTGGGTTGCAGCGGAGCTTTGGATCTCTTGCCTTTTATAAGCAGCACCTCAGTCAACAAGAATTTAACTTGGAGGAATGCATTACAAATGTAGAACAAATCAAATTAGCTCTCAGATGTTATCAGTTGATATCTCATTTCTTCCTCAAACTTCTGCTAACCACTGGCATGAAACATCTGGGCAGTCGGGGGAGGCAACTGTTTTACTAAGAAGTACTAAATATAGGTGCTACAGAACAAATTAGACCACACTGCTTTACTGCACCGCCTACAGCACAGGAAGAACTAGTAACAGTCACCTGCTGCAAAAAAGGTAGTTAGGTCTACCTAGCCTGTATCACGTTTACAGCACGAAAAGCCAACTTAATCAGAGCAATTATACGCTAGGGATGAGTGACAGTCATCTGTTGCAGAGGTTGTTTAAAGAAATCAGGATTTGGAGCACCATTTGCTTGTTTCAAAAGTTTTCCCTGCCACTGAAATTTGAAGGCTCTGGAAGAATTTCAGTAATACATTCACTTTTGACAACCATAGACTTTATATATTTAATATTCTACATCCTTTAACTTAAATTTACAGCAGCATGCTTTCTTCTTTTTAAAAGGAGAAAGTTTGCTTTCATGAAAGTTCTTTGTGATTTCCATAGAATAGATTGGGGAAAGGGTTATGTGACTTCCTTGGTCAAAATTTTATGCAGCCTTTCACCCTGATTAACGTTAAGTGACAGGCTCCAGTGACATACACATTAGATACAATGATTTACACAGAACTAGAGGTTTTACTGCCCAACAGTTCACTAGATTTAAGAAAAGCAAATGAAAATTTACTGCAGCAGAAGTGCCACAACTATGAGTTCTATTAGGTAGTGATCAGACTATGAATCATTTAATAAACTGTGCTGTTGCTAGCAAAGGTTTTTGCAGCCTCCTTACCAACAAAGATGATCACCATTCTGGGCAACAGCTGAGTGCTGTGAGAAAGCAACAGGACTAAGGGGCCTGCAGCACTAAGTTCTCCTTTAGAGGCTAAAATTGATCCACTTTCACAACAGAGTTTACAGAATTGAGGCTTCCGCTTGTCAAACAGTTTAAAGACACTGGTGAAAGTTCTTTGCTCAAATCATCCATAAGCAGGCTGGGCAAAACATTAGATCATCTACTGCAGAGAGCAACTATGTACTAACAGGGGCTTTGGATGACATGAACCAACAGACTGTGATCAACGAGCACCATGTTTAGCCAGCACAGCTGCATAAAGCATAGGTCTTTATCACACAATTAATTAAAAAAAAGGGTTTTAAAGACCTAGAGCAACTTTCATCATTAAAACCAAAGACTGGAAATGCATCAGTTACCTGAGGTATTAAAGATACCTTATGATCTAAATATGTAAAACAGATTAGGCTTACTGAAATTTCTGGAACTATACCAGTTTTCAAGAACTATTTTGTGTTGCCATAGAAATACTTTATTATCTTCACAAATAAGAAAATTTATCTTTTCCATTCAAGGTTTACACTATCCCTTCCTTTCAGAACACAAAAATGTATACGACTAAGGAAGGAACACCGTACATACTCTGGATCAAACAACATCCTTGATTCACAAAGCATGCCTACATTGTAATATTCTGATCTCTCCCTAACACTCCCATATGCACCTTCGGTAAGTAAATCTTTGTTTACAATGTATCATACAGAAGAAAACATTGCTACCCTCCCTTCCATGATCAGTCAATTACCTAACTCTTCCAAAGGCTCATGCAGTGTGTTCTGCAATATTTTGTCCACCCACACAGACAGTCAGCATGTCGAGTCCCTTGCTGTTGCAGGCAGTCACATCATAAACCGATCAAATGCCATTGTAAAACTAAATAGGCTTTTTGGCCTAAGTTTCCAAAATTTGGGAGTGGGCCTTTCTTCCATTCAAACTAATTTGGGTAACAATAAAAAAATTCACTCATAAACAGGGATTCTGACTACATCTCTTTCCGTCAGTGGTTCTGGTTTTCCGCTCCAACCCACATCATCTATTCTCTTCCTTCCACCCATTCTTCCCCCCTCCCCCCAAAAAAAATGGCTGGCCTGGACACTGTGCTTCAATTTTCTGTAGAACTTTCTATTTTTCTTTCCCATTTAGTATATGAAAGCAGCTTCCTGTTTAGAAACATGGGAGTCCTACACCCTCAGTAATGATGTATTCAGCCCATCAATGATCTTGGCATGAATGCCTTAAACCTTAATAAGCCTGATGGGATTTTCTGTACATGTCATCAGTCCAAAAAACAATGCACAACATTTGTCATCTTGCACAAAATCAGCTCCCTTCCCAGTGCTACATTTTTAATAAGGACTTATAAGCCTCCTTCTCAAATATTTCAAATTACAGATTTCCAATGCCTACAGAACAAGAACAGAAACACCAAGAGGAGACACATGTTGCAGCACTTGCAACGTGATCAACACCGTCCTGCTTTTCCAGTCTTGGGGCCTTGCAGAAGTCCACCACTGCTCACACTGCTCAAGTCTTACTATGACCTATTATCCAAATCCTGGGCTCACCCTGTGCTGGGGAATAGGAATGAAACACAGTCTCTGTTCAACTTTAAAAACAATCCACCTGAAACCTACATGACCTAGAACAGAATTCTAGCTTGCTCAAATACATAAACTGGATCAAAATCCGTTTCTATGGGTTCAAAAATGCAGCAGCACTGGTGACTAGAAATAAACTGAAATATTTGTCACTTTGGGACATTTGGGAGTTTAACATACATACATTCATAATTCCAGGCTGTTCCCCCTGCTGAATTTTAACTGCAATGAAGTTCTCCAATGAAGTTACTGAACTAGCAACTGAATCAGTGGGTGTGTGTATACCACACGCAATGTGCTGTTCTACTCCAAGCAGCGCTTAGCAGCAAAGTGGTTAACCACAATTTATTCTATGCAGAGTAATTCTTCAGCTAATTCTACTAGCAGAGCTGCTAGTCTGGAGTTCACGCATTTTAAAATCTGACAATGCAAGGCACACATGCTGTTTAACTCTTTTGGGGGTTTGGTCTGTGCTCACATAAACGTCAAAACATATTTTGATCTTTACTTATGGGTGAGCAGCAGAGTTAATTTAAAACTGTCAGCAAGTGCCTTCCTAATTAAAAACAAATGACTAATTGTACAACTACAGGGCTTGTTGACACAGGCTATATACATCCCTCAGGCAAAGCCAGCGAAGCTTGAATTTGAGGAAATGCAGCACCATCTAGCGTCCTACACGAGTTCGACATTAAAAAAAACAATTTTACAAGTCCACACAGAAATTTCACAGGCAGCTGACACTCTCACAAAAGCAGTAAGACACCAGAGGTCCCCCTATAGCAGCACTTCTGAAAAAGGAAATTGCATAATAAAAATCTTCTTAAAAAAAGAGCTGCTGTGAGTCAAATGTTTGCAGGCAGAACAGAAATTCTTTAAAGACAATAAATTGAGAAATTACACTGCCACCTATCAAAAAGATGCAGCCCAAAGGTTAAAAAATACCAGAGGGCTACTAGCAAGGTTACTATTACCTATAAAAAATTACTAGAAATAGAAAGGCAAACTTCAACAAGCTAAGTAGTATTAAAGATTCCAGCATGCTACAAATATAAGACAATATGAAAAGGCATTTGAGAAATCTTGATAAATTATTTGAGGAAAATTAACAATAAATTATTTTTCAAACACATTAGGAGCAAGAATCTTGACAAAGGGTTAGTACATCTTGTAGATGATCAAAGGATAGAAAGAACAGTAAGAAAGCAACAAGACTGCAGAAAAGGTTTTTTAACATATTTTTTTTTAATCCACATTCAGCATGGAGAAGCCGAGACTGCCTCCAACTCTGGAGAGCTCATTTAAAATTGGAAGGTCAGTAAAAGATGCTATTGGACATTCCAGGGACGTAAACAGTAACAGATCTTTATAATCCGACAGCAAATATCCAAGAAATCAATTAAACAATTGAGCTAGCAACCACCATGTATAATCTCTCACTTAAAACTTCAAAACAACGTGACAGATGAGACAATTTTTAAAAGACATCTACAGGGATTCAGCTGTGCTATGTAGGTGAGCTATGTCAAGTGAGCTGACCTCTTTCAATCATGCTGATACTCTGTAATACAGAAAAACTGGACATAGAGATAAATGTGTTATGCTGGCAAATGTGGCTCACGTAAAGGAAATGTAGACCTCACATCTTTATTATCATTCTCAGAGAACCTAACAAGTGTTATTAACAGATATTTATTCTAAAATTTACAACGGCAGAAGTTCTTGATGTACCAACACCTTGTGTATCATGTCAGTCCTCCAATACAAAAATCATATCGCACAAAAAGGAACGGAGCAGCTTTCAAAAACGATGAAGTAGAAAATGTCTTTGCAACCTGGAAAAGAGAAAACTGAAGGACAATTAGGAGTAGAAAAGATGGAAAGGTTAAGTGTATAATCTGCTGTCTCTGAACACCACCAAGCCAACATTGTCTGTCACACGCATGGAAGTGACAGACAGTAAGTTCAAAACCAACCCCAAACCAGACAAAGCCAAAAGCAAAGGTGTTTCCTCACAGAACACATGCTCAGCCTGTGACATACCTTTACAATACACAGCAAAGGGCGTACCAGACTCCTAAAAGGACGTAGACTAAGTAACAGAAGAGAAATCCCTCAGGTTCTGTGAAACATATTCTCTCCTTTCCCAGATGTGCAGATCCCTGGGAACTGGTGGACAACCACTGTGTTTACCTAATCTCACTCTCTCCTCCTAAGCATTTATCCTGGCCTGCTAGAGCGGTAGGAGATAACAGACTAAAAGGGATCTCAGTGCAGTCATCCTTGTACCCCTTTCAGCAGGGGAACAACCGTAGGGTCACTAGCTTTCTTCTGACATCATGGTTTGTGTACATATGGAACAGGAGTTGATGCTTGCTGAGCTAACTCTTGCAGAGACAGCACGCTAGGAATAGATGAGAACCATGGAAAGTTTTCTCATCCTGGTCCAGGCCAGCTTCAAGCAAAGATGGTACAGTGAGGAAAGTCTGCTACAAAGCCACTGCATACCTGTTCTTCATTCAAATAACATTATAGGAGTAAGCTGTACAGATGTTTTCTTCTTTCATTTCCATACAAGGAACCTATATATGAAAACAGCATTGTGCACAAGTTGAAAATAACAAATCCTTGTGTATGTGTACAAGCAGAGTGATTTGTCCTGTCTAGAACGAAGTGCAAGGAATATGGTAGCAAGTCTCCACATGATTAAAAATTTGAGACTACAATTGCTATTAACACACTCAACTATGGATTCACTATTTCAGCTTCAGCTATCACTCCTATTTTTTAAATCTATCCCAGTGTCAGATGACACTGCATGAGAGTACAGATGCCATCTGGAAGCAGAGCAGATTGTCAGTCCCTGCTTTCCTTATTTTGAAGGGCATAAAGTATACATTCATCTTCTGAGTATATATATTTTACTACCAAAAAAGTTAGTATTCCTTTAAGAAGAATCTGGCTTGAAGCTTACTAAGGCATACCTTGCACTCCTCACCACTATCACAAACTATGGAGATAAGTTATGAAGATTTTAACTGTAGGAGAAAGTGCAAGAGCAAGCTGCTTTTGCTATCCCTACAGAGCATGCCTAAGAACCTCAATAAATTAAGTTTATTAAGTCACAAGCCAAGCTCTGTAGGAAATGTCCCAGTGTAGACCTACATCTCTCACATGCCTTTCAAACATACTTGTTAAAACATTTCATAGCATAGGTGCCTTCTTTTTCTCATACAAGGAGAATAAATAACAAACGGGGTAGGCCTGAGAAAGTGTGTATTAAAAAGGAGCTTTGTTCAGGGTTCTAGTATACTTTCACTGCAGATAACTAATGAGCACCTAATGAATTCAGCAGAATTTAATGTATTCAAGAACTGAAACAGGCTACAGCCAGTGGGAAATGAATGCATGCAGCAGGCAATTCAACAGCATGTGGGACAACCACCTCAGTCTCTACTTACGGCCTTGCACAGCTCTGTTAGCCAAGCCACAATAAAAACATCTGAAAATATGGTAAAGAAGCCCATCTTCTTTACATAACTTGAGTGAAGATGCATGTATATACCACTGTGCTGCTACAAGGATATGTATCAAGAATTTGAAAGCAGAAAAGCCATAAATTATAGCACCATTGATTCATGTAGTATTGCCCCTCCAAACACCAATCTGCAAGACGCACGTATTAGTAAGGATAGAAATTAACACAACACACACAAAAGTTACTGTTTTCTCAGTAAGTGAGGCTACGTATTACAACTTAATATAGCACTAGCTCTATAGAAGAACATAAGAATACTGTCTTCAACATAAAATCATGACAAAACAAATCTGAAATACAAACCAAATTTATTTAAAACAAAAATTTAAGACAGTGCTACTGCTAAGATTGAAAAAAATTAAGGATTCTTTTACTTATGTGACAAGACAGCCAACTCACAGCAGTTACATTAATTCTGAGAAAATGACATTGGGTTTACACTGCTTCAGTTGACTACATATACTTTCTGCAAGACAAAATGGTTCCCCTTCCCTCCCCTTCCCAAAAGAACAGACAAAAACATCCTATAAAAAACATGTAGAGAATTTTTAAATGCATGATCAAAACACGAACCATTGTCCAAATGTCTGAAACTTCCAACAAGGTTAAATCCTCTGTTGCTTCAACCAACCCTCAATGGGGGAGCTACAAGCACAACGCCGTCACCTCTCACAAAGAGCATTGGAATATTCCTTTTGGTAGACTATGAAGAAGGAAAGAAAAGTTTCCATTTACAACAGCGTAGTTTACAAAACATATCTGCTAAGCACATGACCAAATTCAATCATAAAGCAGAGAAACAACTCCAAGAAATACAAGCTTAAAACGTACGACGTTCTGGCATTCTGAAGAGATCAATACAACCAACACCACAGCTTTGGATGTCCTTCATACTGTCACAACAATTTGCACACAACTTCTTTTAGATCTTGTTCAAAAGCAGTCAGCAATCAACTACTTCAAAAATGTAACACAGTTTAGTTTTAAAAAAGTTTTCTATGGTGACAAATACACTAAAGTCCTTACTTTATAAATCTCTTCATAGGTTTCTTCATCAATCTCTATTGTAGTTACAGTTTCTTCCACATCACCCAAAATCATATTTAAGTGCTGATCATATGCCTGTAGGAATGAAGTTAGTTTATTATTTCTTCCAAAATTAAAACACTAGCTCATTAAAATGGAAATTATAGCAGCACTTTCACACAATTAGTTTAGCCTGATTTTGACCAAAATGTGCCACTATGTCAAAACAAAGTAGTATCAGTTATAGTTACAATTTCAAACATAAATGCCAACAAATCAGTACTCCGCAGCATTAAAAAAAAGGGGAGGACATTTATACTCACTGAAACGCTCTTCCAGGAAATAGTTCTGAAGCTTTCAGTGAGAACACATACAAGAACTCAGAGACAGACACACTTCATTAACATTAAACCAGCTACACATTCTCTGCTGCCAGTCCAGCCTCCTGAAATTGATTGCCTGGGGCCAACTTATATGTTATAAAAGTTGTAATTCACTCAGTGCTACAAAAACTTAAAACAAGCATGTGTTCCAAATACCTTACAGAAGCATGTTGCAAACTACACACGTGCCTCATGGACTTCTCATCTTTGTGTTCCCAAAGCAGTTGAGCCCCAGTTAACCCATGGGGCAACTGGATCTCTTCCACAACACAGTACAGTACTCAGGAAGGATGACTGACTTCACAGAAAGCAAAAAACTCTCTCGTCAAGAGACATGTCACTCTCAGAAGAAAGCACTTCAGATTCGAGAGAATCCAGCTGAATACATACCCCATCATACCCTCATAGGGTGTGCCTTAGGAGATTTCTGATTGATAATGATAATCTCTTCTTAATGCAATCTTAAAGAGACTTCACAAGCAGAGGCCTGCAGCATTACTGCTTATTTCACAGACACAGAAATGGAAGCCAAAAGCAGTGGAATGAATTGCTTGGTATCATTCAGGAGACAAGAAAAACAAAATACATCTCTTGAATCTCTAGAGAGCATTTAATAGCAGATAGAGTACTGAACAAATTAGATTTTGCCACTGATGACATTACACCTCTGAAAAGAGACAGGGTTCTGCCCTTGTTACTAAGACAACCTCTAGCCTACCTTCTCTAACTCCTTCTGCACTTTTAACCATGAGATACAATTACTTGCACTTTTATACCAACATTTTTAAATAATCAATGGAAGAATCATTGAATCATATGGGTTGGAGGGGACCTTTAAAGGTCGTCTAGTCCAACCCCCCCCTTGCAGTGAGCAAGGACATCTTCAACCAGATTGCATGGCTCAGAGCCCCATCCCACCTGACCTTGAATGTTTCCAGGGATGGAGCATCCGTGTACCAGACTGCTATACATAAAAAAGGCTGCCCAGTGCTTACTTGAACAAGCATGGTAGTGTTCTGAAAGTGTTACTTACATGTAGTCTTCCTCTAAGCTCTCTGTCGTTCCTCATTTTGACATAGATTCGCTCATCTAGACTGAGTCTGATGAGATCAAGTGGCTCCTCTACAGTATTTGTTGTTTGTTGCTAAAAAAAATAAAATTAAGAGTTATTTGTACAGAAGAAGCATGTGAACTTGGATGCAAATATGCAAAAATCTTTCCTCCACATCCTGTTGAACCTGAGTGCAGCTGATATTACCACTCTACAGATGTTTCCCAGCCTCTGAGTAAAAGTTGAGAGTTAAAACAAGTTAGAAGACTTCAGCTGAGTTTGCAGCAAATCACACCTCATACATATGTTGCAAAAGCTATATTCCTTACCAGCAAGGACTGTCCATACTGCAGCAGCAAGCCTGACCTGCGTGAAGCAGCCAGCTTACGGACGGGCACCACACCGGTGCCGTGCCACAGCGCAGGCTGCAAACCCCAGCGGGCACTGCCACTGTCGCCAGCGCACCTCAGCCAGGCGGGTAACCCGCCGCCCCCCCTGAGCCCAGCCCGACAGCACAGCCACCACAGGCCCCGCAGCCGGCTGCAAACCCGAACGCGCGCCAGGCCGAGGTCTCTCTTTCATGATAACAGAGTGTGCTTTCAGGATCACGGCTAAAACTTGCGACCGCCTCCGTGCACGCCCCGCAGCACGCTACCTACGTCCCTCCCAGCGGGGCAGAGCAACCGGTATTTTCCCCAGCAGCTTCCCTCCGCTTCCCGGGGGAGCGGCCTGAGGCGAGCCCTGCCCGCGCTCCTGCAGCCCCAGCGGCAGCACGGGCACCCAGGCGCGCCGTGAGGTAACTCCCCTCAGGGGGGCTGCCGGGCGGGGGGCTCTGCCCCAGCTGCGCAGCCGGGAGCCTGCCGCCACCTCACGCCCCTCGACCCGCGGAGGTTTCAAGCGGGAGGGCGGCAGCGCGGGCCCTCGCCGCTGCCTCCCGCCCCGAGGGAAGCCGAGAGCCGCTTACCTGGTCCACCTCATCCGCCATCTTTCAAACCGCCTCCCGCGCTCTCCCGCGAGACTTTATGGCCCTTCCCCTCCGCCGGGGGCGGGGCGGCGGGGTCGGAGGGTGACCGCTGCCCGCTGCCCGCCATGGCGAGGAAGCGCAAAGCATCGCCCCGGCCGGCGGCTGCCAGCAAGAGACGCTCCGGGGGGTTGGGGGTGCCGCGGGCCGAGCCGGAGCCGGGGCCGGAGGAGGAGGAAGAGGGTGCGTGCGCAAGGGAGGCTGGGCCGGGCGCTGCGCCATCGCCGCGGCTCAGGGCCGCTCCAGGCCGCTGGTGTTTGGCGGGGGGGGGCTGGGGAGCAGCGGGTGTGCGGCCGCCCTTAGCGCAGCGCCGGACCTGGGCAGCCGGTGCCTGTGCCCGGAGCCGTGGCTCGCCGTTCTCCACGGTCCGGAGGGAACCGGGGGTTTAAATCCGCGCCCGGCGGGGCCCGCGCGGTGTGCGGGGGCACCGGGGAAGGCCAAAGTCCGGCGCCGGGCGGCCCGGTGGGGGTTCGCCTCGCCTCAGCCGTGGCGGGGCTGCGGACCCCCCTCCCCGTGGCTGGCGGGAGGTGCCCGGGAAGAAGCTCTCCAGGGTGGCTGCACAGAATGATTGCTTGGGAGCGGCGACGGCGATGGCGATGCTTATTTTTCAACTGACCCCGTTGCTGGGACCATAGGAATCTTTATGCACTTCTTGTGCATTACATTATTACGAGTATTTTCCTTAAACGGGTCTCGTTGATCAATTCTTAACTATTTATTCAGAAACAGTGACATGCTCGTCATTGTGAGTGCTCACTGTCTTCTGTAGCTGGCTCAGATGATGTCCATGGAGGTGGAAGTTCGCCCTTTATCGTATCTTCCTTTCTTCTGTCCCATGCAGATGATTTTGAAGAGAAGCAGCCCAGCATAAAGAAAAATGGCTCAAAAGCTCAGGCTAGGAAGAAGGAAGAAGATTGTGATTCTGGAGTTTTCAACTCAGCAGATAAGCTTTCAAAACAAAAAGGGGCAAAATCACTAATAAAAGGAAACAAAAAAAGTACTAGAAACAAAGGGAATCGTAAGAAAGAGGAAACATGCAGGTAAGTTTACGTGTCACTGAAGTCTACAGGAGCTCCATCTTCATGGTTATGTGTTATCTGTGTAGGGCCCAGTGCTGCATACGACGATGGAGCCATTTATTTTAGACTGTCAGTCCAGTTTAGTATATTTATATCACACACCTGCATAGACGTAAGGTCTTAGTCATTGCAGCATCAGTCCTCAGGAAGATTGTATGGGAAGCAAATGTGTGAGCCTTTTCAAACTCAATGGTTTAAATATAAAATTTTATTTAATTTGTTACAGTCTTTACATGGGATTAGGGAGGCTTTATGGAATCCAGCATGAATAGCAACGTTGGCCTGAGATTTGTGTTTCAAATGATGAGCAGAAATCTTTAAACATACCATTCTATGGTGTTTTTTGGAATCCAAATACAATATCAGCATGGTCTGCCCATGGAGATTACTATAGCAAATGAATTAATAAAAAGAAATTAACCTGTCTCATTTCACTGGCCATCCAGAGCCTTGGGTATTAGTGTAGTCAAACAGAAACAGTTCCAGTTTCAGTACACTTTGAAAGTTCAGTGAGAACAAATGATTTAGCGAACCATTTCTCCAGGGACTCATTTGTACGAGCGGTTATAAAGTATGGGGCCTTTCGTAGGCTTGGGCATCTTCCTTCCTAAGGATTGTTGCAGACCCAGGACCTAAGTTTGCACTGAAAAGTGTTGCTCCATTGAGTGCGTGGTTATTTATGGCAAAGATGGTTTGCTTTACAGGGAAGGTATCTGTGGTTTAATTGTCAGATACTCAATCTGTTGTTACTGATGCAGAGGTCATGCTTCATTTGTTTCCCTATTTTTAGTGTGTTCTTTCTCTATTTTTCTTAAATAAACAAGCAGTTGATGCTAAAGCCATTATGATAATCTTAACAGTGGCTCGCTGAAGCCCCCTCAGAAGGAGATAAAGTTGAAGAAAGACTCTCCTGTTAAAAAAGAGATGGATGAAGACAGTGCTGACAATGATGATGATGAAAGTGAAGATGAATGGGAGGACGTGGAAGGTAACAATTGCATGTTTATTTGTTTTAAGGAGTAAATATTCCTAAACGCAATTTTTTTTTAGTAATTTGGTTTTTGAACCATTTCTTGTTTGGATTCAGGTAAACGTATATACTCTCTATACCTAAAGTGTGCTCTATGTGCATATCTGTGTCTTTAAAAGCTCATATCTCACAATGCTTTTATAATGGTTCCAAAGCAGAAAAAAGCCAGACAACTACTGACCTGATGGTAGTGCCTTGAATTTGACCATTTGTTGGATTACGTTAAAATAATGCTACCATGCATAAAGCACTTTCACAACTGTTTCTATTGTCTAATACTGAGCAGCTAAGAATCAGTTGGTTTGAAGATTCAAAACTGACACTTCCTAGTACAGGAGAGTGGAGATGAAACCAACTGAGCTGTTTGATTAGGTGGCGATCGACAAACTGTGATAAGAATCATGATGATCATAATCTTTGTATTTTGCTGCTACAGATTTATGCCTTCTAAAGTGAACAATTGTCAGTCTTTTTAATTTGCTACTCTACAAGTGCCCGTCAAGTCACATCTGCTTCATTCACCTTTCTTCTGATGGAGTTTGCCTGTGACAGTCATTTGCCATTAGACTGCTGATCTGGCTCCTCAACAGCAGGTGACTGGCATCCCACAGTTATTTGAAATAACTGAGCACACACAGTGTTATGGAAGATCCAGGAGCTGGTAATTATGGGGGATGTTCTGTTTGTAGGTTGTTTGAACACTTGAGAAGGAATAGGTAGGTTCTTATCCCATTGTCAGACTTTCCTGGGGCATCTATTCCGTGTTTACTTACCATTTAGTAATATTTTATTTTTCCAGAACTCCAGGAACCTGCCACAGATAAGTTACAAGAAGCTGCTGTTCTTCCGGCAGTGGTGCTGCCAAGCAATCCTGTCGAGATAGAGATTGAAACCCCAGAGCAGATGAAGAACAGAGAAAGGAGGTAAGAACAGGGAACGCAGTGGAGGGCCGTTAAAGGATGAACTTAAAAATATGCTAAGCCTTGACTGTCACTGACTTGCTCTCTTCTGGGTGGAAATCCCCACTTTGTGCAGACTGTTGAGTTGGAATGATGCGAGGTCATGGGATGGAGAACGGTTTACACTCTGGCGGTTTTACCAGAAATCTTCAGTGGAAGTTAGTGGGAACGGAGGTTTTTCAGCTTCCTTGAAAATTAAGCATGTAACTTTATTGTGCTTTAGTATCTACATTTCCAAACCAGGGACAGTAGTAGCATTCTTCAGGGAGAACTGTGGGTGAATGGCATTGTTGTACTGTAAATATCTTAACGGCTCAGGTGGAAGCCTCTCTGTGCACATACCTGAGGTGTGAACAGGTGGGTGGAATTTATGCCCTCGATGTCTCCAAGCATCGTACCAAGGAAGGCTTACTTTGTGTGGCAGCTGGACGTCTGATGATATCTCGTGCTGTCACAGGGTGGGTGCTGTCGCAGGCCAGCCCTTAGTAACAAAGCAACTGGAATATTGGTTGCCTCTAAGTTAAAAGACTTCATCAATTAAGAGAAAACCATTTTCCCAGGAATCTGAATGGAATTCTAGCAGTGATCTGAAAGTAAAACAATTCAGACAGTGGATTATAAGTTAGTACGGAGCTGTCCAAAGCTGTCTGGTAGGAAACTGTAGGTACAAAAAGTTAGGTAGGATTTAGGCCATCTCAATATACCCAAGCTTTCAGGAGCCAGGTACATGGAGTTCACAGTTTATTAATCATATGCAGCCTGCATGCCTATTCACATAGCCAGTAGCTAAACTTTTGTTAAGTGTGCGCAGAAGATTCTCTGGCATAGATTCTCTTTGTGAAGTGATCCAGTTCGGCAATCTAGAAAGGCAGATCTATAGAAAAGCCACAACATTCATGTCTGTTGTAATCTTATACAGAGAAAAAAGGAAAGCTGAATTTGAGATGTATCTTCGGAGAATGATGAAACGTTTCAGCAAGGAGGTGCATGAAGACACACATAAGGTATTAGTCACAGAGAAACCTGGTGAAGAAACAATGAAGCATAAAGATGTCTGAACTGAATCGTAATGAAGAAAAAACTAATTTTGATCAAATAATTTGGGGCCATGGCTAGAAGTGAAAAAATAAAAAGGCTGTAGTCTTGACAAATGCTCATTAGACTTCTAAACTGTAAATTAGAGACATCAGTGACTGCATTAGTAAAATTCTAAATCAGAGCAGATGTGCATAGGGTGTATGTTTCTCCATTGAGTGTGTATCTGTTCATTCTGTATGGGTTAAACTGTCAGTCATGTAGAGCAGGAGACACTGATAGGAGCTTCAAGCCTTTACTGTCTTCTGAGGGTGATCTGAAGACAGCCATGTCCACCCTGCGTATGCTTGGGAGGCTTTGTTGTTGCCTGTCTCTGTTAAAAGGAGCAGTAAAGCCTTCCTCGCCTATACCATGGACAGTAGTTCCACCAAAGAAAATCTCTTGTGAACTCACTATAGAAACTTTCTTCTCTCAGGTTCACCTCTTGTGTTTATTAGCAAATGGTTTCTATAGGAACAGGATCTGCAACCAGCCAGATCTTCATGCCATTGGTCTATCCATCATCCCCACCCACTTCACAAAAGTGCCTGCAGGCCAAGTGGACCTTGTCTGCCTTTCCAACTTGGTGAAATGGTAAAACTCTCTCTCCTAATCATGCTATCACATAGAAAGTAGAGCCAGGGTTCAGGGAGAGGGGTAAATGTAATTACCAATTTTCAGTGATTTTTCTGATTTTAAATACAAGGTTGAGAGTCTGTCCTTTTTACAGAAGGAACAGATGAACTATAAAGTTTAAGAATACAGTCACAAATGCTAGACAATAAGTAAGTGTCTCATGTTTCAGGTTTGTTGGAACCTTCACTGTCAATGATAAGCTTTCCACTGAAAAAGGAGAGGCCCTTCAGTCAGCCCTGGAGAGGCGCTTTGCCATCTATGCTGCACGAGATGATGAAGAGTTGGTTCATGTAAGTGACTGGGCAGTGCAGGGTTGGTTGCTGAGCTTGCATGCTAGCTCATGGCTCAGTGCTGTCAGGTCATTCACAAAGTGGTGTTTGAGGGTTGGGATTGGAGAAAACAAATTGGTGACTTAGGCGATTCCTTGGCTTTTTGTTGTGTTTTTATCTGAGGTCCTTCTGTGATTCAGTTCTTCAGTTTCAGTTGTGCCTAACTGGACCCTCTCGTTCTGGTTGGTGTCACTGCACACTCTGTGTTCTACTGTGGATGGCTTTATGTATAGGGTATAGAGCTACTTTTTCCTAAGCGTGCTTTGGCAGTGTCGATCAGAGAAAACCAGCTTAATACGTTTCTTTCTAAGTACAAATTTGAATGAGGATATGCTCGGGCTTACTTGCAGCCAGAGAAACTCTTCACAGATCTTTGAGTTGGAATGTTGCTGGTTTGTTACTATGAGTCACCATTGAAGGCCAAAGGAGTTGAGCTTTGATTTAGAGCAGCCCGAAAACAAGGCTTCAAAATGACTTCAGCTCTGCAGTCATTTTGTGGTGGAATTGGGTTAAGGGAAGAAGTGGAGTCAGTTGCTTCAAGTCACACAGAGATTTTGGTAGAACAACTGAGGGAGGGGGGAAAACAGGAGATCAGATTGACAGGGGACATTTGAAGCAGCAGAAATGAGCTGCTGCTTTGCAGTTGCGCGTCATGCAGCTCTGCTCTGTTGCTGGTAAAGTGGGGTGTTGCAGCTTCTCTGCTGCAAAGCAGGAAGCAGTCGCTGTGGTGGCTTTGCAGGCTTGCTGTGGAAATGCAGAGATGTCACTTCCTGGGGCAGGAGGAAAAGACAAAGCAAACCTTGCTTAGGCAGCTTCAGTTGAATCCCATGCAGGAAGGCAGTTGCCAGGTCACAGCTGTTAGTCACTCAGTTGTGACTGCAGTGACAGTCTCTGAACGGCTGGTGTTTCTGCTGGGTTCAGCTGATGGTACATGGTTGGCTTTGGCTGCCTTTGAGAGGCAGACTTTAGAGTCATCTTACTTGGTTTCCCTCGTGAATGAGAGACTGATAAGGTAGATGGGATTTGGGTGATTTACTGTGTCTGCTCCAGCAGGATGGGTCATTTAGCCTCTTTAGGCATTGGTTCTTTATCTGTGAGTTAACAGCAGTACCCCTGTCATTGTAGTACTATAAATAAGAGCCAGAGAATATTGTACAGTGCTTTAGTACTGTAGCAACTGGGCTACCTACACGTCTGTGTCAGTGTATACAGCACTGGGTAAGAGGTAGGAATGAAAATTATTTGAGACAGAACCCAGCTTGTAAGAGTTTTAAGATTCTTTTTCATATACCTTAAGAAAAGGTTAAAAACGCTTTTTTTTTTCTTTTGCAGATATTTTTAATTATTCTGCGAGCGTTACAGCTGCTGTGTCGCCTTGTGCTGTCTTTTCAGCCTATTCCTCTCAAGGAGACAAGAGCAAAGGTAGTTTTTGTTGGGTGCATGGAATGAGGAATAGGTCACTGATTTAGAGGGTGGGATTGAAAAAACTTTCTGGCTGTTGCAGCTTGAAGTGAATCACTTACTGCATGAACCAGGGTGACGAGAGTGTTCTGTGTAATAGTGCAGAAGATGCAAACCCTTAATTTTTAGGCCATCCTTTAAAAAAAACACCCTTTTTGTGTGTTGCAGCAAAGACTTCTTATGCTTCAGTGGTTTTAAATTTCTTTAAAACTTAGACAGCAACTTAGACGTGCTGCTTGAGTACACCTCTCTTCAGCCATTAAATTTTCATGTCCCTAAGATATGCAGATTGACCATGCCTGCCAGCCTTTGGTCTGCATGCACCTCGTGCTGATTTCAGTCTGTCTTTTTAACATACTCTTAGCCGTGGTAATAAAAGTGACTAAACTTCTTTCTTTGCAGGAAAAAAGCTCATCCAAGAGGCAGTCTCTCAGCGGAACCTCTGAGGGGCACGAGAACTCTGCCACAACACCCAGAACTGTGGCAAGAAAATGCCCTTGCAGAAAAGCCAAAGAGCATGAAAAATCCTCAGAGAGCGAAGAAGACAACAAGGAGCCAAAGAAATGCAAAACTGCTCAGACCAAAAGGGCACGCAAGTCAAAGCTGACTACAGGTAGCCAGGAACAGAAGGAATCTAGTAATGAGGAGAGCACTTTAGCAGAAAAAGATGTGCATGTTAGGCCCAAGAACGATCGCCGGAGACGAGTGGCCTCCAAAGTGTGTTACAAAGAAGAGAGTGGAAGTGATGAGCACAGTGTTTCGGAGTTTGAGGTTTCAGAGGAGGAGAGTGGTCTCTCTGATGAGGATTTTGAAACTGTCTCTAAAAGGCAGAGGAGGTCACTGGGCTCCCAGAAGTCAAAGATGACAGCTGTAAAAAGCCCCAAAACTGAGACTTCAGAATCAAGGCCATCCAAAAATTCAGATGGAGCTGAGCCTAGGCCAGCAAAAAGCACAGCTCCAGCCTTGCCTCAAGCACAGAAAAAGAGAAACAAAATAATTTCTAGTGATGAGGATGATGGACAGCAGGAGGTAAGGAAAGGAATGGGCACAGACCAGTGGCTGGAGGTTTTCCTTGAACGTGAGGACAAGTGGGTGTGTGTAGACTGTGTTCATGGCAATGTTGGCCAGCCCCAGGTGTGCTTCAGATATGCCACAAAGCCACTTTCCTACATTGTGGGATTTGACAATGATGGGAGTGTCAGGGACGTGACGCAAAGATACGACCCAGTGTGGATGACCGCAACAAGGAAGACTCGTGTGGACCCTGAGTGGTGGGAAGACACGCTGCAGCCATATAGAAGTCCCTGTGTGGAAAGAGACAAGAAGGAGGAGAATGAGGTAAATGGCAATAGGTTATTCAGGACATTTAGTGCCAGGGGTCCAGTCCTTGGATTCTCATTCAGGCAAAAATCATTAGGAATCTTTCCATGAGGAAGGATGTTTGTATTTGAGTTTGAAATGTTCAGACTGAGCGTGTTCTAAAGGGAATATACAATGATAGGTTAAAATAATATGAAGTGGAGGCTGTTCAGAGAAATCTGGATAGCAAAAGTACTGGACAGCCCATGCTAGAAACTTAGTAATGTGGTTTCTGTACAGTTTAGCATTACCCTTCTTGAAGGGAGTCTTCAAAATACATAGATCTGGGTACACATCTAAGTACCTATTTGCAACAAGAATGCTTTGGTCTGTTGGCTCATCTCACTAAGTTCCTGTTGTTTTTTTCCTTTGATCCATACTATGATCATTCTTATTTTATTACAAAGGGTAGTGTGAGAGAGTTGTGAAATCACTCTTCTTTGTATAATTCTTACAGTTTCAAGTTAAGCTTCAAGATCAACCTCTACCAACAGCAATTGGAGAGTACAAAAACCACCCTCTTTACGCACTGAAGAGGCACCTCTTGAAATACCAGGCGATCTACCCTGAGTCAGCTGCTATCCTAGGGTACTGCAGGGGAGAGGCTATCTACTCCAGGTGAGCTCTGCACATCATGTGCGACTGTGATCTTTGTAACAAATTTAAGTGCCAATTTGTGTGAAGACCGTGATGGTATCAGCATTAGTCTCAGGCCACAGGCACGGGCAGGGTGAGGCATTTAGCTGCTCAGACAGCATTTGCATATCACTTAGATACAGCTTTTTTACCCTTCCTAACGTGTGAATAACAGTTTGGAAGTCTTTTATGGAGAAACTTTAAAACTCTTATGGTTGCTTCCCTCTGGCCTTTTCAGAGACTGCGTACACACGCTGCACTCCAAGGACACTTGGCTGAAGAAAGCTCGAGTGGTGAGGATTGGAGAAGTGCCTTACAAGGTAAGAGGCATTGACAAGAGGTTTTGTGCAATACCTTTGCCCTCTAAAGTTCAAGCCCAATTCTGTTATTCTGTTTTGAGTCTTGCTTTCTCTCTGTTAGCAGATAGAGATTTCTCGCTTGCATGGTTTGTGGTAGCTGCATCATGAGTCTATGTAGCACCTAATATGCCTACAGTTCCTATGTGCTACCCAAAGCCCAGCTACCTGTTCTTCCCACTCCAAGGGTATCTAGCAGAACTGCAGCCTTTTCATCTTCTTCAAAAGCATCCTACCGTTTTGTGTGAACTGCAGGATCTGGCTCCCTGTTGCATACCGGGGCCGTGGGTTATCATTTATAAGCTGTGGATACTGAAGCTAGGAAATGGGCATTTCTTCTCTCCCAGAGCCTTCTCCTTTGATGTCCTAGGAAAGTCTGAAAGCACTGGCAGCTTCTTGTTGTGGTGGTACAGGCTTGGTCATTGTATTTGCACAGATGGTGAAAGGATTTTCTAACCAGGCGAGGAGGGCGCGCCTTGCAGAGCCTGCAAACCGGGAGAAAAAGGACCTGGCACTGTTTGGTCACTGGCAGACAGAGGAGTATCAGCCGCCTATAGCCGTGGATGGAAAGGTAGCTAGGAAGGCCGAGGGCTGGTGTTAAAGGAAGTGTTTGTGTGGAGCTATGGGCTTTATTTTTCCAGAAGCTGCATGTTTCCGAGGTGAGATCAGTCAATAGCATCTGGATTCAGGATTAAGAGTTCAGAGGTAACAGTACCGAGGAGGAAACGGTCAAAACTTCACTGAGGCCTTTCTTTCCTGAGTGCAAGTAATGAGTGCTAGCAGTGCAGACTACTAACTATAATTTTGTTGATCTAATTTGCCTAGCCCATGTTTGTTTTGCTAATTCTCTGCATTACAGCCTGAGTAACAAGGCCTGGGCAGAGAACATAGTTAAGAGAGAACCGTGCAGCTAAAATCTAGTCTTGTCCCTTGTCATGTGAATAGCAATCGAATACTGGAGTGGATTGTACCAGGTCAGAAGGAAAGGAAAGTCCCTGAGTTGCAGCAGGGATTTTCACCTCTCTCCAGAGAGCGGGAGTGTCACCATTTCTGTTTAATTTTGCAAAAACAGGTTCCTCGGAATGAATATGGAAATGTCTATCTCTTCCTGCCATGCATGCTACCCATTGGCTGTGTGCAGCTGCGGCTCCCAAATCTGAACAGATTGGCGCGGAAGTTGGACATTGACTGTGCTCAGGCCATCACTGGATTTGATTTTCATGGCGGCTACTCGCACCCAGTGTACGTAAAGCGGCTTTGTTGCAGATTTTGACGTCCTGCAGAAGTTGTATAGCCTGTGTTAAGGAGCACATGTGATGAGTCAAACACTTAGATCCTATGAGACAGGCAGTTCTGTCGATATTCAGTAGCTTTTGGTTTGGCTGGGTCAGCAGGCATTTGCTCCCTTTCTTTTTTATTCTAGTAGCTGACAGAGGATTGTGTTCTCCTTCCTAGTACCGATGGCTATGTTGTCTGTGAGGAGTACAAAGAGGTCCTGACTGCTGCCTGGGAGAATGAACAAGCAGAAATAGAAAAGAAGGAGAAGGAGGTGAGAATTATTTTTGCAGCTTCCTTATTGTTCCATTTATTAAGTAAATTTCATTCAAACTGTGGACAGCCAAACAAGGGTGTGCTGTGTAAACAACAGACACAGAGCTGTGTGACTGGGAGGGGTGAGTTGAATTCCCCAAATGCCCCATTTTGGGCTTGCTGACCAGACTGCAGTGGATCCCATACAAGTGTGTAGCAATATCTGAAATAGTCCAAACTCTGGAATAGCTTTCCATGGCTGCTGGGAAACAAAAAGGAGAAATACACATACGAGAGGTTAAAGTTTTGGAGGTGGATCTGCTGTAATTTACACAGTCAGGGTGCACATTGGACAGTGACAGTAATTCATGTTTTTAGCGGATCATTGGACACCGATACATTTTACTCTTAAGAATCCTACTGGCCTATAACCTTTTAACGTGACACATTTCAGTTGGCATGGTTCTTTTAATGGCAGTTCAAAATCTTTAAGCTTTGGTTTTCTGTGGGCGTAAATGTATTGAAACTTACGATAGTAAATTTTTCTCTTTTCAATAACAATCCCATGCAGAAGCGTGAGAAAAGAGCTGTGGGGAATTGGAAGCTGCTGACAAAAGGACTTCTCATCAGAGAGAGACTGAAGCAACGCTACTCCATCAAGGTATTCTGCACTTCTATTAGTTATTTCCTTTTCAGGATGATATTTCTCTACCAAGAGATTTTTTTCCCAGTCTTTCCAATGTGTTATGTTTCCAGCTGTAGAGTGTAGAACTTCCAGAGTGTATTTGCTCAAAAATCATCTTCTTTCCTGTTGTTAGCATGTGACTAGCAACTAGTAAAAAAACCTACACCAGAAATTCAATGTGGTCATGTCCGTGAAAGATTCATTATTGTTTAGCAAGAGATTACTGTTTCCTAAAGCATCATTTTTTTTGGTATTATTTTCTGTTTTGACATACCCCCTTCCTAGATTTATTCCTCCAAGCCAAGCATGTAGCTAACAGGATGAGAGTGGGTTACTTTTTGTTATGAACTGAGATGTTTTAGTTCTTAATCTTTTTCTCATTGAGAAAAGTGAAAAGCATGATCTTTTTAAAGCAGGTTTATTTTTATTCTTCCGTCATCAAAAATATTTCGCTTGTGTTGAAAGAATGCTTGACATCTAGGAATAGAAACACGCTGCTTTGGGTGAGAAGCCCAAACCTGAGCAACCAAGTTTTGTAATACCATCAAGCATCACTGTGACAGAAGACAATCCCTTTTAGAAAGGGGTAGTTACGAGGGATTTCTAGAGCAACTTTTCAGTTTTCACACCTGTTTTTTCCAGACTGAGCCATCAGCACCTGCGACAGAGAAAGGAGCTGGATTCTCTTCTGATGAAGAAGGAGGCCCGAGTTCAGAGACTGCAGTAGGGAACGTGGCCGTTTCTTGGCCCCAAAATCGCCAGTTAGAGAAAAAAAAAGAAGAGAAGACAACCAGAAAGAGCAAGCGAGAAAAGAAAGGAGAAGCAGCACAGTTGTTCCCTTTTGAGAAACTGTGATCAGAACAAGCGTTTCTTTGCCATTTCCAGATGCAAGAACAACAGTCGCAACAGAAGTATCCGTTGACGGTTAAGGACTTAATCCTCCTGGGGACTTGTGTTCTGAGCTGTCAGGGACCAACCTCATCCAGTATCGAGTTTCTTTTACTATCAATCACAGGTAATTAGGTTGATCTTTTTGTCCTTGGACTTAGCAGAAGCAGATGGGTGGTTGTACCTTCTGAGAAGATCACTCTGTGCTGCTGGTGTTTTTTGCTCTCTTGTGTATCACTCAGCACTAATAATTCTGTTTTCTGAGGCATTCCTTTCACTAGCACTGTCTTTTCCCATTTTTCTCCTTTCCATTTTTTCCTGCTTGCCCAGAACTAAAGCATGCAGCTGCTGTTTTACAGTCTGTGGTGAGCTAGCCAAGGACTGCTGACGCCCTCTTTGATTCCTACCTTATCCAAATGAGTGGTGAAGGAGAGTTCTGGTCTTACTGTCTCATCATCAGCGAAGGGCAAATACTTCCCTAAGGTGTAAAGAAGCACACAGTCAAGCTTTGGAGGAATCTGAACATTTATTTTCTAAAGAACACTTGCCTTTCATGAAAACTCAGTTTTGGCTTTTCAGCCTGCAATCTTCCTTTACTTTCAGAAATCTCGTGCATTAGGAGGGAGAAGCCCTGTCCTCATTTCAAGCAGAAGGTTAAGTATTTCTTCTTAAGTAATTTGAATATATACGTATTTGTTTCAGTGTTGTTTTATCAAGACCATGCGGCTATGTTCTGGAGCAAAACCTGTAAAACTGGCTGAGTGTCACTGTCAGAAACGAAACTCACTGAAACCAGAGAGCTCTTGTAAATGTTATGCAGTACCGCAGCATTTAAAAACTGTTAAGAGAGGAATGTTACATCTACAGAAGCTTTTCCTGCAGTTTTGTAATAGAAATGCTGATCTATCTTTTGCAGTATTTTTATAATTAAATTACACTGACACTGTCGCTTTAAAAATAGAGAGAAATACAGTCTAGGTGGTGGTGGACATCGTTAGAAAGATTGAAATACAAGAAAATAATTATATTTAATTATGTGCAGAAAAACATCTATTTTTGTACTGTATTTGTAGAACAAAATAAAGTATGAAAAAAAGAGTCATGTTGTCCTTTACACCCGCCCTCCAGCCAGCTCATTCTTCAAGCAGCTCCGTTTCCCTGGAAGGACGCTCACGCAAGGAGAAGAGCACACTGTAGCATTTCCGGAAGTCACAGGTTGGGTCCCAGGATATCGCAGAGCTGGCTGCTTGTGAATTGCTTTAATGTTAAGGGTCATGGTGCTGAGTTTTTTAGGTTTTGCTACCAGATTCTAAATAAAGACCAATCATCTGAGCTGGAGGCTTGGGGAGTAGATGTGACCTGTATATACGGCTTCAAGAAAAGTTCCAAATCTTGCACGAAGTGGTAAAACTGCAGAGGGCACAGGGGCCGTAGTTCCTCCTGTGCTGGTCGTCATGCCAACAGGCAGGGTACACCCCGAGATGAGCACTTGGAATGCAAGGGCCCACGTCCAGCTCATGACCCACAGAGGTCCCTTCCAACCCCTACCATTCTGTGATTCTGTGGTGATTTTTTGTCTGCTTAAAATGGGAGCTGGTACCAGCTGTACCAAAGCGACACCATTACTTCTGAACTTGGGGCACAGGGGCACAGAGTGATGAGTCCAAGGACTGTTTCTAGTCAGCAGGGGAAGACAGTGACGCCTTCAGAGGGCAGGGTCCTGCTCCTCAGCCCTGCCACCAGCCAGCTCTGGTAACCCAAGCACGCAAAAGATGAACGAGTAAATAGGCTTTAAGGGAGAGCAAAGCAGAAAGGAGCGGTGATTGACAGATCAGGTACACGTTCTGTCAGATTTTGGCACGGAAGCAAGAGAGACACCACTTCAGTTGTTTCTACAGAAATGACACTCATGCAACGTGCAATGGAAGCGAGCCTTGGCTCTGCCAGCGCGCCTAGCCTGGGAAAGATGCAGTTCTTGTCTGTGAAAGGAGTCTTGCTGGATGTTGCATCATTCCTGTGCACACATGGGTATGTAAGGAAAAAGTATTACAAGCTGTTGAATGCACAGGTAAACCCCCAGGCTCTTCAAAAATACAAGATGCTGTATCCAGTCAGGTTGAACCACCGCATTTTTCAAGTAATCTTACGGAGGCAAGGAAGTTACTGCTACTGAAGTAGTCAGTAATGGGCTGGAATCAGCCTTTCCCCACACAGAAGCATACAGAGCAGATAACAGCAGAGCTGCTCTTAGGAAAGTGCTTCCCAAAATAGGAAAAATGTCTGCAGGCTAAACAAAACCCAACTACACATTTATCTCAACCAGCAACAGAAAACTAGTTCATCTGGAAGGTACAAAGTAATCCTCTGTGTACCTGGGCACTACTCCAGGACATGAAACGTGCAACACTTAAAGGTAATAAAAAAGAAGCCTACAGACCAACCTTTTGAAAACTGTACTTTATTAAATATATAAAAGCTCAGCACTTCTGTAGAAAATTGTGTCTTGATCTCTAATACGGTAATGCTGGTTTAGTTTCCTGCATCACTGGTAAAACTGCAGTCCAACACCTGTTTTTCTCCCCCATGGAGCACAAATCTTAATTGATGGAGCAGAAGTTGGTGTTAGCAAGCAGCAGAAAGACTGGGCAGTATTGCTAACGCGTGTCAGCTGCATGCACGAGACCACCTGCACTGCCTTTAACCTTTCACTCACTACTATTGCTTTTAACACAGGACTCGAGCCATGAGACTGAATTGACAACATTCAAATACCAGAAGAATGAAAAGAATTAAGGCTAATAAAGTAATTACTGCTTCTCAAAACATTTATAACTCAGATCTCTATTTCAGTACCAGTTGTGGCAAACATTTGCTTCTACGTATGTTCAAGTTCAGTTTCTCCTGATGGTCGTAACTGGTTTTCATAATGAACACATAATATATGAACATATTATTATATTGTACTGAATTGTGTATACTCACAGAAAAAAAAAACACTGTAGTGTAGGGAGGGCACATCTGGAAGCCACACTGCAGCTAGGTGGAGAGAGACTTAAAGCCTGTACAAGATAGTCTCTAAAGTACTGGTCACAGCAGAAATACATAAACATGAGTCATCACAACACTACAAGGCAGCATTCTTCTAACATGATCTAAAGCTCAAAATTTAGGCTACTGAAGTCTATGAAATCTAATCAAGCAAAAATGTTTTCATTATTTAATTTCATGGAGTATGTTCATTGTCCTTACTAAGTGAAATTCAAGAAAGGAACAGTATACACTGAAAAAATACCCTCAATATATTTTAAAGAATATACATTCAATTATAAAAGTTAATTCTGTATCAAGGCAGCAGGTTTTATTTTTAAAGGTTAGTGACCTCTGAGCATCCCTTTAAATAAGTGCAATTCAAAGCTAAATTTCTGAAATAGTTATGCAATGGCATAGTCCACGCTACCATTCTGAATGCCTAACCAAGAACAACTTCAGAGATTTTTCAAAAGTTGGGGGAAATCAATCCTTTCTGACAAATCCGCCCTACCTCAGAGCACTGCTAACCCAGCCACTCATTATTTCAAGTTACTTTGAAAATTCTCAGTCCAAAAGCATACATTTTATATAAGTATTGTGTAAAATTCAACTAAGTTGCGTTTTTCTTTTGAACATGCGTTGCACTTCCAAATGCATTGGCCAAAGACGTGTACATGATACATGACGGTGCATATAAGAAAAAGCAGCAGAGGGCAGGTTTGTCAGAGATGGGGACCCACACGTATTTCCTATGTGTATCTAATCACAGTGCATGTGATGAAGCTGGCACTTTCTGCATAAGACACAAGGTGCCCCACCTGGCAGTGAGCACTTGCCAGTTCTCAAGTCAGGAGGAATCAGTAAGTGGAGAAGAGGTACAAATCTACTTGTTCACTGACTTACAATTAATGCAGATGCTCCAGAATGCTTTTCTCCCCACAGTCGATGTCATTGACTTCCTACAAACAGCATCCCATAGTCATATTTTTCATGGATAACATGTATCAACAACAACATTCAAGCCCCCTCCCCAGCTCCTGGTGCACACTGCTGAACTGTGATACGCTGTAAGCATGCTGCAGTACCGGGACAGAAATGCACTTGAGAAGCTTCTAACGGAGATTCAGCACAAAACCCGACCACCTCCTTCTCACTGCTGCTTCTTCGGCGGAACACGAGATCTCGCGACCACAATTGGAACTACAGAGAGCAACCCGATCAGCAAAGCCCAGAGAGGGCGGTAGAAGAGCCAGCCGATGGAGATGGTCAAGAGCGACAGCGAACTGGCTACGCAGAAGGCAAATGCTTTCAATCCGATGTTAACCAGATCTCTGACAACAGGAAACCAGTCCACTGCAGAAAGAATTAAACAAGGGATAAAGAAGTTGATGGGAGTTTAAAAGGAAGTCGTCTTCTTCATGCCTAGGATTTGCAAACTAACTATTGCAATCAGAAGACAGACTCAAATTATTTATCAAGAGCACTGGGTAAGACATTTCAGCAGCGTGTCCTCAAGGCATTTGATAATTAAGCAACAGCTAAATATATAAGGCAACGGCATCCTCATCTCTTCAGATAGGAAGTAATCCAGAATTCAGGCTGAAGGCTTGTCCAAGGCTTGAGAGGCAGAGTAGACTGATAGCCCTGCAGCTATGGAACAAGTCTAGGGCAACTAATACAATATGCTAGCCCAAAAATTGATTTCTGGCAACAATAAATCTTGCAGTACCATGTATATGGATAAATAAGAAAAAAAGAGTTCACAGCTACAAAGCAAATGATAGCTTTGATGTCTGAAGTTTATACAAGTTTGAGGCACCGTCCTGCCTTTCTGTAAGTTTTTATTCCAACATTTTTCTACATTAAAAGGATAAACGAAAACCATTTTTGCTGTGTGTTTGCAGTAGCATAGAATAACCAGACAATAAAGACATGTTGCTACACAACTACTAATTAAGACCTGTTGGGGGGACCACTTGTGTATGGGTGTAGAAAGTAAGTGGATTGCAGCACCTTGAGTTAGACTTGAAAGAACCAGCCCAACATGTGCTTCGGCTTCTGGTTTTGGTAAGCATTGGGCTGGGATCTTCTGAGACTGGCAAGGAGATATTTGCATACCTTTTTTTAATGTTCACAAAGCAGTCATCTGGTTCTGGGATCCTGTTTATCTGCAATTGCCTACAGTGACTTTCAGATCAAATCCAATCTGAGTTCAAACCAGACTCCTCCTGACCTCCAAATTAATTAATTGCATATGTGAGCAAGAGAGGACTCTCTAGGGATCATGATCCTATATCTAAATCATTTTACTTTTCTGTAAAAAACTTACCCAGAGTGTAAAAGATTTGGGTCATTAAGCTGATGCCTACAAACATTGCCAGCCAGCCTGCTGCGCGGAGGGCCCAGGTCTTTACAGTGTTACTCTCATGCTCTTTCTGAAACACTTCCTGAAAACAAACACCGTGACATGCAGCCTGTTTCTCATTTCTTTCGAGATCCTCTTGATTCCAGTCTATATTATGAGCAAATCAGAGCCAACAGCATTTTAGGAGTACAATTTCTCTCGCAGAAGATATACTGCAGCTCATTCTGCAGGGTTTTTTTGTGCACTATTGCAGCACACTACAATAGATTGTAAAGTGCAGCACAAGAGAAACGAGCATTTTTCTAAATGAAGACAGCTAAACAAGCACTGTTCAACACACTATAACCACAGGCAGAAAGCACACCGTTTTTGCTGCAAATGGATACATTGAACATTACTGTGGAAAATAAGACACTAGTAAGTAAGTGTAATAAAGGAGGAACAATCTGACTTCATTATATTTGGAGGAAGACACAAAAGGCAACAATAACCACTGATGGCTGAAGGAAAGGTGTGTGAAAGAAAGCAAGCAGTATGCAGGGAAGAAAAGATAAAAGGTGTGCGTATATTTCATCAGGCAAAGCAAAGCATCTATTCTTAACAATTCTAAGATTTTTTCAAAATGGGTTGTGTGCCCCTCTGGCTCTATAAAACGTACACATGAAGATGGCTAAGAGATAACAAAGCACTTACTGGGAAAAGACGTGTATGACTGATCAATTACTTGTAGATACAAGTACTCTACAAATTATTCATTTGTAGCAAGTTAATCTCCGATGAACTAAAACTCTACCTAATGAGGATTCAGAGCTCACAGCAGAGAGATGATTCTACTGCTACTCTCTTTCAACTCAAAACAAAAGTCTTTTTAACTGCTTGTGGGAACTCCTGTAAATTCTTGACATCTGGGATTTTTGCAGCAGGGCATGAAACAATCATTAATGGAAGCAAACCTACCAAAAGGAGTAAATGAATCACCAAATTGCTGGAGCATGCAGGATTTATTGGAGCATAATGTTCTGCCTAAAGGTTTTTTCTCAGCCAGAATAGCAATAAACATTTCAAACAAGCCTAAAACCCTGTTACTACAAGCTGAAGAGAAGATAGCTCCTAAGGTTTGTTTAATTAAAGCCTAATTTGTACTATTTTTGCATTGACCTTTTCAAAAGCATGTGCTTGCATGTGCAAGTGGGAATTACCAAAAAGCAAATAAAAGCACAATGAGAAGAAACAGAAACAGCCTTTAAAGCTAAGACAAAACAAGGAGATTTAAAAAAAAAAAATACATAGTTACTTTAGCCACAGTTCCTTTTTAAAATTAAAAAAACCCATCAGGAATAACTGTAGCCAAATCATACACTGCTAGCAGGTGAAGCACAGCATTTTGCTGCAACACAAAGAATGTGCAGAAACCTGGAAGGCAAAAACAGGCTTTAACACACTGTCCTAGAAAAAGGAGAGGTAAAAGTCAATGTTTATGTTGACTATCTCCTCCTCTAGAGCAGGTCTGAAAGACAGTGAGAGCTTACTCTCCTGCTGCTTCTGCACTACCATCTCCAGTTTTAACCCTTCATTAGTACAGTGTGGTATCTTACCTCCACAGAGAGGTCCCCAGGGTAGAGAATCTGCAGAGCATCTCCAGACTTGGTGTGATACGGAACTAGCTGATCGCCTTGCTGCCGAGCAATCACAGTCACCTTGGAAGAAAGGGAAAAATATTTACTGGTTACTGAGTTGGGAACCAAATTTGCAGAATACAGAAACAGTTGAAGACACACCTTATCAGCAGAGCCCAAATGGGGGTCATCTCCACTCAGACCTGCATAGAAGAATGAGACACGAAGGTCTCCCACCTACAAACAAGAGAATACTGGAAGTCAGGAAAGATTTCTTTACAAAGGAGAATCACACAAAAGACAACTCTGCCTGGGAGCATCCTTTAGGTATCAACACTTTTTCTGAACGCTTGTGTCAAGCCAGAGGATATCCAGAATAATTTCCAAGCTGTACTTTTTCCAGCCTAGTTGATAGAGGAAACAGTGTAGCTCAAATGCTGTTTTGCAATACCCCCTCTGATTTAGCTGTACAAGCAGATTAGCACCAATGCGATCCTACGTTCATCCCTTGTTGTTTCACCTTTTGGCAGAGAAGGGCAGGCAGCACAAGCTAACAACGAGCTATTTCATTGTACTGTGTTCAGTACAGCAAGGCACAGGTGGAACCCACCTCCCAGCACCATCCTGTGTCCTTCTGTTTAAAAGCACAGCAGACTTAAGAAAACAGAAGACAAAGATATAAGCAGGATCAGAAGCTTTCTGCAAGCGAAGCGCTCTTGCTGAAGGACTGTACTAAGGGTCCCATCCTAGGTGATGGTCTGCACTCCAAATTCTACACATTTAAATAAAAATGGGACATGCCCCAACTTTGTTTTTCACATCGTAGTAATCATTGCTTCAGTTTATCTTTCTCGTCTTACTTCTGGACGCCTGGGGTTCTCGCTGTGATAAAAGTAATCTCCTCCTCGGGTAACATCAGCATGTGGATCCTCCAGGTTTGACAAGCTCAACTGCTTGAAGTCATCAATTTTATCCACAAGACCTAAGCAGAATAAAAAAATCAAGCTCAGGTCCAGTGTCTAACTTGGAACAGCCAATTTGCTGGCTGGCTTCCTGATTATCACTTGGAATGACTGCCATAGTGGAAAAAAACAAAGTCCGCTGCTGATGCAACATCAGACACAAAGCCAGTACAAAGCAACCCTTACCCTTGGAAAGAACAAAGCTGCCAACCTGGACGTTAGGAGAAACAGCAGTGAAAGACTCCACAGCCATGGCACTAGGGAACAGACAGAGTTCTTGATTAGTCCCAGAATTATGATCAAACTCTTGATTTGCACTATGTAATATACAGCACATAAAAGGCACTATACCAAACATCAGGAGAAACTCAAAGAGCTAAATGGCTGTCATGACGTGAAAACAAATCCATCAAGAAGCTGTGTCCAGACTGCATGGTGTTGGAGCCATCAAAATAAGTTAAGACAAGATATGACAGTCTCATCCCCTGGCCCGACCTTCCATTCACACTCCAGGATTTCACTAGATTTTTCTCTACTGAACCTATAATGGGCTGAAATGGAGTTCAACCCTTAGGAAGCTGTTCAGTGGTGATATAAAGTTTTTGAGTGACAATGAATGAATCACATTCTTAGATGAGAATTCCAGCAGCATTTAACTACACTCATAAATGCACTTTATTTCTAGCCTGAATTTATTTAACTTCCGCTGTCAACTGCTAGATCTTATCTGCTAAATTTGGAAACCTAGATCATAAACCTTCTCCATATAAAATGTACTTCTACATCATGGCCAAGTTAATTAAATTCCAAACTCAGGAATCCTTTAGTGTCAGACTTGACTTCATTCTCCTAAGTAGTACTACTAGAATCTCCTTGGCAGTAAAGAACAGATTTTATTTTCACAAATGTCTAAGTTGCATAAAATGGTAAGATGGATGGATGGAAGGAAGAAGACATGTAGTACACACTTAAAATAGTCTCATTAATGCTAGGAATAAATTCTAAAGTTCAGCATGTCTGTATACAGCGTGCTGTCTCAGACAAGGATCCACCACAGTATGCTCAGTCTCCTTGGTTTGTACTAATACACTCAGATGAAATGTTCTTAGCTGCAGCACTTTTTAAATCATGTCCTGCAATAGCACTAAATAAAAAAATGTTTCTCACTCTCAATTGGAGATTTGCATTTACTGGAGAAGGCTTGAAGAATTTTCATTAACAAAGAAGTGTGCATGGAGAGGAGACACAAAGCGGGTATGTCAGCTGTGCATGCTTTTTTCCATTATCTCTCATCTAAACAAGTCTGCTAGCTGGGACTTCTAATCAAAACCACATAGATCTTCACTTTCCCTCTGCAAGTCGTACTTCCAAACAAATGGCAGTGTATTTGGATAAGCTCACAGAACCAAAACAAAGTTCTGGGGATTTTGCAAAGTTCAAAGATTTTTTGAAATCCTGGTCCTACTACCTCTCTGGCTGTATTTTTCACCACACATGATGTTTTTTGCCAAATGGAATCTTGCATCCTAAGGAACCAAGCAGGTGCTGTGAGAATGACAAGCAAGCTAACACTTAGCGTTAAAAATGGCACACTGTAGTGTAACTAAAATGCTGCAGATGAGGTACACATGAAACAAATTACGTATGGGTGATTGCCACAAATAAGCCTGTGAGCTCATACGCTCTAGCTTAGCAGAGCAGCATGCAAGTGGTGTGACAAGCTCACAGGACGCCTGCTATTCTAACCCTGTACCTGTAACAGCGGAAAGAAATAGTAATAGACTGCACTAATAGCCAATAAAAGTAAGAAAGGAATCGATTCAAGTTCTCCTACATGGAGCCCACATTGGTCAAGAGGTAACAGCATAATAGCCTGACATCCAGCCATTATTAATGGATAGCTTAATTCTGGTTCCACTGGCCAGCTCTGAAATCCTCTCTAATCTCTCTATGCCTTAGTTCTCCCAACCACCAAAAGACCAACAGTTCCCACCTACTTCACCGTGTCATAAAGATTAGTCATTTAGCTTTCATCTTTGATCATATAGTGACAGAATCTAGAGGGACTGTGCTTGGTGGTAAATTACCTAGGGTTTTTGTGTCCAATTTCTCGATCAAAGTTTCTGCTGTTCACAACTTCTGATTTCCATTCGGTGTCTAAAGGAAACGATACGAAGGTTGAGGAGAAAACAGGAAAAACTGCCACTCAGATCTTAGTTATTGAAGACACCTTTCAATCAACGAATCAGTTCTAAGTTATACTTGCAGTAATAATGTTTACATCAAAGTATGTATGTGATAGTCTGCACTGATACTTAAATCCATCTTCCTAGCACATTAATGAGGAATGGCAGGATTTAGAAAAAAAGGATTTTAGCGATAAAAATGTAACTCAGCTTCACTTCAGTGTGAGCTCTGCTGCTGGATTTGATTCCCGGCTCCACTCTATGGGAATAATCTGGTTTTGTGAGGAAAAGCTGAGAGCTCTGCTGGAACTAGCAAATTTCAGTGCAGTCAAGCAACAGATAGAGGTGGTACCTGTATGTGCCACTGTCAAAAATACGTAATGCTGTCTTCACTCAGGCTACAGCAGCCTCCCCACATCCCCAGAACAGATTCCAGTAGGTTACTTATAACTCCTTCAAAATTAGACTGCCTTTTTTGAGCAGCCTCCATATTAAATATAGCTTGCTCACTTCCATGAAAGAGTAGAAAGGAAGGAAAGGGAGTTTGGCTAAACAGTGGAGTAGGAATCATTGCATGGGATATTCTGGTGTCTTGGGTACGTGGCAAGATCGGGGGGGCGGGGGTGGTGGCCTCTGTGGGAAGAGGTCAGGGGCTGCCCTGTGTTGGGCACAGCTGGCTCCACATTGAAACCATTGCAGGCCACAGCTGAGCCCATCAGCGAAATTTGGGGCTCTTCTGTCAAAACATTTTTTAAAAAGGGCAGAAAACACCAAATGGGGCAAGGAGGGAACAAAAAGGAGTGAGAAACAACAGAGGGAACACCACAGTCAGAGGAGGAGGTGCTCCACAGCAGAGCAGATATTCACTGCAGCATGGAGACAGTCCATGCTGGAGCATGGGAGAAGTGCAAGAAGGAGAGAGTGGCAGAGAGAAACCACTACGTACTGACTTTGAACCTACCCCCACCCCTGCACCGCTCGCTGCCCCACTAAAGGGAGCCAGTGTAACCTGTGGCAATAACAAGTTTTAACAGGGGACAAGGGGAGAAGAGTCTGGAGTGAAACTGAGCCTGGGAAAGCGTGAGAGCAAATGTATTTACACAACACTCAAATCAGTAATTAAATATTTATTTTCATTGACAATGAACTAAGTTAATTTTCCTCAAGCTGAGTCTGTTTTGCCCATGATGGTAAAATTGGTAAGCCATCTCCCTATCTTTATTTCAACCCACAAGCTCTCTCATTGCTGTTCTTCCCAATCTCTTCCCCAGTCCCACTGAGGGGGGGAGTAAGCAAGCAGCTGTGTGGGCCCCTAGCTGCCAACCAAAGCTAACCCACCACATCTAATAACATACAGACTTTTCCTGGACAGAATCCATTAATCTTGAGAGTGCAGCTGTTTTTTCAAAAGGCTTTTCTTTTTGTTCCCTGCCACTGTAAGGCTGTTTTTCGCTCACAACCACTAGCTTTGCTCCTTATGCGTCTCCATGCTCCAGGGTCCCATGCTTTGCTGAGCTGGGTTATTTCCATGATCACACCCAGAAACTGCTGCACACCCACGTTATACATCCATGTGCTTTAATCAATGATAAATGAAGCACAGAGACCAATCTCCAGATATACGATGACTCAGAGTATTTTTCTACCACTGGGCAGATCAGAATAACGCTCTCAGTTCTGCTCCTGCCAAAACAGCATTTGGCAAAAGCCACAGTGCACTTCAGAAGGTGCTGGTGGTTTTTGTTAGCTGGTAACAACACCTAAACAGATTCTCAACAGGCTGTCTTACAGGCTGGAGCTACATAGTTCTTCCCTTTTTATTCTCTTCTGCTCATGCCCAATTACTCCACTTCTAAAGAGCAGTCTCAGGCGTAGTTTTGAACACACTCCCATCTTTGCCCATCTCCTGTCACTGAGGTCCTTACGTGCCCTATCTCTGGAGCATCCTTACCCCTGGATGCTGCTCTGAACATCTAGGAGTTCCAAGACAAGACTTAGATTTTCTGTAGTAGTTGCTTGCTAACAGCACACCACCTTTCACCTCAGCTACCTCAAAAAAGGGAGGTCCTGCCACTTGTTTAGGAAACAGAATTTTTGCTTATTTCTTCACATTCCATTCCTTTCTTTCCCAACAAGAAAATACAGGGTTTACAACAAAAATCAAAACACAAACACATAAAAGTCCAAAGTTATATGTGTAAAAGAACAGGGACAAGTTGATCAACTTACTGTATGAATACTTCGTCTCTTTCTTAATCTCACCATTCTCTTCATACTCCCTGCAGGCAAAAAGGGTGGGATGAGAACCAACACACTGCACACACACCCCTGCTCAGGGCAGAATACACTTTACATATGAAATGCACAGACAGCTCACTGGCAACACAAACTTCTCTTTACAAGTAAACTAACTCTTTTCTGAGCTTTGATTCTGCTAATTAACTAGCAAGCAGGGAGTATAATGGGGATGGAGTCACAGAAATCCTGATGGTCAGAAAGTATATCAACACATAAAAGAAGCTTTAGGAACACTAGGAAGAATAGAAATCAACTGAGTCTTTGGGACAAACACAAGTTTTTTCTCATTTTTTTTTTCTTTTTCATAAATTGGTAAAGATCTTTGAATTCTGTTGATAACATATGAAAACAGATCAATTGGCTCTGAGATAGCCCAGCATCAGGCAACAAAAATGCAAACAAAAGAACCACAGCTGCAGCATGGAGGCTAAGAAATCCCATATGAAGTTATACAAAATCAGGAAGTGGAAACGTTTGATAAAAGGCCTTGGAAGTTACCCAAATTTTATCAGATGCAAATTCTGCAGCATTGACCATCTACAAGACCTGACGTCTCCAAGGAAATTAAAGTCACTCTCTAAAAAAAAACCCAAGAGCTCTAGAATTCTCCTGCCCTAAAGAGTTGGGTTTTTTTCTTTGGGGGTGAGGACAGGAAAAAGTTTTGGTGGGATCCTGTTAATACAATGGTTTTATCAACAACTTTTAAAGATTATTTTCACTTACGTGGAATCTTCATATTCTACCCACTGGTACATTTCAACGTTACGTTTAAGCTTGACAGCCTGGATGGAGAGCCCATAGCTGGGATCAAACAAAGGCTATTCAAAAATTAAAGAACATACAAGTCAGTATAATTGCTGTACCTCACAAACTCAAAAACTGTACTTTTATTACTAAACCCATTTACATACCTCACTGTACATAGTTAGTATTATATTACACACAGTTGAATATAGTATAAATGTTATGAAAGACAAAAAGGAGCATCTCTTTATATCACTGATAAATCTGACCTAAAGAATCATCATCAAAAATTATTGCCATAGTGAAGAATAAAACCAGAAATGCTGGCTATTGGTATGCAGCCTTAAATAAATGTTTAAACCAGGGAGAAACTTTATTTTCCTGGAAGCTACTGTGCTGTGTTACCTTCAGCAATGCAGGCTGACCACAGAAAATGTCATCACTACTGAAAAGTCAGAACTTGCAGAAGCTCTGTACTGCAAGAGCCTGAAGACTTTACAATACCATGAATACACAACAGGTTCCCTTTACAAAGGGGAACTGAAACTGTCCACCAAAGGCAGTGGGAGGGTAAACACAGCTAGAGGTGACATGTTGCTTCGGAGTAGGGAGACCAAGGCTGTACAGCATCTCTCTGATTCCAGGTCAAGAACCAAAGCTTGGGTGGTAGCCGGCAATGCTTACAGAGAAGGAGAGAAGCTACCTGTCTTCTCCCTGGGTATCAAATATAATTTTAATTGGCAATGACTTTTCTTTCTCTCTAAGCTTGAAATACTCGTATTTTCAAGATACTATTTTATTTACCTTAGATGTACTCAGAGCGCCAGCCAGGTGCACCAACCTCCCTTCATTCTGATGAGACACACTGTGGATGCTGTCAAGAGGGATCACAAGAGAAAGTCCCTCATCAAGAGATTTGGCTGTCCTTAAAGCTCGTCCCTGCAAACAAGAAAAGCAAAATCAAGTTCCGGAGAATCAATGGCACAGCAGTATCTTGTGAAAAAGGTTAGCAGACAAGTGGTGTGAAGACCGCAACGAACACTTGTATATTCAGCCTCAAGGCATATTTTCGAAACACACTTGTACTTCTCCACTGCCTCTTTCTCTGACACAGTTTGGGGCAGTACTTCTTACCCACGCAGCAGGACCATTAACATTGACTGAGCTCCTCAAACACACACAGATTATTTCTACAAGTGTTCAAAATTATTGCTCTTCAACTCTTACCCTGTTCATTGTTCACAAATAACTGCAAAAATTCTATCAGTTATGCTCCTTTTTCCACAGACCCGTGTGACTACTTGGCAGGAGTTTTCCTTACCTTACCATCATGTTACGGTGTGTTTTTCCCTGCAAAGTCATTAAAATTAGTATTGGTTCTTTTTCCTCTTGTGGAGGTACAAAACAAAGTCTTAGGTGAAAATTCACAGAATTCTGCTCCCCTACTCCAAAACTGTCAAAAGCATGCATGTTTGCAACGGCAGGGCATTAGGATTCCCTGCTTACTTTAATTATTTTATTTTTAATCTAAAACCAAAACATAAAATAATGCTGGCAACAAATAACACCCTCGATTTTGCAACATGAATTCCTTTAAGGCAATTATATCATGGTTTAATCCGGCTGCCGGCTACCAGGACCACACAGCCGCTCACGTGCTCTTCCCCCTCCCAGTGGGATTGGGGGGAAAATGGACAAAAAGTAAAACTCGTGGGTTGAGATACAGACAGTTTAATAAGACAACAAAGAATGGAACAATAATAATAATATTAATAAAGAATATGCAAAACCAGCTATACACAATACAACTTTTCTCACTGCCTGAAATCATTTGTGCAGCAAGTCCCTGAGCAGCGATCGCAGATTTCACAGAGCTCGTGGCTTTCGCAGAGCTCACCGAACTCACATAAAAGATCAAACGCACAGAAAAAGGGTTCCTGCCTCTTGGCCAACCCCCCTTTACACACCAAGCATGACATCTAAGGTACGGAATACGTCTGTTGGCCAGCATGGGTTAGCTGCCTGGCTTTGCTCCCTCCCAGCTCTTGTACACCTGCTCATTAGCTGAACGTGGGAAACTGAAAAAAGTCCTTGATTTCATAGCAAAAAGTAAAAACATCAGTGTATTATCAAGATTCTTCTCATGCTAAATCCAAACCACAGCAGCTACTGGAAGGAAAATCAACTCCATCCCAGCCAAAACGAGGACACAACACTAGAAATGAGAACCTTATGTTACGCCAAGAAAAGAGAGAAGACTAGAACGTGGTTGGCTCAGAGGGTGTAATCCTCTTTCAATAACACTAGGGCCTGTTTCTGCATCAGCTTACATGTTTTGTATCTCATCTCTCATCACACACTGCCATCATCTCTACCACACTCAGTTCTACAGAAAGACTATCTGTGGCCCTGTGATTTCACTCTCCTGTTATATCCCAACCGTAAGCACCAGGCTCTCCAGACATAAGGTCTTCTTCTCATGGATGAAGTAGTAAAGCTTTGACACGACCATTTTAAAAAAGCTATAAATGCAAAGCTAGTTGAATATCACCTCAGCTGCGTATTTTAAAACTGTGTATAAACACTGACAGTATTTGACTTACTTCATTGGTAAAAAGAAGGTAGAAAGACAGAAAAAATGTCACAAGTCCGATCAACATGCCTCCAGAAGTTTCGCTGAGACGTTCCAGGAACCCTGGTTTGGACTCACTTGTGATTTTAACATGTTCTTTTCTGCTGCCTGTGTCAGAGAACTGTTGGAGATAAACAAGAAATGCAATATTGTTGTGAAAGGGGAAGGCATTCTATTTCAAAATAAGTCTTTTAGCTTTGTTAATACTGCTGCTCTACAGAGCAGAACCTCTTGCCTTGGACCAAAACTTTCCCACGCTTATTAAATGCCTCATCACACTTTTGACAGCAGAAATATAGTCAATAAAAATCAAGCCTGATGGAAAAAAGAATTGCTATCATAGTGGTTCAACACGTTCCTTCAAGCTTTCTTCAGTCTGTCTCCCTATTTGGTGTCCACACCCCGCATTCGGGCCATGACAAATCCAGCAATACTCCCGAATTCCAGACCAGCTAAAACATAGCTATAAATAACATTCTACCTCACCAGTGCTAAGTGCCTGCATACTTTAAAATAATTCCATCTACAGCAACAAGAAGAGATAGCTTAAAACAAACTTGCTGTCGCTGCCCTAGCCTGTGCCCCATTAAAGCATGGAAGCCCAGGGGTTTCCATCTACCAGCCCTCTCTGCACGGAGCGATCAAGCAGCAACTTTAGACTAGCACAGGCAGGCAAGAAAGGCGGTGAGGCTTCTCTAGAGGCTTCTCCTCAGCTCACCCCGAGGCGCTAGGCGCGATGCGACAGCGGCCCCTCCACCGCCGCTGCACAGGGCCCCTCGCCTCAGACGGGCCGACCCGGGGGAGCGGCCGCAGCGGGAACGGGTCGGCCCGGGGGACAGCCACGCACGCAGCGCGAAGCAACGGCGGGACCGGCCCCAGCAGGACTTACGTTCCTCGACATCTTGAGCCTCCTGCCCCCGCCGGGTACCACCTCGAGGGCCGCGCACCGAGAACCGCCCACGGCCGAGCCCTCCCCCTCAGGGCACACCGCCCGCCGCCGAGCCGCACCCGGCCCGGGGCGCCGCCGC
>Ga0065711_1000450_pt1 | contig 66426 bp, 52 predicted proteins | sample Hoacrofraction12_FD_59098 | JGI IMG/M metagenome (GOLD analysis project Ga0065711, IMG submission 59098) | Hoatzin crop microbial communities from Cojedes, Venezuela - Epithelial fraction 12 v2 (version 2) | ecosystem: Host-associated > Birds > Digestive system > Esophagus > Crop | place...
TCTTCATCAATGACCTGGATGAAGAGTTAGAATGTACCCTCAGCAAGTTTGCTGATGACACCAAACTGGGAGGTGTGGTAGATACACCAGAAGGCTGTGCTGCCATTCAGTGAGACCTGGACAGGCTGGAAATTTGGGCAGAGAGGAACCTGATGAGGTCCAACAAGGGCAAGTGCAGGGTCCTGCACCTGGGGAGGAACAACCACATGCACCAGTACAGGCTTAGGGCAGATCTGCTGAAGTGCAGCTCTGCGGAGAGAGACCTGGGTGTACTGGTGGACGACAGGTTGACCATGAGCCAGCAGTGTGCCCTGGCTGCCAAGGAGGCCAATGGCATCCTGGGGTGCATTAAGAGGAGTATGGCCAGCAGGTCGAGGGAGGTTCTCCTTCCCGTCTACACTGCCCTGGTGAGGCCCCATCTGGAGTACTCTGTCCAGTTCTGGGCTCCCCAGTTCAAGAAAGATGAGGAGCTACTAGAGAGAATCCAGCTACGAGGATGATGAGGGGACTGGAGCATCTGTCCTATGAGGAAAGGCTGAGGGAGCTGGGCTTGTTTAGCTGGAGAAGGCTGAGAGGGCATCTTATAAATGCTTATAAATATCTCAAGGGTGGGTGTCAGGAGGATGGGGCCAGACTCTTTTCAGTGGTGCCCAGCAACAGGACAAGGGGCAACGGGCACAAACCGAAGCACAGGAAGTTCTGTCTGAACACGAGGCAGAACTTCTTCACTCTGAGGGTGACGGAGCACTGGAACAGGCTGCCCAGAGAGGTTGTGGAGTCTCCCTCTCTGGAGATATTCAAGACCCGCCTAGACGTGGTCCTGTGCAGCCTGCTGTAGGTGACCCTGCTTCGGCAGGGGGGTTGGAATAGATGTCCCTTCCAACCCTGAACATTCTGTGATTCTGTGATTCTGTAATACTGGTTTGCATAAGGCAGTTTTACAAACCAGGTTAAAGAGAAGCTAGACCGAGTCGTGTTACCACCTTTGTCAAAGAGATTGTGTTTAGCTCCAGATCATTAGAGACATAAGACATTTTTCCTCTTGCCAGCTCAATGGGGCTGGTGAAGGGTCTGGAGAACAAGCCTTATGAGGAGCAGCGGAAGGAACTGGGGTTGTTTAGTCTGGAGAAAAGGAGGCTGAGGGGAGACCTTAACGCTTTCTACAACTATCTGAAAGGAGGTTGTAGTGACGCAAGTGTTGGTCTGTTCTCCCAGGTAACTAGCGATACGATGAGAGGCAATGGCCTCAAGTTGAGACAGGGGAGGTGTAGATTGGATATTAGGAAAAATTTCTTTCCTGAAAGAGTTGTGAAGCATTGGAACAGGCTGCCCAGGGAAGTGGTGGAGTCCCCATCCCTGGAGGTGTTCAAAAAAAGTGTAGATGTGACACTTCAGGACATGGTTGAGCAAGCATGGTTGTGTTGGGTTGACGGCTGGACTGCATGATCTTAGAGGTGTTTTCCAACCTTAATGATTTTATGATTCTATGATTTAAGCTAGGCCCGAGATTTGCGCCAGGGGTTTTGGGTGAAAGGTCAATACTGAAAGACTTCAGCCCTGAAAGCAGCTTGCTCAGGGGCCTGTCTGGAAGAGGAGGCTGGCCCTTGCAGTAGGTGCAGAAAGCCAATTTGGCTGGCAAAGACTTCCAGATAAAAACATATCCCACTCTGTTCCGGGCAGCTGGTGAAACACATTTCCAATCACATTTTCTCCAAAGGCTCTGTCTGCACTTGGGACACTTTGCACTGTTCCTGACTGCAGCCAGCACAGTCGCAGCCCCAGAAAAGCCATGGGCCTTGCTGCAGAGCCCCAAACACCCAAAACCCCCAGCCGCTATCTCGGTGGGAACTGGCTGTGCCTGAGACCACTTGTCATCCAAGGCCAGATGGGGTTGGGTGGCTTCAGTCACCCATGGTTGTGAGCACCTGGCATTGTTTTAAGCTCTTTGCCAACCAGATGGGGACACAGGCAGGGCAGGGGGTCCCAGCATTTAGAACAGCCCCTGTACGTGCTGCTTCACCTTGGGGGTTCCTGCTTTTGCTAAAATGAATGTTACTTGTAGGTAGGGAGCAGAATAAAAGCAAATTTTGTGAAGTTCTGCAGAGTAGCCATAGTCCAAATAAGTTTTGGCCTACCTGCATTAGCACCGAAGTGACTAACTGCCCATCCTTGTGTGAGCTGTTTTTATGTGTCTGCCCACAGATGCCTTGTTATCTCTGCTTTTAAGAGCTGTGGCACTGGTTTCCAGCAGTAACTCTGCAAAACAGGGGCACAACAAGAAAGACGTCCAGGCAGGGGCACAAATCCTGCCCAATCTTAAATGCATAATGTATGTCTGATGGCTTCTGTATCATATGGAAGTTGAGAGACAGGCATGTGGAAGCATATGGACCTTGGTTTGGGTCATTAACAAACGCTGGGTATGCCTTTTAAATCCTAGCAGAATATGATATGGCATGAAATACGTAATTACATACTCTGTTTAATATTACTTTCTGTCTCCTATACAAATACACACATGTAGTGTAAGGCTCAGAGTTTGCCGCCGTGCAAAATTCGTGAGGACTCTAGGGCAATAGTCTGTCATACTGTGGGTGAGGGCCTGGAGTCAGCAGGCCAAGCACTGCTCTCTCTGCGTGGCAGCACAGAGGGCTAAAAGAGTGAGCTGGGATCCAACTGTGCTGCTGTCATGTGCTGTATGGGTGACTTTTTAATTGCTTTTGATTCAATCCCTTATGGAAGAAGCTAACGCTTTTTTTATTTTCCTTGGAGGAAGGGTACATATTTGCCTTGATATTACTAAAGAATTAAGTCCTCCTTTCTGTCCCAGTTAGCTTTTAGCACATTTAGACTATGCCTGTGTAGCACTTTTCTGTAGTGCTTTTAAATCCAGGACCAGTTATAGGTTGAGCTTGTGTCTGGAGTCTGAATGTGCCCAGGGATTCTTCCACACAACCCTGACAGGTTTCTCTCTCCTTTGCCTGACACAGTGCAGCTCCTGTGCAAGGTACTACCCACCAGCAATTAGTACTGGAGTCCCAAAGGACTTCAAAGTGGGGAGGGAAGGGATGTACTTTTACAGGGCAAAAGTTGGCACTTTTTTTCTTTATGCAAAATTAATTCGTGACTTAGGCATTCAAGCATGCCTTTTCTTCCTTTGCTGTATGCCAGAGAGGTCTTCTAGTCAGTGCAGTCTGTGGAAAAGACATATTCCTCTCCTACTCTTCTGATACTTGCTCTCAACCTGAGCTGCCCTGCTTTAGAAGGACGCATTTTTTTAAATTTAGATCAGCAATGGTTTGCTCTTAGCCTGTTACCTTGAAATCACTCTTACATCAGGTGAAAGTAAAATGCAAATGTAAGTATTTATTTACAACTTTTTTAAAAAGATGCACGCAGAGAAATGCTGAAGTCTTTTGGTAGCCATTCTGGTAGGTCCAAGAGAGATTCAAAGCTTCCCATCAAAATGTATTCACTTCTTTTCCTCCAGAAGCTTAATTACCTTTAAATGTTTCAAAAGGCAGTCTTGCTGCTTTTCCAGTGAGAACAGGCACTCTCACTCGGAGATGCAAATGTCAGTGCACTAGACCAATGTGTCGCATCCTGTTCTCAACTTGACTAAATCAGCAACTCCTTCACTCAGTGATCTCGGTGAGGGTTAAATCCTTTCCCTCCCTGCAAAAAGAAAAAAAAAAAAGAAAAGTGAGGTAGTGTGACTCATCCTCACTGCAAGTCTGTCTGTCCATTCAATGGTGTGTTTTGTTTCACTCCAAACCTGAGCCAACACACTTACTACAAGGATCTGCTAGGGACAAACATGTGTCGTTCATTAATCACTCTTGACAGAGACCAGACACTGCGGTTGTTGGTCAGTGCACGGTGACAAAGGGATGTAGGGGTTCCACCCTAATATGTTCTCTTTTCAGGACTGCAGGAGTAGTCGTATTTCCTACTTGCTCCAGGCTCACACCCCTGGGTTCATCCCCGTCTCTCACTCCCCGCCAGCAAGAAAAGAATGAGCAAGTGATTATTGCATGGGAAAGCGTCTCTCAGAGACTGTTGTCCATTTCCAGGGTAGGTGTCTGCTACTAAGGAGGTAGCCAAGGCATATAGGATGGGAAAAGGAGGATAGTAACAAGGACTGAAGGGGATGGTGTTCATTCCTCAGGCTGCCTTCAAGCAGGCTCTTCTAGCTAAGACTGCATCTCCCTGGTTCCTGGGGATCTGTGAGCTCTGAACACCATTGCAACCCAGCTTCTCTGTTTTGGAAAGTTACTTGTGGGAGTTCTTGTTATGTTTGAGAGAAGCAGATACTCCCCAAACCTCTCCTAGAGAGCTGATTAGCTTATTTTCATGCAAAGAAGGGAAAACACCTGGTGTTAAACAGAGTGATCTCAAATGTGATGTTTAGGAGGGAGCCTGTCAGAAGAAGGCCTGGACCAAGTTACTTGGTCACCTTGATAAGGTGACTGAGTCACCCTGACAAATGTTTGTAGCTGGCTGTCCTTTGTCCTTCAGAGAGTCACTCTACCCCCTTTCTCTAAACCTGTGTTGGGCATGAAAGTAGTCCAGCTGCTAACCCCCTCCCCAGGATGCTGAAGGCCTCTCCCCAGATTTCCTTCCACCCATCACCAACTTCTTCCCAATGAAGACACGCATCCTAATCTAACCATCCACCAATCCCTCTCCTTTCATTCTGCCTACAACTGCCAGTTACAAGCACAATAGGGATGCCTTGCCAGATCCCCTCACAATTTATTCTGTCTTTCAAGAAGCACAGCCTTTTTTAAAAGCCCCTCTCAAGTCCGATGGAAGAGTAGGCAGCTATCTGCATCCCTGGCACAGGCAAAGGTACTTGCCAGGGCAAGGCTGTCCAGCCAAGATGCATAAAATTGCAAGAGACTCTCCAAAGCCTCTCATCAGAGACAAATTAATTTGCTGTACTCTTCTCCAGCATAATTTTTTAAATTGCCTGCTGGAGGGAGATCTTGCTAGCAGGTTACTCTCATCTCCTGCTGGAACCAAGGCTTCATGTTTTCCTTTAGCAGGCTCCCACTGGTTGCTCTCCCTGTAGAAATTACCCCCCTTTATGTGAGGCTACCATGCTTAGCTTTCTCACGTCAACCAAGCTTGTGGGGCCTGAGCAGATCCCCTGTGGAACCAGAAGGGCTGCATGCAGATGCGGGAGTCCCTCTGCGTGCAATACATCTCAGGCTCAGCATTCCTGTCTCTTTCCCAGTCAGATGGGTGAAACAAGGACCGTCTGTGAGCCACCTGTTACAATTCTGCAATGAGGGAAAGTCAGAGTTACTTTCTTCTCTTGGATGAAATTCGCATCTGCTCTGGCCTTTGCCTACATAAGAGCTGTTTTGAAAGACAATTGCTTGATTTGGAATGATGAGGTGGCGTCAAACAGCATGTTCATGTACTGCTGAATGATACCTCAATGGAAGATACACCTTCATCAGAGCCATCAGCTGCATGGCACAGTGCAATCAACTCAGTCTGTTGTCCTGAATCGCTTCACTCTTACACTGGTTCTCCAGCTGTGTTCCCTCAGTGACTGTAACAGGTCTCCCTGGTTTATACCAGGAGGAGAAAGACACACAGACTTACTGTTTTCAAAAAGAAAAGAACAGCATTTCTGGCAAAAATGTAGCATAACATGATCTTGATCGCACAGGGACAACTGTAAGGGAGCCCTCCTTATGTGTTTGTGGTGCTCCTCACACCACAGCTTCCTTCTTCACCTAGGACCACGAGGGAATGATGTTGTTAAAAGTTAAATACTTTGACTCCTGGTGCTACCTCTGGCTACCTGGCCTCTGTGGCCTCTCTGTGAAGGAAGGACAGTGGGCTGACCACTGAGTAAGAGGATGAGAGCTAGTTTAGCAAGCCACGGGCAATTGTTCCATCTCCTGGTGTAGCGCAGCGTGTTGGAGTTTGATTCTGTCTGTGCACTGAATCCCACGCCCGTGGCCTCTTTGCTTTTCCTTTATGTTTCTGTCACAGTTAGCCAGATATCGAGAGATAGGCCAGAAGTGAGCAATTGCCCTGTGCATGTGCTTCAGGAAGAGTCTAATCCCTGTTCTAGCCAGTAAAAGCTTTTAGGAAAAAGCACCTGACAACAGGAAAAAAGCGCCAAATCTTAGCATGAGAAGAAACCTGAGACAAAATTCCCCATAACAGGCCATGTACTGCTCACTCCTTAGACAGGAAACCTCTCAAAAGACCTCTGCTGATTCTGGCTCTTTGAGGCTCAGTAGACGTACATACATGCGTGTGAAGCAGAGACAGAGGAGAGGCATGTCAGAGTGGTGCTTTTTCTCTGCTAACGGTTGCAGACAGACCCGACACTTAGAGCGTGAGATAGCATCGCGCCCAATTTACATCAAAGCTACTGCTACCTCTTCTTCGCAAAGAAAAAAAAAGCCAGAACCCATTTCGGTTACTTAGTTCTCGGCTGTATGTACAGCGGAAAGCAGCATTCAAACAAAGGATAACCGTGTCCAGAGAACACCTACAGAGTGATCTGTAGCTACTTATTGTTCAGAATGACCCTCCATTTTATGATCTCCTGTTACTCACAGGGCCCTCTGGTAGCAGGTATGTTTACAGCCTTCCACACCTTCCTTGTACATTTTCTCCATGTTACTGCACAGTTCCTAAACCTCTCTGAGGTTCTTAAGCACTGGCAAAGATCTTGTCCCTTTGGGGGCAGAAGGCGGTGAACATCCCATGTGTGCTTATGTTACAGCAGTGAAGTGACTTCAGCAGTGCTAAGCCTCAAGATGCAGGACCACTGCACTGTACATACTTCCCCTCACGTGTGACATCTTCTGAGCTCAGACTAAGTTAACCTGTACGTTTCTGTGCCTTTGCTGTTGTTGTAACATTGGCACTAATTTTTCTAGGCCATAAAGGGAGAGCACAACTTTCTCCTTTCAAAAAATGTAGGTTTTTCTTGGTTCATTTCCATAAAGCCAAATGCATTATGCATTATCTCATTCAAAGGTAAATAGTGGATACACACATGGATGAAAGATTAAATCCTGGAAATTCTAAACAATTGGCAGGAGGCATAACCATGGCAAATTGATTCCGTTCCCCCTCTGCAAAAAAGAAATGAAAGAATATTTGTGCATTTTTTAAATTACGTGTAAGATTTAAAGACATTTGGGGGTTGGTTTCTTTGATTTTTTTTTTTTTTAATGAAAGTACATAGTGATTATTGGAGAGTTCCTTGAGTTCAAAAGACTATTTTAAAACAAAACCTCTGGCAACCTTACTGGTTGCTCGTCTACAATATTACGGGCCTAAGTACCTGAATAACAATTCCTGCATCTATCATAGCAATGGTGTGCAGAGGGAAACAGAGCCACACAGAGCTCCATGCAGAAAAGAAAAAAATCCTTAAAGAAAATTGTATTGCCCCAGAGAAAAAAGGTTAATTTAAATATGTAGGTGGTCTTGCTTGATTGGTTGGTTTTATCTCAACCCTGACCCTACAGTAACCCCAGTCTTGCTGATCAAGGGGATTATGCTACAGGCTCCAGGGCTGAGTCTGTAGTCTATAAGACTTTGCCGTGTCTCCGTGCATTGCCTCTCCTAGAGCTGTAGTTTGCTATCCGAGGGCATCAGTAAGCGGTCTTGCTGTTCTTACTGACCTTCATTTGGACTCAAAGTGGTTTAAGGTGTTGACGTACAGCCTGATTGATTGCACAAGTCTTTGTTTTCTGTCCTGTGTCCCAGCCTGGCAGCTGGAGAAGCAGTTAGTGACAGCACTGACCACGGAGAAGGTAGGGGGGCTCTGAGCACGCCAGGTATCGTTACCGCTCTACCTGCACAGATTTGATGCCCGGTTGATCAAGCAGGCAGTTGCAGCAAATCTCTGCTCCTTCTCTACCCGGAATGTTTAGTGCACCCAGTGCACAGCACTAAGTGCAGGCACGATAAAGAAAGCCTCGCTGCTGCTGCTGCCCATGTCGGCCAGCACAGTAGCAATTCTCTTTTATGGCCACTGGGGCCAGAAAAGCCTCTTTTTTCTGTCCCTGTTCACTCCTTATTACACCTGATTGTACACAAGCGTGCATGTGCATACAGGTGTGTACATGGGCTCATGCTGGCTGGAGGGGGGTGAGGAATGCTGAGGACCACCTCGTGTTCCCACAGGCAGACGCATGCTCCTGCACGGTGGCCTAGCCATCTGCAGTCTAATTTACCCTGCACCTCACCTGATGAAGTCTCTCCTTTCCCTGCCATGCAGCAGCTATGAAGCAGCGTGGCATTTACAAAGAGTTCTAGGTAACAGATCAGAGGAGCTTATGTTCACATGGTCACACTGGATCAGTTTATTACATAGGCTAAGACCAATAGAACATGTCCCATCTTTTCCCCCACTTCCAGCCACACATTTTCTAAGCTCCTTCTTGCTGGTGGCAGCATCTGGGTGGCCAAGCAGTAAGCTAGAATAGGGAAATCATCCAGCGGATGGGACGTGACCCTTTTCCAGACAGCTATCACTGCTTATTCTCACCCATGGTCTCCCATGCTGTCCGATCTCCACAGGCTGGCACCTGTGCACATTCTCTCCTGTGATCACACCTCAGTGACAGTGCTGATGCATTCAACGACCAGCCATGGCTCTATACCTCTCCAGACAAGCCATATACCGGTGGTGTCACCCTGGGAGGAATACTCAGGCCCTGTCCAGACAGGAGGGCAATCAAACACACATACATCACTATAATGTCACTGCTAATAAAACATCACCTCTACTGAGTGTGGATTCGTGGTCTAGCTATACCCCACAGCCTTTCAAAGTGCCTGAAGAGGACACATAGTTCCTCTGTCCCCATTTAACCAGAAAACTTGCCAATTGTATGACCTGCTGCTGTAGGATTTGGGTAACATCTCTACTGCTTCATCCCACCTCTGTAAAGCAGGCAACGAACACACACTCACAGCCTCAGTTTTCCCTCTTGCCCAGGTTACCAGTCTGTCCTCCGCAGCCCTGGGCTCGGAGCGGGAAGAGGGATGTGTCTACGGTTGCATTTCTTTGGAAGAGGAGGGGAAGCGCAGGGGGGAATAGCAGCCCCCAGCTGACACTGCTTGCCGCCACAGGCATCCTTGCTCACCACAAGGCTCAGGATGCTGTCTGCTCCTTGAAAGTTTCCTTGTTTGCTTTTTCCCAGGCCTGTCCTCAGCCCCACATACATGCATGCACACACACACACACACACACACACACGTGTGTGCACACAAACACACACAGTGCCCTGCTCATCACTTGAGAGAAGACTGGAAGAGGCTGCCAGGGAAACAACCCACAGTTGTCTGATGTTTGGTTTTGTTTCTGCGGGGGGGGGTTCTGAAGCAGCAGAACATCTCACTACTCAGAGTTTGACTTCCATCGGTTCTTATTGTCTGTGTTGGACAGGGCCACCAGCAGACAATTCTGAGTTCAGTAAAGAAGGTCAGGAAGTAAAGAACCCTTTTTCCTCTGCTTCCTCTTTCAATCTTACAGTTGCCAGCAAGGCCTCATACAGCTGCCTCTTTGAACTCCTACAAACATGCAGTCTGACCCTTTTCAGACCTTTAGTACCTAGTTATAACCAGGACACTGGTCACATGTCAGCAGATAGAGTGGCTCTGTTCATCACAGGTTTTTCTGTACACCACTGCAGTTGTGTCAGGACTCAAAGCAGTCCAACCAGCATTCAGGTTTCATCTGCCATTCCCAGAGGATTTCATTACTCCTTCAAAATGCTTTTTTTCTACAAAGATTTCACATTGCCAGATAAGTTCCTCCATTGCCTGCGAGCATTAGAGCCTCCCTGTCCTTCAGCTATTGGATATAAAGTGGCAGAGTGGTGGGGTCTGTCTGGTTGTTTTATTGTCACTATGTTCAGGAGAATTCTTTTTCGTCAGTATTCTTCTCATTGAAAAATGCTTTTTTCCATTGTCCTGAAATGATTGTCGAATTCAGTGTGGACTTACCAAATTGCTTTCCTGGAAAAAATGTCAGGATTATATTCACAAAGCTGAGAGGAAGACAGCCACTTTTTATTCACTCATAAAGGATATGGGAGTCCTGGGTTTAATTTCCTCCTCTGCCTGGGGGAACTTGAACCAGCATCACTTATCTCCCAGGAGAACACCATAAGGTTGCGCTGTGCTGCATACTAAGGTGGGTTGCTCTTACTCCCCGACGTTGATGTGTCCTGGTCTGTGCAGAAGGTCTTTCTAGACCCCCAGCTGAGACCCTCACATGGAAATGGTTCACCTGGCTTCCCCAGTCAGTGCTAATGAGTACTGGACTATTAAGGAACGTGAAAGTGCCATCGACAGAGTGCCTCCGCCAGGATCCCCCTGCTCTCATGGCTGTGGCACTCTCCTGGGAAACCAGAAGGGCAGACACAGAAGCAGAAGAGGATGTTGCATGTCTTGCCCAAGCACTACATCAGGCAGACCCATATACTAAACCTCACGAGGCAAAAAAGTACAGCTCAGTCTGCTAAAGAAAATTACTTATACAGTCAGAACAAGTTAAAGATAGGAAGACCAACTTAGTTCAGACAGAAAGTCTTCCTGATATCACCCAAAGGCTGTGCTGAGGTCAGGGCTGATACACAAGATGAATGCCAAAATCAATGGACCAAAAGTGGTGTGCCAAGAGCTAAACCTAACTGGTGGCTGCTGGCCTGTTCATCATCCTCTGGAGACATCCATTTTGATAGTGATGATAGGATAGGTGGACAGAAGGTAGAAATCCTGACAGTGGTCATTGCCAACTTTGAGATCCAAGTTACCACTGTGACACTGCTGGCACTTAGTTACCTGAACTGACCAGACCTTCCAGCCAGTTTCTGGCCATGAGACATACAAATGTCATTGCTAGCTCCACCAACTTCAACTCAGTCCTGGAAACCCACTTGGAAGATGAGATTTGGGGTCCTGATGTCACCCCTCTCTTAGCTGCTATGTCATTTCCTCACAGGCTTCTCTCCTTGTTCTCTCTCCTTCACCTTGTGTTTAACCAAACTGGCCTAGATGGGAGTCATACAGGTTGTGCCACATAGCTGTGAGCTGCGATCAGGGAGACACCTAAAACCAATGTCTGAAACAGGCAGACACTGGTACAAATTTCCTAGATCCCAGAGGGGCAAAGGCCATGTGTTGTGCTTGTCTTTTTCCAGCAGTGAGGCTGCAAGTAAAAATCAGCGCCAGAAAAGGAAGTCATATTTTTTGTCTTGGCTGTCCTTTTCTCTCCCCTTGCTCATACGTGTGTCTTCAAGTGAGCAGAGCGGAGTCCAAAAATGAGTAGTAACAACAGATCCAGTCTATCTCAGTGAGCGTCTCTCCCCAAGAACGGCTAGTCCTGCTATGAACTTAAATAAAGGGAAGCATTGCTGTAAAACTGTCGACAGCTAAGGAAAGAGGAATAATGGGCGCTTTTAAAAAGGAAGGTCTTACTTAATACTTTATTTTTCAAGTGCTTAAACTGTTTTCCCTCCTTTTTGTGTGTCTTTAATTAAAGGTTAAAAGACTTCTACCAATGATTGTTTGCCATGGTAACCAAGTAGGCTGAGGTCTCTGAATTGAAAACCCCAAACCTTTTTAAGTGTTTGATGTTGCACAGTGTCAGGGTCATGTTAGCATCTTCGACACGCTGAGCCTACCTCTTCCCCTGAAAAGAACACGGCTGTGCCCTGACGGCCAGGCCGCTAGACTAGAGAGGGACAGCCCTCTCACCTCCACGCTGCCCCTTCGAATCTAACCCCTTCCTCTCACTTCTGCTTTGGGTGCCTGCATGTTTCATTTTTAATGAAATGCAATTTTCATTACGAAACAAAGCTGTTTCTTTGCAGTTCGTCAGCGAAAGAAACTAAATCTAACCAAACTCCTCTGTTCCTTCTGAGGTGATATTTTTCTTCTCTCCTGCTGAACCAGACTGCACTTATTCATACCTTGCTGCTATTTTTAAGAGTGGGGCCCAGCTGTATGCCATTCAGGGGCACCACTAAGACTTCAGCGGCAGAATGCGCATCGTAGTATTTTCTAGTTCGTTAAGTGAAATGACTGGCAAAGTCATTTTTGCAGCGCCTACTGTCTGTATCAATGCATGTGTGTATATTTATTACGTTAGTCAACTCAGGTACTAGAATGACTTGCAATTAAGATTGCAGTAGTACCTGAAATGTCACATTGCTTGCCTCTCTTCTGAAAGGGCCACTGTCTAACCAGATAAGGCAAAGAAAGACGTATGAGGGCATGACCAGATTTATCGTTATAACCACGTTAGAGTGGCTAAACATGCAACCTCACCTAGTAAAGAAATATCTTCTAGCTGAGGCAGAGTCACTGGCCACGTGCAAGCTCTCAATCTGTTGTATGCCAAAGATGAGTTTCAGACATGGAAGAAACTAACCCATTTCACTTTGCATTTGCAATAGACTAGGAGAACGTGCCCATACTGTTCTCACATCTTTCCTGTGAGACAACCATCTCCAGCCACAGTGGCACACAATTCTTAAGTTACTGTAGCATGACACACAGCATCGTCTGAACGTGTGGCTGAGTTTGAATCAGATGCAAGCAAGGCAATTAGCTTAGAAGTACCCACCTGGCTGGTGTGTTGCCTCAGTTTTGCCTGTAGACAGAGGCTGGTGTGCATTTACATTTATGTCAGGTGAAACACAGAGCCGGGACCTGCCCCTCTTGCAGGATGTGGGCGGGTGGCCCCTGCTTGGGCACCCCCGGAATTCCACGCTGCCTTCTGAGCACGTCTTTGTGGATCACAACTCAAGGCATCACTGCTCCCCCTCTCTTTGCCTCTCCTGTGCATCCACCATTGCTTTCTCACCAGTAGAACAGTCCTGGTCTTTGTTTCCAGGGCCCTTTCCTTCATACTGCATAGATCAACAATTGGATTTGTTACTGTAAGCAGATAAATCAATTAAATTAGGAAAAAACAATAGCAGCAATAACTGAATGTTGGGATGGATATACAGTATAGGCAAGCCATCCAACTTTCCCCTTGTGCTCTTCTAAACAACTAACATAGGTGGTCAAACTGTGGCACAAAAACCCAACCACATGTGTCTTTTCGTAAGACTCGCTCACTTAAATCAGCAGCTTAAAGCAAAATTAAAAACAAGTTTCTCTCCAGAAGAAGAAAGGGCGGTGAGCTTATGTTTGCTTCTATCCTTGCTTCTTCAGAGTTTTTCTATTATTTCATAAATCACTTTCACCACAAATGTTTTCATATTAAATGTAGAGAAAAGAAGAACATTATCTGCTTTGAATATTAGCAGACATACTCATTTGGACAGATTCTCATCTGCCAGATGCTGGAAGAGGTTCTGTGGAGCTCTGCTGAAGTACTCAAGACACAGGTTTGGACATTTTTTATGAAATAAGTTCTTGAGGTGACTTATGTGCTAGCTCAGGCTGCTATGTTGGTTTTGGATGAGACACAAACCTCTCCTAAATGTTTTTTTCCAGAAAAGAAAAATTGTCTTGTCAGTTCCCTGAAGGCCTGCTCTGCAGGGCTCTATGGCCAGCTTCTTTTTTTTTCTTTTTTTAAAACCAATTCTCTAAATACTTGATAACTTTCTTAAGCCTTTTAATTTTTATGTCATAGTATAAAGTTTTCTGTGGTTGCAGAAGTCCTTACTGAATGTCAGCGGTACTCCGTGAAAACACCTGACTAAGTAGGAACCATCTAACCCTTGGGAGTTATTGACTGCTGCCTCCAAGGGCGTAATTAACAAGTGGCAGAACTTGCCATGTGGGTCATGTTTTACAAGATCCCACAGTATCAGTATTGATTATGATTAGATTAGATTAGGTTGATGGTAAATGCTTATTTAAGTTATGAGATTTTCAGGCAAATAGTTAATATCCTGTCATGAGCACCACCAATCACATTTTTAACACAAAACCACTTTAAAATCATATTTATAATCATCATGTATGCAATACCTTGAGGCATGTACATATGGAAGAAACTGAGCATGCCAGAGAAAAGCCAGATTCCTGTATTTAACACCTTACAAAGCTAAAGGCACAAATGAGTTCAACACACCAAGAAGTAATTTTACATTAAAAAGAACAGCTTATGGGAACCTCTGTTCTGTGCATGCCTGCCAGCTCATGGCACGTATACAGAAGATGGCAGCAAATACAGCTGGGCTGGCACACCACACATTATTGCCTTGACACTGGTTCTAAGGAGAGTTTTATAAACTTTTAGAAGGGAGAAAGTTATTTTTCAGTCCCTCAAAACATGTAGATGTTTTTTTGAATCTTGAAAATTACACGCGCATGTCAGAAAATTTCTGGTTTATTCACCAAAGATAGAAGACAAGATGATTTTTCTGCCCAAGCCAGGGTGACCGTTGCCCTTTAGATCTGCTAGAGCATCCAAGATATCTGCACACTGTTGCAGACATGACAGAGGACCTAACAGAGACCATGCCTTTGCAAAGCTGCGGCTGAAGGGAACCCTGAAGTATCTCATATATCTCTTGTTGCCTAAGGTTAGGCAGCTGAATCTCACCCATTTTTTATTTTCATGTGCCACTTGAATTTTCTGATGTCTTCTGACCCTTTTTTTCTCCTCCCCTGTCTTACTCTTACTTCCTCAGTTACAAAGTGGGAAAAGTCTAGCAGGAGGAGAGATAAAGAAGAAAAGAAAGAAGAAAAAAAATAAATGAACATTTCTTAATTTTAAAAAGTCCAAACAAAAGGAATCTGAAGTGTAAAAATCTTTACAACAAAACATTTTCCTTGGTTTAAAGTGGCTTGCAGTTTTGTGTGATCTGCTCTACCTACTACTGCCTGGAAAACCCTTCACCGCATCACTGAATGCTCTTTTCCCAGGTATAAATAACCGGCAGATTGATTCAAAAGCCTTGTTGTGCCACAAGCGATCAAATGGTGGAAACAGTGCAGTGAAGCTTCTGACAGCATCAACCCAGATTAGACCTTCCTGCATGGTCTGGAAGGCAAGTTAGAGGGCCATAAACAGTGATCCTGTTGCTGACCTCTTGAATGGCCTTGGTTGCCCCATTTCGTCTTCACTGGGAGAGCAGGAAAGAGCAATGAACCCCAGTGTATTGTCATGAAGATTCATGTCAAGTATTACAACTGCAAGTCCTCTTAGCTGCTTGCAAGAATTATTTTAAAACCTTATCTGAGAAAAGAGCTGGGTTTGCTGGCAAATGAGCATAGAAAATGCGAGTAGAAATTGCCCTTCTAGCAGGAAAGACAGCAGATCTTCAGACTGTGAAGTCTGTGGGTGTTTGTGTGTTTATGGGTGCAGCAGGGGAAGAAGCAATCATTTACTACTTTCCAAAAAGAAGCAGATGGATCTAACTTCCTCGATATTGGAAGTGCTTGGTCCTAGAGTTCTTGATTTGACTCAGCTCTCTTTTTAGCCAAGGCTCAATGAGATGCTATGGCCACAGCCAGAGCTACCCTTGGATGTAGCTCTGGAGAAGCAGTGGGGCTCTGTGGCAGGGGATCTGGGACTTGCCACTGGCCAAGGCCTGTGTGCCTTTTCCTAGGAAGGCTCCGAGAGAAGTTACCATACTACCTTGAGAAATCAGACCATGGAAAAAGAAGGCAGCTGGGCTCCTACCGGCCTTTCAAGCCCAGGCCCATCCTGAAACACAACCGGCTGCAGAAAGTAGATATACGCAGTTCACTCAGGTGTGGAAAGATGCATTATGAAATGTTGGTTGCTCCTTTCATATTACAATGCCTTTAACATTTTTTTCCTCTGAGGTTTTGTCTTCTCCTGGGCGCAACGTACTGCCAAGTTTCAGGTGCTCTGCCGCTAAGGTTGCCTAGGTTTGATGGCAACACCATCACCTCGATAAACCCAATACTGAGGCCCCTTCTCTGCCCTTCAGGTGAACATGTAATAGCCCTCTGTTTGCTGCATAGCTGGCAACTGAAATATGATGGGAGAGGCTGACAAAGAAAGGCTCTGGCCCTGGTGCAGATCACAGGCCGGCTGTCAAGGGCAACATGGTGACCTCACCAGCTTTGAAGATCTTGGCAGCTGGGAAATAGCAGGCAGTTTTGCACTCATCTCTGTGCCCATCACCTTGCTCACTGAACCCTCCTGTTGTCTTGCCCAGCTCTCACAGACATATGGATCCAGCCAGAGCAGAGCATATTTCTTCCCCTGCACTGAAATTTTCAACCAGTGTGACCTGTTGGGACTCCTGTAATTCCACCAGCGCCAGTGCCCTCTCATGCTGTGTGCAGCCTGGGATGAAGCAGGGAAAACCGAGATGCAGCTGTGCCGGGTATCTGTACAGCTGCAGCCAGCCACGGACTGCTGCTGCTGCTCAGGAGCAAGGAAAAATGGCACAGCCACTCTTCATCAGTATCTTTGTGGTGTAGCCCATAATCCTCCACACATGTTCTACCAGGCAGATTATCAAAGCAGAGCAGTGAGTGTCAGCAAAGACTCTCCAGTATCCTTGGGTGATAATGTTCAGTTGTTTTTACAGACTTTCATAGAGCCAAGTTTACGAAAGCAGGCAGAGAGCAGTCCAAAAGTGAGCACAAGAGGAACACATAAATCAGAGGGTACAGACGGATTCTCTCTCACTCAACTCTGCTGCAACCAGCAGGCTACAGTGAAGGCAGCGTACTTTCACTTTGCTATTTCCCAAGAAGTCTCTCCACTTCCAATCCTCCCAGCACTGCTTTTTCTCCCTGACGGTGGTGGGATACTGTTTCTCTTCCAACACAGCCTCTTGGTGCCAGCTGTGTCCTGCTACCAAAAGCCTGGTGATTCTGATTCTGATTCTAGGACCTAGCCCCACTGCTGAGACCTGCTCAGGCATCCAAGTGCCAACCCTGCAAGTTCATGCTGGGGCAATTCGAGAGGTTATGAGAAAGCAGGTGGCTGCGCACTGTCCACAGGTTCTCTCCTCTGACATTACTGACTCCGTCGCACCGATGGCAGGTGAGGAGGATATGTCTTGTCTTTGCTGCAGCAGCTTGCAGCCAAGGTGCAAATCTGTGCCGGAGAGAAAGCACCAGCTGCATCTCCCTCGCGGCTGCTCACCTGCAGAGGCGATACCCTCCGTCAGCGTGTCAAGGCGTGTACTCTTAGAAACCATGCCAGCGTGACTTGACTCTTTATCAGCTAGGAGCCTTGGAGCGAGCCTGAACGGCCCCGCCATGGGCTGGCTGGTCACGAGATGGCCACCAGCAGAGCCGCCACAGCCTTCCTGCCATGGAGGCGATCTGGAAAGCAGGGTTGTCACCATGCGGTTGTAAACTCCTCGTGGCAGGGCACACCTTTCATCCCTCCGACAGCACCAAGCATGACAGGGGGAAGCAGGGGGACAGTGCCTAGCCGACCCTTTTGGCACTCCCCAAACATGAATGTTTATTAATAATAATAACACAATAAAGAGAGCCAAAAAAGAGCAGAACCTGTGAAACGGTGCAACAGTTACCTGCCAACTGAACCCTAGCAGCAGCAACAATAAACACAGTGCAAGTAGAAATTATCAAAGACAACTTGGGAGGAAACCACAAGAAATGGCAGTTGAGCCTTATTAGCGCTATAAATCATAGAACTGGTTTCAGTTCCTGCAGCTCCTCACAAGCCGTATGACGCTGTCTCTCGCACAGCAAGCAATAGGGGTCTGCACAGCCTGGAGGCACAAAACAAAGCAGGCGGGGAAAAGCACCGCTTTTTACCAAAGTAATTCTTAATTTAATTGTAAATCAAAAGCGGGGGGGTTCTGTTGCTGTCTGTGAGCGACGAAGAGCAGAGTGAGATGCGTGTGAGGTTGGAGAAACACGGACTTTCTGGGGTTTGGAAACTTCTTGAAGTGCGTGTTCCAGGCAGACATTCTCACAAGGCTATCATCTGCTTGATTATTTAGTTAGTTATTTGAAGATTTACCACCTCTGCACTCTGCGTTTGCCTGGTTCTCCTTAAGCCCATCAGACATCTTGTGGGTTTTTTTCTCCAGGGGTGATTTTGATAACAGAAGCTACAATGTTTGATTCTTCCTCTGACTCTCCCCTGAAGTGGAGGGGGCAGAGTGAAGGGTTAGCCACCTCACCTCTAATTTTAGCAGAGTTTGAAGCTTCTCGAAGCACACGATCTTTTTGTTCCTGAGACCCTCCCACCCTCAGCCACTGGTGTGCATCATTGATTATCCTTCTTTTCCTGCATAGAAAAGTCATTCTATACTGAATTTTATCAGCAGGACTTTGGACTCACCAATAACCACTGTTATCTACCTTGTTCAGAGCAGCAATGCACCTAGGAATAATAATAATCATTACTTATTTTTAGTATTATTTAAGAGCCAGCAATGTGCTCAGCATGGTAAGAGACCAAAGATGGAGACAGCCATGGCCTCAAGACAAATGTTTTCACCCTAGAAATGCCTGCTGCTAGCAAAAATTCTGGCTCCCAGGAGTAGCTCCAGAGACTTTAAAGGGAGACCCCAGCCCAGAGAGAAATCCCAAGCATTAAATTGTGCTTTTAATGCACGCCTAAACAACAGCACCCTGATCATTATGTGATGCCCCTTGGACTACTGCATCACAAGGAATACCTAGTAAAGACATAACCCCAGCAGGTAGCACAGTGTGGAGCAGCAAAGCAAATGACAGACTCAGACCAGAATGCTCTAAGAAGTTCAAAGGAAGAACAAGTGAAGTTCTGTGTCTTACTGGGTTTGCTTGAAGTTTGAATTATTGATTATCTTCTCCTGGACAGTAAGAAGACAACAGCCACACCAGCCTGATTGCTTTTGTTCCCAGAAACCAATTCTTAACCATCTCACACAAAAGCTTTCACATCCTCAGGCTAGATGAAGGAATTGTGTTTGGGACTGCACATTAGGAGAGGAAGCACAACCAGGATGGTGAAGTCTGGTTACAAGGCACCTACGCAGGCATTGCAATACACTCTAGCTTGCTTGTGTCCTCTGCATGTCTGAAATGACTAATAAATGAGGGGCTGTTGGTGGAAAAAGGACAAATGCAAGGCAGTATTTTTGATCTGTCTTGTGTTATTTCTCTGCAGCAGCCCTGAGCATTTGGGGCAAATTCTCTCAACCAAATGAGCTGTGCTTTGCGATAGCGCAAGCTCAGAGGACGATGCCATGGTGGCTTCAATCTACCACACAACCCCCCTTTGGTCCTTGATGGAACCACTTCAGTTAGAGACATCTTAAAAAGGCTAAAGGTAACCCACTCCCTCTTCAGAGGGACAGGCAAGGCCCAGATGGACCATTTCCAGACCACAGGTACCGCACAAGGCTGGGGCACAAGCAGAAGGCAGGTTGTTCACGCTTTTGAGTGTGAAGCGACCAGCAGCAAACGGTTCGTGTAGAGACGCTTCTCTGCATTCACTGAGCTGCAGAAGCCAGTTCAGTCTGTAGGCTTGTGTGAGGCTAGGCAGAGAAATATTTGCAGCCTGGCCCTGGCAGGGGACAGCAGCTGACTCTACACTTTGGTGATCACAGACTAAGCCACCCCCCCTGCCAGACGAAGCTGTCCCAGTCTCCCCTGCCTCATGCCACTAGTTCTCACCCTGAGGTCATCTTCATCTTTGGCTTCACGAGAACTGATCCCTCACACACACTTTTTTTCCTTGGTTAGTTTTAATCCAGACTAATTCCTTCATTCAAGTCACTGTGTGGCCTCACATGCTCTTGCATCCAGCAAGTGAGCGAGCCCTGGGAAGCAGGACCAGGCAGCCAGCAGAAGGGCTTTCTTCTGCTTACTGCAGCAACTGCTTATTGCCATTGTGGCTTTGGGGTTTTGTTTGGGTTTTTCAAAGGGGAATTCTCAATTATGGGGCAGAACATTCAAGCTCTGGCTCTCTGCTTATGGCTTCAAAACATTCATAGTGATCTTGTGCTCCTGAGTAAGAAAAACTCATGGACAGACCGCAGGCTCTGCCAACATGCTTCTGTGTTATGGGCAGCCTCATACAACTTTTAGGGCATACAGTATGAACTCCACAGTCTTGCTGGGCACTCACCCTACACTGAGTCTGGTGCCTTGCCAGCTTTATGGGTAGAAAGATAACCTATCCCATTATCTGAAGTCCAAGATAGCCTGGACTTCTTGCAGTCGTGCTGTAGGACAAGCTACAGCAGTACATCAGGTACTGAAACATTTTATGTGCGGCTGCTGTTGCTCATGACTGGCAAAGCAAAGACTAATAGGATGCTTGGCTTTGTTCTGACTCAGTCTAGTTGATCTTTTGTGTGTGTGCAACCACTGCTTTCAGTAGCAGTACCTGTATATGCCTACTTGACTGACTATATGCCTGAAATGACTGTGAAGCTCGGGCTTAATCAATCACTATCTTGCTCAGGGAACAAGGCTTTGTGTAGTTTCTGAAAATAAGCACATCACACCAAGAGTTACCCAAAAGCACATCACTTCCTCCTCATCAACAAGACCACGAAGCCCCGAAATTCATCTGCTTCTTCCGACATCATCTTCTGATCCCTCCAGTACCGAGACAGGAGCCTGGAGGCAGAGCTGTGCCAGGTGAGCTGTGCCAGGCAAGCTGCCAGCCTGCGAGGGCATCCCAGCAGAGTGAGCATCCAGGAGTCGTACGTGGATTTGCAGGGCTGCGCCAGGGAACAGGTGGTACAGGGAGCCGTCACGAGAAGCCTCTGCTCCTGGCCTGTTCCGCTGCACAGCAAGGGAAGTCTCCCTCGAGGGTGGAGGAAGCTGCCCCTGTTCCTCCCACACAAGACTGCCACTTGCTATGTTTCTGATGGGGTGGGAGGGTTGGTATGTCGCCTCGTCACACAGCTATTTTAATCTTCTTCCAAGACTTGCATTGCTTGTCTGAGGATGAGTCAGACTGCAGGAAGTGAGGAGAGGCATATGCAGGTGCAAGACACGGGTTTTGACCCTCTCAGATAGGGTGGTTGCTGGAAAGGAAGGATTGAGGTGCAATATCCGGTAGCCCTGGACCAGGCAGACTTTTGATCCATAATCCCAGCATCCCTTCCATTCTCCAGGCAGTATAATGAAAATATCCACTGCACTAAGGATTTTTCAAATAACTAATCTGTAGGAGTCTTCAGGGACTCACTTTGAACTTTCAGGCCTTTCTCCTCAATCTCATCAGCACTGAAAAGAAAACAGAGAGGGGAACAGGATGTTTTATTTAATGGAGCACAAACACACAAACTAAACTAAGGGTCTGGGACACTGGATTTGTGGCAGTGGCTGGGGCTAGCTAGGGCTTTGGCATATCACTGACACGTCCAGGGTTCCATTTCCCAACTCATAATGTGCAGTGTTTGTCTAAGGGTGTGAAATCCTGAGACAGAGCCAATTTGTGTATGACACCAGTCATCTTGCCAGATCCGAACAATACTGACCCCAGCGCCAGGCTCAGATACTGGAAAGAGAAATGGCCTTGACGCACGATGGTGAGCATGGTCTGTCTTGTCTTGATAATGCTTCTGACTCTGCTAGCTGCCTTCATTGTCTGTAGCTTTTGCCTTCTGCTGGAAGTTTCCTCCACATAGACTCTCCCCTGCTCCCCTCTGTGCCATATTGACATGCTTCCTACTTAAAATCAACTCCCAAACCCTGTTTCTGCTGTCCTGGTTCCCTCCATCACCGCATTCCCTTCTAAAGTGTAACCAGGCTCCAGATTTTGATACAGCTTCGTTACAGGGCACCAGCATCTGATTAGACCCTCCGAATAGCATTATCTTCCCACCCCTCTCATTACTTAGAGCTATTGTGAAGACAATAGACGATCAGATGTGCCCAGGGAAACAGCTGGGGTAAGCACAGGGATAGAAAAGCTAACTTAGGAGAAAAGGCACCGAGAGAAAAACAGTGAACTGCACTTTCAAGTTTCGCCAGCGTAGCAAAGAGTGTGGGAACAAATTACAACTGTCAGTGAGATACCTCTGGCAATGAAAGCCCCAGTTTCTTCAGGAAAACTGGTGTAAGTTATACTGGCAAAAGCTGTATCTCCAGTAGGAGTTTGTCAGAAAATCCTTCCCAGGGTAGGCAGAGCCAGCAATATTAAAAGGCAATAATATAGCCCAGCTGTAGGAAGCCTCTTTTCATGGGGAGAAATATTTTCCTGTGACAAGTCTCAAGCAGTTAAGCTCCAGAGAGCTTCACAGCGCAGGCAGAAGCTTTGTACATTTTCTATATGAATATGTATTTAATTATGGCTCCAATGCAGAACACATTAACATAAATAAAGAGGAGAAATAGAAAACAGGAAAGGGGGGAGGGGAAAGGTCTGGTTTTCACCTGTCTCCGCTAGCAGCAGCCCTGACTCCTCGTCATTCTGGGGAGGACACGGAGCTGTGCCTGGACATTGCAGCTTACCCGTCTGCTTCCGGCAGCTGCGATCAGGCTCTGCAGCCCTGCTGGTCTTGCTTAGCGATTAGTACATGTAGGACCATGGAAAGATAACCAGGAACCAGCATGACAAAGAGATGGAATATGTTGAAGAGCAGGAGAAGAGGGTGGCTGTTGGGGCTTTTTTTCAGGCTGTCTGCAGACCCACAGAGCCTGAGAAGAAGAAAAGTTAGCCACAGGAAACCCTCCGTCCCCACATTTTCCAGAGCATTGACACTGGGGGAGGCATCCCTCCAGACCAACAGAGCTTTCTTCTGACTGCAGGCATCTGCCACAGGCTCAGCGTCTGAGGGCGAAGTAGGGGTCTCTGTCGCACCCCAGCCCTGCAGCACTGGGACTCCAGTACAGACCTGACATGAGGCCGTCTCTTCCCTGCTGCCTGTCAGGGACCTGCCCTTACGCAGTAGCTTCCCACTGCTCTGTTAACCCTCCATCTATTTGGCTACCCATGGGCAAGGGAGACAGCACAGATCTCTCTCTCTCAGCTCTCCTGCTCCCTTTCCTCCTTCCTCTGCCTGGCACACAGTCCTTTCCACAATGAAAGTGCTTTACCTTGCCAAATGTTGGGCAAAAGGACAGATGAACGAGAATGGTGGTGCAGGAGAAGGAAAGCTTTGCCTGAAGACCAAGGCAGAAAGCTCCCCCTTCCTCTGCCCCGCAGTCCTGCAGAACTCTCCCCTCACATCTGCACGAACATCCAGCTCCCCTGCCCAGTACACAGTGACGCCTTGTAGCCCATCAGCTTTCTGAAGTAAATAAATAATGCCCTTTGCAGAGGACAGCAGAGGGTTCCTTCTACTGATATTTTGCCCTGACTGCTCTAGACCAGAGATAAAGACCTCACACTTCTTATTTTTTGTTTTTCAAAGCAGAGGCCTTTGCCAGAGGCCAAATATTCTCTCGTTTCTGGACCAACCCTCTCACGTGCCACTCTTCAACCAGAGTTCACAGCAATGTCCTCAAGGATATGATGAACTTCCAGAATGTGCAATAGTGTTTGATCTTTCATTACTATGCTTAAAAAATGCACTCTGAGGGAAATATAAATCTGAATTATTGGCAGAAATCCCTCCCTTTTGTTTGCACTAAAGGTGTTTTGCAATCCTGTCCCAGCATAGCTAGCAGCAGCTGAATTCTACCTCAGTGCTAAAGGCCGAGCAGAAACCAGCTGTGTCCGGTTTGTCTCTAGGAAGCAGCCTCACATGAGACTCTGCTCAAAGCAAGCCAAACCCAGACAACTCTTGCAATGCACGTGGCTACTTGGCATCCCTTCTGCTGTAAAGGTCAGCTGGTGCCACTGGAATTGACAGGGTTAATACTAAAAGGAGTTTTTTTCTTTGAAAAAAAATCCATACTATAGAGGGGGTAGAAAGTTGTAGCTTCTTGTGGTCAAGGCTGGCTGATCCTGGTACCTACATTCAAGGCCGCCTCAACAAGTGCAGAGATGTTTAATTATTGACAAAGAGGAAAGTCCTCCAACCAGGCTACGCTTCATTTTAGGAAGAAAAAACAACTCTACCCAAGCCGGCAGCGCTTGAAATTTTTCTTCTTTGTATTTTTAACATCAGTGCACAGAAAGAAAATACAAGACCCAGCCTGAACAGTTAATAATGAGTGCTTAATATTCTCTTTGCACAAACCTAACAAATCAGTGAATGATTTACAAATGTCACTGCACATCTCTGTTTGGTGTGTGTTGCTGCAAAGTGGGGCGGGAGGAGAGGGAATGTGAAGAAGAAAAGCAGTAGAAATCCTGCAAACAATTTACCTCTCTGCAGAGTAATTTCCCTAGAACTTGGTGCAAAGCAGGGATGAGTGCTGAACTCCTGCGTGGCCAGGAGGGTGTCTCTGCAGGAAGGCTCCAGGTCCTGCTGCAGCACTTCGCCTCTGAGAGGGCACTGCTGCCAGGGGCTGCCAGGGACTGCCCATAACCCTTGCTGCTTCACGTGCAGGTAAGAGCTGTGAGACCTTGCGTTTCTGTGGGTTTGCAACAGTAACGGCCAAGTTTTGTAATGAAGGGTGCTCAGAATTAATCTTCTAATTCTTCTTTTGGTGGCAAAAGAGAAGCTCCAGGGTTTTTTTCCAGGAAATCTACTGCATTTATTGCTTTAATGAGGAAGCATGGGGTCTGCTGCCTCCAAACATCCCCAGATGACAATTCATAGCCCATTAAGCAGCCCTTCCACAGATTGTAACTGACTTTGGATGAGACCTGACTTGCCAGAAAAGACAGGAGCAGACGCAGCTTCGCACACCAAATCATCCACAGCCCTCTCGGGGGGCAGTTGTTTTTGTGGTGAGTCCCTCTTGGGCTTCCCCATCTGGTCCCACTAGCAACCTGATGTACTTCACTCGTGTCCCAGGCCCTGAGCAAACACGCGGTGGGCTGAACAGAAAGTACCATCACCTCATGGTGATAGGCCAGCATGTGCCTTTCAAAATGTGAGGAAAGAGACGTTCTGGAGAAATGTGTACTGCTTGTGCCATCCAGCTCCAGAGATAAATAGAGGACAAGTCTCCACGGCTGCCAGTTTGGCACCTTTCATGGGTAATAAAATGCTTTTCAAGCTTTTTTACAAATAATCAGAACTGTTTGTCACTATGTTGAAGGAATTAGGGTTTTTAGACACTGCTGGAATGATTAAATAGAGGCCTTTCTTTCAGCAGGGCATGAAATTTAGCTGAAAAGCAGTGTTTGTGAGTTTTCCACTGGGCCGAGCAACTATCCAGGACAAACTGGCAGGAGAAAAGCAGGCTCTCCGAGGGGGACGATTTCCCCAAGTGGCGTAGGAGCACAAAGCCTGCTGACCTTGAGAATGGAGGCTGCTCCTCAGCCTGCCCGCATTGCTGTGTGGGATGAAGGGGACAGAGAAGACGCGTTGCAGTGAGCCAGCCAGCCTCCGGGACACGTAGGAGGCTTGCTGCAACTCCCATGGTGGTGTGCGAGACAGGGGAGGACTGAGGGCCAACCTGGGAAGAGACATTAAATTCTTGGTGAGGGGGATGGTGCTGGGACATGAAGGAGAAGGCGCTTCAGGAGCTGCTGGAGAATGGACTGAGCGAGTAGTGCTGAGGAAATAGATCTGTGAGCTGTCGGCACTGAAACAATCCCTGAGGTGTGCGGCGGGATAAAGCTACGTAGGGACAAAGTGAGGCACTGAGAGGGACTTAGGCAATGTCCTCAGGAAGGCTGATAACAGGGAGGAGAAAAGCACTGGAAGAAGGCAATGCAGGAACACCTAGAGAGGTAGGATGAAAACCAGGAGCCTGAAAGGCTCTGGAGCACCTCGGGAAGAAAGCTTTTTGATAAAGGAGGAATGATCCACATCAAAGGCAAGCAACAGACTGGGAAGGAGGCTTCAGAGTGTGCCAGGAATAACAACTGTTCCTCAGCTCATGTTGTGCTCCCTTTTTTACATTTCATCTGTAAACTCTTCAGGGCAGGGACCTGGCCCTCCTCCTTGCCTAGCAGTTCAAGCAGTCATTTGCCTTTCGTACCAAGAATATTAATTGGATGCACGTGCATGTGTACTTTTAAATACAAGAGCTGATATATCCCTGAAACCACACTGCCATTGATTTACTCGCTCTACTGCCACCCCAAGAGTTCAAAACCCTGCATCAGGTCCTTGCCCTCCTTCCCCTCTATGGAAATTGGGAGGCTGTATCAGAGAAGAAAAGAATACATCATGGAGAAGAGAGGGAACTGTTTTGGCTTCTGCTTTTTCAGTTTCCCAGGATCACCTCCAACATAGATGCAACAATCTCGGTACAAACATTCAGCCTTAAATGCACATAGAACGCAGTTGTAATTCTGCAGACCCTGGCTACCCTCTCTTAACTCACTTTTGCTCTCCTGCTGCCACAGAAAGCCCCCTTTCCGTGCTGGCTGTCTGCCTCCAGCACCTACCACGCACCTCAGCTTGTGATGGCAATTTGCAAGATCGCAATTCTTCCAGCCCCTGCCTATGCAGTAAGAACTGTGCTCAGCCCAGAGATTCTTTAAATATACTCCTAAATATTTATACTGTAGTTAGCAGTGATCCAGGAAGGAATGTAAGTGTTTCTTTGTGTGTCTTTAGCTCCAGTGGCACTTAAAGCATGTACATAAGGGCTTTGCTAAACGGGAGTGGGCCTTAATGCACATTTAATTACTTTGCAGTCTGGGCCCGAATGTTTGCCTATATTGCGGTGATCAAGCCCTGTCTCTTGATTTCCTGTCTGCAGTAGAGGGATAAAGAGAACAGATGATGATGTGAGATGGAGACTCCGTTGGCCTGACCTTGGGATTGCTGAATAACTTATGACTGGCAAAATCCTGGATTGATTTCAGTTGGATTTTATGAGGCATGGAGCTGGAAAGACTGATTTTTTCCCCTCCTCATTACATGGCAATGACTAGCCTAGCCATGGCTCCTCATCCCGCATTCAGTATTTCCCATGTCTGCTGGATGCCACGTACATACTTTCTTCTGTTCCCAGTGCGCCGGGGTTTAACGTTTTTTAATTTGTAGACCCTGCATATTTTCTAAGGTAGAAGTGCCTCTCTTTTGAAACTCAGTAGCCATGGGGCTGTCTACACAGGACAGAATTTATGACAATGCTGAAACTAGTTTTCCTTGCTGCTTTCCACAGACCCTTACAGGTCCACGGAGGGCGGACTGCCGAGCACTACCTCTGGCTCCTACAAAGCCTTTTGTCTGCTCCCAGTTTCAAGTGCCACCAATGACCACCAGTATGTGAAAAGCATTGTTTGGATTTAGACTGGAACAAAGTCCTTGTAAGCCAGAACTCCTTATCATTTAGCCTTCGTTGTTCAAGTGAACCTGTTCTCTGCCCTCAGTAAATTTAAATTGTAACGCTACAAAATTTCTGCAACAGAACAATGCCTTGATAACCATTTAGTATGTAGACTAGGAAGCCATTAATAGCGAGCAACAAAGAGGAAAGAAGATTACTGCCTTTTACTCTTTCATGTATTCTGTAGGTAGCTAATAATTGCGTAGACGTTATGGCCAGTGACTATTACTCGCTAAGTTTCACAAAGCCCTGTTTCTGTAGTTGTCTTTGAAAACAGCAAAGGAAACTATGTACCTAATAGAAAGAAGCGGTTTCTGAGGGCACAGTCACAGAAATCCTAGACCAGATAGTAAAGGTTTTTAGGCACCTGCTGCTCACTAAAACCAATGAAAATCAGACACTGTTAATGCCCTTCCAAATCTGGATCCTCATGACTACAGCTCTTGCTGTCAAGTGTTACGATGGTAGAAACCCGAGACAAAATTAAAGCCTACATCTACTCACAAGGGGCACAAGATGTTTCTCTGTAGTTGTTTTGGTTTTATTTTTAAACCAGAACCGCAGGACAAGCCTTTTCTTTCCATTGCCACAGTGTTAATAGAAGCCATATTTTCATCTCTGATAACAGTAACCAAAAAAAAAAACCCCAAAAAACCCCAAGAGTGTGGCAAACTCGTGGTGACTTCTTTGCTGACTATCAAAAGCCACAGAATAAAACGTGTAACATCTATGTCTTCAGCTGCCATTTTGGGGAGCAGACCTCTCCTTCCACCAGCCAGCAAGAGAGGCCACGACAGCAAACTGGCGTGTACAGTCAGAGCTGGAGAGCAGCCATGGACCGGAGGCGAGAGCCGGGTGCTGGGCCCCAGCAGCCCAGGCTGTTTCTGGCTTTGCTACCGGCTGGGTGAGCACGAGCGAGCTGCTTGCGGCAGCGAGGCCGAAAGTCTTTGCTGGCACAGATCACCTGCTTCACATTCTGCTCCGGGTTTGCTGTGGCTTCACAGAGGGTTTGCACGGCAGGTGGTGCCCGATGCTCCTCGGCACTTTGCGGGCTTAGCTGGAGCTTCATGGGCATGCAGGTCGGTCCAGAAGAGCTCAGACCTGCTGGTCTTCCAGGTAAACTGCAAAATCTGCCTCTTTCCCTTGGATTCTGGCAAGGGAGGGAAAATACCAGAGCAGTGATTGGCAGGAGGCAAACTGCTACTGGGTGAGAGCTCTGTGTCATTGTCTCCTTTAATTTCACCATCACTAGCTATGTCAGTGAGTTTAAATATGAGCAATGGTGTTGCTCAGTATTGTCAAGGGCACGCAGAGCCCCAGCCCGGTATCTAAATGAAATCCACTGAAAAATGACTAAACAGGATTAGCACGACCTGAGTGCAGATACAGCACACGCGCACGCTCATGAATCATCCTACACCTATGTGCAGAGGTGCAACACCCCCATCGGACACAGCAGAAGAAACCGGTGTTGGCGTGACAGGATCAAGCCCTTCCTCCGGGCAGGGCAGGGCATCGACTGCAGCCCCCCGCGAGGGCGAACACGGCCCTGTAAGGGTGCTATCACCCCAGCAGCCGCCTCCGGACAGCAGAGCGACCCGGGGTGCATGGCAGGGCTGGGGCTGTCCCTCCGTCCACTCGCCCCCGCCGCAGCCCCTCTGCTGGGGCTGGCTGCAACCACTCTGCTGCCTCCTACGTCTCAAAGCCACCGTGTGCACAGGGGTGAAATCCCTCTTGGTGAGAATACCTGGAAGCCAAGGACAGAGGAAGGAAACCTTCACAAGCTCAGGGTCCTGCTGCAGGCAGGGAGCTGGTATCGAAGGCAGAGCTGTTGGCGCAGGACCAAGCACTCCTTGGGAGAGGGCCCCGAATTCTGCCATTTGTTTCCCTTTTTCGATGTGACAGGGCAGAGACAGATTTCATTGAGCTGCTGAGCAACTCGTGAGGCCTGTCTACTCACCGAGGCTTTTCTGAGAGCGTGGGTTGAGAGGTTTATTGGATCAGGGGATAATTTAGTATCCATTTTTCACAGCATGTCCATTCATATTAACTCGCCCTCACAGCCTGTTTCCCTCCTCGCCACCCCTGGGTATTGGAGGGAGAGGGGTGGAGGGAGCACCTCGTCTCCAGCTGCTCTCTTGCGGTGGGACCCCTGGGTCCCTGGGGGCACGGTGCTCACGGGGCGTGGGCAGGGGCGTGGGGCTGGATCACATTACTGGCACCACTGCTCCATTTTTTCAGGGTGGGAAGAAGAGGACCCTGATGAGATCTGTCAGCCCACCCCCTAAATGCCCCTCTGCTACCCTGTGCCAGCTCCTCCCAGCAGACGGGAGGGGGGATTTCTAGAAGACAGGTTAACTGTAAGAGAACGCGTGCCTTCCGGACAAAGCCGTCCACCCCACCAGTCCGGAGGCACGCAAACACGCCTCTCCTCCTGCCTGGCTGCTGAGGATGACTCACAGGGAGGCAGGCAGATTGCTGGCAAAGCTGCTCTGAGTTCAACAGCGGGTGCACCAGGTTTCCCCTGCACAAAAGCTTTAACTGCTGCTTTAGACAACGGTGCAAGTTCTCTCCAGGGGTCGTTTGAAGCAGCACCCTATTGCATCAGCCCACTTCAGGCTGGGACTGGAAGCCCAGCTCTTCGCATGTGATAAGCCAGTTGCCTTTTGGAGGGTCCCTCATAGCTACCTTTGATCCAAAGCTCACCTAGGGTTGACACTTGGAGGGAACATCAAGGACGACAAGAGCCTCTACCACTACATTAGCAATAAAAGCTAAACAGAGAAAATGTAGGCCGTTGCTGAATAAGGAAAGTGATTTAGTGACGAGAGCACAGGTAAGGCTAAGGTACTCAATGCCTCCTCTATTTCAGTCTTCATCAGCAAGGTGTCCCAGGTCTTTGGGCTCAGCGGAAAAGCACCAGCAAGCGGATGGGCATTGACTCAGGGACTGCCTGAGAGATCTTGGTCTCTTCAGGTCCGTGAGACCCTACAGTTGCTTCCAAGAGTGCCAAGATAGCTGGCCCATGTCCTTGCAAAGCCACTCTCTAACGTCTTCGAAAGACTGTGGAGGTCCAGGGATTTCCCTGACAACTAAAGAAAGGCAAATGTGAGGCCTGGCCATAACTACAGGAAGGTCATCAAGAAACGGGAACTAGGAAATTCACTGATGTGCGTAGCAAGAAAACAAGACACAACCGACATAAACTGAAAGAGGAGAGATTTAGACTAGATGCAAGGAAAAACTTCCCAGTGAGGATAGCCTAGCAGAGAAGCAGCAGCCCAGGAGGCTTCACAGGCTCCGTCCTGGGAGGTTTCAAGCCCCAGCCAGACACAGCCCTGAGCAGCCTGGTCTGGCCTGGGGCTGACCTTGCTCTGAGCCTCCCAGGGTCCCGTCCAGCCTGAATTATGATGTGGTCCCACGCTGAGTTGAGTTGGACAGCAACAGTAGGAAATTAAAAATACAGAAATATAATCCTACTGTTGACACAAATAGCCCCAATTCTCCAGACTGCTTTCGTTCTCAATCTGCTCTGACTTATGCAGGAAGCCAGACGAGCTGTCAGCCAGGGCAGCAATACAGATCTGTCCTCACTACTCCTTTGCCAGTCTGAAGGCTTGAGGCTGCTGCTGCTAAGAGTCAGATGTGTACAAAGGAACTGCAGAGGCTGGCTGTTTCTGTGATGAACAAGTCGCCACCACCTCCACTCCTTTTCCCAGCTCCGTTTCTCTCCCTTCCCTCACCCATGGCTCCTTCAGTAAAAACTCGAACCAGAAAGCAAGCCCCCAGGACTCACCTCACAGGCTATGTGTCCCACCTCTCCCTGTCCGCCTCCACTCCCTAAACCCAGAAGGACTTCTACCAGGCCACAGTCCCTCTCCTGGGGGATAACGCAGTGCGCTCCAGCAACTGCAAGCTGAGCAGCCTAAAGGTATTGAAGCTGCTTTCATCCTCCTTTCTAGCTGCATCTGAGGCTAAGCCCAGCCCAGCAAGCCATCAGGAACAGGAACTTCATCACCAGCAGCCCTGGCCGGAGAGACAGTTTTGAGAGAAGGCTACAGCAACCTCATGTTTAGAAAAGATGCTTGAACTCCCCTCCTAACTGGCCAAGGAAGTTATTTTCATCTTCAACTGCTGCAGATTTGTTCATGGGACAGTGGCTGCACCAAATGGCTGACACAGACCTGAGAATCAATCAAAAGTAATTGAAACAGAAGAGGCTCAGCAATCAACCTATTAGGTTGCTGGAGCCAGAAAAATGCCGCTATGAGGAGCCAGAGAAAGGGGAACCGACTTTCCTTCTGAAAACTTCATGCAAGGAAGAAGCTTTGGCTGCGCCGTCTTCTCTTACAAGAAGAATGAAAATCTGTGAATTCTCTTTCTGTGTATTTTTGTCCCCTTTAATGGGAAGGGGAGAAAGGAAAGAAATCATTAAAGCCCTAGCTGTAAAAAATACCATCTCGTTCTCTTTTCTTTCCCTCATTCCCACCCTCCACATGCAATAGAATGATTCTTTGCTCTCAATTGTTGTCTGCTGTGGCAGCGGCTGGAATGGGCTTTGTTTCTCTTCACTTCACTGCTCCTCACCGGAGGACTTTGCTGGCTGCAGCAACCTATTACGCTGGTTGCTGGCTCTCTTCTGTCGGAGTGGGAGCTGCTGCCAGAGTCCGGTTATTTTCGAACGCCTGCATGAATCGGCTCCCGCAAAGCCAGACCGCGGAGCCGTCGACAAGAGCGTGAGCAGAAGTGTTAGGAGGTTGCCAGACTCCACTAATTAACAGCGTACGCCCCTCCACCATCGCTCACCCAGGTTTCACAACCTTCTGGCAGGTGCCCCAAGGAGATTTACAGGGGTGAGCTTAAATATTTCATCTAAATCATTAGAGCAAAAAAGAAAAATTAAACGTGATCTTTAAAAAGGAGAAGGAAAGCTTAACCACTTGCATTCATGATAAGGCGTACGCAAAGAGAAGATGCAGCACTGAGAATTGAAATTTGGAAAGGACTGGTGTGTGTGCCGGTAAGCAGTATCTTATCAGCCTTCTCGGAGAGCTGAAGACTGAAGGGCCACCCAGCCCTCTCTCTCTGTCACAGGTGGTGTGCTGAGCTGAATTACGCTGGTGGATGTACTGACTTGACTCTGACATCAGAGACTCTTGTTGACTCTGAATTCTTCGCAACGCATCCTTGATTGGATGCAGTTATGAAACGTAATAACCCCTGTTACTGTCTAGGTGAGTCCTCCCCCCACCTCAACTTCTAATTAATTGGAAGGAAATTAAAACAAAGTTTCCTCTTTCCTCTTCACCTAGACAATACAGCATGGCAGTGGCGGGGAGGGGTAGATTTAATATTATGATTGAGGCTTGTATTTTTATCCATGTATTGCAAACAAACTGCCTGACCAAGGCGATTTGGCTCCAGTTCTGGGGTAATTAGAGCAGTTCTGCCTTGTTCATACTGTCTGTGAAGACCCTGGATGCGCAATGTTGTACGTGCTCCTGGCAGTCCCCTACACCAGGGACTTTTCCACGGGCTGGGCAGGCTGTGGAGAGGGCACTTGCATCAGTGAGGTTTACGCAGGGGGGGTTCCTACCTAACAGTGGTTTTATAGAGTCGAAGAGAGATATGTTCCGGGGTCTACACAGCAGTGCTCCAAGTTTTATCAGTACTTACTGCCTTCTGAGTGTACCACTGAAAATGTCTGGGCAAACTGCGGGTTTGGCGACCTTAGCAGTTCACGCCTGCATCTAGCCAGTGTCTGTGCAATGGTACAAGCACTGTCCAGATTCACCATCGACCACAATTTACATGAGGGATGTGCTCTCCCTGTGGGCTTAAGCAATAACACTCCGAACAGAACTTCAGAAAGACTATTGCTTTCAACAGAAGTTTACATGAAATAGCAGGGGGAGGGTAGGGTGTGTGAGAAATTAGAGGCTGAAATTGTGTCCTAACACTTCTAAGGGGGAAAAAAAACCCTTATTTTTTCACGCTAATCTCCTATAGCTGTGCTTCATCCAGTATTACCCTCCTCCTAGGGACCAAAGATGATGCCATGCAGCACTCAGGGGCGATGCTGGAGTAATACGGAAGCTCATAATCGCAGGAGAGCTATGTCCTAAAGCAAACCTCCCCTGCAAATCCTGAGTCATCAGAAATGTGATGCCCTTCCAGCATCAGCTGCAAACAGCGTCTGAAAGATGTATGATTAGACCACAGTTTGGAGCTGGGACCACCCGAATTCTGATGCTGGTTCTGATACGTCCCTCGCATGCACCTGGGGAGTGTTTAATAGGGCTCATGTTCAGAGGTTCTTAACACCCGTCACTCAAAGACCTTCAAATGCACCACGGGTACTTAAACCCTCCAAAAAATTGATATTTAACCTGCTGAAAACAGGCAGAAGAGGAATTCAGATTAGTATTTGTAATGTGCTTTTAAGAAGAAAAGAGACTGAATATTACTCTTCGTTCTCCATTACTTTGTGCTGTAGAAAGCTGGAAGATACAAAGACAAACAGCAGGATAGGACAGATTAGTACTGGGAGTGTTGTTGTGTCATTTCTGGTTTTTTATGGGTACCTTTATCAAATAAATGGGTGGATTATATGCACCATGAAGGAATCATTGTGGACAGGTGATGTTTGTTCCATCACAGGGATACTCTCAAAGGACATGCAAAGTCCTCTAAACTTTCCAGGATTAGCAATGAGTGACCTAATATCTCCTCCCACCACTGGTGCCTAACACTTTACAGAAATTTATGCACAGAATGTGACAACTTGTCATGAAATGCTCAACTTCATGTATCCCATTTTCCTGTAGAGTTCTCTGCATAATATATAAACAGAGAGGGGCGGGGGAAATCTCTCTCTGAAAGCTCCTGCCAGCTCACATCTATTTCATTCTTTTCTTTTGAAAATAAACTTATTCCAGATGGTTTTATCATTAGAACATTTAATATCTCTGATGTTACAAAACAAATATGTAAGGCCAGGTTTAGCATGGTCTGGATGCCCTCCTGAGAGCTTTTTGTACTGACCCTGGACCGGTAGCTGCGTGTCTACCGCAGGAACCGGTGGACTTCCCCAGGTCAATACAGCCAGCCACCCGATACTGCTGACAAGGCAGGATTTGGACCAGCCTGTGACTGGACAATCTGTTTGCCTGTCCTCAAAGATCTTACCATTCCCAGAGCTTAGGCACCCACTGTACCACATGAGCAAATATGCTCAGACCGATGCCAGTAAGGTCATCCTTGCTGTCACCTGGGCAAGCCGTCCGCATTTATATCAGGGCTCCCAGGACACTCTACAAACAATGTAGTGAACAGGAGCTGCAGTATCTCTCCCTGAATTGCATTCCCTCCTGGGTGTCAGGACTGCAGCCGGGCAGACAGCCAGCACGCTGAGGGATGTTTTAAGCAAGACCTCTGAGACAAACCTCTGCTTTCAATAAAGTGCCACAGGATTTTTAATGCCCATGCAGAGCAGGCAGCTGTTACCCAAAGGACGTTCTCCACCCTAAAATTACATGGGAATTATTTGCCTCTGAAGCTATGTTTAGCCTACAGAGATTCAAACATATAATTCTAGGATATCTAGTTATTTGATTAAAATGCTAATATAGCCACCTAACTGCTAATGCTGCCAACCAACCGGACTCCCTAGGGCTGAGCTGTATGTTTGCTTTTCGTGTCTCACTCTAAGCCAGAGTCTCACCCTAAACCAGGGGATCGTCATCACCGCTTTAAGCCCTGGGGTTCAACCTCCCCAGCACAGTGACTCAGAACAGCAGTCAGCTCAAAGGCTAGAGAGGAGGCACATAGATTTGCCCATCGCTTCATCCCAGGCGATTTCCCACTCCCACTATGAGCTCCTGAGCAGCAGCAGTGGTTGTGGCGGATTCCTGAGGAAGGTTTGCCTGCTGAGGAGGCACCCCTTCTGCTGAGAAACTGTCATTTTTTAAAAAGAGCAGCTAAGTCTGTTAATGGGAGCCACAAGATTTCCCCAGAACTTTTCTTATTCACCTTTTGCTCACTCTCAGTACAAGGACTGGGAATTGTTCCTTCAACATTTTCCCTCTGAAGAACAGCTCTCATTTCATCCAAAATCACCTCTGTCTCACTTTAAAATTCATAGCTGGTCATCGTCCATTATTTCCACCGAAAATCTGGGCACCAAGATGTTCAAAACCAACATTAAGTATGAAGAAACTCACTGCACATCATTTTAAGCTCCTGCTACGAACAAACATGCCTTCATCCTGCATCTTTTTCCTGCCTCAGGGTCTCAGCAAAGAACTACGCCCTAGCAATACTACGTGATTTTATGTTAAATAGATCTGAGTTCTTCTTCTAATGATTCCTGGGGTTTGTCACAGCTGCTATTCATTTTTTAATAGCTCCTTTTGCTGAGAGGGCACAGAAATGAAGACCATCATGATGGTGCCAGTCCTAATGCTCAAGCCTGACAGCAGGGACTGAGCATGAGGCCGGCGATGCTCTGTACTTCCCAGTGTGCGTCTCCGTATAAGCTGCCTCATCGCTGGCTCCGCAGGGATCAGGAGAGTACAAGAGGGTACTTTTTCAGAAGAACAAGGAGGGGAATGATCAGTGTACATGCCTGATTAGTTATAGGCAATTAAACATGTCTAGCTTCCCCTTACCCCTCATCCCTAACCTCCAGCCTGTGGAAGATCTCACCTAGCAGAAGTCCAGCCCAGCCATCTCCCCATGCACAAACCCTATATCCCCTCACCTTCATAACATGGTGCCTAAACTCTTTCAGCCCCTGGGCATCTAGGCATTTACACCCGTTGTGCACAGGAGAGTGAAGCACCTCAGGGCTGTAAGGGACGAGACCATCCCTTCCCTGCCTCTGATCGTAGAGCAGCATCCTCTCACCCGCTCCCTGAAGCTGCCTTTGCTCATCTTGAACCAGAGCAGAAGCGGCTTTCGGAGATACAGTGTTGCAAGGAACTTCTGTCACCCTCTGGTTTGCAGGCCCTTGGGCTTCCCTGACTTCACACTGATTTGACCCAGGGAATTTCCCTTACAGAAACATTCTGTCTTGACTTAATTTAAAAACTGCTTTTGCGCCAGCACCTGTCCTCCCCATTTCTTCAGTAAGAGCAGTACAGTCTCAGTAGTTGTCCCATCACCTCGCTGCTATCCTAGGCTGGGAAGGATCAGGATGCTCGTCCCCTTCCCCCCCTTGTCCCATCTCTCCGCCAGCAACTGCCACGTAGCCTCCCAGGCCCCTGTCATCCCCTCCCTCCCAGGATTTCCAGCACTGTGGCCAAGCTTTCCAACAAATGTCTCACCAGGGCTGGGCATCATCCTCACCCACGCTCCCCATCCTGCTTCTTCTGCCACTTCCACCTCCAGACAACGGGCTCTAGACTGCTACTGCCAGCGAGGAACGCAGCCTCTTGCTGTTTAAGGAAAGAGGTGGGTGAGGAGAGAGTCCCTCGAGCTAAGTGGAGAGGTAAAATCTGCAGTCAGAACTGCAAAAGCTGTTCCTCCCCCGTGCACTCATTCCTTCCAGGCCACAGCCTTGGCCTTCTCCCCAGAATACGCATGACCCTGCTGTGTTAGACCTTTCCCCGCCTGAGACTCCCAGATCACCTGGTCCATTAACACCGACAGAAGTAAATTAAAGGTGTCCAGTACGTCACTGGCATTACCCACCACCTGCTCTGCCCATTGAGCATCTGGGCATGCTTTCACATCCCAACAGATCTGCAGAAGAGCGTCACAGATCAGCCTCCCTCTGCCACTCCCTGGGCTACTTTTTGCATCAGGAGCCCTCACTTGTCTGACAGAAAATCCTGCGTACCACAGATGATCTTTTTGTCCTTCCAGTTGTCACTGTTCCTACTACTGCTGCAGCTGTAGTGAGAGCTGGTGAGGCCAGTGCTTATTTCCATACAGCCTGTACCTCTTCCGAACAGGGTACAGGCACATGGATGGAAAAGACCAAAGAAAAAAGTCCATAGGCTTAGTCTTACTACAGCATATAAGTGTGTTTGAATATGGTCACCATCAAAAAAAATCACTACAGCTGAAGACATTTTAACTTTAAGTGCAGGCAAGAGCAAATTGGGATGAATTTTAACCCCTGTATTGCCAAGTCTCATCATTTTACCAAAGACTTTGTGATACCCCATGCTCTTTAATGCCTGTGTTCTAAGACTGAGGTTACATGACAATCTCACCTCGATCTCTTTTCCACATATACTTCTTCGTGTCTTCATATGTCCTTCGTATAGCTTCCTGACTTTGTGAACCTCAAAGTTTCAAACAAAAGACAGACACCCTCTTCCTTGCTCAGATTTTTTTATCTCATGACCAAGGGAGCAGCCGGACTTGTTATTGTACGCTGGCTGGACTCGGCAGCACCATAAGCACAGCAACTCAACTGCAGACAGTAGGTAAACTTCCAAAATGCCTTTTCCTCACTGTCTCTGACCCAAAAGCCGTGCCTAATGTCAAATAACACAGCAAACACAATTGTGTTCAGAGGTGAGAAAATGTTGAACTGGAGGCAGACCTTAGCACATGGAAGAGGGTTAAAAAGAAGAGTTAAGAAGCTGAAAACATCCTTACCTTTTTCTAAGGTCTCTCTTCATGCCCAGCATCTCACGTCATGGCCCAGATCTACCTCATGCAGCCCAAAGCTTCTCTCCCTGCGTGTCTTTTTAGCCATCTGCTGTAAGTTCCTTTTACTCAAATTAAAACCGAGTTTTACTCCAAGTTATGTGCTGTCAATCCAAAGCTTCGGCTCACTCTGTTTAACTGCAAGCATGGGGAACATTAGAAACTATTTCCATAAAAGGGTACTAGGCTGTTATTTGATGCAGGGGTCAGAGTAGAGGACGTGGTCTAGATTTGACCAAGACAGAGTTTGAAAGTGGTCTGGATAAATGGAGTTTCACTGTAGAGTAGACAGGGTTAGAGGCCAGCCTTTGCAGAGAAAGAAGAAAAGAGTACTGATCCAACTAGGTAATTTCTGCAAAAAGCAGACTTATTTATCAAAAACTGAATTGATCTAGCTTGCACAACATTAAAGCCAAAGAATAAATAATAAACAGCACCTCCATTTGTCACATAGTAAAAAGAACAAAAGTGCACAACTGGGAAAATGTAATTTGGAGGAAAGTCCAATATGGAAAAAAATAAGGCAGAGTCACACTAGCGAAATAAAACCGACCTGTGATTTATTAGTCACTATTGTGTGTTCTGGGCTGTATTTCTTTATTCAGATAAAGCCCTGTTCAAATTCCTCTGAGATGACTTTTTTTTCAGCAACATTTAGTACATTGCAAGGCAGGGTTTGAGGGTCACGAGTTCAAGAAAGGACTTGTGTTCCTCTGTCCTCCAGCCACCTGATTTGAGCTACAGACATGACTTATCCAGCTGTGGTGATGCTGCTGGTCCGAGGGAATAGTCTGCCTTGTGCGTTAGCGTCTCTTGTAAATGATCTTAGGAACAAGACTAATATAGCTACAGACTGAAGCAACATTTCAGCTGTCCTAGGCTGGAAGGAAGCTGCAGCTGATGACAAGAAAGGGAAAGAAGCAAGGAAGAGAGAAAAATGTAATTTTGGAGGGCGCAGCATGAAAATTTTAACTGCATTGTTTGCACAGGCCAAGCAGCAATAAAACACAAACGTGTTGGAACAGCTTATTCTCCTCTGGCTTCAAGCAATGCAGGAAGATCTGCTGTTAGGTGTCCCAATGTCACTTTTTTTTTTTCTCCCTGTTTTATTATTAGCCTGCTACATTTTCTCTGCCTTTAACGGTAAATTGCTTTCCAATCAGCGTGCTGTGACAAGGCTAACCAGAGGCAGGCAGAGCCCGCACAGTGCAGGGCACAGGCAGGCGGCGACGACTCCTATTCACAGCAGCGACACCTCCGTCTTATTTTTCTTACCTTCCCTGACCCTTTGAGATCAGGGGGCTCTGACCGTAATGCTCAGGCAGTAAAAAAACACAAATCCTGCTGGACTTGCAGCTGGGAGAGAAACAACCTCAGGAACCGGGAAAGGAGCTGTCAGCCTTCATTATTAATATCCAGCGGTTAATATTTAATGTCATAAAACCGCGGCTCCCTCCGCAGCCTAGTCATCAGACATGCAGGGGTCACACCAGCCAGAGTCCTTTAGACAGACGATTCAATGTCCCTGTGCTTTAGCTTCATGCCAGGACTGCTAAAGGTGTTCTAGGTGTATTTATTTGAGATGAAACGCTAGAAGCTTTAATAAAGCCTGAGATTATTAAAAAAAAAAAGGGAAAAAAGGAAAAAAGGGGGAAAGGAAAAAACATGGCTACTTTCCTGCCTCCCCAGCCAACTCTGCTCTTCAGTGCTGACCCCATCCACTAAGCCAAAGGGTACCTGCAGCTGGCAAAAAATAAATGCACTGGCGAAGGCAAGAGCGAGTGTTAGCATAGCACGGACATCACCCACCGCTGCAGCTGAATCAGCAGGGCCACGTCGCTGCCCCAGGCTTGGTGTCCTGGCACAGAGGAAAGGTCTGAACACGAGGTAGAGAGAGGGCCAAGATTGAAGTCCTTTAGATTACTAAAGCCGGGTGATACTACGTTAGGAAAAAGACCAGCTAGTCCAGCCCAGTTTGTGTGCCCGGGCACAGTGGCACACGCTGAGGAGCGTAAGGCAAAGCACATTAGGAAATTCTATTGAATGTCTGATCTCTTCTGTTAGCAGGCGAAGTGAGACAGAGAGAGGGCCTCTATCAAGGGGGCCAGGCAAGGGACATTTTAGTGGTTATTTTCAGAGCCTTCATCCTTACAGCTTCAAAGCAGGGTCAAACACAAATGCTGCTAGCAGGCCGTTTTCCTCTCGGCGGGCGCAGGAGTGCGTCACCTCTGCTGGCAGCGAGCCGCGGGTCCTCTTCGCCCCTGCAGATCCCGGGCTCTCCCTGCTAGCGGCTCCGTTTGCTCTGCCAGCGCTGACACTAAAGCTGCTTCGCAGTATTAATTTTTAAAGACTCCTTCCTCCTCCCGGGTATAGATTCGGAGGCAGCTCCAGAAGCCCACACACACATACCAGCGCAGCGTAGCAGCCAAACGCATCAAATGAGATTTTAAGGGAGAATGGGGGAATAAAAAGCACAGGCCAGAATGTTTTGGCACGCAGCGCAAAGATAAGCGTGGTGCCCCGTGCTGCATCTGCTACTCCTTGGCCTTCCCTGTCTCTCCTGTTTCCACCTGTAAGCTCAGGATTGATTTCTTTCTCTTTTTTTTTACAGAGCAGCGTAGAGGGGTTGGAGCACCCCAGGCAATGAAGAAAAATAAGTAATGAGAATCCCCCAAGTATGTTAGTCAGCATGACATGAAGACAGCCGAGATGGTCCACGAAGAATTGGTCAGATCCAGCAGAGCTCATTAGCTCTGGCTTGGGGCTACTTCTGCCAGACCTGGGGTAGCAGCACGAGGTCCCGGGTGTCTCTGAGCTGCACTCTGGGCTCCAGGCCGTCACACCGGCCCAGAGAAGGCCTTTGCTGGCACCGTGGCTCGATACAGCCCAGCCCCTCGGCTAGGTGAAGCGCTGCACAGCACTGCAGAGCACGACCCAGAGATACCCAAGCTCTTCACGAAATGACCTGGGTGCAGGAGTACCCATACTGAGATGAGGCTGTTAAACCTGGCTGGGCTTGAGCTGACCCTGTGCAGTGTCCTCAGGTGCCTCCATCCTCCAACCCCAACTTGTGTTTTTGGGAACAGAGTGCAGAGACACCCCAAAGGCCCTGTGTACGAAGCCATCTCAGGCGTGCAGGGATGAGCAGTGCAGAATCAGCATGCTGGGAACACATGGGGTCCGGGTCCTGTTGTGGTCTGTAAGCAGTCAGCTGCACCCTCACAGTGCTGTGCCGGGGTCCAGCTCAGGCTGTTATGGACTTGATGATCTCAGAGGCCTTTTCCAACCTTAATGATTCTGTGATTAACAATTCTATGCACAAGGGCAGTTCCAGGTTTGTACCCCTGTTACGGATAATCCACAACCCACAGCTGCCTACAGCTAGTGAGGAACTGACTGCAAGTGGATACTAAAAGAGGGTGACGATGACTGTAGTGGTCAGATGTGATGAGCAGTACAAGGCAAACCTCCCCTCCTACCACACTCGGTCATGGTAAAAGTGACTGTTTACAGATAGCGTCTCCCTGTCTATGGGTAAGAGTAATTTCAGACAACTCCTGCAAACTAGGACAACAAGTGAACTCCAGCAGTTAATTATAGTAAATATTTACATAACGGCTGGGCCCTTCAAATTTAGAAGGAATAGTTAATGCAAGGACATGCCCTTTCACCATCCCATTTTATTACACAAACCACTAGGGAGCCCAGCACACTAAGATTTGCAAATGAAGTGTTTGATATTGGCTGAGACATTAAACTACTTACCTAGTGCTATAAAATGCATAGGTACAGTACATCGTTCTTTTTGCAGAAATTTCAACCCCGTTTACTTTAGTTAACTCTTCCTCTGCACTTAATGTTTTGTGTGCTACAAAGAAACACAGTACATAACCCTGAATAGACCTGGTGCCACCGCTTAGCAGAGTCTGACTTAAAATAAAACTGTTTTCCCCTCTGCTGTTACTAAATTTGGCATCACTTATGTAGATTCTATTGATGTGTCTAATCTACTTAACATCCTCGATGTTCTCCTATTAGCTGGTTGCTTGGGAATTTGCCTTACACAAAAGACTCTGCTTCTGTGTCCCATCCCCTGCTTACTCCACACATGCACTGTGTAATTAAACCAGATTCTGTAAGTGAGGTAATATTTTATCATCCAAAACGACTTGGTTCTCAAAAGCATTGTAGCGAGTCCTGTAATAGCAAATACTGTGGATGCTGGGACTGAAGGTGCTGCATGGTTTCCAGCCAGGACCTTCAGTTTTAGAAGGATCAAAGTCTAAGGCTGGGCATCCAAGTCAGTCACAAGCACCCTCGACTGGCAGTATTCAGATGTGGCTTGGATAAGGTGTGATCTATACCAGGAGCAAGATGAGACACTGGTGGCTCTCAGGAGACACCAGTTGTGGCTAGTGGCTGGCGTGACTCTAGAAACACCTGAAGACAAAGCACGAGTGAATGATCTTCAAGAGCTTAGTGTGGAAGAAGAAGGAATGGAATGAAACACAAAAAATCCCAGAAGACATTTCCTTTTCCCCCCTACAAAAAATTGCATTCCCAGCTCCACAAATCAAATACAGGAAAGCATTGCCCACAGTTGCGTTAGACATAGTTTTAGGTGGTCCATAAAAGAGCTCTTCTTACTGAAATGTTATCCCAGGTAGTATTTACTGCTCTATGACTTCCTTTCTAGAGGATTTTTGTGTTACCTTGGGGAGGAAAATGCTGAAAGGTATCGTAAGTCAAGGTGCCAAAGTGTGCGGTGTAAAATTAGCTGAGAACAGAGGATGAAGCGGCCCAAGAATTGGTCATGTTTAGCCAGGGGACCACTGTTGCAACATCAGGAACCCAAAGCACTTAATGAATGGGGGTTTTCCATGCATCAGAAACCTTCTGCCAGGCTGGTTGATTTATGTGACTGAGAAGGCGCAGATGAACCCTCGCTCCTGAGCTTGCTCATAACATTATGGGGTAGGCTAAGAGGGTTACTCAACATTATTACTGCTGTTGCTGTTGTTTATTTATTAATGCATCTGTATCAGAGATCGTGGCTGATCCTGGGAGTCTCGCTGTGCTACGTGCTCAGGATGCAGAGCGAGAAAGAGCAGTCCCCGCCCAAGAGCAGTCCCAGGTGCTCCCTTTCCCCAGAACAGGAGCAAGCTCCCGAAGCTGTCCCCAGGGACACAGATCCCCCTTTGCACTGCCATGTTAGCCACTTATTATTTCCCAGCATAAATATGTTTTATAGAGAAATAAAGTCTGCAATTCTGAAAAGGGAGTGCTTTCACACACCCGCTTCTCATCTATAAAGGCCCATGATTTGGCATCTCAGGTTAGAGTATGAAATTATGACACCAGAATTGACTTTAGGAGTTTCTGATGCTTCCTTGGGTGATTGCTTCTATAACTTATAGAGACAGGGGAGCATTTGTATTCTACTGAACACATAAATTAATATCCATACATGAAAACGATGTGGAAAGAGCAGGACTGGGGCAGGGATGAGATTTCTATAGTGTGTAACACCAAAGGAGGGCTTGTCAGCAGCAGTTTCTGTTGTATTTGGAGTGTTGTGGTGACAGTCTGCAAGGGTAATGAAGTAAAATAGAAAAGTTTTATACTTGACTTTTTAAAGCAGCTGAGAAATCTACAGTCTTTTCCATCATCACGCCATTTTGCGGAGGGGAAGTACTACTAAAAATAAATATACATTTTGATTCTTGCTGGTAGATACAAACCAGATTTTCATATTTTCACATGTGCTCTATATGCTTTTCACCATGAGCAGGGCAGGTTATTTTGCAGACTAAAAAACAAATGTAAAGATATCACAGCCTGGCCTTATAGCGCATAAGAGATAAGGTTCTACTGTTCATGCTTGCTAAAAACTTTATTTTAGTTTGCCATGGCAGAGACATAATTATTTCGTTTTGCTTCTTCTCTGTATTTCTAACACTGGCAATATTGCATCCATTGAAAAGAAATTAGAGCAAAATAGAGAACAGAAAACCCCACCCCCTGCATAACTCATGGATCGCAAAGCTTGTTAAATCCATGTCAGCAAAGCTTCAAAAGCAGAGGGGATGAAAACCCTAGCCCCACTGAAGTCAATGGGAGCTCTGAGTGAGGGACAGGAAACAGGGGAGCTAGATTTCACCACGTCCCCTGACACTGTCCTACATTAGAAACAGCAACCAGGATGTTTCTGCTTCTCTCACTTCTGACCCAAATCTTTTTAAAATTTAAAATAAAATGTTGTAGATGCAACATCAAAGAGTTGGAGCCATAAAGGAAACCTTGGCTTGCTCCTGGCCCTATGCACTGGCGAAACCGTAAAGCCGCGTGAGCAGAGGCAGCGGGTAAGATCCTCCCATCGGCTCAGCGCGCTGCCTGACGGAGCAAGAGGAGAGCTACATGACACACACCGGTGGCTGGACCAGATGGACGCTTTGGACTCCGCTGTAACATTCGAGTCCTCCCCAGATCTGATGGCAAAGTCGTATGCCAGTTTGTTAGTCTGGAAAGCTCAAAGCGATCCTGAGAGGAACCCTTATTCCATATAAATCGTCTGGAGCTGATGGATGGCAGGAGCCTCAACTATAAAAATCTCAGCCAGAAACATGATAAATAGTTGCATCCTGTTAAAAATAGGCAGCAGAGCAGCAGTCACATACATTGGCTGAGTAGGAATGCCAGTCAGTGACTGAACTGCCAAGGCATTTTGGCATTCAGTTTCAGAACAGGATTTCAGGCTATTCTTGCAAGTGAACAACCTCTGTAGTAACCTGGTTTTCAGTGCACATTGAATTTCCTCTGGATACCTTAGGAGCTGGCAGAAGCAAGCCCAGAGGAATGTTTTGGTTGACTCTGTTTTTTATATATAGCACATACTGAAGCCAGCTTCTCCTGGCCAAAACCAAGTTTCTCCCTGTAGGCATCATTTAAAATTGTTTGCCTTACCACCAAATCCTTATTTTGTATAAAGTACTCCAGGGAAGAAGTTGCCTCCCTGCCTCCTCCACCAGTATTTCTGCGCTTGCTGTAACAGTAGCACATTTGCGTGGCGCCTGCTGCATTGGAGGCTCAGACTCCCATAGTGCAGGTAATAAACAAATATTGCTGTGAGCTTTCTGGAGTAGTTCTCTCCCTCATAAGAACCTCTATAAAAGAGCAGTCACTAGATTACAGACCGAATAGCAAACCTTTTAAAAATATTCTCTCAACACTTAGAACTACAAACTAAGTACATCAGTCACATGTGATTTGCTCTATGTGCAGGGGAACTAATGAAACCTTGCAATTTTGGGTCATACACCCCAAAACTTCCTCCCTATGACAAAACTTTATCTCACTACAAAATTTCCACTGTAGCACCCCAAATCCTTCCCAAGCCTGTAGTCTCCAGCCTGTTACAGCTTCAAGTCTCTTCCATGTTCCTTAAACACCCAAACTAGGTCATCTTTTCCATACCCTCCTCCTGTCCTGTGTGACTCCTACCATGCCCACATATGCCCTCACACCATTCTTCCAGCTCTTCAGCTTGGCAAGAGACAGCACATGCTGTGACTCAACCAGAAATATATAGATTTGGACCAGGGAGCTGTCAGATGCCAAACAGCATGGGTAACATCTCTCCAGCTTTTCTTTGGTGGGAGTACTAACTGGTGTCTTCCTCCTCTATGTACTGCCACCACCACTGCCTTCTGCCAAATTTGATTCCATGCTGACCAGTGGAGCTCAAAAGCTCATAGTTGTGGACTAACAGATAAATAGTGTGTTTGTGTAACTTTTGTGTCCCTAGGAAATGAGGCTGAAAACAGGAATATGAACTATGTCCTGTTAACTTGTTTACAGATATCTTTCATGCTAATATTTCTGTTGAACTTGCCCCTGAGACTCTGAGCAACACAGTGGTAAGCACTGTATAAACAGATAGCAAGGCATGGTTCTCTACTCCAATTAAAGAAGACAAGTAAAGTATGAAAAGCTATACTGTTCAGCTACTAAAAATAATGGCTCTTGTAAATATGCAGTGAGGAATAAATCACACACAAGTATGGCACACAAACACAGGGACAGCTTCAGCCTGGGGTTGTCCATATCTGATCTGCTGAAAACAGAGATAGAAAAAAACTCATCCTATCTGAACCCAACTTTGAAAACATACGTGGCTTGAAAAAGGCATCCACAGTAGCTTAAATGCTAAATACAAAGCCCCATCCACTAGTCAGGAGGAAATGCTAACAAAAGGATAAGTCTTAAACCACATCCCTTGTACAGCATCAACCTCCCAACTTCAGACTGGCAACAGAAGCTTGTCCTCTCTATAGAATCACCACTCCACTGCCATTGACCATCCATCATGTTTTCCTCAATAGCCATGGGTTCAGGACACTCATTGTCAGGGGGGATACTTGTCTCAAAACTGCACTTGTCCCAAACTTGAATCTCTATGGGTGCAGCCTCTCCTCACGCTTCTGTTTCACTTCGCGTTTCTGTGGAGCAGAGACTGGAATCTTGCTCAGCTGTAGCTGAGGGACGTGCCCTAGCCACAAGATCACGGAGTCAGCAACCATCTTCACTGTCATATTTCATCAGTTCGTACAGTCGTGATGGGCTCTGACCAGGATAGTCAATAGCTTGATGGTCAGGTCACTTTGCCAGGAGAAGCGCTTAGAGCTTCCCAGGTTAGGCAGGGTGAGGCTCTGAAAACAGGTTTTCCACCTGTTAAGAGATTGCTGTAACCAATAGATGATGGGTGGAACTTGCCCACAAGCTCAGGAAGTAGCTGAGTGGGGAACATGGGCCTCTCAGCACACCTAACTAGATGCCTAAATGCCTTAGCTGATCTAGGCCTTATTTTAAAACTTTGCTACATACATGAAACGAATCAGACCAGAGATGTTCTCCATCAAGTCTCTGCAGATAAGCAGGACACTCAACCTTCATCTTTCTTTTTCTTTGCTACATCAAGAAGGAGTTATGCAACTTTAAACTGTGCTGATCAGGATGTACAAAACAGACCGAGCCCTTCCCACAGAGTGTCCCTTGGCCATCCCAGTAAGCTCTAGCATGTATGCTTGGCTCGCTGTCAAGCCCCTAAAAGAGCCTGTGTTGGTTACCAACATCAGCAGAACATGACTTGAGAGCTTGGATTCCTGGTTTGCAAAATACTGCCTTGATGCCATCCAGCAAGTAGCTAGAAGTTAACGACACACATTGCAATGAAAATGGACATATAAAGGTCCTCCTCACTGGTTAATACGGTTTGGGGTTTGGTTTGGTTTTCTTTTTTAAAGGGAAGAGGTTTTGGGTGGGTGTAGAAGACTTGGCAGTGAAGTATCAGGAAAGAGAGTCAGATAGAGAAACTGTAAGGATTTTAGTTTTTACATCTCTCTCCTTGAATCCCAGCTTTCCTGCAACTAAACTTATGGGGAGGAATATAGAGAGGGAAATCTGCGCTTATTTATTTCTGGAAGTTAAGATGAAGTCATTATGGCTTGCACGGTATGTTTGCTATTATGAAGCTGCAAACAGAGCTACAGAAAGGGCATTTAGTGGGAAATATTGTCAGCTGGCAGTCTCGGGCACTTGAGTACCCTCCATAACATGCATAACGGAATCAATTTAAACCTAGTGAAAGGGACATTGTCTGATAAAGTAATTCCTCTTTGAACACAAGATGGCAGCCTTAAATAAATGCAACCCCGCACAGCTTTTAATCTTACACATCATTAAATTCCTAATTTACACATTATGTTTTCATGGGCCAACCCATAACTCATTAGTGTTGAACTCATGAGTTGTAAAGACCAACACACTAGACAAATGCTGACTTCTTTATCTGCTTTTCTTTGGGTGGCGGTTGTCTACCACAGAGCCAAACTTCAAATTCAACATTAAGAAAGCTTTCTGATCTTATGTGCTTTGTGCACCCTCTACCCCAAAGAAAAAAACTCTCTGATTGCTGCCCTGCACCCACAGATTTAACTGACAGAGGGTGGAGTAGGGAATGGGGAATACCAAGGTTTTTCTCATCGCTCAAGATATTGGAGTTCCTTGGAAGATATATCTTTCTGCAGTAGGATTTCAAACAGGCCTTGAAGTCAAAAACAAAACAGACTACAAAAAGCATAGGGTTTGGAGCTGGTCTTCCCACTTTTCCACAAAACACACCAAATAATGTTTTGGTCTCGTGTCTTTCCATTCTCTGGTCAGGGTGTTGCCTGGAAGAAGACAAGTCACAAGCACCATCTGAAGAGGAGGGACTCCATAGTGCTCCAGTACCATGACACTAGAAATAACTATACCAGAATGGGTGGTAATGGCAAGAGAAAGGAATTGCTTTTCCTGCCTTGGAAACTATGGGTCAAAAAATGTCAAGCGTAGAAGAAGTCTTTGCAAGAGACATAGTACCACTGCTTTAGTATTGCAATTAAGAACACAAATGACTGCTGGATTAGGTCAGGCCAAGGGTCCTCTCAAGCCAGCCCCTGGTCTCGATTTCCCTATGCAGGCAGTGGCAGTGAGGAAGTGCAAGTCACCATGTGGGGCCATGGAAAGCAGAGCAGCAAATCAAGGCTTAAAGCTAAGTTTGTTCTTCCTGGGCTGGGCTAGAGTTTGTCATGGCCACAGGGTCATCAGTCTGCAAGAGAAGCTACTTTGAGCAAGCCAATGTTCAGCAGCCCAGGGCCCTGTGTGCCCTGCTGGAACTGGGCTGAGGTGCATAAATGACTGGGAACGCTGCTCACGACAAGGAGAAGTTCAGGATCATCCCTTTCCACCACAGATGAGGAAGCTGCTGGGGAAAGTCAGTACTCCTCAGGGGAATGTTCTGCTGTGCTACTGCCCAAGAAAAGACACAAACCTAAGAGCAAGTAACATTGAGGAGGAGGAGGAACTTTCCCACCTCAGTTGTAAACAGAAACAGAATCTCCTCTCCATCCTCCACTAAGCCAAGTGGAGGCCATCCATAGCACCAGCAGAAAAAATCTGGATGAAAGTCCCCATCTATTCTCTTGCTAGTCATGTCTCCAGCAGCTCACTGTGCTTACACCACAGCGCACCTTACAGACCCTTTGACCCTTTTAAAGGATGACGGTGCTGACACAAGTCATGTGCTTGGTGTCCCCCTGTAGCTGACTTCTTATTCTTACAGGATGGATGCCTTCACGCTCACCTAGTCCCTTTTTCTATTTGTTTTATTACATAAGCATTTTTTTCTCCAATTTTCTTTATTCCTGCTTTCTCTTTTCTTTGGTGGAGGAGAACATCCAATTTTGTTCCTGATGAGTTAACGTCCACCTAAAAGGGGAAAGTCAGTGGAGAAAGATATAACAACCAAGCAAAGTATCCTTCTACTGGCACCACTTTCCCAGTGTAACCTCCCAGTGGGTTTATGGATGGTGAGGAACAGTCAGTGTCTAGCAGTGGGGGACGTTCTTGTGTGACATATAAAAGCGACTGTGTCTCTTAATAGAGAGTAAACTACTTGAGGAAGAAGGTGGGCTTGTGATGTACGACTGACTATCAACATCAGTAGGTTTTGCTTTAATCTCTGGCATAGATTTTCAGTATGACTTGAAATCATACTAAGCTTCTCTGTGCCTTAGTTTACTCCTAGGGGAAAAGAGTCTATCACTTGGAGCATTTATGTGATGATTCCACTTCACGCTCCTGCAAACACACTGAGACTTGGAGACTCAAGTTGCATTCTGTCCTTCCTCCACATCTTCCCCAACAGTGATCGCTCTAGAGGTCTAACGCAACCACCAGCAACATCTGTGCAACCTCGTAAGGACATAATTTTAAAACAATGGATTGCACAAGCATACAGGGAAGGGATGTATTCCTTTCGTGGTTAAAGCACAGCAGGAGGCCCTCGAAGATTTAGGTTCCATTCTCAGCTCTGCCCAATAGTTTGAAAAAATCATTCAATCTTTCCAAGCTTCCAGTTCCCCTTTATGAAAGGGGAACAGCACTTAATGGGGATGGCTATGAGGATTAATGCACACGACACGAAGGAGGTGAGTGTTGTATTCCTAGATGTACAACAGCAAGTTCTCTGCTTGGCTTGCCAAGTCTCCTATGCTCCTGCCAGAGACAGGACACAGCCTCCAGAGGTGGCAATTACAGCACCGCCAAGTATTGCAGCAATGCGTGGCACAGGGCACGGCCACCCCTCCTTGGCAGGTCGCCTCTCCAAACAGGGCTGAGCTGCACGGCTGCTCCGGGGCAGGGCAGTGGCCCTGCAGGCAGCCCAACCCTGCCCACGCAGCTCCGGGCGGCTCAGTGCCCGCTGCCGGGCTGCCGCCTCTGTCGCCGCAAGCACAGTGGTGGGGCTCAGAGCAGCCTGGACCAGCCCGCGTCCTGCCCGCGCTGCCCCACTGCTTGGCCTGCCTGTACCCCACCTCTGCCTCCCACGCCCTGCCTGCCCTGCCCACGCTGCCCCACTGCCTGCCCTGCCCGTGCTGCCCCGCTGCCTGCCCTGCCCACGCTGCCCACACCCCGCTCATGCTGCTCTGCGCCCCATGCCCTGCCTCTGGCACTGCTCACCCTGGCAGCGCTGCTCCTCTGCCTCCCCAGAGGCTCACAGAGAGCCCCCCACAGCCTTCTGTTCCCCCACGACCCCCCAGCTCTGCACAACCCCCTCCAGCCAACCTCCACCAACTCCTCCAGAGTCGGCGCTTCCCGAGTGCCTGCCCTGCTGCCGGTACCCACACACGCAGTCGGGGTTACACGCCTCTCCGTGCACCCCACCACGGCTTGCTCCCCTGGGCACACCCCACCTGGCCACATGGCCACCCAGGTGGCTGGGTGGAAAGGCAGTAAGGTGGTGCGATCGGACCATCAGTGGAGGGAGGCCTCTGTACTCACCACTCGCCCCTTCCCTGCTGTTGTTTACCATCCAGGGTGTTCTCAAACACTGCTGTAATGGGCAAACCCCGTGGCAGAAACAAACACATCTCTCCACCGATCTTGCTCCACATGTGCAAACACACAGGTACTGGCTCCATGGCTGGGCCGCTTATCTCCCAAGCACTCCCTCCCTGGCTCTGTACCCGTACGCCTTGCAGACACGTTGTCTCTGAGTGTCCCAAATACACTTGCACGGGAGTGACTTCCCAAACTCCCTGTGCGACTCAGGCACCATGAGTACATCCACACATCACATATAGATTTTCACGCTATCCAAGCCAATAGTGCTCTACGGGCAGGGCAAGTTACACTGTGGTTGTCAAATCAAGCAACAGATCCCTTAGATCTTCATTAGAGGGAGATGCAGTATGCCCAGAATGGAGACTCAGAGTGCTTAGGGCTTTATTCAGCTTTGTCCACTTGTGTTTAACGAATTAGGAAAAAAAAAATGTAATATTTATTTCTATTTTTGCAGGAAAACATACATCAGGATCCCATTGTGTCTGATGCTGTATGAAAATAGATCAAGGGCTGACTCTCACACTAAACAGAATACATCCTAAGTAAACAAGAAGACACAACAACCAGTAAGTACTAGAGATGATGGCACTGTGCAGAGCTGTTCTGTTCTCTCCTTCTGCCTTACCACATGAATTTACCTTCAAAATCTGGTATCATTCTTAACACAGCAGCGGGCTGCTTTGTGCCTTTCTGCACTTCGGACACTAGAAAAAAATACGGTTTTTTTTCTCTTTGTCACATTGTTGGCACAATCAGTTCTGCCTTGGTTTTCCCTGGTTTCCATCTCCACTACTCCCTGGCTAGTGCCTTTGGTGAGATTTCATCCCACTTCATGTCCTTTCCGTTGTCACAAGGTCAGGTTACTTCCTTACAAGTGACCTGCTGTGGTCAAGGTTGTTTTCCTTGACCAGGTTTATTGCCTTTTAAATGTTTTAGTGTTTTGACTGTTTCTCAGGTTGAGCACAGGATGTTTGTCGCACTGGTATGAGGTGAGTACTGTGAAGCCTATGGAGTGATATATGGATGGTTCATGCTTTCTTTTGGATTTAATTTTTCATCCTCTAGTGCTCTGTGGTGAAAGGAGTGTTTGCTGCTTGCCTAGGGAGACACCTGACATTTAGACTTTATCTTCTGTAAAGGCTTGGGCCAAAATTCTCTTCTCTGACATTGAGAGTGTCAGAAAAGGACACACAGTTGAAGTGAAGGAGGGGACAGCGAGGGGTTTGCACCCTTCTGAATCCAGACTGCAGTAAGGAACTGCACAGTCCTCTGACAAAAATCAATTGCTGCAATGTAAAGGGGGCTTTCATTCCTCAGGCACCTCACAGTTTGCCTTTCAGAAACTCCTCAGTCCCTTAGCACTCCTGGGCGTTGTGGTGGAGGAGAAGAACAGAAGAGCAACTTGGACTATGGTGCTCTGCTACGCTGTCCTAACCAGGGGAGAGCCCAATGTCTGTTTTTCGAGCTTTCACAGTCTCTGCACACCCAAGTAGAATACAAGGGCTAAAGAAAAGGGAAAGAAACTTCACCTTGAACACTTTGTGCTCAAAGCACTGAAATGCACAAGGTTTCCTTTCTTTTTCTCTCTTTTTCTTTTTTTTCTTTTTTATTTTTTTGGCTGAGACCTAATTTTGCATTGTCCTAACCTGATTTGGCTGCCCCTGCCTCTGGCTGTAGCTCATGTCCTGAGCCAGTAATGTTGATTTAACAGAGACAGATCTGACAGGAGTAGAAAGAACAGGGAAAGGAGACCTTTCTGGAGATAACTCTCCAGTGTAAAATAGATAGGTGTGTGAATCTTCCCATCTCCAGGGGCACTGAGGAGCAATGATCTCTCCCTCCAGAGCACTCGCTTTCCAAGACCTAAGCACATTGGCTTTCAGAAACCCTCTCCTTAGCTGCTTACAGTTGGTTTTCTACATGGGTCTAGCTGGTCTTCCCACAGCTCTTCGTTCCTGACTTTCCCTACCCCGACCAGCCACGGCACCAGAGGACAGCTGTGAAGGGGAGGCAGCACTGTGGGGCATAAAAAATGGCTGATCACGGGTCAAAGATGCCCAGAGAGGTTTCTTCCGCGAATGAAAGGTTGAAAGTTTGTGTTCCCCACTCCTAAGGCACAACCATCATGTGAGGTTGTTTTGTACTGCCTGTGCCCACACCTGCGCCTTCCCAGTCATTCAGGTGTCTGAGCTGCAATGACTGATGGTCCATTAACAGCTAAAAAGCCCCCTTGGCACAGTTGCTAAAAGAGATATGAACTTTCTGTAAATGGCACTGTTTTATAGTTGTTGGAATAAATGCTACTTAGATGGTTTCCCAATTTTAGATAAGGATTTTGTGTCCTCCTTGATGTGCTCAGTGTGAGAAAGGATCAGTACGGTTACGTTTTGTGGTTGCCACTGCTGGCCTCCCTGTGGATAAGTAGCAACTGCTTGCAGAACTGCAGGTGAAGATCTGCTGCATAAATCTTTTATTTCATTGAGTATGATAGGCTGTAAAAGTTAGACCTGCAGCTTTTACTCCTATGCAAGAAGGACAGAGTTATGTTCTGTCCAATTCTTTTTTATAAGAGATTTCACTGGTGGGTTGTATCTACCAGGTGGATTCTTCATAGTACAGAAAAGCTGGTGAGCTTTCCTTGTCATGCTTTGAAAGGAGGCCTGAATGTCCTTGGTCTGATAGAATTTAGAGTGTGTTTAATTTCCATGTCACTGAAATAAAATAGTATTTGTTTTAGAGATTTTGTGAAATACTGTTGTTGTTTTCTAGGCTGACCTTTAGAGGCTCTGTATTGCTGTGGCAGTATGTTGCTATGGGGATCACCTCACATGGGTGAGAGCACGAACCAGTACATAAAGATATACTGGGTGCTTTATGCTGCGCCTATTCAATGGTGCTGTACAATTGGAAATTGCTCCCAGAAATCTGGTAGGCTGCCTCATAGACACATAGGGAGAGCTTGTTTCTACTTACATCCCTTTTTTCCTGTATTTTCCTGTATTGTTTGGTAAGGGTAACTGTTTCGTAAGTTAGTTACTTATTTTCGGTGGTGCCATACATTTTGTCTTCTTCTAGCAAATACAACTTGCAGTAAATTGAGGATCAGTCCTGGAGGAGTCAGGTTAAGTCAAGGATTTAAGCTATATATATCTACGATATAGTTAGGTACTTTCTTCTTTTTTTCTTCTTTTCTTTTTTTTTTTATTTTTACATCACTTGTAAGGTAAAAAGTATGTTAGTGGTTAAGTCCTCCTGGAGAAAGCCAATACAAATTCAGAAATACTTTGCTGTTGGACAGATGGCTGAAAGGAAATGATTAATCTATTAACCTTGGATTTAGGAGATACAGATTCAAGTCCCTGCTTGCTGCAGATTTTCCGTGTGACACTGATGCGTAAATATCCTAGAATATGGCCACTAGCCCCTGTGCTGGAGTTCGCAGACTGTAAAATAGCATCGTCCTGTCTCTCAGGGCAAGGGGAGAAGAATGAAGGCACGTGGCCTCAGCTGGGTAATCCCAGCTCCTTTACAAGGAAGGCTGCAGGCCCACAGCAGCAAGGTGAGCAGAAAATGACTGGGACAGTACCTGAAGCATGTGTGGGAGAGAAGGTGACTGTATTTCGTTACCATTCTGGGGTGGTGTAGACATAAATTACAAACCGAGGCTATTCGGTGCTGTGGGGATGGGTACCATAGAAGCACCTGGCAAAAGCAAGGCTGTTTTCAGGAAGCTAGTACGTAATTTACAACTGCTTATGCTGACACAGATTTTTCTATAGTTTCACGTCTTGAGGACACTTCTGTTCTGTATGGGCATAATTAGTGCCAGTGACTGTCTCCCAAGGGAGTGTCTGAACTGGAATGCAGCCATCCTGAAGACACAATATCGTGAGAAGGTTGTCTGAAGAAAACAGGTACATCCTCCTAATCCCCCTGCCTGTTCCCTTTCTCCATCCCCATAACCCATATGCAACCTCTTTTATACAGTCCCAAGTGCTTATTAGTTCCTCAACTATTCTGAAGGACAGATCCGATACTTGCCAAAGAGCTCTCTCCTTCTTTGGCACCCTACATGCAACACGAGACACACCATAGGCTGGCTATAGGCACCACATCCACTCTTCCAACACCACCATACAACTCAAATGCACAAGTCCCACAAAAAGAGTCTCTGCATGTGGAGTGTACTGGTTAAACACATGTGATGGCCCCTCTAGTGACTAATCTACAGGGGAGAACAGTTGAGGGCAGAACGGTTCATGTTTGTTGCTGTGCATGCTATCTTGAGACCATCCTAAAAAGCAGAGACGAAGGCACACAAACGCACTGTTCCACATAGTCCCTTGCACACCTTCCACAATAGCACTCTCCACTCTGAAACAGGGCTTCTCTCCGCCTTGTTGATGAAAAATCCGTCATCAAAAGTATTCATTTGTTTTAAGTGAATCCAGAAACCATGTCTCCAAGCTGCTGTCTTTTGCAATTTTGTGCCGACCCCACTTCTCTACACAATTCATCATTGCTTTCTTTGTGCTCTGCCTGTTCTACCCCTGAGAAACATTCAAAGACGTTGCGTAGAGGCCTTAAAAGTACACATGCCTGCGCATGGCCGTCTCTGCACATCCTGAGGCTGTATAGGCTGAATTCTCTCGGATCTGGATCTTGGGGGAGGAATGCATCCAGCAGAAAAGTCACGGGCAGAGGCTGGGAGAGGTATTGCCAGGATTGAGTGTAAAGGTTGTTGTATTGGAAAGAAAAATCACAAACATTCCCCGGCAACTGGGATCATGGTCCATCTCCAAGAAGGGCTTCACATCTGGGAAGAAATTGCCTGCAGGTAATTGGGTTTGCTAGAGTTGCCTCTCTAATTAATAAGTGATTTGACTTGGAGATTGGAAATAATAGTTGAAATGATGGCATAAGCACAGGGGCATTGGGGCTGCTGCTGCTGTACCATTAAGAAAGGACTTTCCCGCACAGTCTAATGACACTATATGGCAGTTTGAGGAATGTGAAGTTGTTTGCCCAGGAGACCAACAATGTGATAATATTGGCATATAACCTTCTAGTATTTGAGTAATTAGTTGCTTAGCTACTTTGGATAGGTCATTATTTTGCAAACTGGAAACATTTGCAAGTGGTGATATTTTCCTCAGTATGGTGAAAGAGCTAAACCTATTCTGGCAGCGTTCAACTCCTAGAAATATATATGCATAAATTGTTTCTAATGAGACCATCTGCCTTTTATAGCCCCTTTGGAACTAAATAGTACCCAAAGACCACTCTGTCTTTTAGATATCTGTGGTCAGAAAGGCTGCTCCTGGCAATAAAACTATGTAGTTTTTTGCAGATAGAGAAGCTTTTTGATTCCTGTATTTCAAGACGTGTGTTTGTGTGTGTCTGTGTGAGTGCGCACCCATGATCCTGCTTATATCTGTTAAAATTATTAGAAATCACCATCCCAAATCTCTTAAGAGATAGCATCTGGTGACTCATCTGCTAAATTAGTATTTTCAAAGGTAACAGAAAGTCCGATCTTTCACTTAAAGGGCTGGGGGGACCTTTGCAATACATCTTCACCATGTCAGTATCTTCCTGTATTTGCAAATGAATAGCATTGTTTTAAAGGAATACCCTCGATTTTAAATCACAGCTTAGTTGCTCAGACTCTGTATCTCACGTTGAAGCGCTCACAATTTGGCTCTGGTACAAAAACTGCGTGATGTGCAGGGCACTGTGTACTTGCAGCTCCCACTGGGCTCAGCCCATCACCCTGCAGGCGGGGGACACACAGGGGCTCAGCACCTCTCCGTCTCCAAGTAGCTGTTGTCCTGGTGCCCGCATCAGGCCTAGGGAAAAAGTTTCTTCTTTTACTTGTGTTTATAACCATACACCAATTACTACAAAAATAATACGGTAACCTGTAATTCAGTGCTTGCTTCCTCCTTTCCTTCTCTTGGCTGGAGCCAACGGAGTGAGAATAGAGGAGTCAGGTGCTTTCTTTCACAGCTAATTTTCAGTCAAATCCCCTTTCAAGTCCTGTGGCAACACAGACCTGTAAAAAGCCTCCGCCGAATGTTTGTTTGGTTGTTGTTTTGCTCTGCGACCACGTGGATGTATTGGCGTTAGTCTGAGGCTTCGTCAAGTCACAAGCACTGTGGCTTCTCTTTAAATACTCCCTGCGGTTTCTGCCTGAGGAGGCGGCCGTACGCAGGCGCTGGCCCTGTCTCGGAGGCACGGTCTGCGTAGGGGAGAGCAAACCGGTCCCGCAGTGTTCCAGGGCGCCAACATCAGCACCGTCACCTGGGCACATAAAAACACACTTTTTTGTCCTGTCAGCCTGAGCGCCTGCGGCACCAGTCCTGCTTGCCCCGGTCGTGCTGTCTCGGTCCTGCTCACAGTCCCGTGCCCAGAGCACGCGGCCTGTGCCGCCGCCCCTCGCCCCGCTCCCGTCAGGGTGGCAGGCCCTGCCATACGCACAGGCGCCCGGCGGGACGACGGTCCAATCGCAGCGCACACGCTGCCCAGCCAGCCAATCGCAACACCATGAGTGCCTCAGGGTGGACCAATCAGGAGGAAGGTGGCGCAGGCAGGGCGGGTTGTCGTGGCGTCTGCCCCGGGGCCTGTGCCCTGGGGTTGTGTCCCTGGGCAGATGGAGCCAGCCGAGCTGACCGCAGCTGGGCGTGCTGGGTATACTGGGAATACTGGGAATACTGGGCACGCTGGTGAGCGAGCGGTGTTCGCTCAGTGAATCATCTCGTGAAGCAGGAGGCGTGCTGGGCCTGTGTGAGGGAGGAGGGAGAGGAGGAGGCCAGGCACAGAGCGCTCCCGCTGCCGAGACGCCTTGCTGCTGACCAGGAACGTCACCCAGGGACTGTCCTGAGGCAGCTCAGCAAACCTCTCCTCACTGAGGAGACCCTTCCCCTCAGCGTGCGGCTCCAGCCCCTCCAGAGCCCTCCGGCAGACACGCGGCCTGGACAAGCCCACAGCCAGGCCTGCCTGGCTTGGAGGGGCCAGGGAGCAGCAGCAGACAAAGCCAGGCAGCTAATCCACACCCCGGCCCAGGGAGAGCAGCAGCCAGAAAACCTAGCATAGGCACAGCCTTGAGACTTTTTCTGGATTAGCTCAACTGAAAGCCGTCGGTGCCCCTAGGACGGCTCCCAGGAGGGGTTTCTCAGGGCATACCTGGTAGGTGACCAGCCCTGAGGCAGTCAGATGTTTCCGTGATACTCTGTCTTGAATTAAATATTATCTGCCAGGTCATGTTAATTAACATTCCATCTGTCATAACACAGCAGGGTAGTGAGCTGAGGGGGGGAGGATAAACACTTTCCTATTCACTACCTGCTGTTAATTAGTGGAGGAATTAAATAATAAAAAATTGAAAAAAGGCTGCGCTCTTTTTAGGGGTTGGTGAATCAGTGCTTTGTGTGAATCTAGGGTCTCAACTATATCCAAGATTAATCCAGAACTTTAGTCAATGAACCTAGTGCATATTCTTGTCTTAATTACAGCCTGACAGTAGCCATGCTACACACAGCTCGGGACAAATGTGCATTCAGGAGGCTCAGGGTTGGAGTTTTTTCAGCCATCATCTCTGCACCCCAAGAAAAAAAATCTCTCCCTTTGAAATCTCTCTTGTCCTATTTCCTCTCAGAGGAAAGTTTTTCTGGGAAGTTTGATAAAACTCCTTTGGTGTTTTTAGAGCTGTAGTGCTTTGAAATGTATCTGAACTTTTCTTTAGAGAACTTTTTCTTTTTTTTCACTTTTTGCTTTCTCAGCTCAAACACGCTCCACAATTGCTTGGCCTTGTTGTGTACCTGTCTGAGGTAGGTTAACTAGCATAATAAGAATATCAATGAGGTAGTGGCTTGTCCTTTTTTTTTTCTAATGCAATGAAACGCCATTTTGTCTTCTCACGTCAAGTGTCCAGTAGTCATCATAGAATTTGTTATTTTAACTTACTTTACAGATAAGTATTTGTACGCACCATTGCAAAGGATAATATAACGCGTGGGAGTTCATACAAGGTAGATAGCTCTGCATGGAGTGCGTCCACCACCACTGCCATGCCAGCTGTGGGAGACCATGTGATCCTGCCTCATGCAAGCATGTTCACGTCAGGCTAACCAGTCACGGTTAGCTTGATGGCTGCTGAAGCTACTTGTTTTGCTCTTTGACAGGGCTGTTTTTGTAGTGTTATCTAGCCAGCTTCGCTGCTACATCTGCATTCACAGTAGAAGCGCTTTGCCGGTACAGAACAGCGGTATTCCCCTGCCTACAAAGCACCCCAATGCAGATAGCGTGTGACTTAGCTCTAAGAGGACAGCTCTGACAAAGAGCTTGGTCCCTGTTAGTCTTCGTTCCTGAGATAATGGGATTTTCGAGATATGGAGAATGGGGAGAGAGTTTACTTGGTTTTTAAATACAATGGCTGGACTTGGTTTTAGCATTGTTTCCAGTGAAACACACTTTAAAGAGGAACTTTGTTTTTTTCTTGACGGGCTTGTTTGCAAATACAGAGTCTCTATCAGCAGGCCAGCTCTTCCACAAATATGTGTCTTAGCGTGGTTAAAGGGCAGCCATACACACAAGTTACCCTCTGGCTTGTATACCACAGCCCCCGGGGATCAGAGGGGGACTTCCCTTGCAGCTTTTGTCAGAGCTTCCTCTGGACTGGGTCACAGCTCTGAGCTGTAGTAACGTCATTACGCGTCTTTGTTCCTTTCAGTAAAAACAAGCAAAAGTTCACATCTTGGTCAAGAGACGAAAGCAGCCATTACAGTAAATCAACATGAGCAAATTGCTTCTGTTGCACTGAGAATGGTGTGGCCAGCACATGAATGAAACGTTATGCGCATGAAAGGACATGCAACCACAAGCAGGAACAATAAAAGTTCAAAAGAAAATGCAAGTCGTAGGCAGAGCAGGGTCGATCAGAGCAGAAGTGGACGATCAGAGATGGGCTGCAGGCGAGGAGCAGGGATGAATCTGTGGGAAGTCCAAGAGTGTGCCATGTTTAGCCTCTTTCATTGCAGTTGTAATTTGCTCACGTGACAGATCCCCTGGAGAAGGAGGGGAAGTGACAGGACAAATGGTTACTCTTGTTTTTATAGGTTTTGGCACTGGAGGGCAGAATCCGAATTTGCAGAGTAGTTGCCGTCTGGTGGTATTCTGCAGGACAGGGGCGCCAGCAGGAATTTTTACTCCTTACCAGCTGCAGCATGAGGTGCACTCACCAGAAAACACTTACCAGAGTGTGACTAAAATCAGAGGGGGACAAAGTGGTTATGATTTAGAAAACACGTCTTCTTTGTGTTGCCGTGTACCTTGTCTGTAACCAAACGGAGAGTTTGCGAGGGAGAGAGGTACGGGAATGCCCGTGGCTACCGAGTTGGTTCTGGACACAGCTCTGGCCGTGCCTGTGACACAGGCCCACCGCTCCACCTGCAAGCAAGCGCTGCCTGCGTCCTTGCCAGGCCAGTCTCACACCGGGCAACTGAACGCTGACAGGTGAATTTCGGTCGTCGGACAGGGCAGGATCCTAAACCACTGGGCTGTATCCCACACCTCTCTTAGCAAGACCGACATTTCAGGGAGCAAGAGAAGCAAAATGTTTTCACACAGAGTACACGTACAGAGCTCAACTTTGCTTGTCAGCCGATTGTGGCTATCTTAAACAACGCAATCACAGGCCCACTAGCAGCGCAATCAGCTTTCTGAAGGTTACACCGGTAATTTTCCATCCTCTACCCAGCTGTAGGTAAGCTGTGAGAGAGTGGGGGTCTGTGTGCCTGCGCATGGGGACAGGGTATTGCTTTAGCTTTTCTTCCTCAAGTACCCCCTTCTGGACATGAAGAACGTAATCGGAAGCTTTTCCAGAGAAAAATGGTACTTATCTCTGGCGTCATAATGAAGTCCTGAGGGAAAGTGTCTTCACCCTCACCTGCCAGCGCAGACAACACTCACAGATTGCTAGAAATAGCAATCGTTCCAATAAGCCCCGGTGTTAAAATGTTACATAAAGCGCAATGACTGGCAGGAGCCTCTCTCTGTGTCCCCCTTCTGCCTTTTCTTCCTGGCCTTCAGTTTCAGCTCGATCTCCGTAGTGCTGCTCCAGCCCTTTCTGATTTTATTTTATCCTCTCTGCACAAAGACTGTTTTCTTTTAGGACTTGTCCCTGTTCCCCAAACTATTTTTACCAGTTCCACCTCACCCTTTTCTCCCTCTGACTCACTGCTGGGAATCCTCTCTTGAATCGTTCCCCCTTCCCTCGTCCACACAGCATCACTCCTCCGCTGCTAGAGGTCAGAGCACACTTCTGGATTCCTGGCTACAAAAAAAGGGACAACTTGGAAATCCAGTGCCTGGGGACGGATCGGTGGTTGCTCCTTACAAAAGCAGAGCAAACAGGCTTCCCTGGCTTTTGCAGGCCTTAGCCAAAGGTCCCGTCACTCGTGAGATTTCTATGCTGAAAGGGGAAGAGTCCTTCCCGTTTCTGCTTGGTCCCTCTGCATTGTCCTTCGGATGTAAGGCATCTGCCAAAAGCGGCTGGGCACTGAGTGGGAGCTGCCGTGCTTTCGGCCCCTACATGGTCCGAGACAGGCTACCAGCTTCTCCATGGAGCCAACCGCCTTCAAAGGCAAAATTCCGTTTCTTGCCCATGCATCCTAACATCACTCATGCAGAAACTTGTTCTCCTTGTCCTGTTAATAAATTTTTAAAAGGCAGTAAACCTCCACTTCTTTAAATAATTCATTTTCATCCGACCAGATTCCAGGTGCATGTTTAGGCTCTCACTTCCTCCTGGGACTTGGCGGAGGGCGAGGGGCCTGTAAACCACCCCACTGGAAAGTGCCCATGCTCCCAGGCCTGCCCGCAGCCTCGCTGGCTGCCCGGGAGATGCCCCTCGGGCTGGCTCCGGCTCCGGCAGCCCGGCAGCAGAGGCTCTCGGTGACGCCGTGTCTTTACCGGCTGCATCCTCCCCCAGTGCCATGCCTTTGGGGTAGTGCTCTCCCTCCCCCAGACCTTAGATTCCCTCTCTGCAGTATGTCAGCTGTCCTCCTTGTCTCCTCCCTTCGGTGGGATGGCTTCCTCTGCTATTACTGTGATAAGAGTTTGTTTTCTTCGCCAACATACCCTGGGCTACTGCTGCTCTCTGCATTTTTCTGCTTTGATACCTGCATTTACGTTCTGATTTCTCTCTCTCTCCCGGGGCCATACTGCTTTTCTTTTCTCACCCAAAGCAGCTCTGCTGTAAAGACAGGTATAACTAATAGCACTGGGCTCCGTCAATGAAGCCAAGTTCAGCTTACCCTTTGCAGAGATCATACGGCACCAGGAACAGGCAAGAAACTTCGGGCTAAGATTTATGTGGGACTGTTTGTCTAAATGGGTTCCCTACTTCCTTATTTCCGTGGAGCAAGGAAGCTGCCGACATCTGCTCTCTGCCTGATACCGCCTCTGACTCCACCAATAGAAACTTTTCCCAAGAGACAGGAGCAGGCAATTTCCCAGGCTGGCAGGGCTTTTCGTACCGAGGGCTCCGTTCCCACCAGGGAGATAGCAAGGTGCGGGGTGTGGGTTTGCTCTGCAGCTCCTGGCTGCGCACAGCCTACATGAGCTGTGGAAATCCTTTGCTCCGGGCAGCTGGTATACCACTTGCACTCCAAAAGGAAGGGGAGGCACGGAGCTTGAGTCAGCTCCCGCAGATGCTGCCCATGGTGGGCATCAGGGTAGAGGAGCTCTTCCTTTGCTCAGACGCCATGCATTTCTGCATCTCCCTGTCCTCTCCAGAGAGAAAACCCACCGTTGTTTCCATCACTACTGTTGTGCAGGTCTGATGTGAGAGCTGGTGCTTCTGTTGCCTGAGATGCAGCAGCCCTGGTTCCTGCGGGATGACGTGCAGCTGCTGGAGAACAAGCAGTGAGTCCACGGCAGGCTGTCCGCTCCTGGGCGCTCCTGGGTTTGGGGCTGAAGGAAGACTCCAGCAAGCCCCAGACCCACAGAGGCTCTTCCATACCCAGGCTCCAATTAGAGAGAAATCTGGTTTTATGCTTAGAAGTTATGTGTTTTATGGCTTTTGAAATGTGTGCTAAAGCTCTTGTGTGTCACGTGAGGTCCCCTGCATGGCTGTGCAAGCGTACCGGGATTTTGCTCTGCAGATACTCCTGCGTCAGATGGAAGGGGATGTCGAAACTAATGAGAAATAGGCTGACTTTATACTAGCCCTGTAACAAAATAAATTGAGGTGAATGTGCTAACTTTTGTTTTATTTAACTTTGCCAACTTTCAAGTCAGCTCTCAAGCACCCAGAAGGTTTTAGAAAATGTTTAACCTAGCTCAGACAATTTCCTGAACTCCCCAACTGGACCACCCCATTTTCTGAAACGCTGCCAGAAGGCCTCAGTGACTTGCGGACTCCAGCGTGCTGCTCTTTCACAACTTCTTGCTGTCCTCTCGCCCCCGCCCTCGAGCCGTTGTGCGCTCCTTAATATAGCCCAGAAAGAGGAACCTCTGAGGCCTCGCTTGTCAGTGCCTGATGAAGCAAGCCCTGCCGATGGCCGCCAACGTGCCTGGCAAACGGCTGCCCCGGCGCGCTCCGAGGCTGCGCACGGCGTCAGCACGAGCCCGCAGCCTGCCTGCGCCAGCCGGCCTGCCCCAGGCCTGCCCTGCCCACCCTCCCGGCTGCCCCTGCCCGCGGTGTCAGCCTCTGAGCTCCGCACCTCGCCTGGGAGAGCCCGGGCACGCTGCCTGGCGCAGAGGTATGGGACGGTGGTGTAGCCTTTCTTCACCCTAGCTCATATGCCAGGCTTGCTGCCCTGATGTCCCTCGATGCCCAGTCCACCAGCAACTGCCTGTGTTTGCCAAAAAGCAACAGTGGCTGTATCTCAGGGTCATGGGACAGACACACTGGTGAGCATCACCTCTCTCCTCTCACCTCCCTCACCGCTGCATGCTGTCTATGCAGCTGTCCCAGGGCAGGGAGTAAGGACAGGCACACGTGGCACACAAGGGTACTCTGCTGATGCTAGAGCCCTCAAAGATGCATCAGTCAGACCTTAAAAAATTATTTCCTTTTTTCCAGCAGAGCCGCAGCACAGCACAGTTTTAACAGAGCTGCAGCTCACTTGGGTTTTAGTCACTCTCCCACTGAGCGATCCTTACTCTTTGGGGGTTTATCACCAGGCAATAGAAGTTTCCTCCTGAAAAGTCGTTTCCTGCTCTTCTCCTGTGCTTCCCTCTGTTGCCCACCCACGTCATTGGCTCCAAATAAAGGCAGAGAGCTCCCTAGAGCTCTCCACCACCTACTCATCACCCCGCTGTCCTTCCTCCCCTGCCCGCTTGTCCCATCCCCTCTTGATCACAGAGGAGGTGGGAAGACAGGAAAAACTGGCTCAGCTTTTCCAGGGATTTCTGGAGGGGTTTGCTCTCTTTCTCTCCCTGGACCTGGACCTGACTGGCCCATCTTTAGGATTTTTACTGGAAGAGATATTGTGCAGCTACAAACCCAAATGAATTAAGAAGTTGGGGGGGAGAAGATAAAGACAGCAGTAAGAGCAGTGATTAATTAAACTACTAGGGTCACACATCTGTCTGCGGCATCTTGCTGGCTAAAACTAGCAGAGCTCATCAGAAGCCATCTGAAGCCCGTAGGGTCAGAGCTAGCCCTGCAGCACAGCCCTGCCGTGGGATGCTCACTCCAGCACGTGCGGGGTGGGACGGCGTTCCCAGCTCCCCAGGCAGGGCCGGGGGGAGCGATGAAACCTCCAGAGCACAGGGCCTTCCTCCTCCCTCCCCCGGGAAGCGGCTCTGCTGCAGGGGAGACACTGCCAGTAGGGAACAGCAGTTTTCTCAAGGCAAACTTTCGCCAGGAGCAAGAGCTTTCCTGGGGGCAGAGCCATTCGGGACTGGCAGCGCTGGGTTTCATGTGCTCAAGATGGCTGGCTTTCCTTGGGTCCTGTAGGTATCATGCAGCTCTTAGGAGGTTAAACTTCCTGCTTCCACTTGCTAGAAGTCTCTGTTCCAAGTGTGGTGGCACGCAGGGTCTTCCACAGCTTCAGAGTCAAGGAGTTATTGCTCGGATATGATTTCCCTGTCCTTCACAGAATTATTGCAGGAGGGAGAGGATTAGCACGTATGCAAATCACAGTGAGTGGGGGAGGGAGAGCTACGCTAAAAAATTAATAAATGCCACGGTGGTATTGCTGTTCAAGCTCTCCAGTGCCTTTTTCGGAAAACTAATGCGTTTGCAGGGTGTCTGCAGGCCTGATGGGGAGAGGGAGCCAACCTTCCCCCTCCCGGCTCCTGCGCTGGGTCAGGTAACAGGATCGATCCCCTGCAGAGCTGGGGCTCAGGACACGTGGCCAGCACCTCCCTGCGCACACACACACACACACTGTGCAGAACTGCAGCGTCTCCCCGCACCCGATGAGGAGAGGAGACGGCAGGTGATGGCAGGAGCACAGCGAAGGCTCCCTGATAAGCCAGCGTCCCAGTGAGCGACGGAAGGGACTCCCCACCGTGTTCATCGCTGCTGGGACGGGCTGTGGTCCCCGACACGCTGGGCTGTGTTGAGACCTCACGTCACGCTGCAGCCACGCTGCACGCCTGCTCCTGCTGTCTGGCTGTCATCGGCTGGTGGCCAGCGCCAGGCAGCAGCCTGGGGTGAGCGAGCAGAGGAGTCCCTCCTTCACCCCGGGTACCTCACCGGCCGCCCTGTCCCAGCCCCTAGCACCCTGCCCAGGTCTGATTTAAACGGGAGGCAGCACCTCTGCACCCCCACCTCACCTAACTCAAGAGAGTACGCACTGTTGGGGGGGGCTAATGGCAAGCTAGAGCGATTTGAATAAGTCCCCTAGCACCCGATCTCAATTTCTAAATAAATCTGCTTTAAATTACATTGATTTATGATTCACGTATTTTTATTTGATCAGTCAGCGGTGCTGCAAAACCTTCAGGCGCTTAAGGTGTTTCTAATCTCCCCATCCTGCCGATGGATGGAGGCACCGCTTGCAAAAGGCTTGGTTTTAACCCCTGCATCCACCGGCTGCTCAGCCAGGACCGGCCAGAAGCCTGTCCCCTGCCCTTTTACTGGGGCCGTCTCTTCTCCCGGCCCCTGCGCATCATGGCGGCACGGTGTGATTGCTGCGTGGGTTACCCAGCGTCTCCGGGGTCCCCAGCTGTCATGCCGGGACACTTCACGTGAAGCCGGGGTGAGGATGTTTTGGACACTGGCTGTGACAATACACATCTCTGGGAGTTTACATTCGAACATTTGTACCAGGAAATCAGCTCGCAGTGTCACAGGGTTAGACAAATACCTGATAAAGAAATAAACCTGTCAAATACATTTACTTTACAAAAAAGACCGAGCCCTGCAGAAGTCTCCATTGTGTGCTTAAAAAAATGCCTTGCGCCTTCACAAACAGACTGCCTGGGATACCGCATTCCTCGGCGCTCGGGAGCCGCCGGCAGCAGCAGAGGGGTGCGCGTACCGGAACCGTCCTTGGGGCTGTTTCGCTGCAGTTTGGCACTAGCTGCTGAGCAGACCGACTCTCCTCCTCCTCTTCCTCCTCCCCCTCCTCCTCCTCCTCCTCCTCC